>MLJW01000048.1_pt1 | contig 170477 bp, 162 predicted proteins | sample 888231 | NCBI WGS metagenome assembly MLJW01 (sample SAMN05788063, study PRJNA343431) | mine drainage metagenome | isolation source: sample collected from the inflow into an acid mine drainage treatment plant... | place: Germany: Lusatia, lignite mining district | reverse complement strand
AAATCTTCTGTAAAGCTCTGGAAGGAATTAAATTGAACCTGTAAAGCTATTTTAGTAATATTGTTTTACAGTGTAAAGCCATATCAGGAATATCTTCTAATCTGTAAAGTTTTTTCAGTACAAGACACAATAGTATGAAAGCGGTTTTAGAGGTGTCAGCATATGGCCTTCTTCGTGTTTGACTATTACCTTCTTCGTACCTGCTTCGTATATGCTGCTGCGCGAACGAAGGATGGGCGAAGGAGATAGGAGGGAAACAATAAGCAAGGGACAAGGAAACAGGGTTTCAAGATACAAGGCTCAAGGTACAAGATTCAAGGTTCAAGGAACAAGAAACAAGAAACAAGGTTTCAAGGCACAAGGTTCAAGAAACAAGACACAAGGGTTCAAGGTGCAAGGAAACAAGACTTGGCCTTGTACTGAAAAGATTGACTAAAGCAGATAAGATCACCTGAATAGGTTGACAAAAATAATGATCATTCGGTCAATACTTCCTCCTCTTATCTGCTTTACGGTATCATCATTTTTATTTTTTGCCTGCTTCCGGATGATTGACCTGATCCAATGTCAATTGCCTGGTGCAGAAGAACCAATCGTAGCATGTAACTCCTTCCACTTTTGTTTCCATACGGTCTTTGGCAACTCCGCAAGAACCTGCTGTGGGTACAATCACATCATCGCCGGGCTGCCAGTTTGCTGGCGTTGCTACGCTATAGGCATCGGCGGTTTGCAATGCAATTATTACTCTTTTTATTTCATCAAAATTTCTTCCCAATGAAAGTGGGTAATAGATTATTGCTCTTATGATCCCTTTTGGGTCAATAAAAAATACCGCTCTCACGGCCTTGGTAGTGCTTTCGCCGGGTTGCAGCATGCCGTATCTTTTGGCTACCACCATCGAAATGTCTTCGATCAAAGGGAAAGTCACTTCTATATTCTTCAGTCCCTTGAATTCTATTTTTTCTTTTATGGTACGTAACCAGGCAATATGGCTATACAGGCCGTCGATAGACAACCCCACCAATTGTGTATGCAAGGCTGCAAATTCTTCTTGCATACTTGCAAACGTGATAAATTCGGAAGTGCAAACGGGTGTAAAATCGGCAGGATGGCTAAAAAGTATGATCCATTTTCCTTCATAATCTGTCGGAAAATTAATGTCACCCTGTGTTGTTACCGCCTTAAATTCAGGTGCTTTGTCACCTATCCGTGGCATCGGAATGATTGTTTCTGTTGTTTCCATTTTATTGTATTTTAAATTTTAGCAATAGCATTTATTGCAATAAATAAAGCTGCATCGTGTTGAAATTTATTTCTGATCGTTTCATCTTGAATGGGTATTAATATCCATTCAAAGGTTATTGAATACCGAAGTATAACCTTGCACAATCATTAAAATAAATTACATCATTCACACATTGTTTCAGTTAGAATGTCGCGGAGTTGAAATAGGTGTTAAAAGGTTGGCGTTTTTGTTGTAGTATGTCGTCGGTGCGCAATTTTGCGTCAGGGTAGGCACATTACCGCTAACACATAAAAGTACAACAGTTTCATGAACAAAAATTGATTTTCAAATAATTAAATCCTTCATTTTGCAGCCGGCTATTTTTTTATTATCCATAAAACGAATGATACATTTTACTACTTAAATTTTACGCTTCGATCTTCATTTTCTTACAACACAGTGTTAATAAAAATAAAATCTGTGTTGATCAGTTAGATCAGCGTCATCCGTGTTCCATTCAATAAAAAACTTTGCGTCTTCATCTTCTCCATAATCCTTTGTGTACTTAGGTTCTTTGTGGCTAAAAAAATACTCCGTGTATTTCCGTGCTTCTGTGGCAATAAAAAAGCAATCTGTGTTAATCAGTCAGATCAGCGTCATCTGTGTTCTGTTCTATAAAAAACTTTACGTTTCCACTTTCTCCATCATCCTTTGTGTATTCTTTGCGGCACTTTGTGGTAAAAAAACAGTCCGTGTATTTCCGTGCTTCTGTGGCAATAAAAAAGCAATCTGTGTTGATCAGTCAGATCAGCGTCATCCGTGTTCCATTCTATAAAAACTTTGCGTCTTCATCTTCTCCATCATCCTTTGTGTATTCTTTGCGGCACTTTGTGGTTAAAAAACAGTCTGTGTATTTCCGTGCTTCTGTGGCAATAAAAAAGCAATCTGTGTTGATCAGTTAGATCAGCGTCATCTGTGTTCCATTCAATAAAAAACTTTGCGTCTTCATCTTCTCCATCATCCTTTGTGTATTCTTTGCGGCACTTTGTGGTTTAAAAAATCAGTCCGTGTATTTCCGTGCCTCAGTGGCAATAAAAAAATAATCTGTGCTAATCAGTTTCATCTGCGTCATCTGTGTTCCTATAATCCGTGTTCCATTCAATAAAAAAACTTACACTTATCTTAGCGGCAAATAAAATAACTATGGCCCAAATTTTAATTATTGATGATGAACGTGCAATACGAAATGTGCTGAAAGATATTTTAAACAACGAAGGTTATAAAACCGAAGAAGCTGCCGATGGTGAAGAAGGATTGAAGAAATTCTCTTCGACCAATTATGACCTGGTGATCTGCGATATTAAAATGCCCAAGATAGACGGACTCGAATTTTTGCAAAAAGCAACCGAAATAAATCCCGATGTTCCGGTGATCATGATCAGCGGTCATGGTAATATTGAAACAGCCGTTGAAGCGGTGAAGAAAGGTGCATTCGATTATATTTCGAAACCACCCGACCTGAACCGTTTATTGATCACCATCCGCAATGCTATGGATAAAACAGTGTTGGTAAAAGAAACCAAAACGCTGAAACGCAGGGTGAGCAAAGTGCAGGAGATCGTTGGTGAAAGTAATGCCATCAAAAAAATAAAAGAGACCATCGAAAAAGTGGCGCCTACCGAAGCAAGGGTTTTAGTTACCGGCGAGAATGGTACCGGTAAAGAATTGGTGGCAAGATGGCTGCACGAAAAAAGTAACCGTGCCGGCGGACAAATTGTAGAAGTGAATTGCGCTGCCATACCAAGCGAATTAATTGAGAGCGAATTATTTGGTCACGAAAAAGGTTCTTTTACTTCGGCCATCAAACAACGCATCGGCAAATTTGAACAGGCCAACGGCGGTACTTTATTTTTGGATGAGATAGGCGATATGAGTTTAAGTGCACAGGCAAAAGTATTGCGTGCCCTGCAGGAAGGAAAGATAACAAGAGTGGGCGGCGATAAAGAAATTAATGTGGATGTTCGCGTGGTGGCAGCAACCAATAAAGATCTGTTGAAAGAAGTGGAAGAGAAGAATTTCAGGTTAGACCTTTATCACAGGTTAGGCGTTATTTTAATTCATGTGCCATCACTCAACGAAAGAAAAGATGATATCCCTTTACTGGTAGAAAAGTTTTTGAAGGACATTGCCGAAGAATATGGTCAGCCTCAAAAACTAATTGATAAAAATGCCATCGATGCATTATTGCAACATAACTGGACGGGTAATATCCGTGAGTTAAGAAATGTGGTGGAACGATTAATTATCCTCTCGGGCAAAACAATAACAGTTGATGATGTGGTTAGTTACGTGAAATAGTTGATAGGTCATAGGTCATGGGTGATAGTTCATAGTAGGCATCGTGTATGGTCTATCGTCTACCGTCTACCGTCCATCGTCTATCGTCCATCTTATAAATTCTTTAACAACCAATCTGTAATAAATAACAACAAGCTTGTACTCATAATTCATAATTTATAATTCAAAACTCATAACTCATCACATTCCTTACATTTGTCAATCTTAAAAAATAATTATGGTTTTATTTCTATTTATTATCGCTGTCATCGTTGGTCATGTGGGTCTTTACGGAATGTTTAAAAAAGCAGGTATCGAACCATGGAAAGCATTTATCCCTTTTTATAATACATGGTTGATCGTTGAAAAATGCAGGATCAGTAAAGTATGGTTCTGGTTGCAGATCATTCCCATTGCAGGGCAGTTCATCAGCATCTGGATCGCTATCATATTTGTAATGCACTTTGGAAGGTTCAGTTTAATTCATCATGCATTGACCGCATTGGTGCCTTTCATTTATTTGCCTTATCTCGGTTTTTCGAAAGATGAAAAATGGAAGGGCGAAGAAGTAGTGAACAATTATAAAAAATCGGTTGCACGCGAATGGATCGATGCAGCGGTATTTGCAGTGGTGGCGGCAACATTGATCAGGACATTTGTTTTCGAAGCTTATGTTATCCCTACAGAAAGTATGGAGAAAACTTTATTGATTAACGATTTCCTGTTTGTAAGTAAAATGAGTTATGGTGCAAGGATACCCGCAACACCATTGGCATTTCCTTTTGTTCATAATACATTACCGTTTACCAAATTCACACCTTCGTATATTAAAGCAGTTCAGTTACCTTATTACCGCATTAAGGGATACACCGATGTTAAAAGAAACGATGTAGTGGTATTTAATTTTCCTGCCGGCGATACCATCATTAACGAAGAAGGTTATTTAAGTGCATCGCCTTACTACGATGTTTTGCGATTGAGTTACGGGGGTAATCGTGAAAAATTATTTGCCGAGCACGAAATATTGGTTCACCCTTACGATAAAACAGATAATTATATTAAACGTTGCACAGCACTGCCCGGCGATGAAGTGCAGGTAAAGGACAGTTATTTGTTTATTAACGGCAAACCTGCATTTGTTTCGCCCGGTGCACAAACCGAATATACTGTAACAACAAATGGTACTGCTTTTAATGAAGACTTTTTGAGGAACGAATTGAATATTGATCCTGATGATACGAAGAATCAAATTAAAGCAACACAGCAGCAGAGCACTTTTATTTTTAACATGACTGCCGAAGAAACAGAGAAATTAAAAAAGCAACCCAATGTAAAATCTGTTGCAAGATATATCGACAGCACAAGAGGTTATACCTTTCCTTATGATGATGCAAACTATCCCTGGAGCACTGATTTTTATGGCCCGATAAGGATTCCCAAAAAAGGCGATGTGCTTGAACTGAATGCAAAAACAATTCCTTTATACCGCCGGTTGATAAGTGTGTACGAAGGAAATAAATTAGAAGAACAAAACGGTAAGTTCATCATCAACGGAAAAGAAACAACAACTTATACTACCAAATTAAATTATTACTGGATGATGGGCGATAACCGCCATCGCAGCCAGGACAGTCGTTTCTGGGGATTTGTTCCCGAAACACATATTGTTGGTAAAGCATCGTTGATATGGTTTAGCTGGAACAATGGTCCGCGTTGGAAACGCTTGTTTAATGGTATAAATTAATTATCTTCAAACCCGGAAAGGATGGTCCTCACAACAAAAATTGTGAGGACTTTTTTATCTGGGTGATGTTTTATAACAGGTTATCATTAAAGAATGATGTCAGGTTTGAGTAACCAATTTCTGCTGCGCAGAAAAGCACATTGAAAAGGAGAGATTAGCCACAAAGACGCTAAGGCACGAAGTTTTAAAAAGCTTTGCTTTTTCTTTGTTTCTTAGTGACTTCGTGGCAAAAAATAATTATTTGTTTGCAAGCAGGTTTTAGATTTACAGTCATTGGCAGCCTGTCGAAACCTTTCGATAAACCCAGTCTGACAGCACTGTATTAAATTGCATGGTTCACTGATGCAAAATTTTGAATTCATAAATATGATGCATGAAAAAAGAACAATATAGTTTTCAGTTCGAAGTATTCGATTCCATCAATGATCTTTCAAAACAGGATGCCGATTTATTAAAGCAATCGAGAGATATTACTAAAACGGCTTATGCACCTTATTCCAACTTTTTTGTTGGTGCCGTAGCATTATTAAGCAATGGCGAAATTGTAAAAGGAACCAATCAGGAGAATGCAAGTTTTCCGGTAGGTATTTGTGCCGAGCGTTCTTTGCTGTCATCGGCCGCGGCTTTATTTCCCGCTGCAAATATTCTTACAATGGCCATCAGTTATCAAAATAAAAACGGGAAAAGCAATACACCAGTTTCTCCCTGCGGCATGTGCAGACAGGCATTATTGGAACACGAAAAAAGATACGATCATCCCATTAAATTAATTTTAAGCGGAATGGATGGTGAAGTGTATGTGATAGAAAGATCGAGCCTTTTATTACCATTAAGTTTTACGGGTGATGACCTGAGAAAATAATAAAATTTTATTTGCCACAGATAACACAGATTAACACAGAGAAATTCTCTTTGCAAAATATTCTGTGTTTTTCCGTGCCTCCGTGGCAATAAAAAAATTGGTTAGAGTGAAGAGATATTATCGCCATCGCTGCTCAGCGAAAATTTATCTTTCTTATAATACTGTTTGTATTTCCGGTAAATATCATCGGGTTGTTTTTGCCCGTTAATAAATAACGCAGCATCTTTTACTTTTATGTTGTAACCTTTTTTTGTATCTATCAAACCATCTTTCTCCAAAGCATTGGTAAAGTCATGCATGTTTTTTAATTCGGCTTTTACTTTTTCCATTTCTTTTTTTGTTTCATTCATCTTGCTTTTTACTTCAGCTTTAATTTTTTCTACATCAATTTTGGTTTTCATCTTTTCCATTTCGGTTTTAAACTTTTCCGAATTCAATTCCTTCATGTTTTCCTGCGCTTCTTTCATGGCTTTATCTACATCCATCTTTATTTTATTCCAGTCAACATTCTTCATGGCATTCTCTGTTTCGATCTTAATTTTTGCAAGATCTATTTTAGCGATTGCCTCATTCACTTCTTTTTCAATTTTACTAAAGTCCATTTTCTTTAATTCAAGATCCATTTTTTGCAATTCCTTGTCCAGGTTATTCATGGCCTTATCAATGTCTTCTGCGCGTGAATCATCATTTGACATAGCAGGCTTTCGGGGTTGGGTTGTGTCGTTGGCGGTTGACGGTCGCTGTTCTTTTTTAGATGATATGTCACCAGCCCTTTGCCATGAAATAAAAGCGAGGCTGATAAACAGAAAACCAATAACCACAAGGGGTTTAGCGAATTTAAGTGAATGGTTCATAGTTTGATTTTTAAGGTAAATGATTAGTATTACGATAATGTTCGTACAATAATACGATTAATTTCGTATTATGTTACATTTGGGTTATACTTTTTCAAAATTTTGGGAGATACATTATTGAAACAATTAGGGAATTAAAAACAATGAACCGAATGTACAAGGGTGCGACGCCAGGAACGATGACATGGAATACCGCTGCCGGTAACATAAAAAAATTAACTCAAACATCATCTTAGTTTTTAAAACTTTATCTTGCAGTCCTCAAAATAATAAGTATGAAATACTTGCCTTTAAACCCCGAAATATTCAGTAACAACAGAAAACGTTTTATTAAAGAAATGCAGCCCAACAGCATTGCCATTTTTGTAAGCAATGACGAGTGGCCGATGAATGGCGATGCGATCCATAAGTTTAAACAAAACACAGAATTGTTTTGGTTAAGCGGTATTGAACAGGAAGACAGCATGGTTATTTTATTTCCTGATAATCCCGATAAAAAATACAGGGAAGTTTTGGTATTGGTTCGTCCCAACGACCTGATGGAAAAATGGAACGGCAAGAGATTACGTGTTGAAGAAGCCCGTAAAATTTCAGGCATCGAAACAATTGTTTGGTTAGATAGTATTGATGCACTATTACAATTCTGGGTTCATTTAGCCGATAATATTTATCTGGATACTAATGAGAACGACAGAAAATCTACCACTGTCAGAAACCGTGAATATCGTTTTGTGGATGAGATGAAAGCAGCTTATCCTTTACACAATTTTCAGCGTGCTGCAAAGATCATGAAAGAACTGCGTGGTGTGAAGATGAAAGAAGAAGTGGAAGTATTGCAAAAAGCAATTGATATTACCGAAAATACTTTTCGCCGCCTACTGAAATTTATTAAACCCGGCGTATTTGAATATGAAATTGAAGCCGAAATATTTCATAGTTTTTTAAGTCAGCGTGCAACAGGCGAAGCTTACGGAAGTATTATTGCCAGCGGCGACAGGGCAAGAACATTGCATTATGTAAGCAATAATCAGGAATGTAAAGATGGCGAATTGGTATTGATGGATTTTGGTGCCGAGTATGGTGGTTATTGCGCCGACCTTACAAGAACAGTTCCGGTAAACGGTAAGTTTACACGCCGCCAAAAAACAGTGTATAATGCTTGTCTGCATTTACACAATTACGCAAAGAGTTTATTAAAACCCGGAATTAATTTGGTTGTTTATACCGATATGGTTGGCGAAGAAGCAACACAACAATTTTTAAAGATAGGGTTATTGAAAAAGAGCGATGTTAAAAATGAAGACAGAGAAAACCGTGCGTACCGCAAATATTTATATCACGGTATTTCGCATCATTTAGGAATTGATGTGCATGACTTGGGAACTAAAACAGATGCTTTAAAACCGGGCATGCTGTTAACTGTTGAGCCGGGCATTTATATAGAAGAAGAACAAATGGGTGTGCGTATCGAAAATAATATTTGGATAACAAAGAATGGTAATGTTGACTTGATGAAAAATATCCCGATGACTGTTGAAGAGATAGAAGCGTTGATGAAGAAATAAATAGATTACACGGATTAATTCGAATTACACGAATTGTTTGAATAAAAAACTAGAAACTAAAAAAAGAAAAACTAAATCGTTCACAGTAAATGCAGTGCTTATTTTATTTTGCATCTTCATCTTTAAACAGTCAATTCGTGTAATTCGCTAAAATTCGTGTAATAAAAAATTATATTGATGATAAAACAAATTCCAAACTTATTTACACTTCTGAATTTATTTTTCGGTTGCATAGCCATTGTTTTGATTGTTCAAACAGGATTGGCTGTAAGTGTTGATGCAAGCGGGCAACAAACCGTAGAGATCCCGCAAAAGATCTATTGGGCAAGTGTTTTTATTGGCATTGCAGCTGTTGTTGATTTCTTTGACGGCTTTGTTGCAAGACTTTTGAAAGCTTCTTCCGAAATGGGTAAGCAGTTGGATTCGCTGGCTGATGTGGTAAGCTTTGGTGTGGCCCCGGGAATGATCGTGTTTGAATTTTTGCGCCGTTCTTTTGCCGCACAACAAAACGGACTGGATATAAATATTATTTATTTATTGCCTGCATTTATTATTCCCTGTGCCGGTGCTTATCGTCTGGCAAGGTTTAATATTGATGCCACACAGTCGTACGGGTTTAAGGGTGTTCCCATTCCCGCAGCAGGATTACTGATCGCTTCTTTTCCTTTGCTGTATTGGTTTTCGAACAGCGAGTGGATCGTGAATATGTTGCAGAACAAATGGTTTTGGTATGCAGTGATTTTTGTGGTGAGTTATTTAATGGTCTCCACGCTGCCAATGTTGGCAATGAAATTCAAGCATGCAAATTTTAAATCCTTGTTACCATTTATTATCATTGCAGCCATTGCAATGGTAACGGCATTTATTTTTGGTTGGTTGGCAGTGCCGGTAACATTTATAGCTTATGTAATTTTATCTTTGATCTTTAAACAATAAAAACAATCATGACATACAACGTTCAGATAAAAGTAATGCCGTTAAAAGAATTGTTAGACCCGCAGGGAAAAGCGGTAATGGGTGGATTAAAAAATTTAGGTATTCATTCTGTAGAAGATGTTCGTGTTGGTAAACATGTAACACTGCAAATTGAAGCAGCATCCGAAACTGAAGCCAAACAAATTGCCGATGAAACAGCAAAGAAATTATTGGCAAACGCAGTGATGGAGTTTTATGAAATTGAAATGATCAATTAAATACCCTCAATCCCTAAAGGGAAGCATAAAACGCATCTTGATTGACAAACGATTCAATAAAAAATAGTAATGCTCCAAATCCCCCCTTCAGGGGGTTAGGGGGTATGCTTTACCTTGTTCCCACACCGATAGGAAATTTAAAGGACATCACTTTGCGTGCCATTGAAGTGCTGCAAATGGTTGATGTTATTTTGTGTGAGGATACAAGAACGTCTTCGAAACTGTTGCATCATTACAATATTCAGAAACCGCTTTCTCCTTATCATCAGCATAACGAACATAAAATTGCAAGCCATATTGTTGATCAGTTGGAAGCAGGAAAAACCATGGCATTGATAACAGATGCAGGAACGCCCGGCATCAGCGATCCTGCATTTTTATTGGTTCGTGAATGCATCAAGCGAAATGTAAAAGTGGAGAGTTTGCCCGGTGCCACTGCATTTGTACCTGCATTGGTGAATAGCGGTATTCCAACAAACCGTTTTGTGTTTGAAGGGTTTTTACCATTGAAAAAAGGCAGACAAACTTTATTAAAACAGTTGGCAACCGAAGAACGCACCATGATCTTTTATGAAAGTCCGATGCGCTTGGTAAAAACACTCGAAGAATTTATTCAATACTTCGGAGGCTTAACACAATGTTCTGTTACAAGAGAGTTAACGAAGCTATTTGAAGAAAATAAACGCGGAACTTTGCAGGAAGTTTGCGATTATTTTAAAACAAAAACTGTGAAAGGAGAGATCGTAATTGTTGTGGCGGGGAAAGAATAAAGTTTTATGAATGATGAATATTGAATATTGAATGATGAATATTGAATGAGGAAGTACGTTTACTAGCGATTCACGATTTACGTTGCTGAACAGAATTCAGAACGTACAAGAGTGCGACGCAACAAGAGTTACATTAAAATACAAAAGCCCGTAACATAAAAATATTTGCATGATGAAAACTGTTACTAAACTATTCTTACTGTCATCTCTTATCTGTCATCTGTCATCTTCTTTGCAAGCGCAGCCCGATCGCTGGCAGCAACGAATTAAATACAACATCAATGTAAACATGAATGTTGTTACGAATCGTTTTTCGGGGACAGAGAAAATAGAGTACATCAATAATTCGCCCGATACGTTGAACAGAATATTTTTTCATTTATACTGGAATGCGTTTCAGCCCAACAGCAGCATGGATGTGCGCAGCAGGGAATTGGGAAAAATATTTTTAACCAACAGGAGAGGCGATGAAATACAGGATTGGGATAGTCGTGTGAGAGACCGTATCAGCAAATTAAAAGAAAATGAAATTGGTTTTCAGAATGTGAAGAGTGTAAAAATGAATGGTGTTGAACAAAAGTTACGCAATTACGAAACGATACTTGAAGTAAAATTAGATAAGCCCATTCTTCCAAAATCTAAAACAAGTTTAGAAGTTTCATTTGAAGCACAAGTGCCCGTACAAATAAGAAGAAGCGGAAGAGATAATGCAGAAGGTGTGCGTTACAGCATGAGCCAGTGGTATCCGAAAGTAGTGGAATACGATTACCAGGGATGGAATGCAAATCCATACATTGCCCGTGAATTTTATGGTGTGTGGGGCGATTATGATGTGAACATTACGATCGATAAAAATTATTTTGTTGCAGCCGGTGGTGATTTATTAAATGCGAATGAAGTTGGTTTTGGTTATGAAGCCAAAGGCGTGAAACCTAAGCCGGTTGCGGGAAAAACAATAACATGGAAATGGCAGGCATATAATGTTCATGATTTTGTTTGGGCTGCCGATACAAGTTATAAAATGATAACAAGACCTGTAAAAGATGGCCCGCTGATCCGTGTGGTGTATAAAAAAACAGATTCGTTAACTGATGCAAGATGGAATAAATGTGCCGACACCATGGCCATTGCTTATCCTTTCATTGCAAAAACTTTTGGTCCTTATCCTTACAAAACATATTCATTTATTCAGGGTGGTGATGGCGGTATGGAATATCCCATGGCTACATTGGTAAAGAATGCCAGCATCGGGACTTTTGTGCACGAATGGTTGCATAGCTGGTACCAGGGAATGATGGGAATGAATGAATCTTTATTTCCATGGATGGATGAAGGCTTTACCAATTATGCAGGGATGCGGGTGGTATGTGCTTTCAGAAATATCCCGCCAACGATCTATGATTACGAGTATAAAGGTTATTTTAACCTGGCACGCAGCGGAATGGAAGAGCCTTTAACAACACATGCCGATCATTACAACACCAATTATGCATACAATAATGCAGCTTACGATAAGGGTGCTGTGTTCTTAAATCAGTTGGGATATATTGTTGGCGATAAAGTGCTCGATAAAATTTTATTGGAGTATTATCGTGAGTGGCGGTTTAAACATCCCAATGCAAACGACTTTATTCGTGTGGCTGAAAAGGTGAGTGGACTTGAATTACAGTGGTATAAAGAATATTGGGTGAACAGTATAAAAACAATCGATTATGCTGTTGGTGATATTAATGTAGTGGATAATAAAACACAGATCACCTTAAAACGAATTGGGAAAATGCCCATGCCTATTGATGTGTTGCTGACTTTTAAAGATGGCACCAAAGAGATGCATTATATTCCGTTGAATTTAATGTACGGCGAAAAGATGGCGGAAGATACAGTTACAAGAATTGTACATACCGAATGGAAATGGACCGATCCGGAATATAATTTCAACACCGATAGAAGCATCGGGGATATTAAGAGTATCGAAATAGACCCATCGCAACGTATGGCCGATATGAACCGCAGCAATAATAAATTGGTGATACCCGATTAAGATTTTTTGGGTGTAACTGCTTTCACATATCCGTTAAACGAGATCTGGCTTCGGCTATTGAAGAAAACATCCAAAGTGGCACTGCCGTTATCGAAAATGGAGAAGATCATTTTTCTAACATCGGTTTGATCTTTTATCTCAATATTTATATCCCATCCGTTCGTTTTCTTTTTGCTTTTACTCTCATAATTAAACTTGGTACTAATAAAATCTAAGGGGCTTTTTGTTGAACCAAATTCAATGCCACCGTACGCTCTTCCAAAATAGGGCAGGTAACTGTTAATGGTATCTTTTGTAATAGTTACATCATATCCGTAAGTCAGGTTTCTCATATTACCTGCCTGCGGAATAGCGATCTCTGCTGCAAATACGTACTTAACCGAATCTTCAACAATAGATTTTATTTGCTGTGCTTTTTCTTTTTTCTTTTCAGCCTTTTTATCTTGTGCAATGGTGCTATTCGAAAACGACAGGAACGCAAAACTGATTAAAGTAAGCAGCGCCATTCGAAAAATAATATTTGTTTTCATAACCAAAGATTAAAGTATAAAATGAGGTTTGTAAAACTTGATCAAACATTATTGCTTCTCAAAAAACATGCTTAATGCAGTTGCAAGGAAGTTAAATCCTTGTTCTACAAATCCGAATATGCTGTTGCGTGCATCAAAATGATATCTGCTTTCGAAACAGTGTTCTGGTATTCGGGTAAAGAAGATATTCGTTTCCATTCAGCATCGCTGCCAAAAGCTTTCCAGTGTTCTTCTCTTTCTTTCATCGAATTAAAACTGGTCATGTACATTAAGTTGGGCATGCGGCTGCCTGCTAAAACTTCGGCATAGAATACAGCATTAAAATTCAGTCTTGTAAAAATGCCGATCTCATTCCCTTCATTAAACATGTGTACTTTTTTACGGTAGAATTTTTCTGTAGCACCTTCATAACTGCGCAACTCATACACTTTTTCCCCTGTGGTTCCTGTCAGGGATGGAACAATAAAATGCGGATGATCTTTAAATGCTTTTAAAATGATTGTTTCAATTCTTTGATAAGGCGGATTGTTGTGTGCAGCATCTGCATAGGCAGCTACATGTGTTTGCCCTGCAATTTTTTCATCCAGTGAAATAAAATTTTCTATGGAAGAAGAAGGAATAAAAATATAGATACGTTTATCGGCTGCCGTATCGTTTTCTATTGGTTTAAACACGCCGATCTTAGAAAATTTTAATTGATGCAAGGCAGGCAAAAGATCTGCTTTTAAAAATTGTTCGGTAAGATCGATCTGTTCATTCGATCTGCAGTGATATACTTTGATCTGGTAGAACTCAACATTTTTTTTATGTTGTGCAACAGCATGCAGGGTGGGAACGGTGGTTGCAACGAGCAAAAGCAAAACAATCTGTTTGTATAATTTCATAAATCGGATTTAGTGTACAAAGATACTTATTAACGGAGATGCGAATAAACGGTAATTATTTTGATCGATGGTAGTGGTACTGTAAAATATCATGGCGGTAAGTTGCAAAACTCATTTTTTTATATTTAACTTATGTCTTATTTCGCATTAAATTAGATTTCTATGATTCACCCTTATCAATATGTAACGGCAGAAGAGGCATTAAGCATAGTGCAAAGCAATCAGCGTTTATTTATTCATGGAAGTGCATCAACACCTTTGTATATGCTGCGCAAATTAGCCGGTCAGTCGCACCGTCTCGAAAATGTTGAATTGGTATTTGTAACGGTGCAGGGCGATATTGAAATTGATAAGCCTGCATACAATCATTCGTTTCATATTAATGCCATGTTTGTATCTGCCCCCATCCGTGCAGCAGTTAATGAAGGAAGGGCCGATTATATTCCCGTTTTTTTAAGTGAGATACCTGATCTCTTTAATAAAAAGATCCTTGCACTCGATGTGGCCATTGTGCAGGTTTCGCCACCCGATGCACATGGTTATTGCAGTTTGGGTGTATCGGTCGATATTGCCCGTTCGGCAGTGAACAATGCAAAATATATTATTGCACAGGTTAATCCGCAGGTGCCGCGAACCCATGGCGATGGTATGATACATACCGATAGGTTTACAAGTATGGTTTGGCACGATGAAGAACTGGCACAGGTTGATTATGCTGCCAAAGCCGGTGCCGACGAAATTAAGATCGGTAAACATGTTGCCGAATTAATTGATGATGGAAGCACTTTGCAAATGGGCGTGGGCACTATTCCCGATGCCGTATTGAAATCGCTGCATAATCATAAAGACTTAGGCATTCATACAGAAATGTGCAGCGATGGGATCATCGACCTATTCGAAAAAGATATCATCAATAACAGCAAGAAAAAAATCCATCCCAATAAATCAGTCACAAGTTTTGCGATCGGTACAAAAAAATTATACGATTATGTAAACGATAACCCGGCATTTGTTTTTTTGGATATCGATTATGTGAATGATCCGCATGTCATTCGCCGCAACCCGAAAGTGATGGCCATTAACAGTGCGATAGAAGTTGATCTGACCGGGCAGGTTTGTGCCGATAGTATCGGCAAATACCAATACAGCGGCATTGGCGGACAAATGGATTTTATGCGTGGTGCTGCATTAAGCGATGGCGGTAAACCCATGATCGCATTAACCAGCCGCACATCCAAAGGGGTTCCACGGATCGTTCCGTATTTAAAAGAAGGTGGCGGTGTGGTAACAACACGCGGGCATATTCATTACGTGATAACCGAATATGGGGTGGCATATTTATTTGGAAAAAATTTGCGGCAGCGTGCAAAATTACTGATCGATATTGCCCATCCCGACGATCGCGAAAACCTTACCCGCGAATGTTTCGAAAGGTTTAAGATATTTATTTAACTGTTGGCGGAATTAATTCACTGTTTGTTTTTAGCTCCATAGGAGCGAAATTTTGGTAGAAATAAAATAACACAAAACAAAATTCAAAAACCCGTATGGCAATTTCATTAAGTTAAAGAACGTGATGTCATGTTGAGGTTCTCGAAACATGATTTTATAACGGGAATTTCGTTCATCACTCTTCGAGAGCCAGAGTGACAATCCTTAACTTAATGACATTGCCCGTAGGGGGATATTATTTTTTGAAATGCCGCTCCTATGGAGCTTATGTCTTGTCTGCAAATCAAATTTTTTCTACCAAAATATCGCCTCGCTGAGGCTTTATAATTTAATTCCGCCAACAGGAATTTATTTAGCAAGCTTTAGTATTTTAATTAAGCTTTACCGGCGTCGCACACTTGTACGCTTTGTGCTGCATTCAGCATAAAATTCCAATTAGGTACTGCACTTTATTTATGCTTCCGGGGAAGGAGATATAATTTCTAATCAGATTCTAATCTGTTCTTAATCTTTTACAAATATTTTAGTTGCACTTTGCAGGTAAGAAAATTTATTATTGATATAAAACGATATTCTTAAACCTAACGTTTTTGGACCTTATCATTAATTTTTTCTTATAATCAGTTAGTTTTAGTTACAGCCCTGATTTCTATCAGGGTTCTTTTTTTAATCTCATCCTAATTTTTTCTGATCGATTCTCCCAAAACTGTACGTGTAAAAAAATATTTTTCTTCTTTAACAAATCCTTAGTGCACGTCGGGCTACTTTTTGTATCTATTGCTCGTACTCATATTTAATGCAACAAATAAAACAAGTATCTGCATGATTAGAATGTTACGCTAAACAATTACAATTATGAAAAGAAAACAACTTGTATTACGTATCGCCATCATGGCATTAACAGCGTCAGTTTTATTTATTGCCTGTTCAAAAAACAATTCAGCAGGTACAGGTGCACCTACAGCATCGCAGCAATCAGTTTCTCTTTTTTTAGCTGATGGTCCCGGCATATTCGATCATGTTTACTTAGATGTTGCTTCGGTAAAAGTATTGGTAGATACTTCCGAAAATACAAGGGATCATGACAGATGCAATTGGGATAGTTTGGGACAACATTCCGATAGAGACGATTCATCTTTGATCTGGAATACCCTCAATATCAGAGCAGGTGTTTACGATTTGTTGCAATTGCGCAATGGCGTTGATACTTTATTATCAACAACGAATGTTATTAAAGGAACAATCAGAATGATCAGGATCGATCTGGGAACAAATAATTCTGTTGTGGTGGATAGCGTTTCGCATCCGTTGGTTTTACCACCTAATGCACCTTCATACTTTATTATTAAACTCCATGGCGAAGAGTGGGAACATTTTCAGGATAACGCTGTACGTTTATGGATCGACTTTGACGTGGCGCATTCAATCAAGTTTATAAATAATACTTATTTCTTAATGCCGTTTGTTCATCCGTTTGTACCAAGCAGAACAGGCAGAATTGTTGGTAACGTTGCACCGCAGGCAGCATTGCCCGAACTTGTAACTGTATTCAGTTCAACAGATACATCTTTGGCTTTACCAAACCGCGAAGGCGAATTTGAGGTCCGCGGATTAAAAGACGGTACTTACTCGGTATTAGTTCATTCAATTCATGCAAATTTTGCCGATACAACTATTAATAATATTGTTATTCAAAATGCAAATAAAGTTTCGTTAGGAACCATCACATTGCATTAATATTTTTTCATAGGCAGATAAGGGTAGATTACCGGAGGGGCAGTTTTAACTGTCCCTCTTCTTTATTGTTAAATACATGCCGGTAAACAGCAGTTTTTTATTTATTAGGCGATGCCGATGTTTACAGTTACCTTTGCCGCTTATTAATTATTTATTTAAAATTTACAATGGACACAAAAATCAAAGGAACTGTAAAGTTCTTTAACGAAGAAAAAGGTTTTGGTTTCATCAAACATGATGATTCTAACAAAGAAACATTTGTACATGCTAATGGTTTAATCGACCAGATCGAAGCAAACGACAAAGTTGAGTTTGACGTGCAAGAAGGCCGTAAAGGTTTGAATGCCGTTAATGTGAAACGTATCGCTTAAAAGTAATACTTCATAAAACCTGTTAAGGCTGCAATATTAATTGCAGCCTTTTTTTATTTTATGTTACCGGCTGAAGTATTTCAATTAAACTATTGTTGCGTCGCACACTTGTACGGTTGGTTTTTTATGGGGGAAGTGTTTATTTTATTTTTTGCATTAGTTCAAATATTGCATTGTTTACGCCTATAAAATAATTACCTTTTTTAAATTCCGGGATAATCACATTGTCAATAATATTTTTTGTTTCATCGTCGGATAATTTAGTTTCTAAACCATATCCGTTGCTTATTCTAATTTTTCTCAGTTTAGTACTAATTCCAATTAAGATTCCATTGTTTTTCTCGAATTTCCCAACATGCCAAAAATTATGAATTGAGGTTACTAAGCTGTCAAAGTTTTCATTCTTTAAATACGAACTGTCAAAAGTAAGAACTGCAATTTCGTTGGTAGTTAGTTTCTCAAATTTGTCTAGGATAGAATCAAGTTTAGAAATTTCATATGGTGAAAAAATGTGTCCATAGTCACTTGTCCAACCTAATGGTTTAATAAAAGATGGAATTCTGTATGCTGAACAAATAAGCCTATCATGGTTGTTTTTTATAAGCGAATTCATAAAAGCAGAATCGTTCGTTAGTTTGTTTAAAATAACAAATGAACTGTCGCCATAAATATGAAAAAGACTGTCTGCAACTGATTTCCACCTTATTAAATTGAGGTTTACTTCAAACTTTTTTATTAAAACAGAAGAATCAGAATTTTGTCCAGCAGCAACATTAAAAAGCAAGAGGCAAAAGGCCAATATGAATAAATTTCGAAGCTTATAAAGTGGCATACAAAAATGAAAGTACGGAACTTTCTTATATATTCTGATTGATGTTTAAAATATTCTATGATTTAAACTGTTGCCATAAAAGCAGAACGTTGAAGTGAGTGACACAACAGGCGATGCCCAATGTTATGCTGCCCGTAAACAAAAAATAAACAAACCAATAATTAAGTTTAAAAGATAAATTTGCCTTTTAATGATGCGGTAAAACCTAATAGAAAAATAAAAATTATATTGAGCAACTTTTATAAATAAACTAATGAATTATGAGCGATTTGATGACACATTTGAATGAAACTGTTTCTTTTATCCGTTCGAAAGTAAAAACCGATGCAACCGTTGGAATTGTGCTGGGCAGCGGCTTGGGCAACCTGACCGATGATATTGATATTGAACATGCCATTCCTTATGCCGAGATTCCACATTTTCCGGTAAGCACCGTTAAAGGTCATAGTGGTAAATTATTGTTTGGCAAATTGGGAGGCAAATCGGTAATTGTAATGGGTGGCCGTTTTCATTTTTATGAAGGCTATACACCGCAACAAGTTGTTTATCCGATACGGGTGATGAAACAATTGGGTGTGGAATATTTATTATTGTCGAATGCTGCCGGTGGTGTGAATCCGGTTTTTGAAGTGGGCGATCTGATGATCATCAACGATCATATCAGTTTCTTTACTTCCAATCCTTTGATCGGGAAGAATGAAGAAGAAATGGGCACACGTTTCCCTGACATGAGCGAACCTTACAACAAAGTATTAATTGCAAAAGCGCATTCCATTGCAAAAGCAAATAAAATAAAATTATACGAAGGTGTTTATACTGCAGTTACGGGACCAACCTTTGAAACAAGGGCCGAATATAAATTAATTAAATTGGCAGGAAGCGATGTGGTGGGTATGAGCACCGTGCAGGAAACAATTGCTGCGGTGCATTGCGGCATGAAAGTTTTTGGTATAAGTGTGGTAACCGATATTGGCATCCGCGAAGATGAAAATACCATTACCCATGAAGAAGTATTGCAGGCCGCGAAAGATGCAGAACCCAAGCTGGCATTGTTGTTTAAAGAATTGGTAAAATCTATTTAATTCATTAAAAGTTGATGCACACAGATGAATGAAAATTATCATCATTCACTTTTTTATCACTTCATTAGCAGCATTACAGTTAATTTGCAACACATTTTAGTACAATGAACCTACGCCCGGGAAGAAAAATATTTTTCGTTGCAAGTATTTTGCTTGTGCTTGCGGTTCATGCTGCTGCACAAAATCCGAGGATATTATCCGGTAATAATAATTACACTAACGGTAATACACAGAGCAATGTTGCTTACGATAACCAGGGCCGGCCGATCTCGAATTCGGGCAATGCAAAAAACGATTCATTGCAGCACCGGGACAGGTATGCCGATTCTATCACTATTTATTTCCGGTATTACGATTCAACGCGCAATCGAAATTTAGATTCAACATTAAACGATTTTACCAACAAATTACCACAGCCATATTGGTACACCAATCTGGGGAATTTTGGAACGGCTGCCCGGTCGTTTATTTTTAATCCGGTAATGAAAGCCGGATGGGATGCGGGTTTTCATCAGTACGATATTTATAATTTTAAAATAGAAGACACCCGTTTCTTTACCACCACGAGACCATTTACCGAGTTGGGTTATTTATTGGGAAACAAAGCCGAACAGTTGATCAGTGTATTGCATACACAAAACCGGAGAAGCAATTTTAATTTTTCGTTCGAATATCGTTTCAGTAATGCGCCGGGTGTTTTTAAAACACAAAATGCAAGCAATAATAATTTGCGTTTTGCAACACATTATCAATCGCCAGGCAAACGATACGAAAGCTTTTTTATTTTCATGATGAACAAAAATGCTTCTTCCGAAAATGGCGGGATAAGTAACCTGAAACAATTAGACAGTCTTGCTTTGAACGATCCGTTTGAAATAAGTACACGGTTGGGTGCTGCTACACTTGCACAGCGAAACCCTTTCAACACTTCGGTCAACACAGGTAATATTTATCAGGAGAATACAATCTTGTACAGGCATCAATACGATTTTGGGCAGAAAGATTCGTTGGTTACCGACTCGGTTACGTATAAATTATTTTATGCCAGGTTAAGATTGCAGCATACACTTTCGATAAGAACAAACAGTTATAATTTTTTCGATCATAATGCTGATTCAACGTCCTATCAAACTTTCTTCGGTAAAACAATTCCAAATAATTATTTAGGCGATACAATAAGTTACAAAGATGTTTGGAGCATCATCAACAACGAATTTGCGCTTGTTTCATTTCCCGAAAAAAATAACCAGAGCCAGTTTTTAAAAACGGGTATCGGCTTACAAAATTTAAAAGCAACTTTTGGCGATACGGCCACGCATAACTTTTTTAATTTGTATGTCTTGGGCGAATACCGCAACCGTACCCGCAACCAGAAATGGGATATTGAAGCAACGGGGCAATTTTATCTGAACGGAATGAATGCAGGCGATTACGCTGCTTATGTTAGTTTGAAAAGGCAATTAAGTAAAAAGATAGGTTACCTGCAATTGGGTTTTCAAAACACTAACCGTACTGCCTCGTTTATTTATGATCCGCTTACCAATTTTCCGGTAAGCAATAAACAAAGTTTTAATAAAGAAAATATTACCCGTGCTTTTGCCGATTACGAAAACCCGCTTAATAAATTTAAGCTCAGCGGCGAATATTATCTGGTAAGCAACTATACTTATTTCGATAGTTTCTTTGTTGCAAAACAGGAAGCTTCTTTATTTAATGTGTTGCACATTAGTGCCGAAAAACAATTTAAACTAAGCAGGCACTGGAATTGGTACACCGAAGTTCATTTGCAGCAAACAACAGGCGGACCGGTACATGTGCCGTTTCTTTTAACCCGTAACAGGCTTGCATTTGAAGGGAATTTTTATAAGAACCTTTTTCTTTCAACCGGACTTGAAGTGCGTTATTACTCCGATTATAAAGCCGATAATTATTCGCCTTTTACCGGGCAGTTCTTTTCTCAAAACGATTTTACTACAGCCAATCGCCCCGATATAAATTTATTTTTTCATTTCAGGATCAAAACATTCCGCTCGTTTATCAGGTTAGAAAATTTAAACACATTCAATCCAACATCTCAGGGGGGACTTAAATTTAATAAGTACAACTATGCTACACAACAATATGCGTCGCATGGGCTGTGGTTCAGGCTGGGCGTTTGGTGGGATTTTATAAATTAACAAGTTGGTTGTATAAAATTCCCCTTTTATTCCTGTATCATTTCGTAAATTTGCAACAATACACTAATTGATTTTTTATAATTGAAAAAAGCGGCATCCATATTTTTAATAACCTTGTTTCTGTTTGGATCAACAGAAGCATATCAGTTATTGAAATTGCCGATGCTGGTCAATCATTATATCAAACACAAAAAAGAAAATGCCTCACTGTCTTTTATTGGTTTTTTGAAAATGCATTATAAAAAGACGATTGTTGTAGATGATGATTTTCAGCAGGATCAGAAATTACCGTTTAAAACAAATGATGCCGACGGGTTGCTTACTGCCTCAATAAGTTTTCCTTCGCCACGAATTATTATCGAAATATTACCCACACCCATAGTTAAACAAAAGTTCAGTATCCATAACGAACATTTGCATCCTTTGGTTTCCGATCAGGATATTTTCCAACCTCCGAGAGTAGCGTAATTTTTTATTGATTGATGAAACGGTTACTGAATAAAATATTATTCGGCAACTGATGTATTCATTCATTCAATAAATCTTTATTTCTGTTTGCTGAATAGAAATAAGAACGTACAAGTGAGTGACACAACGAAGCTGAATAGCATTGTTGCTGTCCGTCACATCATTCACGCTATAATTTATTTAAGCATGTTACATGCCATCATAAGATTTTCTATTAAAAATAAATTAATCGTTGGTCTGCTGGTCTTGGGATTGATTATTTACGGAGCTTATTCTGTAACTAAACTACCGATCGATGCAGTACCCGATATAACGAATAATCAGGTATTGGTCATTACCACTGCGCCAAGTCTTGGTGCGCCTGATGTTGAGCGTTTTATTACAGTGCCTATTGAACAGGCAACACGTAATGTTCCGGGCATTACAGAGCAAAGAAGTTTCTCCCGTTTTGGTTTGAGTTTGGTAACTATCGTGTTTGATGATAAGACCGATGTGTATTGGGCCAGGCAACAGGTAAGTGAAAGATTGGTAAAAGTGCAATCACAAATTCCTGCCGGATTGGGAACACCCGAAATGGGGCCGGTAACAACAGGATTGGGCGAAATATTTCAATACGTTGTTAAAGCAAAAAAAGGATATGAAGGAAAATATGACCTGACGGAATTAAGAAATATTCAGGACTGGATCGTGCGTCGTCAATTATTGGGAACCGATGGTGTTGCCGATGTTAGCAGCTTTGGCGGATTGGTAAAACAATACGAAGTATCGGTTAATACCGATAAACTGAAAAGCTTTCAGTTAACCATCAATGATGTTTATAAAGCTTTGAATGAAAACAATCAGAATGCGGGTGGTGCTTACATTGAGAAAGGACCCAATGTTTTATTCATACGAAGTGAAGGGTTGGTAAAAAACATCAGCGACATAGGAAACATTGTAGTGAAACAGGTGAATGGTTCCATACCGGTTTTGGTAAAACATATTGCCGATATAAAATTGGGAAATGCCATCAGGTTTGGGGCAACAGTTTATAATAACGAAGGCGAAGTGGCCGGTGCAGTGGTGATGATGTTGAAAGGAGAGAACAGTAATAAAGTAATTGGCAATATCAAATCAAAAATTAAAGAGATCGAAAAAGCATTACCCGAAGGTGTTGTGATTGAACCTTTCTTAGACAGAACTAAAATGGTAAACAATGCCATTGGAACTGTTGAACAAAACTTATTGGAGGGTGCATTGATCGTAATTTTTGTTTTGGTATTATTTCTCGGGAACCTGCGTGCAGGCTTGGTTGTAGCATCTGTTATCCCGTTAAGTATGCTGTTTGCTGTTATCATGATGAACCTGTTTGGTGTGAGCGGAAACTTAATGAGTTTAGGTGCATTGGATTTTGGTTTATTGATCGATGGTGCCGTAATTATTGTTGAAGCGGTGATGCATAAAATAAGTCATCATTCCGGATTCAAGGAATCTTTTAAAATGAACCAGCATCAAATGGATGTTGAAGTAGAAGAGTCTGCAGGCAAGATGATGAACTCGGCCGTGTTTGGTCAGATCATTATTTTAATTGTGTATTTACCCATCCTCACATTGGAAGGAATCGAAGGAAAAATGTTTCGTCCCATGGCGCAAACAGTTTCATTTGCCATCATCGGCGCCTTTTTATTATCGCTTACTTATGTACCGATGGTGAGTTCATTTTTTCTGAGCAAGAAAGTGCATCATAAAGAAACTTTCTCCGATAAAATGATGAAGTTTTTTCAATCCATGTACAAACCTGTTCTGTCATGGGTGCTTAAAATACCTGTGATAGCAGTAGTTTCAAGCTTTATATGGTTTATCATTTCAATTTTTATTCTGGCTTCATTGGGTGGCGAATTCATTCCAAAATTAGAAGAAGGTGATTTTGCAGTTGATACCAGATTATTAACTGGATCATCCATTTCAAACACCATTCAAACAACACAAAAAACAGCAACTGTTCTTTTAAATAATTTTCCTGAGGTAGAAAAAGTGGTTACAAAAATTGGTGCAGGAGAAATTCCAACCGATCCCATGCCATTTGAAGCAGCCGACATGATGGTTATTTTAAAAGATAAAAAAGAATGGAAGAATGCAGAAACATTTGATGAACTGGCCGAGAAAATGAGTAAGGCATTAGAACAGGTGCCGGGTGTTGCAACAGGTTTCCAGTTTCCGGTTCAAATGCGTTTTAACGAATTGATGACCGGTGCCCGGCAAGATGTGGTATGCAAAATTTTTGGCGATGATCTGGATAGTCTTGCTGAGCATGCAAAAGAATTGGGAAAGATCATTAAATCGGTTGATGGCGCAAAAGATCTGTATGTTGAAACAGTTACCGGTGTGCCGCAAATGGTCATCACTTACAACCGCGAAGCCATTGCAAGATTTGGTGCAAGTGTGCAGGAAATCAACAGAACGGTTCAAACGGCATACGCCGGAGCTGCCGCCGGGCTTGTGTTTGAAGGCGACAGGCGATACGATCTGGTGATCCGTTTAAATAAAGAACAGAAACAAAATATTGACAATATTTCAAACCTGATGATCGGGTTGCCAAATGGCGAACAAGTGCCTTTGAATGTTTTGGCAAGCATTGAGATGAAAGATGGCCCTTATCAAATTCAACGCGAAGATGCAAGACGAAGGATAACGATTGGCTTTAATGTTCGTGGTCGTGATGTGCAAACAATCGTAAAAGAATTGCAGCAAAAAGTTGAGAAAGGAATAAAATTTCCACCGGGATATTATATCACGTATGGTGGCCAATACGAAAATTTACAACGGGCATCAAAACGTTTAAGTATTGCGGTACCTATTGCCTTGTTACTGATTTTAGTGATGCTGTATTTTGCTTTCAATAAAATAAAATATTCATTACTTATTTTTTCTGCTATTCCGCTTTCGGCCATTGGTGGTGTGTTTGCATTGTGGACGAGGGGAATGCCATTCAGTATTTCGGCGGGTGTTGGATTCATTGCATTGTTTGGTGTGGCTGTATTGAACGGTATTGTGTTGATCAGTGAAATGAATCGGTTGCGGCATGACGGTGTTAAAGATCTGCATCAGGTTATTTTTCAGGCAACACAGGTGAGGTTACGCCCGGTGCTGATGACCGCTGCTGTGGCATCGTTAGGTTTTATGCCAATGGCATTAAGTCATGGTGCAGGTGCCGAAGTCCAACGTCCGCTAGCAACAGTTGTTATTGGCGGGTTGGTAACAGCAACAATTTTAACCTTACTGGTTTTACCATCGTTGTATTTATTATTTGAAAGAAAGAAAAAAAGGATTCCTAAAATGAAAAATATTGCAACTGTAATTATTCTTTTGATCATTTCTTCTGCAACATTCGGTCAAACGGTTACTAAAAAAATAAGTTTGAAAGAATTGACCGAAACAGCAATGAATAATGCACAGTCAATTAAAGTGAGTTTGTTGCAGGAAAAATATTATCAAACATTAAAAGGAAGTGCGGGTGAGTTGCCTAAAATGCAGGTCAGCACAGAGTTTGGTAATTATAACAGTTTATTCTTCGATTCGAGGTTCGGCATTACACAAAGTTTTGCAACGGCCGGATTTTATAAAAAGCAAAGCAATCTTCTCGAATCGTATTTTAAAACTGCAACTGCACAAACTTTAATTCAGAAAGCCGAATTAAAAAAACTGATCGAGCAATTGTATATCGAGCTTCAGTTTTTATATGCGAAGCAAAAAGTGTTGCAGAATTTAGACGGCATCTACAGCAGTTATCAAAAAATTGCAAAGCTAAGATTTGAAAAAGGCGAAAGTAATTTGCTGGAGAAAACAACACTCGACAATCAGTCGGCACAAAATCAACTGATGTTGCAAATGCTGCAATCCGATATTCATTCTGTTCAACTGCAAATTTCGGTTGTATTGCAGAATGATATGCTGATCGAACCGGCAGATACTTTTACTGCTGCAAGAAAATTGTTTGATCAGGCATTATTGAAAGATCATCCGTATTTAAAATTTTATCAGCAACAGCAATTGCAATCTGCTGCACAAACCGAATTGGAAAAAGCAAGGCTGAAGCCCGAATTTTTTGCAGGATATAATAATCAATCCATCATAGGCTGGCAATTGAATAAGGATAAAACAGAAACATATTATGCCGGTGGAAACCGTTTCTCGTCTGTATCGGCAGGTATCAGCGTGCCCATTTTTAATAAAGCGATCAAAGCAAAAATACAGGCGGCAAAAGTAAACGAGCAGGTAAGCAGTGCTTCTTTTGATCTGGTGCATCAAAACCTGCAAAGCCGCTTGCTGAAAGCGTTTCAGGATTACGATAAATTTTGCAATGCTGTAGAATATTATGGTGGAAAAGGTTTGTTAGAGTCTAACACCATCATCAAAACGGCTGATTTGAATTACAGAAACGGACAGATCAATTACATCGAATGGGCAACTTTATTTCATCAGGCTTTTTTTATTCAGTTGGAATATGTAAATGCTTTGCGTGAACAACATCTTGCCGAATCGGAGATCAATTATTTATTACAAAACAATTAATTAAACAGCGATGAAAAAAATAGTATTCGTCTTCATCATTTCAACAATCATCTTTTCCTGCAAAAACAAAGAAACAAAAGAAGTTGTTGCAGAAAAGAAAACGGTGAATGAAAATAGGGTAGTGCTTACAAATGAGCAGATCAAAAATGCCGACATTGTTATTGGTACACCCGAAATAAAAAATATTCATACCAGTATAACAGCCAGCGGTCATGTAGATGTACCGCCGCAAAGCCTTATCAGCATTAGTTTTCCGATGGGCGGATATTTAAAACGTTTTGACCTTCTGTTGGGAACAAGCGTAAAAAAAGGTGAAGCTCTGGCAGTGATGGAAGACCAAAGTTATATTCAGTTGCAGCAGGATTATTTAACTGCAAAATCAAGGATGGAATATTTAAATGCAGATGTGCAACGACAAAAAGAATTGAGTGAGAATGAAGCTGCCAGTAAAAAAAATTACCAGTTGGTGTTGAGTGAATTTAAAACACAACAGGTATTGATGAAAGCATTGGAAGAAAAATTGCAGATGATCGGCATCCGTCCCGAAAAATTAAACGTGAATAATATTTCGCGTACGGTGAATTTGATATCACCTATTACCGGTTATGTTTCCAAGATAAATGTAAACGTTGGCAAATATGTTAATCCCGCCGATGTGTTGTTTGAATTGGTAAATCCATCGGATATTCATGTGGCGATGACGGTATTTGAAAAAGATATCGACCTGTTTAAAAAAGGCGTGAAAGGCAAAGTGGCATTGGCTGATAAACCCGATAAGCCATTGGATGTTGAAGTAATTCTGGTTACAAAAAATATCAACGAAAACAGAACGGGCACCATTCATTGCCATTTCGAGAACATGAATACGAATGTTTTGCCGGGTATGTTTTTAACCGGGACATTCGAATTAAGTAATAAGTCGGCAACTGTTGTTCCGGAAGATGCCGTGTTGCGTTATGCAGGCAAACAATATGTTTTTATTGCAATTGCCGATAATCAATTTGAATTAAAAGAAATTGAAACCGGCGGAAAAGAAAAAGGATTCATTGAAATCAAACCGCAGCCAAATAACGATTGGTTGCAGCAAAAAGTTGTTGTTAAAAATGCTTACGCACTGTTAGGTAAATTAAAAAATAAAATAACAGATTAAGTTTTTTCATTGTTAACCGTTGATTGGTGTCCGGTATTAATTTATCGGGCACTTTTTTTATGCCATACAATTTTTCGTCCGGCAATGATTTTAAAAACAAGCTTGTCGGTAACATCGGTTAAACCAAAACCGGGGCCCAGATTTAGTTCCCATTTATCATTGTTCAACAGATCATACACAAAATACAATGCATGATTTTGTTGGGGCAATCTTTCAAATTGATTCAACGGCCCCATCTCTCCATAATATTCAACTCCTAAACTTGCATTTTTAAAGAATGAGTAAGACGCTTTGATGTTTGGCTCAAATACAGGTGCAGTTGGCTTTTCAATGCCGGCAATACTGATGCCCAATGTTGGATTGAAACAGAGGTAAAATTTGTTCCACTGCTTATCGATAATGGGACGCAATTCTAAATTCCATGTATCAGTTGAATAATCCTGGCTCTGATAACCAAACTCGGCAGATAAACTCAATCCTACAGGCAATTTCCATTTTTCGGGCGCTGCAATACGAGGACGAATATGCGAGCCAACTATTTTATATCCGTAATCAGAAGTGTAGTTGGTGAACAGGTAAAAACCAATTTCAAAATTATCGGTAATGCCTTGTGTTATTTCTACAGTTTCGTGCAATGAATGATTGCTGGGGCGAACGCCATTAACCAAATTTTTCTCACCATTAAAAGTATAATTACTGTGCAATTCAAAGATGGCCGATCCTTTTGCCTGTGTTTCGGAACCATATACTTCTATCTCATAATTATCCTGAGCTGTTGCAAATTGTATAATCAATAAAAAAGAAACAAGAAATATTATTTTTTTCATGTAAATGATTTGAAGCGCAAAAGAAAACGAAAGATTAATAAATCATTTACAAAAAAGGGAAATCGACTTACGCTATCAGGAAAACTATTTTTCAAAATATACATGACTGGCACCCACCCATTCCTTGTCTTTATTGTAACGAACGCCAATCATTTTTCCTTTGCTTAATCTTGCCAAATTAAAAGCAGCTACAGGTCTTGCTGCGCCATCTTTCCAAAAATAAAATATTCTTATCTCGGCTTTTGCAGGTATATCGGGGGTTTCAACAGCATCGGCATATTTTACTTTGCGTTGTAATATCCAGTTATGCGGATCTTTTACATTGGTAATATCTTCCGGCTTCACATCAATTACCACACCTTGTCCGGCAAAAGAAAACAATGGTTTTAAAACATAATTTTCAAGATCTGCAGGCAATTCATTTATTTCGTCCAGAAAAGTTGTTTGCGGAACATAAGGATGCTGAATAAAAGGCAATGTGTATTTGCTGATGCGATAAAACCAATTGGGATGCGGTACCCACTCAACATCTACATCCAGTTCAAATATTTTTCCTTTCTCCTGCATCTCGGCAGATTGCTGGTGCAACTCATCGAAAATAATGCGGTTATAAATTCTTTTTACTTCGATCTTTCTGTCATCTTTTTTATAAAATAATTTTTTGCCTTCCAAAATCAATTCACTCAAACAAACTATCGGGATGCCTATATAATCTTGTGTACAATAAAAATCGATCCTTGTTTTTTGTTCGTGCGGAAAGAGTTCCAGCAAAATAACATTCTCGGGCTGGTGATCTTTTACAATAATTTCTTTCAGTAATTGCAAATAAGTTTCTTTATTAAAACCATTAAAAAATCCCGAATAATTTTTAGGGATGAGAAAATGTTTTGGTAACATTTCATCCAGCAAAACCTGAAAACAAAACATGGTAGGGAAGCCCTGCATTTCTATTAATTGCGGTTCCAATTCGCCTTTATCATTTTCACAAATGCCAAAATCGAATGCGATGAAATGAGAAAAATTATTTTCGTTGGGTACTTTTATTTCTTCAGGGATCGCATTTTTTGTGATGGCTGAAAAGTTGGGTTGTGTAATTACATCTACAATGTTTTCGCAGGCAGATAAAATTTTATTTTTAAATTCTTTATCAATAAATACAGGTGTTTCGGCTACACGAAAGTCAATGGCACCGGGATGTTTGCTATTTAATTCGGTTAAGAATTTTTCGTATTTTTCTTTTGTAAAATTTTCGTTGAACTTTTTTCTTAATTCAGGAACCATATTATGTCCGGTTTATCGGGGATTGAAAATAATGAAATAACAGGTAAAAAAGGGTTAATAAATTAATATCAGTTCCGTATAGGGCTAACTTATTTGTGCGAAGGATAGCACACCGATAACACAGATGGAACAGATTTTTACTGATTATTATTTATTTGTTTATTCTGTGTAATCCGTGTTCCTATTATTTTCTGAACTTAAATCACCCTTCAATTAATTCACCTACCGCCTGATTTAAGAAATTGGGAAGGATATGATTGTAAGTAAACATTATTTTATCGGGATCCTGTAATTGCTCTACCATACTTTTCCATTTTGCTTCGCCATGATTCTCGATAACATTTTTCTTTTTATCGTCGCGTTGCAAATACATGCTCATACCAATAGCATCGGCTTCGGGATGAAATTGTGTGCCAATAACATAATCATTGAAACGAATGCCCATCACCGCTCTTTCGTACGGGACATGCGGACGATTTTTTTCGATCGATAGAATCTTTGCACCCATTTCTCTCAACAAATTATGATTGGGTTCGATCAATTGATAATCCCTGCTGTCAACAGCATAAAACGGATCATTCAATCCTTCAAAAACAATTTCATCTTTTCCATCCTGCAACATGTGAACAGGAAACACACCAAATGATGTTGAATTTCTTTTGCAAACTTTACCGACAGCATAATGCCTGCACACCAACTGAAAACTATGGCAAATTAAGAACACGTATTTTTTATGGGTATTGGTAATATCATTATTCCATTTTTCAACAGCATCAAACCATTTAAAATAATTATTGTCCCAATTGCTGCCTTCGCTTTCTAAAGGTGAACCGGGGCCGCCTGTTGAAATAAAAATATCGTACGACAAATCGGGTGTTTCTAATTTTTGGCGAACATCAAATTCTTCAACCAACACATCAAGGTTATTGGCTTCGCTCCACAGGTTAATAATTTCACGAATACAACGCATACCCTGATTCTCTGCACCCTCGTACAGATCAAGAATAGCAATACGAATTTGTTTGTTTCCGGTAAAAAGCATAAGCCGCAAACATAACAATTTTACAAATTAGGCCGTAATTCTAACTATTAACAGTTGGGGAATTATTGTTTATTGCGGGAGTTTACACAACAGATTCATACTTCTTCAGAAAGAAAGACAATACAAAAAACCTATGTATCTAACTTCTTAAAACGCAAAATTAATCCTTCCATAAAAAAGGAAAAAGAATAACGGCAAGTAATGCAACCATTGCATCTAATGCAATCAGCAATAAAACCATCTGCCATAAACCTCCCTGCACCACACTGGAAAATGCTACGGTAGAAACTTTCATCAATAATAATAATTGCGGAATGATTAAAGGAAATCCCATGATGGCCATTAAAGCGGCCTGCTGATTGGCTTTTGCTGCAATGGCTGCGAGAAAAGTAAATACCAAACTTAAACTGGCTCCGCCTAAAATGGTGATGCCCACGAATGCTAAAGCGTTTTCCAGGGGGTTGCCCAATAATAAAGTGAACACGGCTAAGCTTAACAAGCTCATCAACAACATCAGCAGCAGGTTAAAAATTAATTTAGCCAGCACAAAATCTCTTGCACCTGCAATAGAATAGAAATACAACATGCGTCCGCGGTTTTCGGCCAGAAAGCTTTTGGCCACTGCATTCACACAAACAAATAACTGGATGATCCAGAATAAAGCGTTCCATGTTTTTTCGTCGGGCTGACCCACCGATAAATAAATAACAAAAATAGTTGATGCTACATACAGCAATATCCCGTAAAAAGTATATTGCTGCCTGGTTTCGAGCAACACATCTTTTTTGATCAGTGCAATAATATGTTGAAAGGAAGAACGTTTCATATTCGGTTGCAAAAATAGTGGCATAAGATTAATTCATTTAATTTTAATTCTGATGAAGCTGTTTAGAAATTTATTGGCGATGATATGTTTTACCGCGATGGTGCAAAAAACATCGGCGCAAATAATTATTGTTGATAAGATTGATACAACTGCTTACAACCACAAAGCCAAATGGGATGGCGATCTGTCGTCGGGATTAGAAATAGATAAACAGAAATTAACCCTGTACGATGCCACCAGCGGGTTTGATGCATCGCTTCAAAAATATCATGAGTTCTTTATCTTCTCTGCAAGCGATCGTTTTACTTATAACGGCCCGCAGGATTTTTTGAATACCGGTTATTTGCACCTGAGATGGCGGCACGATTATAAAAATCAGTTACATGCCGAATCGTATGTGCAATATAATTGGGATACGAAGATCGGCTTGCAAAACAGATTTGTTACCGGCATGAATATGCGGTATAATTTCTGGCACCGCCGTAAATGGGAAATGACTTTTGCTACAGGGCTGATGTATGAAAACGAAACGTGGGATTATGCAGCGGTTGATTCAGTAAAAATTCCGGCTAATCCGCTTGATATAAAAATGAGTTTGCTGAAAAGCAACAGTTATATGAAGTGGGAAGGAAATGTTTCGGATAATGCGAGTATTGCCATTGCTGTTTTTTATCAGGCAACTTTCGATGATTTCTTTCAACCACGCATTGCTACCAATGTAAATTTTGATGTTGATATTTCGAAGCACTTTACATTGGAATTAAAATATGCCGGAGTTTATAACTCAGCACCTGTTGTGCCGATATTTAATTTTTATTACAGCTTGTCGAATAATCTGGTGTATAAATTTTAGATCAGCCATGAAAATATTTCTTGAATTCGCTTTGTGATTAGAAAATGTTTAGTGTGCTTTTTCTTCGGCACCTTTTTGCGCACAAACCCTGCAGCGTGGTTCATAAATATCTTTCTCACCAACTAAAACCTGTCCGCTTTCTGATGTTTTCCGGTACGAAACATTGGCAATATTTCCGCACTGTACACAAATGGCATGCAGCTTTGTAATATAATCGGCGATGGCCAATAAATTAGGCATCTGGCCAAAAGGCCGACCCAAATAATCCATATCCAGTCCGGCAACGATCACCCGAACACCACGCATGGCAAGGCTTTCGCATACATGCATGATCTGATCGTCGAAAAATTGTGCTTCATCAATGCCAACTACATCAACATCCTGCGACAATAATAAAATAGTTTGTGAATTTTCTATGGGTGTTGATTGGATGGCGTTTGCGTCGTGACTTACAACTTTTGTTTCATCGTACCTAACGTCAATGGCGGGTTTAAAAATCTCAACTTTTAAGTTGGCGATCTTTACACGTTTCAATCTTCGTATCAGCTCTTCCGTTTTACCGCTGAACATACTTCCGCAAATAACTTCAATCCAACCTCTGCGGCCGCCATTCATATTGGGTTCTATAAACATTATTAAATCTTGGGTTTGTTTGAAAAAGCTTATTAACTTTAAACTTTAATACTATCTAACCCCCAAATGTATTACATCCGATGGAAAAATTGGGTACATTAATTATCAAATTAAAAGAACAATTTGATCAAAATGAAGGTGCTGATAAATTATTAATTACTGCAAAGTTGTTAGTAAAAGAATTGCATCAACATTTATCGGATGCCGAAAAATATGCTAACCCTCCTGTTGTTTCGGATATCAATATAAATTTCTTCGACTCCAAACTTTCTAAAAACATTCCGGCAAAAAAAGAAGAGGGCAGCGGCTGGTTATTTGATCCGATAGAAACGGTTCCGACATTAATTCATCAGCAACCAATAAAACCGGCTGAAATCAATGAAACGATTTCTACGCATAAAGAAAGTGTCAACGATAAATTAAAAGAAGAAAAGACAGAATTAGCCAGTGCTTTACAATCGGCGCCGGTACGTGACCTTAAGAAAGCAATTGGATTGAATGACCGTTATTTATTCATCAGTGAATTATTTCGCGGTGATGAAAATATGTACGAACGCAGTATTAAAACAATAAACAATTTTTCTATTTATCCCGAAGCCGAATATTGGATACAGCGCGAATTAAAAGTAAAATTGGGATGGCGTGAAAATAAAGAAGCTGTTCGTTTGTTTGATCAAATTGTGAGAAGACGTTTTTCGTAGAGATAATTCATGATCTTTTCTGTTGCACCCGATTTGCTTTTTACATAATTACCCGCATTGATGGATACTTGTTTATAAAGTTTATCATCATGCAATAACTCATTAAATATTTTTTCAGCTTCCAATGCGCTTTCAATAGCGAAAGCACCATCGGCATCAATCAATTCGCCTGCTTCAAAATATTTATCATATTCATCACCAAAAACAACGGGTTTATTATATACAGCAGCTTCCAAAACATTGTGCACACCATCATCGCCAAATCCTCCTCCCACATAACAAATGGTTGCATATTTATACAAGCTGCTTAACATGCCGATATTGTCGATGATGAGTACGTTTTTATTTTCGTGTGATTTATGATTCACGATTTCAGAATAAAGGATCGAGTTTTTATACAAGGTTAAACATTCCTGTATTCTTTCTTCTTCAATAACATGTGGTGCAACGATAAATTTTATATCGGGATGTGTATTGGCAAAGTGATCCAACTCTTCATCATCTTCGGTCCACGTACTTCCTGCAACAATTACGGGATGATTGCCAATGAATATTTCAACCAATGCAATGGGTTTAAATTGTTGGGCAATATCGATCACACGATCAAATCTGGTATCGCCGCAAACAGCAACATTGTCTTCAAACCCAATACTGTTGAGCAATGCAGCCGATGGTTCGTTTTGAACAAACAAATAAGTAAAACAGTCCAGCATTTGTTTATGAAAGCTTCCGTACCATTTAAAAAATGGCTGATCTTCTCTGAATATCCCGGATACAAGCAATAATGGAATATTTCTTTTTTTGGCTTCGTTCAAATAATAAAACCAAAATTCATACTTCACAAAAACAACTAATGATGGCTGAACAATATCGTAGAATCTTTTTGCATGAGAGAAAGAATCCATTGGCAAATAAAATATCCAATCGGCATTTGCATAATCTTTTCTCACTTCATATCCCGAAGGAGAAAAGAAAGTGAGTAAAATTTTTTGATAAGGTTCTTTTTTCTTGATGGCTTCAATGATGGGCCGACCCTGTTCGAATTCGCCCAGCGAAGAGCAATGCACCCAGATCACTTTTTCATTATTATTTTTAAAAGCATTTTCTAATGTTCTGAAAATATGCTTCCGGCCGGTGATCCATTGTTTGGCCTTTGCATTCTTACCACTGATAAGCCAGGCAACTTTGGGGTATAAATAAATAAAAATATTGTAAAACAGTTTCACGGTTCAATCAAATTATTACACAAAATAAGAGATAAAAATGGTGCTAAAAATAACTGATCGATAATATACTTTGGTTTTCATATTGTAATCCATTTTAAACTACTTTTGTAACCTTTAAATTTGACTATGAGACCAATACAAATGGTAGATACTAAAAATCAGTATCTCAAGATTAAGAATGAAGTTGATGCAGCCATTCACGAAGTGTTAGACAGTGCTGCTTATATTAATGGAAAAGCAGTGCAGGATTTTACAAAATCTTTGAATGATTATATCGGTTCAAAATTTACGATTCCCTGTGCCAACGGTACCGATGCTTTGCAGATAGCTATGATGGCATTGGATCTGCAACCGGGTGATGAAGTAATTACTCCTTCATTTACTTATATCGCAACCACCGAAGTAGTTGCTTTATTAAAATTAAAACCTGTTTTTGTTGAAGTAGATGCCAAAACATTTTGCATCGATCCGGAATCAATTAAAAAAGCCATCACACCCAAAACAAAAGCTATTGTTCCAGTTCATTTGTACGGACAGGCTGCCAACATGGAAGCCATCATGCAAATTGCCAAAGAGCATAATTTATTTGTGATTGAAGATAATGCGCAAGCCATTGGTTGCGATTATACTTTCAGCGATGGAACAAAAAAGAAAACGGGAAGCATCGGTCATATTGGATGCACTTCATTTTATCCAAGCAAAAATCTCGGAGCGTATGGTGATGGCGGTGCCATCTTTACCAACGATGAAGCATTGGCAAAAAAAATGAAGATGATCGCCAATCATGGCCAGGAAAAAAGATATTATCACGACATTGTAGGATGCAACAGCAGACTGGATTCCATTCAGGCAGCTATTTTAAATGTCAAATTAAAAGAGTTGGATAATTATATGGTTGCTCGTCAAACTGCTGCTTCATTTTATGATAAAGCATTTGCCAATCATCCAAAAATAACAACACCTTTTGTGGCATCATTTACAAATCATGTGTATCATCAATATACTTTAATTTTAAATGATGCTGACAGAGACGGACTGAATGCTTATCTCGCAGAGAAAAAAATTCCTTCCATGATCTATTATCCTGTTCCGGGTCACAAACAAAAAATGTTTGCTGCATTTGGATTGGATAAATATGATCTGAAAACAACCGATTGGTTGACTGAAAGAGTTATTTCATTGCCTATTCATACCGAATTGGATGAAGAACAACTTACTTATATCACTTCCGAAATTTTGAATTACCTAAATAAATAAATAATATATGAAGATCGCAGTTGTTGGTACCGGCTATGTTGGATTAGTTTCCGGTACTTGTTTTGCTGAGACAGGAAACCATGTTACCTGTATTGATATTGATAAAACAAAAGTTGATAAATTATCGAAAGGAGAAATAACGATCTACGAACCCGGTCTCGAAAAAATATTTCTTCGAAACTTAAAAGATAACCGGTTAACATTTACAACTGATCTTGCCGAAGGAATTAAAGAGGCCAAAGTTGTATTTCTAGCATTACCTACGCCTCCCGGTGAAGGCGGATTTGCCGATCTGAAATATGTTTTGGGTGTTGCAAAAGAAATAGGAAAAATATTAACCGAATACAAAGTAATAGTTGATAAAAGCACTGTGCCTGTTGGTACTGCCGAGAAAGTAAGACAAGCAATTGCAGAAAATTATAAGTATGAATTTGATGTAGTAAGCAATCCCGAATTTTTGCGTGAGGGTGTTGCCGTAGATGATTTTATGAAACCCGATCGAGTGGTGATCGGTACAAGCTCTGAACGTGCAAGAAAAGTAATGAGCGATCTGTATGCACCGTATGTTCGCCAGGGTAATCCAGTTATTTTTATGGATGAGAAAAGTGCAGAGCTTACAAAGTATGCGGCTAATTCATTTCTTGCAACAAAGATTTCTTTCATGAATGAAATTGCACAACTCTGCGAAAAAGTTGGTGCTGATGTTGATATGGTTCGTCGTGGTATTGGCAGCGACGACAGAATTGGTAAAAGATTTTTATTTCCCGGTATTGGTTATGGCGGAAGTTGTTTCCCGAAAGATGTGCAGGCTTTGATCAGATCATCAGAAGAAGTAAATTATGACTTTCAGATATTAAAAGCCGTTGAAGATGTAAACGAAAAACAAAAATTACATCTCATGCCCAAGATCAATGCATATTTTAATAATGACCTGAAAGGGAAACATTTTGCTTTATGGGGATTGGCCTTTAAACCAAATACCGATGATATACGTGAGGCGCCGGCTTTGTATCTAATCGATGCATTGACCGCTGCAGGTGCTACTGTTGCTGCATTTGATCCTGAAGCAATGCCGAATGTAAAAAGAGTTGTGGGTGATAAAATTAGTTTTGTAGATAATCAATATAGTGCCTTGGAAAATGCCGATGCCTTGATCATTGCAACCGAGTGGAGCGAATTTCGCACACCCGATTTTGAAATGATCGATAAAAGATTAAAGAACAAAGCCATCTTCGACGGAAGAAATGTTTTTGAAGTAAAACAAATGAAAGAACTGGGTTATCATTACGAAAGTATTGGCCGCCCTTTTTAAAAAATAATGTTATGGCAAAACGAGTTTTAATAACAGGTGCAGCCGGTTTTTTGGGCTCGCATCTTTGCGACAGATTTATAAAAGAAGGTTATAATGTTGTTGCAATGGATAACCTGATCACAGGTGATCTCAGAAACATCGAGCATCTTTTTAAATTAGAACAGTTCGAATTTTATCATCACGATGTTTCTAAATTTATTCATGTTCCCGGGCATATCGATTATATTCTACATTTTGCATCGCCTGCAAGTCCGATCGATTATCTCAAGATTCCGATTCAAACTTTAAAAGTTGGTTCGCTTGGTACACATAATTGTTTGGGATTGGCCAAAGAAAAAAAAGCAAGAATGCTGATCGCATCAACAAGCGAAATTTATGGCGATCCTACCGTACATCCGCAAACCGAAGAATATTGGGGTAATGTAAATCCAATTGGCCCGCGTGGTGTGTACGATGAAGCAAAACGTTTTCAGGAAGCCATCACCATGGCCTATCATACTTTTCATGGATTAGAAACAAGGATCGTTCGCATCTTCAATACCTATGGTCCGAGAATGCGATTGAATGATGGAAGAGCATTGCCTGCATTCATCGGGCAAGCCTTACGTGGAGAGGATTTGACACTGTTTGGCGATGGCAGTCAGACAAGAAGTTTTTGTTATGTTGATGATTTGATCGAAGGTATTTATAGGTTGCTGTTAAGCGATTATGCTTATCCTGTAAACATCGGCAATCCTAACGAAATTACGTTGAAAGATTTTGCTGAAGAAGTGTTGAAACTAACCGGCTCATCAGTAAAAATTGCATACAAACCTTTGCCTGTTGATGATCCTAAACAACGTCAGCCTGATATTACAAAAGCAAAGGAAATTTTAGGATGGGAACCAAAGATCGACAGGGCAGAAGGTTTAAGAAGAACCTATGAATATTTCAAATCATTGCCTAAAGAAGAGTTGTATAAACAACCCAAAGAATTTGTAAGCAATAAATAATTTTTTGTTGTTGTAGATGCGTTTTATAAATCTAATTGTATGCCGAAATCATTAATTGTTGTCACAGGTAAGAACGGACAACTTGGTTGGGAGATCAGTCAAATCAGTGATCAATTCAGTCACTTATTCGATTTTGTTTTTGTTGATGTTGATGAATTGGATTTAAGCAAACCCGAAACAATCCCTGATTTTTTTAAACAATATCAACCGCAATATTTTATTCATTGCGCTGCATTTACCGCAGTTGATAAAGCAGAAACTTTACAGGAGTTGGCATATAAAATAAATGCAGAATCAACAGGTGTAATTGCACAGGAATGCGCTAAAATAAATTGTCCGTTGATTACCATTTCTACCGATTATGTTTTTGATGGCAATGGCACCAAGCCTTACACAACCGATCAACCAACTAATCCAATCAATTATTACGGCTATACAAAATTCCTGAGCGAAAAATTAGCTCTGGAAAATTGGAATAAAACAATTGTTATTCGCACTGCCTGGGTGTACAGCACACACGCTGCCAACTTTGTGAAGACCATGTTGCGCCTGATGAATGAAAGAGAAGAAATAAAGGTGGTGAACGATCAGGTGGGTTCGCCAACCTATGCTGCTGATCTTGCTGCGGCTATTTTGCAAGTGATTCAACAACTGCATTCGGGTAATGTGCATTACGGCATTTATCATTATACCAACAATGGAATTATTTCCTGGTACGATTTTGCTGTTGCGATAAAAGCCTTAGCAGGATTGAATTGTAAAGTCTTGCCTGTTCCTTCTACCGAATATCCAACACCTGCAAAACGACCATTTTATTCTGCAATGGACACACACAATATTGCTGATGATTTTCAAGTTAAATTGGTTGACTGGCAAAAAAGTTTGGAACATTGCATCAAATTATTAACTGCATAAAATGAAACGAACGATCATCATAATTTTTATTTTGATGATGATGAATAATGTTTTGTTTGCTTCTGCAGATTCTATTTTTTCTTTTCGTTTCCGCAACGATGTAACTGTTACCGTTGATTATCCCAAATACTTTTCATCAAAAAATAAAACACAACTTGTTTTATTTGCCTTGCCTAACGGCAATACCACCGCTCAAACAATGGGTAAGAAATTAAATGCAGGCGACGATTGGCATTTCGATATTCAACATATTGCGGCACAAACAAGATTTGTGCGAAATGAATTAACGAATGAAAATATTATTGTTGTTTACTTGGAAAATGATTTGAAAGCATGGCCGCAATGGAAAAAGAAACACGAAGACTATTTAAAGCTGATCCCGAAAATTGTTGATACCATCAAACAAGTTTTAGCAATCAAAAAATATTCATTGCATTTAAATGGTCATAGTGGTGGTGGCGCTTTTGTGTTTGGATTCATTCAATCTCAAAAACAAATTCCAGATTACATTAACCGCATTAGTTTTTTAGACAGCGATTATAATTACGATTCAACTTATACTTCAAAATTGGTTGATTGGCTTAAGAAAAGCAGATCACATTATTTATCTGTATTTGCTTACAACGATAGTGTTGTTGTGTATAACGGCAAGCCATTGGTTTCGCCAACAGGAGGTACCTGGTACCGGAGTAAATTAATGATGAAAGATTTGTTAGCTTATTTTCCTTTTACAATAATAAGAAGTGATAGTGTGCTGCAATATTCTTCAAACAACAGAATTAATTTCTTTTTGGTTGATAATCCTGAAAAGAAAATCTTTCATACGGTTCAGGTAGAACGGAATGGTTTTATTCATTCAATATTGATCGGAACAAAACAGGAAAGCAAAAATTATTTGTATTGGGGTGAACGTGCTTATGGTAGCTTCATCAAATAAAAAAGAGCAACGATTCATTGCTCTTTTTTATTGAGAAATATTTTATCATTCTTCATCGGGCTTAATAATAAATCTGTAAGTGATTCCCGCCAAAGCACCTCCCAGCAAGCATCCTACAAGATATATCCAGATGGTGCCCCATGCAAATGCGCCGAATACTCCTGAACCGACTGCAACTGCAGGATTAAATGCACCCATACTTACCGGACCTAAAGTATAAGCCATTGCAGTAACGGTAAAACCAATGGCCAAACCATAAAAACTATTACCTGCAGTTTTAGTTGCGGTGGCTACATTCAATACAACATAGGCCAATGCAAATGTTCCGATTGCTTCTGCAACCAACGCTTTCATAGACGAATCGGGTGATGCAGCAACAGCCATATAATCAAAATATCTTGATGCCAATAATCCGGCTACAACGCCTCCGGCAATTTGAAATACCCAATAAAAAAATGTGTCGGTAGCATCACATTTTCCGCGGATGAAAACGGCTAATGTAACAGCAGGATTAAAATGTCCGCCCGATACATGTCCGCCTGCAAAGATCATCACCATCAATGTAGCACCAATGGCAACAGGTGCCATATCACCTGCTTTGCTTCCTGCCATACAAACTGCAAGCACTAAAAAAAATGTGCCAATAAATTCAACAATGTACTTTTTCATAAGTCAAGTTTTTGTTTAAAGATGTACAACAATATGCCAAACTAATTGTTATCATTGAAATTGCAATGGTTTAATAAATTATTTTTTAAAATTAGCACGGTAAACTATTTTGCACCCTTAAAATAAAAAAATCATGAGTATTCAAGTTGGACAAGCAGCACCGGATTTTACTTTAGTAGATACAGAAAAAAATAAGGTAACATTATCCGAACAAAAAGGTCAGAACGTTTTATTGTTATTTTTCCCATTGGCATTTACAGGTGTTTGCACAACCGAGTTGTGTAATATCCGCGATAATATTGCTGTGTATAACAGCAGCAATGCAAAAGTGTTTGGTATTTCAGTTGATTCTCCTTTTACCTTAGGAAAATTCAAAGAAGAGCAAAAGCTTAATTTCTCTTTATTGAGCGATTTCAATAAAAATGTTGCTGCATCTTATGGTGCTTTGTACGAAACATTTGTGCTGGATATGAAAGGTGTTGCCAAACGTTCGGCATTTGTAGTAGACAAGGATGGCATAGTTCGCTACGCCGAAGTATTGGAAAGTGCAGGCGATCTACCCAATTTTGCCGCCATTCAGGAAACATTAAAAAGACTTTAAAAAACCTTTTTCAGCTTAAAAAGATGCCTTGCACAATTGCAGCGCATCTTTTTTCGTTTTATGAGCAAGCGAAAACGGCATTTAAGTCATCTTATTTTTATAACTTTATACTTAAGTTGAAAAGATGAAAAAATTGTACTCTATTTTTTTAATGGTTTCCATCATGCTGGTCAGCAGTTTTACTGTTGTGCCGCATAACGAATTGCCATTCGATCAAACAAGAACAGTACAGTTTTATCCTAACCCTGCATCTTCAATTATTTATTTTGAGTTCCCTTCAAATTTCGAAAAAGAAAATTACACACTTCATATTTATAATTTCCTCGGCCGGAAAATGAATGAGCTGCAAATCAACAACAGCAAGCTTTCTGTGCAGTTAGATAATTATTTACGCGGATTATATGTTTTTCAGATCCGCGATAAAACCGGTGCCATCATCGAATCGGGTAAGTTTCAGGTAGTAAAATAATTTTGTTACGGGCGATAGTATTTCATGGCATCACCTGTTGCGTCGCACTCTTGTGCGTTCTGTTCTCTGAGTCATTATTTTTTTATTGGATTACAAGTCCAAAACTCACCGGACAGGATTACAAATCCTGCCCAACTTGAAAACTTGAATCTTGTAACTTCATTTATTTATCTGTGACTTCCACAATTAAAAATTTCAAATAATTAGTGTTTTCCATTCCCCAAATGATCGGATGATCGCTTGCCTGTGCCTGAAATGTTACCTGCCTTAATTTTTTTCTGGCATCTTTTGCAGCCATCTCGATAGTTTGTAAAAATAGTTCGGGATGAACCAGATTGGTACAGCTCGATGTAACCAAAAAGCCACCGTTCTTAATCAGCTTCATGCCACGCAAATTAATTTCTTTATAACCGGTGATCGCTTTCTGAATATTTTCGCGGCTCTTTGTAAATGCAGGCGGGTCAAGCATTACAACATCATATTGCCTGCCGTCTTTACCCCATTGTTTTAAAACATCAAACGCATTCATCGCTTCAAACTTGCAGATGTGGTCTAATCCGTTTAATGCTGCATTTTTATTAGCTTGTGCAACGGCATTCTCGCTGATGTCTAATCCCAAAACCGATTTTGCACCATAATGTGCAGCATGAATTTCGAATGTGCCGGTATAAGTAAAAGCACCCAGAACATCGGCACCTTTTACAATATGTTGTATGGCTCTTCTGTTATCCTGCTGGTCTAAAAAATAGCCGGTTTTTTGCCCGTTCTCAATATCAACATGAAACTTCAATCCGTTTTCATTGATAATGATGTTTGTATCGAATGGTGCAGATAAAAATCCTTTTGTTTGCGGTAATCCTTCCAATTCTCTTACCGGAACATCATTGCGTTCGTAAATTCCTTTTGGATCAAATATCTGCTGCAAAGCCTTTACGATGGCTGGTTTCCAAACATCAATACCAAAGGCTAATGTTTGAATGACAAAATAATCATTAAACTTATCGATGATGAGGGCCGGCATTTCATCGGCTTCACCAAATATCAATCTGCAATTTTCGGTATAACCTATTTTTTGCCGATACTGCCACGCATGAAGAATTCGGTTATAAAAAAACTGTTCATTGATTTCTTCTTTTTTTCTCGTCAGCAACCTGACAAGTATCTGCGATTTAGGATTAATATAACCGCGGCCGCAAAATTTTTCATCATTATAAAAAACATCAACGGTATCGCCGGCGCTTACTTCGCCCACCACTTTTTCAACTTCATTATTAAATATCCAGGGATGCCCGTTAAAAACACGGTTTGCAATTTTTCGCTTTAAAAAAACTTTAGTCATGCAGCAAAGATAAAGGCTGCTTATTGTTTTTGTGTGAGAAGTAATTTTTGAGAGATATTGTATGTGGCGGTTAAATTTTTCAGGTAGTTTTATCTATTAATTCTTTTAACAGCATATTTTGTTCTTTTAAAAGTTTCAAATGTTCTTGCTTTAAAAAAATAAAATGTTTTACCCATTCATAAATTACCCAAAGTATGCCTCCAATTAAAATAAAAGGGACACAATAAATTAATAATAAAAATAGTGTTGATGTAAGGGATTCCATATTCCGTGGTTTAAAAATTATAAAGCATGTAATACATAGTTTATAAATTTAATAAAAGCATGGATTTATGCCAAACTTTTATTATTTTAATTGCTATTTTCTTATTGTATAAATAGCCCTAATAGTGCAACTAATCAACAAGTTTTAGTCTAATAGCTATAAATAGGCAATTTTAATTTCAGGCTTTATTCCTGCCAATTTTTCCCTTTTCTTTGCGTTGGCAAAAAAATTGAGCAATAGCAAACGATCATTAAAAATAATTATGGAAGAAAAAGAAGTGCAGCAACCCGAAATGGCTGACAGTAATGTAACTATGCCTACTGACGAAAATGCAGCTGGCGACGCTCTTTTGAACGAACCCGTTGCCGAAGAGAATGAATTGGAAAAATTAGCCAATGAACTTGCTGAACAAAAGGATAAATATATCCGGCTGATGGCAGAGTTCGAGAATTTTCGCAGGAGAACATCGAAAGAAAGATTGGAATTGATTCAAACTGCCGGTAAAGATGTGATCATTTCTTTATTGGAAGTGATGGATGATTGTGACCGTGCAGAGAAGCAATTGCAGTCCAATGCCGATATATCTGTTCAGAAAGAAGGTATCCAGTTAGTGTTTAACAAAATACGAAGCACATTGCAGAACAAAGGTGTAAAGGCAATGGAGAGTATCCATACAGATTTTGATGTAGAAAAACACGAAGCTATAACAGAAGTACCTGCCCCCGATAATAAATTAAAAGGAAAAGTAATTGATGAAATTCAGAAAGGTTATTATCTGAATGATAAATTAATTCGCTTTGCAAAAGTGGTGGTTGGAAAATAATTGGGCAATTAGCCAATTTGATAATTAGTCAATGTGATCATTGTCGAATTGTCGAATTATCAAATTAATTGAATTATGTCAAAAAGAGATTATTACGAAATATTAGGTGTAAGTAAAAGTGCATCGGCAGATGAGATCAAGAAAGCATACCGTAAAGTGGCCATGCAATTTCATCCTGATCGTAACCCGGGCGATAAATCGGCGGAAGAAAAATTTAAAGAAGCAGCAGAAGCTTATGAAGTATTGAGTGATGCCGATAAAAAAGCAAAGTATGATCGTTACGGACATCAGGCATTTGCTCCCGGAAGCGGTGGTGGCGGTTTCCATGCAAGTAATATGGAAGATATCTTCAGCCAGTTTGGAGATATTTTTGGCGATGATATGTTTGGCAATTTCTTTGGCGGTGGTGGCCGAAGAGGCGGTGGCGGAGCAGGCCGGTCAAGAGGCCAGCGCGGAAGCAATCTTCGTATCAAAGTAAAATTAACGTATGAAGAAATTGCGAAAGGTGTTTCTAAGACCGTTAAAGTAAAAAAATATGTTGTTTGTTCTACCTGCGGCGGTAACGGTGCAAAAGATAAAAGCAGTATTCAAACCTGTGGAACATGCGGTGGCAGCGGACAGGTGAGAAGAGTTCAGAATACTTTCTTGGGACAAATGCAAACCGTTACAACTTGTCCAACCTGTAACGGAGAAGGTTCAACAGTTACTGCAAAATGTTCAGTGTGCAAGGGCGAGGGAAGAGTATATGGCGAAGAAACGATCAACATCGAAATACCTGCCGGTGTTCAGGAAGGCATGCAATTAAGTATGAATGGGAAAGGTAATGCCGGAGAACGTGGTGGACTGCCGGGCGATTTGATTATTCAGATTGAAGAGGAACAACATGCAGAACTGCATCGTGATGGATTGAATGTTGCTTATGATCTGCATATTTCATTTCCTGATGCCGCATTTGGTGCCAGTGTAGAAGTGCCAACGATTGATGGCCGTGCAAAAATTAAAATTCCTGCCGGTACACAAAGCGGAAAAATATTCAGGTTAAAAGGCAAAGGATTCCCTGAAGTGCAGGGCTATGGAAAAGGCGATCAATTGATTTATGTAAATGTTTGGACACCGCAGCACATCAGCAGTGAAGAAAAAGAAATGCTTGAAAAATTAAGCAACAGTCCAAATTTTAAACCTCAACCCGATAAAAACGCTAAAAGCTTTTTTGAAAGAGTGAAAGAAGCGTTTAGTTAAAATGGTTGTTACATTTATTTCTTTGGTTACGGTAAAATAATGTTACCAACTTTATAATCTTACCGAATTCGTAATTTCTAATTTGTACTTTTATTCTTACTTATGAATTGTACAACAAATTTTTTACCATACCAAAGAACAGGTTATTTTTCGGCCATCGCAATCGATTATTTGCAACAGCACAAACAACTGCAATCATTTTATAATTATGAAGTCTCTGTTGATGGAATAAAGAAATCGATCGAATCAAGAAAAACATTTTCAACCAACAGAAAATTATTGGTTGATGAGTTAAGGAAACAATACACCGGTATTCCTTTTACGGCGAAACAGGAGCAACACCTGCAATCATTGCTTTCCGAAAATACTTTTACCATTACCACTGCACATCAACCCAATATTTTTACAGGCCCCTTATTTTTTATTTATAAGATATTTCATGCAATTAAATTGGCCGATGAATTATCGAATGAAATGAACGGTTTCAAATTTGTACCGGTTTATTATATGGGTAGCGAAGATGCTGATCTGGATGAATTAGGGTTTATTCATCTGGGTTCGAATAAAATAACATGGAATACGAATCAAACAGGTGCTGTTGGCAGAATGAAGGTGGATAAGGGTTTTATTAAATTAATTGATTTGATTCACGGGCAGGTTGGGGTTCATCCATACGGCAAAGAATTAACCGATCTGTTTAAACTTTTTTATGCGGAAGGCAAAACAATTCAACAGGCAACTTTAGAATTGGTGAATCATTTATTTGCTGATTTTGGTTTGCTGATTTTAATTCCGGATAATGCGGCATTAAAAAAATCTTTTCAATCGGTCTTTGAAAAAGAACTGACCGAAGAATTTTCTCACAAAGCAGTTGTGCAAACCATCAATGAACTAAGTAAGAATTATAAAATACAAACGAGTGGCAGGGAATTGAATTTATTTTATTTGATCAATGATAAAAAAGAAAGGATTGAGGTTACAAGTTACAAGTTACAAGATTCAAGTTTTAGGCTTCAAGTTCCGGGTTTGAAGAAGGAGTGGAGCAAAGATGAAATATTAACCGAATTAAATAATTACCCTGAAAGATTTTCGGCCAATGTTATTTTGCGCGGTGTATTTCAGGAAACTGTTTTACCAAACATTGCATTCATTGGCGGAGGAGGAGAACTGGCCTATTGGTTAGAATTAAAAAAAGTTTTTGAGGCGGTTCATGTACCTTATCCGATGTTGATTTTGCGTAATTCTTTTTTATGGATGAACAAAAAGCAATTGGAACGATTGAATAAATTAGGATTTACCATCAACGATTTATTTAAAAAACAGGATGAACTATTGAACGAATGGGTGAGAAAAAATTCTTCCAAGCAATTAAGTATTGCAAACGAAGTTGAAAAAATAGAAGCACTTTATCAGCAATTGCAAACCATCTCTAATAATGTTGATGTTACATTGTCGCAACACACAAAGGCATTGCAGGCAAAGTCGTTAAAGCAATTGAAAGGATTGGAGAAAAAAATAGTACGCGCCGAAAAGAGGAATTTCGAAACAGAGCAGCGTCAGATAGAAAAATTAAAACAGGAATTATTTCCCGACAACAGTTTACAAGAACGTTACGAAAATTTTTCATTGTTGTATGCACAATTTGGTAAAGAATGGTTGCAAACTATTTATAGCGCTTCAAAGGGACTGGCGCAGGAATTTTGTGTGATTACTGCAGAATAATCTTGTTCCTGACTGCATTACACCTTAGTTGGTTCATAGAAATTATTGTTGTCAATTATTTCGTGACATCCTTTTTTTATAATAACTTACATAAGCATTAGTTAAAAAAGGATTCCCCCAGATGACAACCAAAAAAATATCCTTTAACCCTGAACTATTATGCCAAAAAATAAATGAGACGCTAAAAGTTTCTCAAACATTTAGTTTAAGTCTTGTGTTTTTTTTGATCGTAGTAACATTCTCCTGTAACCAAACCACTAAGGTTAACGGCCCGAAATACAGCGACACCATCATCACTCAAAAAATTCCGGTTTATCATTTTGCAATCCATCCTCTTCATAACCCTAACAAATTAATGAGTTCGTATCAACCGTTAATTGATTATCTGAATGAAAAGATTACCGGTGCTAAGTTCGAGATGGAAGCTTCGAAAGATTATTCGGTATTTGAACAAAAATACAGGAACAGGGGAATCGAATTTCTTTTACCAAATCCATGGCAAACATTGCAGGCAATAAAATCTGGATATAATGTAATTGCAATGGCCGGCGATCCCAATGATTTTAAGGGAATTTTTATTGTTCGAAAGGATTGCGGCATCAATAAACCATCTGACCTGATCGGTAAAAAAGTAAGTTACCCTGCAGCAACTGCTTTGGCAGCTTGTATCATGCCACAATATTTTTTATATAAGAATGGTATTAATATAAATACCGATATCGAAAATATGTATGTTGGTTCGCAGGAATCTTCCATCATGAATGTTTATTTAAAACAAAGTGTTGTCGGTGCAACATGGCCGCCGCCGTGGAGATTATTTTTAAAAGAACATGCTCAGGAAGCAAGTCAATTGAAGATAATTTGGGAAACGGAATCATTAATTAATAATTCCGTAATGGCAAGGAATGATGTGCCGGCTAATATTATCGGGCAGGTTCAAAAATGTTTGTTACAACTTGATCAATATGAACGGGGCAGAAAAATCTTAGATCAAATTGAGACCGAAAAATTTTTACCTGCTTCGAATACAACCTATGATGTTGTAGCAACCTATGTAAATAAATTCGAGAAGGATGTTCGTAAAATTGATACGAAATGAAGATGGAAAAAAGCTTTAAAAATATTTTATTCGGAACATTAAGAGGCCGACTCATATTGAATGTGGTATTGATACATGCGGTTATGATGACGGTATTTATTGCAGACCTTACCATCAGGCAACGTGCAGTAATAATTGAGCGGCAGGAAGAAGATGTGATGGCACTTTCAAATAATCTTTCGATCAATGCTGCAGAATGGATTTTGGCAAAAGATGTTGAAGGACTTCAGGAATTGGTTGACGCTGAAAAAACTTATCCTGAAATGAATTTTACGATCATTACAGATAATACCGGCCGCATATTAGCACATTCGGATAAATCTCGTATAGGCAAGCAATTGCTTGAATTACCCGACAAGGCGCAACAGGTTATAATTAATAAAACATCCGAATTGGTGGATGCATTGACACCCGTAATGGTTGATGGAAAACTAATTGGCTGGGTTAGGATTGGATTAGGTCAACATAAAGTCAGTAAAAAACTTGATGAAATTATAGTTGATGGTATATTATATACTCTTGCCGCTATTTTCATTGGATCTTTACTTGCATGGATTGTTGGTACACGTTTTACTAAACGACTTTATGATATTCAAAACACGATTAATGCCGTTTCAGGAGGAGATATAAATATCAGAACTAAAATTACCGGAATCGATGAAGCAGCAGTCTTAGCAAAGGAATTTAACGAAATGCTTGACGTGCGTATCAGATCGAGAATTGAACTTGAAGAAAAAAACAAATTATTGGAAGATTACAAGTTTGCGTTAGATCAATCGGCAATAACTGCGATTACAGATAAAGACGGGATCATCCGATCTGTTAATGATGCATTCTGCAAAATTTCGAAATACAATAAAGAAGAACTGATTGGTAATACTCATGCAATTTTATATTCAGGATATCATCCGCAGGAATTTTATGATGAACTGGTTAAAACAATTTCTTCAGGGAAAATATGGAGTGGCGAATTCAAAAATAAAGCAAAAGACGGAAAATTTTATTGGACAATTGCTACTATTATTCCGTTTTTAAATCCAGACAACAAACCTTATCAATATCTTACCATTCAGTTTGATATCACTGAAAGAAAAAAAGCAGAAGAAGAAATTGAAGAGAGCAGAGAAAAGTATAAAGGATTGAGTGAAGCGACCTTTGAATCGATCTTTTTTTCTGAAAAAGGTATTTGTATTGAACAAAATCAAACAGCAGAAAGAATGTTTGGTTATACCAACGAAGAAGCAATTGGACGATATGGGACTGAATGGATAGTACCTGAAGACAGGGAAATGGTAATGAAAAATATGCTCAGGGGATTTGAAGAACCATATGAAGCAACTGCTTTAAAAAAAGATGGCACAACATTTCCGTGTATGCTTCGCGGGAAAATGATGCATTATAAAGGAAGAAATGTTAGGGTTACTTCTTTAACTGATATTACAGAACGTAAAGAGGCTGAAGCATCATTAATTAAAAGTGAGAATCGTTATCGCAGGCTGGTAGAAAATGCCCCGGATATTGTATATACTTTTTCAAATAAACGCGGTGGTATCTATTATTCATCCCGTGTTGAAGAAGTGCTGGGCTATTCGGTAAATTATTTATACGAGCATCCTAATTTATGGAACGAGTCCATTCATCCCAGTGATCAGGAAAAAGTTACTAAAATTGTACAGTCATTTCAAAATGAAAGATCTTTTGAAGTTGAATATCGGATTAAAGATGCAAATGGCAACTGGCATTGGTTTTACGATCGTGCCATAGGTGGGCAGAATATTGATGATGAGATTTTGATTGAAGGCTTGGCAACAGATATTACGGAAAGAAAATCTGCGGAAGAACTGATCAAAGAAAAGTCGGCGCAGTTGGAAATCCTGAGTAATAATTTACCTGAAAGTATGATCTATCAGTTACTTCGTGATGTTGATGGAAGAATGAAATTTATTTATGTAAGTAAGAAAGCAGAAGAAATATTTGGTAAAACAGTTGATGAAATCATTAATGATTCTTCCATAATTTATAATAGTATTCATAAAGATGATAGGCAATATGCAGCTGATAAGGAAGAAGCATCATTCCGCAACATGTCGGAGTTTAATGTAGAATTACGTTCATACAATTCAGTAGGAGAATTAAGGTGGTTGCATGTTCGTTCTACTCCAAGAAGATTAGATGACGGAAGAATAGTATGGGATGGAATTCAAACAGATATTACTGAACGTAAAAATATGGAGCAGGTATTGTTGGAAGATGAACAGATGTTAAAGACAGTATTTGAAGAATCGCAAATAGGCAAATTGGTATTTGATAAAAATGCAATTCTTATAAAAGCAAATAAACAATCAGAAGAAATATTTGGAACAGATGCCAATGCTTTGATAGGCGTCTTTAATTTAAGAAAAGCTCCGAACTATAAGAACCCTGAAATATGGGAAAGACTTGATCATGGTTTTCAGGTAGAACATGAAATTGAAATCGATCCTTCATTAATGCCTTATCCAACAACACTCAAAGGCCTTAGATATTTACATTTAATTACGACACCAATTTCGGATATGGTATCTAAAAATATCGGATATATTATTCAGGTTGATGACATCACAGAAAAAAAGTTACAGGAACAAAAAATTTCGAAAGCGATCATTAAGACACAGGAAGAGGAACGTTACGAAATAGGCGGAGAGTTGCATGATAATGTTTGTCAGATATTAGTTGCAGCACAAATGAATTTGGGCATGCTTAATAAAACGCTGAAGCTAACAACTGACAAAGATCGGTACAACGAAACAAAGCGATTGATTAAACTGGCTATAACTGATATCCGGGCTCTTTCACATCGTCTTGCACCGGCTTTTTTCAGCACTACTAAATTAGAGGATGCATTTAAAAATTTAATTCACACTTTCCACTTTAGGAATGATATTAAGATCACACTCAGGATAGAAATTAATACCGAAAAATATAATTTAAGCCCGCAGCTTCAACTAAATCTTTACCGGATATTACAGGAACAATTAAGTAACATATATAAACATGCCAATGCAAGTATCGTTGACATTGATATAAGGATTGCCGGAACTAATCTTAAAATGATTGTTATGGATAATGGAATTGGGTTTGATATTCAATCGCACAAAGATGGTATTGGTATTGCAAATATGAAAAGACGTGCAGAAATGGTTTCGGGAAAATTCGAGATCATTTCAACACCGGGAAACGGATGTTTGATCATAATAAATATTCCTGTGGAAGAAAATAAAGAAATTGAGGAAGAAATTATTTAATTATCAAATTCATTTGTCCAATCTTCTTTTAGTTTATTGGCTTTACCCAAAACTTCAGATTGCATTTGTCTTTTATAATTCTGCAATGCTGCAGAAACTATTTCATCGTGCGTACCAATTATTTCTGCAGCCAGTATGCCCGCATTCTTTGCAGCATTCAACGCAACTGTTGCAACCGGTATTCCATTCGGCATTTGCAGAATACTTAAAACCGAATCCCATCCGTCTATAGAATTGCTTGATTTTATCGGAACGCCAATAACTGGCAAAGTTGTAATGCTGGCAACCATTCCGGGCAAATGTGCGGCACCACCGGCACCTGCAATTATCACTTTTAATCCACGCTCTTTTGCAGTACCGGCATATTCTATCATGCGTTGCGGAGTGCGGTGTGCAGATACAATTGTTAATTCGAAAGCAATATTGAATTGCTTTAAAATATCAGCAGCAGCCTGCATTACAGGAAGGTCGCTGTCGCTGCCCATAATAATTCCAACTAAAGGTTTGATCGTTGCCATAAAATAATTATGCCTGCAAGATACTTTTTTTTGGGAAGTAACTTGCAGGCATCCATTAATGCGCCGGCATATTATTAATTAAAATCTTTTCCTTCTTTTAAAGTAACAATAGCTTTTTCGATAGTTGTTTTGTTAATTCCTTCAGGAGCCAATGGCAAAGCTTTTTGTGCATATTCCAATGCTTTCTTATAATCGCCCAAGCCCGAATATACTCTTGTTAAACCAAATAATGTGATGAATTGATTTGGATGTTTATCAAAATTGATTTGAAATACTTCCAATGCTTCTTTGTATTTCTTTTGTTGCAACAGGTACCGGCCATATTGATGTATTTCATTAACGTTCCCCAACGGAACAGCTTCTTTCATTAAGGCTTTTGCTTCATCCACTCTGCCAAGTTTTGCCAACACTGCTGCTTTTGTGCTCAACGAAGTAAAATTCCTGTCACCCAAAACATTCGGATTAGTTGCAGTATCAGCCCACAACAAAGCTTCTTCCAGATTGGTATTATGATCAACACACCATTGTGCTGCAGTTTGCCATCCTAACCAGAAGAACCCTTTATCGGTTCTTAATTCATTACGGAAAGATTCTACCTGTGTTTTATTCAGATCAACTTCAACTTTAAAAGGGAAAGATAATTTTTCCCAACGCAGATCTATCACAGCAGAATTTGCTGTTTGGTTTTCGAATTCATATTTCAACCATTCAACACTCTTGTCGGTTGCAATCGGTTTTATTTTTACTCTCAAAGCATCATCTTTTTCATCATAATAAAAACTTCCCCAGTTATTCGAGTTTTTCGAAAATATCAATGTGCTTTCATTCGGATCGTAAGCAATAAAGAATCCGTATTTACCGGCAGGTAAATCTTTGCCTTCAATCTTTACGTCGGTCGAAAATTCAATTGTTGTGCATTCGTTGGCACCGGCACGCCAGGGTGCTGCTTTGCTGCTGCCGAATCCCTGATCGGTAAAACCAACGGGTACCAATTGCCCCCAAATTTTTCCTTCTCTTCCTTTAACGCCGGGCCTGTCGTAATGAATCGTTACATCAGTGATGCCGATGCGTTCACCAACAGTTGCTTTTTTATTTCCACCACTAGGCGGTGTTGTTAGCGGTCGCTGTGCAAATGATGAAATGCAGCTTGCAATTGCAATTGCAAAGAATATTTTTTTCATTTTTTTTGATTTGATACCAAACTAATGAACTACAAACTGATAATTAAACAATTTGTGATGAATGATTGAAATGTTATATAAACGGAGATAAAAAGATTATTGTAATTGCCGTTTATACATCTGTATGGTATTCTCGAAACCCAAATAAATAGCATCGCAAACCAAAGCATGACCAATGCTTACTTCATCTAACCAGGGAATATTTTGTGAGAAGAATTTTAAATTATTCAAATCCAAATCATGACCGGCATTTAAACCTAAGCCCAATTCTTTCGCTTTCATTGCTGCTGCAACGTATGGCTTTATTGCTGACTCCCGACTGCCAACTCCAGACTGAGCATAGGCTTTTGCATAGCCTTCGGTATATAATTCAATCCTGTCGGTTCCTGTTTGTGCAGCGGCTTCAACCATTTCGATAACAGGATCAACAAATAGAGAAACGCGGATGCCTGCATTTTTAAAAACAGAAACAATATTGATCAAATAATCTTTGTGCTGAATGGTATTCCATCCATGATCGCTGGTCAATTGTCCGAGCGCATCGGGTACCAATGTTACCTGATGTGGTTTTGTTTCTAAAACAAGATCAACAAATTTTTGTTCGGTGCAATTGCCTTCAATATTAAATTCGGTGGTGATAATTTTTTTTATTTCGCGAACATCGCTGTAACGGATATGTCGTTCATCGGGTCGGGGATGAACAGTAATTCCATCGGCACCGAAACGTTGTGCATCAATGGCAACTTTAATCAGGTCAGGATTATTACCACCACGTGAATTGCGTAGTGTAGCAAACTTATTTATATTGACACTTAGTTTTGTCATGCAGCAAATGTAATATCATTTGAAATATTGTTAGTTCCTGCTTATCCAAAAAAAATAGAACGCTGAAGTGTACAATAAACAGATGACAGAATTAAAAAGTAATTGTTGAGTAGAATTGTTACAGTACAAGAGTGCGACGCAACAGGCGATTCACTCTTGTACTGAAGGCTGGTAACAAAAAAAATATTTGCAATAATTTGTCTAATCAACCACTTTAATTAAAGTTACTCCATGTGGTGCCACTTTAGTGCCAAATAAATTTTTAAAAATGCCCAGATCTTTTTGTCGCCACAGATCACGTACTTTTTTTGCAGTTGCTTTTTTCAGTTCAATATCATTCCAGTTGATTTGAATGGTTTGATAATTATCCGAAAGATTAAATATGCCCACAGCATGCGAACCATCTTCCAGTTCTTTTACCCATACCTGAAAGGTTCCATTTTTTAAAACTTGTTTTGCTTCTTTGCCCAATGCATCCTGATTAACTGCAAGCACTTCATCGTTGCTTAACAGGTTTAAAGTAAAATCGTCGAGTTTGCTGATGTCGCAACCAATCAATAATGGTGCAGATAATAAACTCCATAAACTGATGTGTGTATATTGTTCATCGGGTGTAAGTCTTGTAGGGTGCAAGTTTTCGCCCCATCCAACCTGACCAACAATCAACATGTCGGGATCACTCCATCTGCCGGGTTTTGTATATTTATGTTGAACAGTTTGAGAAAAACCAATGCTTTTTAAACTTTCCCAGGTGTCTTCAATATCACCGGTTGTTCTCCAACAATTACCATTTACTTTATCGCCCCATTCCCAAACATTTTTCATTCCATACTGGCATAAACTAAAAACAATATCTCTGTTTTGTTTTAGCAATGCATCACGCATAAAGGCATAAGGCTTTTGATAAGTTGCCAGTGTTGTATCTTTTCCCGCAATAATTTCATAGCTGCACCAATCGTATTTTAAATAATCAACACCCCATTTAGCATAAGTTGTGGCATCGTTTATTTCATGCTGATAAGAACCTAAATAACCGCCGCAAGTTTTTGGGCCGGGCGAAGAATAAATACCAAATTTTAATCCATTACTGTGCAACCAATCGCTCAATGCTTTCATATCTGGGAACTTACTGTTCGAGATAACATTGCCATTTGCATCTCTGATAGGTTCTTCCCATCCGTCATCAATATTTATAAAATTCCATCCATGATCTATTAAACCTTTATCAATTAAAGCTTTTGCACTCGATTCAACTTTTTCGGTGCTTACACTCAAACCCCAGCAATTCCAACTGTTCCAGCCCATGGGTGGTGTTAATGCTAAAACATCACCCACTTTAATTTTAAAAGTCCGTGCAGCCATGCCTTTCGAATTTTTTGCTTTTAATTTCATGGTGTAAGTGCCTGGTAATTTAATTGTACCTGTAATTATACCTGTTGCTGCATCAACTTTTAATCCTTCAGGTAAATTTTCTATAGCATAATGCAAAGGCTTTTCGCCCGTAGCCGCAATCTTATATAAAACAGGGGAGCCGGGCCTTACACCAAAAACAGTAGCTCCATTTATTTTAGGAAATGCCGATGGGGCAGGCGTTAAAATATAAGGTGTTGTTCGGCTGATACGAATAGTTTTATGAGTAAGCGATTCTTCAAAATTGGCAGTTATCAATAAACGCTTCGAAATATTAGTTGTTGTTTTTACAGAAACGTTTTTTCCGGGATTAACAGATACTTGTTGAATGATGTTTTCCAACACTTTATTTTTTTCGGGATCGGTTACAGTTGCAATTAATTTTCCTTCAATTTTTTTTGAAACACTGTTATGAATAACAATGGCAGCTTCGGTTGCAGAGAATTGAAGATTGACATTGATACCATCAATAATATCCATGATATTGATATGCTGGTTATCGCCATACATTCCGCCGCCACCGCCGCTGTCAAATACCTTCACTGCTATAACATTATCAGCATCCCATAAAATGGCAGGATTGTTTGTTGCAATATGATATTCCCTGAAAATATTCCAGCCCTGTGTTTTGCCTATCAATACGCCATTTAAATAAGTTTCATCATTGTCATCTATTTTACCTAAAGCAATACGTAAAGAATCTTTCCATAAAGATTTATCTTTTATCGATGACGGGAGTTTGAAATGAAAACGGTACCAGGCATAACCATTATAATCGGGATATCCCTGATACTCCCAGTTAACGCTGGTTTTGATAGTTCCCCATTGCGAATCATCGCATGATAATTCTTTCCAGTTACTATTATCCCCGGTTTTAAATTTTGCTTCTCCTAATTTAATATCTTGTTGTGCAAATAAATGAAGTGAGAAGATTGTGGCCAATAGTGTGATCCATTTTTTCATAAGGCTAATTTTGTAGCGATGAAAGTAAATCTTTTTTTCTTACAGAAATTCTGATTTATTCACTCAAACCTTTGCTATTTTGTGAATTGAATTAATAATATTGATATGCATTATTCTTCATTGGAAAGTTGTTTGATTGATTTAGAGAACCATGGTCAGTTGATCCGCATTAAGGAAGAAGTTGATCCTTACCTGGAAATGGCTTCCATTCATTTGCGTGTGTATGAAGCAGGCGGACCGGCATTATTATTTGAAAATGTAAAAGGAACAAGGTTTCGTGCAGCATCAAATATTTTTGGCACCATTGAAAGAAGTAAATTTTTATTTCGCGATACTTTTAAACTGGTGCAACAATTAATTGAGTTAAAAGATGATCCCATCAAAGCACTCAAACATCCTTTTCAAAATTTTAAAACAGGATTTGTGGCATTAAAAGCATTGCCTTTAAAAAATCCATCATCAAAGCCTATTTTGTACCAACAAATAAAAATTGATGAACTTCCATTAATTCATCACTGGAAAAAAGATGGTGGCGCATTTGTAACATTGCCGCAGATTTATACAGAAGATGTGGATGCACCCGGCATCATGAAAAGCAATCTGGGCATGTATCGCGTGCAATTGAACGGAAACGATTATGAACTGAATAAAGAAATTGGTTTGCATTATCAATTGCATCGCGGCATTGGTATTCATCAAACAAAAGCAAATAAAAAAAATCTGCCGTTAAAAGTAAGTTGCTTTGTTGGCGGACCACCGGCACATTCGTTGGCAGCAGTGATGCCATTGCCTGAAGGTGTAAGTGAAATAACTTTTGCAGGAGTGTTGGGGGGAAGAAGATTCAGATATTTTTATGAAGATGGTTTTTGCATCAGTGCCGATGCGGATTTTGTAATTACCGGAGAAATTTTTCCAAACGAAACAAAACCCGAAGGGCCATTTGGCGATCATCTGGGTTATTATTCTTTGCAACATGATTTTCCTGTAATGAAAGTGCATAAAGTATATGCAAAGAAAAATGCGATATGGCCTTTTACAGTTGTTGGCAGGCCGCCACAGGAAGATACGAGCTTTGGAAAATTAATTCATGAACTAACAGGCAAAGCGATAGAAAAAGAAATTCCCGGATTAAAAGAAGTGCATGCCGTTGATGCAGCGGGAGTGCATCCATTGTTGTTGGCAATCGGCAGCGAACGTTACACACCTTATTCGCCAACAAAAAAACCTGCAGAATTATTAACCATCGCCAATCATATTTTGGGAACCGGGCAATTAAGTTTGGCTAAATTTTTATTTATAACTGCCGATGGTTCCAATCAGCTCAGCACAAATAATGTGAGCGAATATTTGCAATTTATTTTTGAAAGAATTGATTTTAGATATGATGTTCATTTTTATACCAACACAACCATCGATACTTTAGATTATTCGGGAACGGGATTGAACAGCGGAAGTAAAGTAGTATTTGCTGCCTACGGTGATAAGAAAAGAGAATTATGCAAAGATGTTCCGCAGGCAATAAAAGAACTAAATGTTTTTAATAACACACAGCTTGCAATGCCCGGTGTGATTGCGTTGCAGATGACGGATGACAGGATGCAGATGACAGAATTAATTAAAAGTATTAATTCGCAACTGTCATCTGTCATCAGCCAACTGTCATCTCTTTCTTTAATTATTATTTGCGATGATGCAACATTCACTGCTGCCAATATCAGAAATTTAGTTTGGACAACCTTTACGCGTTGTAACCCATCGCACGATATTTATGGTGTTGATGAATTTATCATCAATAAGCATTGGGGTTGCAACGGGCCATTGATTATTGATGCCAGAATAAAACCACATCATGCACCACCTGTTGAATTAGATGCAGCAACAGAAAAAAAAGTTGACAAACTTTTTGAAAAGGGTGGAAGTTTGTATGGTGTGATTAAATAAAATTATTTTTTGTTGATTGAAGAATTCGATAAAAAGATGACAGCAAAAAGTTGAATAGAATTGTTGCAGTACAAGTGTGCGACGCAACTGTAGCTTAACAAAGAATTTATAGCCGGTAACAAAATAAAAAACCTCTTTTACATTTTGCAAAAGAGGCTTTTTATTTTATGTATTGGTATTACCCCAAAATAACTATTAATGCATAAATTAATCCCGGTAACCATAACAACAATGTTAATATTAAGCTTATCCAGAATTTAGTATTTAATTCATTTTCGTGCAGGTAAACAGCAAGCGGTGGTAGCAGTACTGCTAAGATCACTAAAAGAATTGTGTTGGTGCTTGCTTCGCCGCCTTGCGCTTTTTGTGCTTTATATTCTTTTAATAAAGATTTTACTTCTTTTAATCTGCTTTTTCTTTCCTGTCTGGATAAACTGTTGAACTCGTTCATTGCATTTCGCAAAGTGATGGCATCAACTGTGGCATTATTGCCTGAAGTATCGGGATTGTAAACAGGCCCTAATTTTTGATGTTTAGGAAAACTGATAGAACCGAATGCAGTTGGTACAAAAAATAATGTTGCCGCAGAAGCGATTAAATAAGTGTAGAAAAATTTTTTCATGATTAGTTAGATTTATGGTTAAATAATAGAAACAAAGAGATAAAATTTTTTATTGAACATGAAATGCCACATCAATATCCGACCATTTTAATTCTACTTTGCCTGCAGTGGAAATTGTAAATGTTAGGCGTTCGGATGCTGTGCTTAACTTACTGCTTTTTACTTTTACACGTAAAACATCATCGGCTTCTTTGTAAGTAAATGCGCCCCATTGTTTCCATGTTTTGTTGAAAATAAACGTCCAGTTGTCGCCATCAACCAATGTAAACAAACCATACTTACCGGCTTTTAAAGGTTGGCCTTCTATTGTTACATCTTTGCTCACTTCAAATACTGTTGCTTCATTGGCACCTGTTCTCCAAACCTTGCCGGGCAATGGTTCCAGGTTTTTTCCAACGGTGCGGCCTTTAACAGCGGGCTGACTGTAATCAATGCTGATCATTGTCCCGTTTTGCAAAACAGCTTCTGCTTTTGCAGGCGGACTGGGCCGTTTGCTTTTATCATCCTGTGCAATTGCAACTGAACTGATGAATGTTGCTGCAATCAATGCAATTGAAAGAATTTTTTTCATAGTTTTTTGTTTAAGTTTTGAAGTTACTCCGATTTTTTTTAATTAACGATAACAAAATCTGGCCGCTTAATGAATTGGCTGTTATATTTAAACTGAAGGTCGCTGTTCAGTGTAATATTAAACGGGCTCATACCAATTGTTGTTCTCGGGAAATAAAACATTTTTAATTCGATGGTCCCAAAAACTAAATTTTCGTTTCTTGTCCGTACACCTGCACCAAAACTTACATAACCGTTTCCATTGTTGATAGGCTCGCCAATTGGTTTTAAATAGCAGAAACTTGCAAAACTGAATGGCGCAAAACTAAAACCAAAAAATTTCCATGTATTGAAAAAGACCGATTGCGTGTTTATGGTTAATCTTGAAGAAGAAGAAGTATCGGGGTTTGCAAATTCAGGAATGCCAAATGCACTGTTTAATACTAATGGTTGATTTAAAAAAGTATTGATTTGTTGTGTAAAACTGCCACTCAGAAAATGTCGTACCAACCATTTCGAATGTCCCAGTCTTCTCAGCTTCGAAAATGATTCCAAGCTTGCGAGTAAACTAATATCCTGCAATCTTCCATCATTAAAATAACTTCCTGCACGAAAATTAAAATTGAAATAATCTTTGTTTTTACTGAAATAGTTTTTTTGTAAATCAATGCCAAGATAAGGCCTTACATATTGATTCTTATCAGTCCAACCTGTAATTAATGAAGCATTAAAACCTTCGGGCACGTCTTCATTTCTGCCAAAGCCATAAATAAAAGAAGTATGATAATAATTTTGTTTAAAAGCAGTGTATGCGGCCAATACACTTGTTTGGTTGGCGTATAAATAATTATACGTGTTGGCATATTTTCCGGGCTTTTGCAGAAAATTTGTTCTAACGGCTCTTAGTGCAACGAAATGTTTTACTTTTCGGTTAACGCCTTCGTTCAAAAAATTTCTGGTGCTGATGTTGTAACCTACCCACGCATCCGTAGTGGTGTACCGGTAATTAAAATCTGATCTGAATAACGAATCATTTATATAATCGTTGCGTGTAAAATGAAGTGATGATTCTAAAGAACCCGTCCATAAATGATATGGGGTAACTAATGGCAAAGATAATCTTGTATAAATATTATTTTCTTCTCTTCGGCCGCTGTTGAAAGCAGGGTAAAGGTTTTGATAACCGGCAGTAAAATCAACAAAGCTTCCTTTGATATTTCTTTTGGTATATTCTATTCCAAAACCTGTATTTGGATTACGGTTCAGGTCTAACAACGTTTGTACAATTATTCTGTCGCCATTGCCTCTGAAATTATCATCAATTCCTTCCAGAAACATGCTGGTGGCATTATCGATTAAAACATTGCCGCTTATTGGAAAAACATCTTTATAAAAAATTACAACATCAACCGAATCGAGATTAAAATTATCGGCCACCACTTCATTCACACTGATTCGTGCATCCTGCAGATAAGGGATATCTCTTAAGTATCTTTCATTATCTGCAACCAAATACGGATGAAGCGAATCGCCCTGTTTAAAAAATAAATTATTGCGGATAATTTTTTCTGAAGTACTCACGTGCAATTTTTCGGCGAAGTCGTTGAATATGTTTTTAATTACTTTTCCTGTATCATTAACCGATTGACCGAAGCCAACTTTTTGGATAATTATTTTTCTGATAATACTTCCTTTATGGATGACGAACGGATCGATGTTTTTTACAGCAGCAAATAATGAACTGTCGGAAGTACTGCCGGTATTTACCGAAATACTCTGCCCTAATTTTCCCAGCAACCCTTTTTTCTTTGCTAAAAAAAAAGTATCGCTGTTATTTTTATTATCCTGCGCCATAACAAAGGATAATTGGAAAAACAGAAATACTATTAAAGAAATTCGCTTTACATCAAATAACATATTCGATTGCTGTTTGCAAAGTGTTGCGTGTTAAAATCGATGACAATTTAGCCAATTGCCCGTTAAAAATGTTTAAATGTTATTTGTTGATGAGATAAACAATTAAACTTTCTTTTCCATCACAATAAATTTCAATTCTTGTTTTGGGATCCCAAAATTCGGATCGTTGGGAAAAGGTTTTGTTTTACCTGTGTTGATATAACCTCTTCTTTCATACCATGCAATCAATTCTTCCCGAACAGAAATTACGGTCATGATGATCGAATCGAAATTATTTTCTTTGGCATAATTCTCAGAAGCTGCTAATAATAATTTGCCGATCCCATTTGCCTGTAATTGCGGCGAAACGGTTAACATACCCAAATAAATTTTTTTATCCTGATGTTGTAAATGAACACAACCAATAATATTTTCATCAGCATCGCAACATTTTAAAATGGTATCCGCTGTTTTTTGAAAGATCGAAGTAAGGGTCATTTCATTTGTTCTTATTCCACCCAATAAATCGGCTTCGGTGGTCCATCCTTTCTTTGAACTTTCGCCACGATAGGCGCTGTTAACTAATTTTACTAAGGCAGGAACATCAGTTAATACAGCAGGAATTATTTTAAAAACATCCGTCATACAACAAATATCTGTTCTTCAAATCAAATACGTATTTAAAAATTCAGGAAAGATGATTTTACTCATTTTTCTTATTTTTTTATCCGACTAACTTGGTTAAATTTAATAGCTGTTATCAGCATTTATATTCACCATAAAAATATTTGCTATGCCAGAATTTGATACTGCTCACGTCAAAAACATTGCGCTGCTTGGACACTCGGGCAGCGGTAAAACAACCTTAGCCGAAAGCATGTTATTTGAAGCAGGGTTGATCAGTCGCCGCGGAACCATCGAAGAAAAAAACACAGTAAGCGATTACACCGAACTGGAACAGGAAAGGGGTAATTCGATCTTCTCAAAATTATTACATACACGTTGGCGTGGTTATAAAATAAATATTATTGATACGCCTGGTTATGACGATTTTGCCGGGGAAGTGATCAGTGCCTTGCGTGTGGCCGATACCGGAATCGTATTATTAAATGCTGCCATGGGTGTTGAAGTGGGTACCGATATCATTATGGAATATACCGACGAATTTAAAACACCAACCATTCTTGCCATCAATCAATTGGATCATAGCAAAGCCGATTTTGATAAAACGGTTCGCGAAGCAAAAAATCATTTCGGCAGTCATATTGTTGTGGCGCAATATCCGTTAAATCAGGGCGAAGGATTCAACAAAATTGTTGATGTGCTGAATATGGTTTTGTACGAATATCCGGCCGATGGCGGTAAACCAAAAAAATTACCAATACCTGATGACGAAAAAGAAAAAGCCGAAACACTGCATAAAGAATTGATAGAAGCTATCGCAGGAAATGATGAAGCTTTGATGGAAAAATATTTTGATAAAGGCGAATTGACAGAAGATGAGATGAAAGAAGGTTTACATCTTTCAATGTTGCGTCACGATCTGTTTCCCGTGTTCTGCATTTCTGCAAAACTAAATATGGGTGCGGGTAGGTTGATGGGATTTATTGATAATGTTTGTCCGCCTGCCAGCGAAATGCCCCCGCAAAAAACAAAGGCAGGAAAATTATTGCCATGCGATGCCAATGGACCCGCTTGTATTTTTATTTATAAAACAGTTTCAGAACCGCATATCGGCGATCTGAGTTTCTTTAAGGTATATTCCGGTACAGTAAAAAGCGGAATGGAATTGGTGAATGAAACAACCGATGCCGTTGAAAAATTAAATCAGTTATTTGTTGTTGAAGGAAATAAAAGAAATAATGTAAACGAATTGGTGGCCGGAGATATTGGCGCTACTTTAAAATTAAAAAATACGCATACCAATAATACATTGCACGAAAAAGGTAAACCGATCGAGTTGGAACCTATCGTTTTCCCATCACCCAAAATGAGTATTGCTATTGCCAATACAAAACGTGGCGAAGAAGATAAATTGGCTACAGCCCTTCATCAATTAAAAGAAGAAGATCCCACCATGTCGGTTGAAGTTTCGGGCGAATTAAAACAAACTTTATTGCACTGCCAGGGCGATATGCATTTGAATGTGATTAAATGGAAATTGGAACATTCATATAAATTAGATGTGCAGTTCTTTAAACCAAAAATTGCATACCGCGAAACCATCCGCAAATCGGCCGATGCAAATTATCGTCATAAAAAACAATCAGGTGGTGCCGGACAATTTGGAGAAGTAACCATGCGCATTGAACCATGGTATGAAGGAATGCCAGATCCTGCCGGATTGAATGTTCGCGGCCGCGATGAATATCCTTTGGCATGGGGTGGTAAACTGGTTTATTTTAATTGCATTGTGGGCGGCGTGATAGATCAACGTTTTTTACCATCTATCATGAAAGGTGTGATGGAAAAAATGCAGGAAGGACCTTTAACCGGTTCTTATGTGCGGGATATCAGAGTCAGTGTTTTTGACGGGAAGATGCATCCTGTTGATAGTAATGATATGGCTTTTAAATTAGCGGGAATCATGGCATTTAAAGATGCATTTCAGCATGCCGATCCGCAATTGTTAGAGCCCATTTATACGTTGGAAGTTTTATGTCCTGATGAATTAACCGGAAACATCATGGGCGATCTGCAAACACGTCGTGCCATTGTTGAAGGCTTTGATGCCGAAGGACATTTTACGGTTGTAAAAGCAAAAGTTCCGTATGCCGAAATGTATCAGTATGCTTCAACACTGCGTTCTTTGTCGCAGGGGCGTGCAAGATTCAGAATGAAATTCGATAATTATTCGCCGGTGCCTTTCGATCTGCAAAAGAAATTAACCGAAGCTTATAATAAGGAAGCCGAAATGGTTGAATCCTAAAACCTCTAATTAAAAAAATCCTGTTACAATTTTGTAGCAGGATTTTTTTATTGAACCAACTTTTGTATTTCAATCAAGCAGTTGTTGCGTCGCACACTTGTACTGCATAACTTATGGCATCATTTATAATCGTCAACACCATCCACTATTTCGCCGTAATCAATTAATAATTCTTCGCCACATTTTATATCTCTGATGGTTTCAAAATATTCACCATCATTCACCGAAATAATATTCGGGTCGTTCGAATGATTTAAATAATTAACCAAATCCATCACTTTAAAACCATAATCGGGAACAAAATAATTTTCCTCATCATACAAACAATACGTTTCAATTAATTCCTTTGAATGAGTTGGTAATTGTTCCACTTCTGCAATGGGTATCTTGATCCATTCGCCAATATTTTTCGAAAAAAAATTATTGCAACCTTTCGGAATATCGCGTATGGCAAATACGCCAATACCGTGAATGGGAGAGGATTTCAGCGCAACCCAGGTTTCATTCCGCAGATCATTCAATAATGCTTCTTTCGTCATAAATTACTTGCGCTGCAGCATTGGATAATGATCGATGGTTTCAAAAACATTGCGTGGATCTTGTTTTAATATCTGAATAAACCTGCGCAATGAATCGGCAAATTGTTGTTTCTCAAATAATCTGTCGTGCGATAAAATAACAATGGCATTTTGTTCAACCGTATTACCATCATCAAATCTTTGATTGATCCTTTTTGCCATTTCGGTTGCACTTTCTTTGGGCGCTTTTTGTTTTCCGTTTTGTGCCCATTCAATATCCCAACCAACAATTTTATATCCGTTGCTGTCTAATCTTTTTATTAAAGGGTTCTCTGCTTTTTGCCCATGGATCACACCATTCGAAGCCCATGTGTTATTACCCGGTAAACGAATAATTTTTACCTGGATATTTAATTCTTTTTCATTCCTCATAAAATCTTTATAAGCACTGTCGGGCATTGAATAAAATTTCGCGTACTTATCATTAAAGCCATGACTGAAACTATGATTGGCCATTAAAAATTGCGGGTAATCGTTTCGCAATGAATCGATGATCCTTTTTTTGAAAGGACCAACCATATTAAATCCTACAGAAAAAAATGTGGCTTTTACATTCTCTTGTCTAAATACCTGTTTGCAATTAACTGTGCCGGGCGGTTGGGGAGAATCATCCCATGTTAAAAATATATAACGTTTAGAGCTGTCGTATTTGATAGGCGTACCGGGAACAGGTTTGGTAACCACTTTTACCGAATCTGTATTTACTGTTTTTTGTTTTGTGTTATTGCATGCTGCCATCAACACTAATGCAGCCGCTGATACTGATAAATAAATATTTCTCATGTTCATCATTTGTTACAAAAGTAAAGCGTTGAGGAATACAATTACTTATTCATTCATGTCATGTGAATAAGAAATTGATTGTTGAAACAGCAGGAGAATTAAGTGCATAAAAAAACTCTCAAATTGTTTGAGAGTTTTTAATTTATTTTTTTCGATGTCAATTAATCAACGTATTGTTCTTTCACTACCAATTTCAATTCGCGGTTCACATCCCATTTTTCGAATTCTTTGGCAACATCAGTCAGGAAACTTGCGCCAACACTTCCGTCAATGATCCTGTGATCGTAACTCAATGATAAGAACATCATATGGCGAATGCCAATGAAATCGCCTTTATCGGTCTCGATCACAACAGCACGTTTTTTTATGGCACCAACAGCCAAAATAGCAACCTGCGGTTGATTAATAATTGGTGTGCCCATTAAACTGCCAAAGGTTCCAACATTTGTGAAAGTGAATGTGCCACCTTGAATATCTTCGGGTTTTAATTTATTATTGCGTGCATTTTCGGCCAAAGTATTTACTGATCTTGTTAAAGCAACCAGGCTTAAATTCTCAGCATTTTTTATAACAGGAACAATTAAATTCTTATTCGGCAATGCAGTGGCCATACCGATGTTATAATAATTTTTAATTAGGATATTATCGCCTTCAACCGAACTATTGATGATAGGGTAACGTTTCATCACTTTTATCAAACATTCGATGAACATGGGTGTAAAAGTGATCTTGGTTCCCTGTACTTTTTCGAAATCATTTTTTATTTTATCTCTCCAGGTAACCATATTGGTAACATCAGCTTCGGCAAAACTGGTAACATGTGCACTAGTATGCTTACTATCAACCATGTGCTTTGCAATCAGCTTGCGCATCCTGTCCATCTCGAATAATTCAACACTTGGTTTAGGTGCTTCAACTACCGGTGGTGGAGGTGGAGGCGTTACAATTGGTGCTGCAACCGGTTTCTCGGCAACAGGCGTTGGCTCAGGTGCAGGCGGTGCAATATAAACCGGGACGCTTTGTTGTGTTGCAGGTGCAGCAGCTTGTACAGGTGGCGGAATATAAACAGGCTGTGGTTGTGCAATTTCTTCCGGTGCTGCAACAGGCGGAACATAAACCGGTGGCGGCGCAGTATAAATTTTTTGCGGCTGACTTTCTATTGTATGCTGAACAGGTGGAGGTGCAGTATAGGTTGCTTGTGTTGCAGCCGGAACAAATGCAGGAACTTTTCCTGCTTTTTTATCGGCAATATATTGCAACACATCTTTTTTAGAAACACGCCCATCAGCTCCGGTACCGGGAATTCTTTCCAGTTCGCTTAAACTTATTCCTTCACTGTTTGCAATATTTAAAACCAATGGCGAGAAGAAACGGTTATTGCCACCGGTAAATTTTGTTGTTTGAGTTGGTTGTGGCGTAAAAGGAATCTGTTCTTCAACTTTTGGTTGCACAGGTGGCGGATTAAATGTTTGTGCAGGTGCAGTATAATTTTGAGGATCTGCAGTTGCGCCAACATCAACCCTTGCATAAACAGCACCAACAGGTACTACATCGTTAACTTTAAATAAAACTTCGGTGATTATTCCGGCAACTGTTGATGGCACTTCGCTATCAACTTTATCGGTAGCAATATCTAAAACAGTTTCATCTTGTGCAACGCGATCGCCCACATTTTTATGCCACCGCAAAATGGTGGCTTCTGTGATGCTCTCACCCATCTTGGGCATTATCAATTCAGCTATTGCCATACTAATCGTTCTGGTTTTAATGGGATAAATTTATCCATTTAAATTCCCGGCCTTACTTCCCTTCATATTCACACAATAAATATAATACTGTTTGCGTAAGCTGAAATGAAAAAAATAAAAACAAATGTTCCGATTCAATTCAAAATCAACAAGAACAGTACAATAAATTTTGGTCAATTGAAACAATCCTTCATCAAAAATAATTTTTATACAGCGAAACTTATTCAACTGTTATCCACAATTAATTGACGAATTAGATTAAGTGCATTGGTTGCAGTTAATTGAATGTTGCGGTTTCGGTCGAATCTAAAATTAAATTTCTTTGTAATTATTTTTTTATTGTCGGCAATGGCAATCCACACAAGGCCCACAGGTTTTTCTGTTGTACCGCCATCAGGTCCCATGATGCCGCTGACTGCAATGGCATAATCTGTTTGCATGATGTTTAAAACATTTTGCACCATTTCTTTTACCGTTTCTTCACTTACTGCACCAAAAGTTTCTAATGTTTCTTTTTTAACATGCAAAACTTTTTCTTTGATGCTGTTATCGTAACTAACAATGCTTCCCATAAAATATTTCGATGAGCCGGGAACCGAAGTCAATAAACTTGCAATGCTGCCACCGGTACAGCTTTCGGCTGTTGCAATGGTTTTATTTTTTTGTGTTAAAAGTTTACCCACAACTTCTTCCATCGACAAGTCTTCATCAACAACCATCACATCTTTTACATTTTCTTTCAGCAATGAAAATTGATGATCGATTAATTGAGTGATCTTATTTTTATCGGTTCCAAAAATGGTTAAGCGCAAACGAACCATTCCGTAATTGGGTAAGTACGCCAATTTAATTTCGGATGGTAAAGCTTCTTCGAAGTTTTTTATTTTATCGGCCAGATACGATTCGCCAATGCCTGCAGTCAATAAAGTTCTGTGTTCAATAAAACCTGTGTTGAATTTTTTTGTGATGATGGAAAGCACATGATTGGTTGTTATCCATTTCATTTCGTGCGGCACACCTGGCAATGAAATAAATATTTTTCCATTTTTTTCAAATAACATGCCGGGTGCTGTTCCTTGTTCATTTTTTAAAACGGTACAAACATCAGGTACTTCGGCTTGTTTTGCATTCCTGTCCGATAAAGGCATTGGCCGTTTAAATACATGTTCAAATAAATAAGTTACATGTTCTAATGTAGGTTGGTCTAAAACCATCTTTCCGCCGAAATACTTACACAGCAAGGGTTTGGTGATATCGTCGGCAGTAGGACCCAGGCCGCCGGTAATAAAAATAATATCGGCATGTTTGGTTTCTTCATCCAGTGCATTCCAAATATCATCCCACACATCGCCAACAGCAACGCGATGTTTTACGGGCACACCAATTTTATTTAATTCCTGTGCAATCCATGCACTGTTGGTATCGATAACCTGACCAATTAATAATTCATCGCCGATGGTAATGATGGATGCAAAAATTTTATTCATAAAAAATATTCGTTCAATTTTTAACGCAAAGTAATGCTAAAAATATTTTTATTTTTTTGAACGGGCTTTTGAATAATAATTTGGCTGTTGTTGCGTCGCACTCTTGTACGGTTTGTTCTTTATTCAACTTTTATTAAGGCGAGTATTTTTACCACAAAGGACACAAAGAAAACAAACACAAAGCGCACAAACTCTTCTTTGTGAAATCCTTTGTGTGCTTTGCGGTTAAAAAATATAATTGTTCAGAACGTTGAAGTGTGCGACGCAACAGGCGATGCCATAAAATACAAAAGCTCGTCAACAAATAATCTTTGCACATTTAATTTAAAAAATTTTTCTTTTTCGTTTCTGCATCTATATTCGCTGCCCTTAAATTAATTGTATGGTAGAATTTGCATCAACGATTGCATCGGCATTAAATATTAAAACAGCACAGGTAGAAGCGGTATTAAATTTATTGAACGAAGCCGCCACTATTCCCTTCATTGCACGATACCGAAAAGATAAAACCGGCGGATTAGATGAAGTACAGATACAGCAAATACAAGATCAATCGAAATTGTTGAAAGAGTTTAACGAAAGAAAAAATTTCATCGAAAAAACAATCACCGAGCAAGGCAAAATGACGGATGCTTTGCAACAAAAAATTAACGCTGCAACCACCATTGCCGAACTGGAAGATATTTATTTGCCTTACAAACCAAAACGAAAAACAAAAGCGCAAGCGGCAAGGGAGAATGGTCTGGAACCATTGAGTGTATTGGTTTTGGCGCAAAAAGATATTGATGTTAATGAAGAAGCAAAAGCATTCATCAGCGAAAAAATAAAAACAGTTGATGAAGCGTTGCAAGGTGCCAGAGATATTATTGCCGAATTAATTAATGAAGATGCAAATGTTCGTGCAAAGCTTCGAAAATTATTCGAAGACACTGCAACATTGCAAAGCAAAGTGTTGACCGATAAAGAAACCGAAGCCATTAAATACAAAGACTATTTTGATTTCAGCGAAGCGATTTATAAAATTCCATCGCACAGAACATTAGCCGTACTGCGCGGATTTTTAGAAGGTTTTTTACGAATGAGCATTGCACCGTTAGAAGAAGATGCATTAGAATTAATTGAAAAATTATACATCACTGCAAGTTTAAACAGTTGCGTTGAACAAGTGAAGAAAGCAATTAAAGATTCGTACAAAAGATTATTGCAACCAAGTCTGGAAACTGAATTCAGAACAGCATTAAAAACAAAAGCCGATGAAGAAGCGATAACTGTTTTTGCTGAAAATTTAAAGCAGTTATTGTTGAGTTCTCCATTGGGAAGCAAAAGAATTTTGGCACTCGATCCCGGTTACAGAACAGGTTGTAAAGTTGTTTGCTTAGACGAAAAAGGCGACCTGCAAACAAACGATGTGATCTACATTCACGAAGCAAATAAAAAATACGATGCTGAATATAAAATAAAAGAACTCGTTGCAAAATATGATATTGATGTGTTTGCCATTGGCGATGGAACGGCGGGAAGAGAAACAGAACAATTTATTAAACAAATGCAATTGGGCAAACCTGTTTTTTTAGTGAATGAAGATGGCGCATCGGTTTATTCTGCAAGCGAAATTGCAAGAGAAGAATTTCCTGAATATGATGTTACGGTTCGCGGTTCGGTAAGTATCGGCAGACGATTGATGGATCCGCTGGCAGAGTTGGTAAAGATAGATCCGAAGAGTATTGGCGTGGGACAATATCAACACGATGTAAATCAATTTCGATTAAAAGAAAGATTAGATCAAACGGTGGTGAGTTGTGTAAATCAGGTGGGTGTTAATTTAAATACGGCATCGAAACATTTGCTGAGTTATGTGAGCGGCATTGGTGCAACCTTGGCCGAAAATATTATCAAACACAGAAATGAAATTGGAAAATTTACTGATCGTAATCAACTATTAAAAGTGCCAAGGCTTGGTGGCAAAGCGTTTGAGCAGTGTGCAGGATTTTTAAGGATCAAAGAAGCTACCAATCCGTTGGATGCTAGTGCTGTGCATCCCGAAGCATATAAGTTGGTTGAGAAGATCGCTAAAGATTTAAACACCGAATTAAAATCATTGATCGGCAATGAAAATTTATTGAAACAAATTGATGCAAAAAAATACATCACCGAAGAAATAGGAGAGCTGACCATTAAAGATATTTTGAATGAATTGAAGAAACCGGGATTAGATCCGAGAAGTGAATTGGAGCAATTTGAATACGCCAATATTTATTCGATGGATGATGTGAAAGTTGGAATGGTTGTTCCCGGTGTTGTTACCAACATCACTCGCTTTGGTGCATTTGTAGATATTGGTGTGAAGCAGGATGGATTGGTGCATGTGAGTGAAATTGCACATCAATACATTACCGATCCGGGTGAAGTTTTAAAATTAAATGATAAAGTGCAGGTAAAAGTTTTGGAAGTTGATGTGGTAAGAAAACGAATTGCATTATCAATTAAGCAAACACAGGAAGCACCGGTAAGAAGTAGTCAGAAGTCGGGAGTTAGGAGTCGGGAGTCAGGAGCCAGGAATCCCAAACCCACAGCACAAAAGGATTTGAGCGAATTAAATTTAAATGATGCGTTAAGTGCGTTGAAGAATAAATTTAAAAGTTAATTGCCACAGAGTCACGGAAAAACGCAGAATGGATTATTGAAAATATTTCCGTGCATTCTGTGTTTCTGTGGCATAAAATATTATTTGTTATTTATTATAAAATCGCCAGCTCGTTTTAAAATCTCTGGTTAATTTTTGATTGGTAAGTATTGCTCTCACTAATTCAATGGGCATGCAATTTTCTTTCAATATTGCATCATTGAATTGTTTGTAAGTCATTTTTTTTGTGTCGACCAATTCTTTTTTCATGGCATAAAATTGTAATGCACCTGTCATGTATGCCAATTGATACAAAGGTCCGTAGCCACCCGTAAATGACCGGCGCACTTCACCTTCGGCATTCGCTCTTTCATGTCCAACTCTGTCAACCAAAAAATCAATGCATTGTTGCGGGGTCCAATTTCCTAAATGATAATTCAACGAAAAAATAATTCTTGCACAACGATGCATGCGCCAGAACAGCATGCCAATGCGGTCTTCAGCGTTGCGTGGAAAATTCATATCCCACAAAATAAATTCCCAGTACAAACTCCAGCCTTCGATCCAGAATGGTGTAAAATAATTCCGGTAAGGTTTGTAACGTTCGTTCATATAAAATTCCAAACAATGTCCGGCAATTAATTCATGATGCACCGTTGCTCTGGAGAAATGCGGATTGTTGCCACGCATGCTCATCAGCTTTGCATCTTCATCCATGGTGTTGGTAGGATAAGAAATCATTAATTCTTCGCCACCAAGAAAAAACGGACTTACTAATTGTTGTTTCGGACTCATCATTGTCATTCGCCATGTTTCTTCAGCCAATGGCGGAATGGTAACAAGATCATGTTTTTTTATAAAATCAACCGATTGATTATAGAGGTCCATGATCATTTCGGGTTGATGTCCTTCGGGTACATAACTGTTTTTCACTTTTTCTAAAGCTGCTTTCCAGTTATCGCCGAAACCCAGTTCCCGTGAGGCTTTCAGCATTTCGGCATCGCACCATGCAAATTCTTTATTTGCAATTTCAACTAATTCTTCCGGAGAATATGGAATGAATTCATATTGCAATTGCCGCAATAATTCTTCTCTTCCTATCGGGTGACCAACAATACCACTTGCATCTTCTTTTTGTGAACTTGATTTATTGGCTTTGCTTTTTAATAACGCTGCATATTTATTTAATGCGCTATCGGTTTGTTGATATGGTTTTTGGATCCACCAACTAAATTTCGGATCATAACCAAAATAAAAATCATACACCGATTTTAATGCGTCTTGCAAACCCTTTACTGTTTGTTCTGCACGTTTCGAAAGATTGTCATCGATCAAACCTTGCTGTGCAACTGATTTTGATAAGCTTTGAATTTGTTTGTCGATAGAAAATAATTGATGCGCAATAGATTCGCTGTTTAAATAAGCACCGCGGCGACGCAATTTTTCCCATTGATAAATGGAATCGGCGAACGGAATATATTTTTCAATTTGGGTAAATTCTTTTTCTTCTTTATCCAATAAAAACAATTCATTCTTTAATGTACGTTGAAATAAAATATAATCGACCTGAGAACTTGTTTTCATTTTATCGAAATCAAGTTGCTCTAATTTTTGCAGATATTCCTGATTAAATTTTTTAAATCTTTCTCTTCGTTCCGGCGAATTGGTGATGGTGTAAAATCTTGTCAGACTACCTTTATCGGCATCATAGTTCACCAGTAAAGGTTGCACTTCACTGGTTTGATAATAAGTATCAAATGCTTTCTGCGCTTGCGATTGAAAGGAAATCAATAACAGTAAGACAAATATTGTTTTTCTCATAGCGATGGTTTATGCTATGAAAATAAGTATTTGTTTGCAGGAATCAATATTCAGGATTCACCCCCACATAATTCAACGGCGTAATGGCTTTCAATTCTTTTTTTAAGGCACTGCTTATTTTTAATGAATTGATGAATTCGTGCATTGATTTCTTGTTTATTTTATCCTTGCCTCTGGTCAGGTCTTTTAATGCTTCATACGGATTTGGATAATTTTCTCTGCGTAAAATTGTTTGAATGGCTTCGGCAACCACTGCCCAATTATTTTCGAGGTCTTCTTTTATTTTTATTTCATTCAATACCAATTTATCCAAACCTTTGATCAAAGATTTTATTGCCAATAAAGTATGTGCAACCGGCACACCCACATTTCGTAAAACGGTACTGTCGGTTAGATCTCTTTGTAAACGCGAAACAGGCAATTTGGCCGAAAGGTGCTCCAGCAAAGCGTTTGCCATGCCTAAGTTTCCTTCGGCATTTTCAAAATCAATCGGGTTTACTTTATGCGGCATGGCCGAAGAACCTACTTCACCCTTCTTGGTCTTTTGTTTAAAATAATCCATGCTGATGTATGTCCACACATCGCGGCACAGATCAATTAAAATATTATTGATGCGTTTGATGTTGTCGAAATGTGCAGCCAGATTATCGTAATGTTCTATTTGTGTGGTGAACTGCATGCGTTGCAACCCCAAATTATTTTCAACAAATTCGTTGCCCAATTTTACCCAATCTCTTTTGGGAAACGCAACAAAATGGGCATTGAAATTTCCGGTAGCACCGCCAAATTTTGCAGCATACGGAATTTGTGAAAACAAATTTATTTGCCCGTCAATTCTTTCTGCAAATACCATGAACTCTTTTCCCAATACTGTTGGAGATGCAGGCTGGCCGTGTGTTTTAGCCAGCATGGAAATATTTTTCCATTGCTGTGCCAATGTGTGCAAATGATTGTGCAGATTAACAACAGCAGGCAAATATTCCTGCTCCATACTGTGTTTCCAGCTTAACGGAATGGCTGTGTTATTAATATCCTGTGATGTTAATCCAAAGTGCACCCATTCTTTTAAATGGCTTAATTCAATTTTATCTAATTGTTCTTTTAAAAAGTATTCAACAGCTTTTACATCGTGGTTGGTGGTTGCCTCAATTTGTTTTATTTGCTGCGCATCGCTTAAATGAAAATCTTCGGCAACTCTTTTTAATTGTTGTTTTTGTTTGGAGGTCAACTTAAAAAATTTCTTATCGGCCAGAAATAAAAAATATTGTATTTCTACCAGCACCCGATATTTTATTAAGGCATATTCCGAAAAATATTCGTCGAGGTGGGCGAGTTGTTTGCGGTAACGTCCGTCGATGGGGGAGATTGCTGTTAGATTAGTAAGTTCCATTTTTGAGTTATGGGTTATGAATGATGAATTATTTTTTTTTTGTTACCAGCTTTAGTTTTTCACTGAAACTCTTGTTGCGTCGCACTCTTCAACGTTCGGTTCATTATGGAACGATGCTGAATAGAATATCCAACCGTACAAGAGTGCGACGCAACTGTTGCTGCACAATGTTACAACAGTTGGTTACATAAAAAATCTTTTCTTTGCAAAACAAAAGTAATTGAATTGGACAAGAGAATACGCGTTGGAGCTGTAAGTTATTTAAACACCCGGCCATTAATTTTTGGCGTGAAGCGCAGCGGGCTGATGGACAGGATTGATTTAATCGAAGATTATCCTTCGAAAATTGCCTCGATGTTATTGAATGATGAGATCGACGTGGGATTGATCCCTGTGGCAGTGATACCGCAAATGAAACAACATTTTATTGTAACCGATTATTGCATTGGTGCCGATGCAGAAGTGGCATCGGTGGCGCTGTTCAGCGAAGTGCCGATGGAAGAAATTAAAAAAGTGGTGTTGGATTATCAAAGTAAAACTTCGGTCAACCTTGCCAAAATTTTATTGAAAGAATATTGGAAGAAAGAGGTGGTATTTGAAGATGCAAAAGAAGATTTTATACAAAATATTAAAGCCACAACTGCTGCTGTTGTTATTGGCGACAGGGCTTTGCAGTTAAGCAATCGTTCGAAATATATTTACGATTTGGGTGCTGCCTGGAAATCCTTTACCAGCTTGCCTTTTGTGTTTGCGGCATGGATAGCCAATAAACCACTGGATGATGATTTTATTGATGCTTTTAACCGTGCCAATGCGTATGGCATCAACCATATTGATGAAGTTTTAGCAGAGGCTAATTTTGCAGATTACGACCTGAAAAAATACTACACAAAAAATATCAGTTACCGCTTGAATGAAAGGAAAATGGAAGGGTTGAGGATGTTTTTGGAAAAGTTGAGATGATTTTGGAAATTGATATTAGATCGGTAATTTACGAACGGAATAAAAATTTAATATCTCTGCATGACCAGGCGTAAGGTTTTATATGTTTTTATTTTTTTACTTGCTATTTTCTCTGCAAATAAATCTTTTGGCCAATATGCTGATTTAGGAACCGGTAATTTAAAAAATCAAATATGGTGGTTTGACTGGAATGGGTTTTCGTTAAATGAGGGTGCTTCAAAAACATTTACAACAACTGATGGACTGACCGTTAAAATCGTATTTTCAAAAGTATCGGGTCAAACTATGTTGCCAAGTGTAATGAATACATGGAGTGGTGCAGTGTTGCATTATTTGTATGATTTTTCGAATTCTTCTATTAAGCCTGCATTATATGATTTAACAACAACTTCAAGTTTTACATCAAACTATTCATTGAATATAACGGCCACCCGAAATGGAGTCCCAACAAAGTTTACGTTTGTTGCAGCAGATGCAGAAGCCAGTGCTATTAATTTAGAATATACAACTTTAAAAACAGATGGTACAAATTGGACAACAATTGATTTCTTCAGGAATTCATCTCAGACAAGTAATCCTCTTTCCGGTTGTGGTACAAATAGTGTTGTAATTACTGATACTTATGGTGGTGTTGTAGGTATTGGTCAAAATCCTGTATTGGCTACAGATGCACAAAATAATGGTGTATTAAATGTAGATGTTTCTTTGGATGAAAAAGCTATAAAGGGTGGTGGTATGGGCATGGCATTTGGAATTTTTGCACCGGTTGATATGGGTGATTTGCCTGCAAGTTTTGGATCGGCTTCACATGCATTGCAATATGTTGTTAATAATGCTTGTAACTATAACACACCTTTCCCATCATTGGTACAAAATACAAATATTAAACTTGGTAATATCGCAGGTGATGCAGATGCAACAGATACAACCGATGATAATATGCGTGGTGTTGCAGATGAAGAAGCAATACAATATTTTCCTATCTATGATGGAAAAGGAACATACAGTTTAACTTTAAAATTAGGTAATACATCGGGCGGACCTGTTTATTTATCAGGTTGGTTTGATTCTAATAATAATGGAAAATTCGAATTAAATGAAATGACTTTAGTAACTGTTCCTAATAACAGTATAAATGCAGTAATTACATGGACAGGATTGCCTGCAAATATTTCAGCATCATTTATTGGGTTTCGTTTTCGGATATCCTCAGACATTCTTGCCGTGCAATCTCCTGTGGGATTTGCCAAAGATGGAGAAGTGGAAGATTATTTAGTACAGATAATGAGAAGTCAGAATGTTATTGCATCTTTCATAGCACCCGATACTGTTTGTGTAAATACTTCTATAAACATTAATAATAATTCAGTTGGTGCATCATCATATTATTGGAACTTTTGTGTTGCAGATATTCATCAACTACCTGTTGGTAATAATTTAGGTAATCCTAATTCCATTTTAAATACGCCGGTATACATGGATTATACTTTTGCAAATGGAAATTATTATGGGTTTGTTACAAATAATTATCCAGGGGGATTAGTTCGTTTGGATTACGGAAATAGTTTATTAAATACACCTATTGCTCATAATCTTGGTACATTAAATGGTGTAATCCAAAACACCGCAGAAGGTGTTCAAATTGTTAATAATGGGAATCAATGGTATGTAATAATTGTTGGCGGTGATATAACCGGTGGCATTAATCCATATATTATTGCCGTTTCATTAGGGACAGATATTACCAATAACTCGCCTACTGCAGTTAATTGGGGAAATATCGGAAATCTTTCTTATCCTCATAAATTATATGTCTTTAATGATAATGGACATTGGTATGGTATTACCGCAAATACTTCAAACAGTACAATAACAAGATTTGACTTTGGAAGTGATATTTCTAATGCACCTTCCGGAACAAATTTGGGGAATATCGGAAATTTAAGTTCACCCACTGGATTACAAGTTATTAATGAAAATGGTCTGTGGTATTTGTTTGTAACAAATGCAGTAGGTTCTACTCTTTCGAGATTAGATTTTGGTAATTCATTATTAAATACGCCAACCGGAGTAAATCTTGGTAATCCAAATAATTTGTTAAGTACTGGTTGGGATATTTATATAATGAAATATTGCGGAAGCAATGTTGCTTATATAATAAATGCGAATACTACCATTGGACAATACGATATTGTAAAACTTGATTTTGCAGGTAGTTTACTGAATACACCAACTGCTGTTAGTATGGGAAATATTGGGAATCTTAATTTTCCCCATTCTTTATCAAAAATTTTTCGGGTCAATAATGATTTGTATAGTTTTATAACGAATGTTAGGAATAACAGTTTGTCGAGATTACAATTTCAGGGATGTACAAATTCCAGTAATGCAAATTCAACGGCTCAAACGCCTCCATTATTTACATATAATCAATCAGGTATTTATAATATCAATTTAACAATTGATGAAGGATTGGCAAGCCAAACTTCCATTTGTAAACAGATTGTAGTAAAAACACCTGAACGACTTTCTATTTCAAAAGATACTTCGATATGTAAAGGCGATTCTGTTCAACTTAAGATTGTCGGCGGAAAAACTTATCAATGGAGCCCTTCACTTAGTTTGTCAAATTCGTCAATAAATAATCCAATTGCATATCCTGTTAATCAAACAAAATATTTTGTAACCGTAAACGACAAAGCCGGATGTATTCAAAATGATTCAATAACAATTTCTATTATTCCGGTACCAACTTTTTCTTTACAACCATCATCGGAAAATTTGTGTTATGGAGATTCTGTAACATTAACTGCATCTGGTGGAGATAGTTATCAATGGTTAGGATCAACAGATATTCAAAATATTTATTCTCCCGTTGTAATTGTTAAGCCTACTGTATCTACAACATATCCGGTATGTATATTCAGTAAAACTTGTAATGTAAAGGATACTTTGAAAACAATTGTAACCGTAAACCCAATACCAAATATTAGTATTACAAAATCAAACGACTTAGATTGTTTCAATGGTTCTGCTTTTCTAAACGCTAATGGTGGAACGCAGTATAATTGGAGTCCTTCAGATGGATTATCCAGCCCAATAATTTCAAATCCTGAAGTGAAAATTATACAAACTACCAAATACACTGTTACTGTAACTTCATCAAACGGATGTAGTTCAACAGATACTGTTACAGTTAAAGTAATTAATAATTCTACCAATCAATATTTGGTACCTAATGCATTTACTCCAAACGGAGATGGGTTGAATGATTGCTTTGGAATAAAAGGATGGGGAGTTGTTTTAAATTTCGAATTTTCGATTTTTAACAGATGGGGTGAAAGAATTTTTTTTACAACTGACCCTTCGAATTGTTGGAATGGAAATTATAAAAGTATCCCGCAATCTATGGGAACATTTATTTATAAAATAAAAGCAAAAACGTTGTGTGGTGATGTAGAACGTAATGGTACATTGGTTTTATTGCGATAGAAACTAAGGACTTCATTATACTATTTATATTTCCCAATCAACCTGTTCTTTAACATCTTCCAAATATTTTGATACGAAATTCTGCTTTCGGTATATAATATTTCTTTATTAAGTATCAGTTTTTTTATTTCTTTCAAATACCAATCGCTATGTTTATTTACAATATAATCTATAATCAAAGCACCGTTTGGTAAAGTGTGCGTTTTTAAAGTTGATTTTTTTGTTTGCCTATAGAATAATAGCGGTTCGGGAATTACAAAAACAGTCCAACCTTTTTGTGTTATTCTGATGTAAAATTCCCAATCTTCATAACCCAACGTCATTTGTTCATCATAACCACCAACTTCATCCCAACATTTTTTTCTAACAATAGCGCAGGCTGGGCATTGACTGGAAAAAAGAAAATTTTCCTGACTACCACCTCGGGGTTTAGATAACATATTTATTTCACCAAACATTTGAATATAACTTGTAACGGCTGCAATATTTTCATCGGCGTTTAAAACTTTAATTGATTTTTCAAAAAATGTTGGATGAAAATAATCATCAGCATCTAATGCGGCAATGATTGTGCCTTTGGCTTCACGAACACCGGCATTTCTTGCAGATGACATTCGGCCATTTGATTTATGGATGACACGAATATCTTGTTGTTCTAATTTATCTAAAATTTGCAAAGTATTTGTATCGGTAGAACCATCGTTGACAATGATGATCTCAAAATTCTTGTAAGTCTGCTGACGCAACTTTTCTATTGTTTCAGGAAGATATTCGCCGTCGTTATAACAGGGAATAATCACAGAAATTAATTGATCTGCTTGTGTCATTTCAGTCATTTTTGTAACAAAAAATATTTAATTGAACATCTGCCCAATGCCCGCTTTCCTTTTGAATAAATGGCATCGATAAATTATCAGCAGCATTTTTTATATAAACCTGAAAATGGTTTTCATGAAAAATGGTTAATAACTCAATCAGTTTATTTGTTTCAGAAACTTTGCCATGATATTCGATAAACATGTTTTTTATCTTATGAAGATGAGCGCTACAATGTTTTATAACACTGTGTTCTGCACCTTCGATATCCATTTTTAAAAAATCAATTTCAGCATGATTTTTTAAAACTTCCATAAAATCAATACATGGGATTTGTGATAATGAATCTTCGCCTGACTCATTAATTTTACTTGCTTCGCTACCCTTCGATTCAAAACTGATGAATCCGTTTTGAATCCAAACTGCTTCTTTACGAATGCCAATATCATTAAGATTATTATCTGCAATATTTTTTTCAAGAAGCCGGAAATTATTATTGTCGGGCTCAAAGCAAATGACTTTTGCGTTAGGAAAAATATTCTTAAAATATAAAACACTTAACCCAATATTGGCACCACAATCAATAATTAATGGTGATGTTTTATTTGAATTAAAACGATAAATTTCTTTCTCAAAAATTTCCCGATAAGTATGAAGCAATTCATAAGGCCTGATATAATTTATAACAAAAGATTTGAACTTTCTTTGTTTTATAACAGAATCATCTTCGTGTTTTAATATTTTTTCGGTCCACCAACTGATCAACTCAAATGTGCTTTGTTGCTGCTTTTTCAGAAACAGCCGTTTCAAAATTCCATTTATTATATTTGTCAAAATTTTCTTCATAAATATTACATTCCTGAATGTCTCAAAATTTGATTAGTATTTGTGTACCTGCATATAAAAAAACCGATTATATAAAAAGGTTGTTGGATTCTGTATTAAAACAAACTTTTAAAAACGTTGAAATTATTATATCCGACGATACACCTGACGATAGCGTAAAATTAATTGTTTCATCTTATACCGACTTGCTCGATATAAAGTATTTTCAAAATAAGCCAGCATTTGGGAGCCCGAAGAATTGGAATAATGCATTAAATAAAGTCGAAGGCGATTTTTATATGTTATTGCATCAGGATGATTGGCTTCATAACGAAAATGCACTGGCAATTTATCTTGAAACTTTTAAACAACAACCCCAAGCAGACTTTGTTTTTTGTAAAAATATTGCGATTGATGAAAGCGGTAAAAGTTTTGTTTTACAAGAAATTCCCTCATTGCTGCATCAATTAGAAAAGAAACCAAATCATTTGGTTCGATCAGATGTAATCGGTCCGCCAAGTAATGTGATGCTGAGAAAAAAAGTGGATACACGTTATGATGAAAGATTGATATGGCTTGTTGATGTTGATTATTATGCACGATTATTGAAATCAGGGTTTAAGCCATATTATATTCCTCAACATCTTGTCAGCATTGGCTTACATGCTGATCAAACAACTGTATATGTTAATGATAATTCATCGATCATTTTAAAGGAAAATATTTTATTTGCGCAAAAAATTACTGATGAAGCTTTCAATGATATTTATATTTACGATTATTATTGGCGGTTATTGAGAAACCATAAAGTGAAAAGTAAAATACAAATTTTAGAGAGCGGCGTAAGCGAAGATTTGATATTACCTGTTGTCCATCACATCATTTCTATGCAAAGAAAGTTTTCAACGAACCTTTTAAAATTTGGCCCGTTATCAAAATTATTAATGCTGATTAGTTATTGTACAAAGTAAAAACGCAATGCAACTCTCCATCATCATCATAAATTATCGTTCTGCAAAATACATTGTTGATTGTATTGAGAGTGCGCTGAAATGCAATGCAGTCAACCCTTTTGAATGGATCGTTGTTGATAATGCTTCGGGAGATGACAGTTGCTCCGTCATCACAACGAAATTCCCTTTTGTGAAATGGATCGACATGAATTACAATGCCGGGTTTGCCCGTGCCAATAATGAAGGCATTCGTCAATCTACGGGAGATGTTGTTTTATTATTGAATCCCGATACCATTGTTCAGAATAATGCATTGGAAAGATGTTTTCAAAAATTTATTTCAACCAACGATGTGGCATGCGGTGTACAATTATTAAATCCGGATGGAAAGCCGCAGATATCGGGCAATTTTTTCATGAAAGGCGGTATCAATCATTTACTGGCATTGCCTTATTGGGGAAGTTTTTTGCGATGGATCGCATTTGCCATCAAAACAAAAAAGCCAAATGTTTTGGTAGCAAACAGTGAGGAAAAAGTTGACTGGATAAGCGGTGCGTTTTTAATGGTTAAAAAATCAGCTATTGAAAAAGCAGGAATGATGGACGAAGATTTCTTTTTGTATGCCGAAGAAATTGAATGGTGCAGCCGATTAAGCAAAATAGGGGAGTTGCGGATTTACGGCGATATTAAAATGGTTCACTTATTGGGCGAAACCATTAAAGATGCAACACAAACAGATGATAAAACTTATTTTAATTTCTTCGATAAAAAAGGATTGCAGTTATTGGTTTCCAATCATGTCCGCATCAGAAAACAGTTCGGCGTGTTTTGGTTCTTTGTCCAATTATTGAATTGCAGTTTTGGTGTACCGGTATTTTTTATTTGCAGTATCACCGACCATTTGATTCATTTACAAAACCCTTTTAAGGATTGGAAACGAATTAAAGGCTTGGCAAAAAATATATTTGAAGTTTGGAAATTAACACCAACAATTTTGCGCAACCAACCACATTTCTACAAGATTCTTTGAGGGGAAAAGCTAAAAAATAAAAAAAGAAAAACTAAAAAGATTATAAATTTTTAACCTCTATTTTATTTGAGCATCTTATTCAGTTAGCAAGTAATTCGTGTAATTCGCAAAAATTAGTGTAATAAAATTAATACCACAATCTTGCTTCAACTGTTTGCAAATATTCCAATGATTTTTTAGAAATAGGGTTTCTTTTTTCTTTATTGGGAATTGATAAAACATCTCTCCATCCTTTGAAAAGCCCGCCCATATTGAATTTTGTTTCTTTCAAATATTGCAGGCTCCACATCAATGCAGTTGTATAAAAATAAAATGCAGGCAAATATCGCCAGGCTACTTTTGCTTTATTCACCCACATCATCCTTAATTTTTCTTCTTTAGTTTTTCTTCCCAACGGTGATTCTTTATGCAGCATCACAATGTTTGCATCGTATTTTATGCAATAGCCTTTATCGATAATGCGGTAACTCAGATCATATTCTTCCATACCATAAAAAAATTCTTCAGGCAAATTGCCAACTTCAGTTAAGACTTTTCTTTTTATGGCATGGGCGCCGCCTGCAAAATAATAAGTAAAGAATTTTTCTTTGTGTTTATACTTTTCAATTTTTTTATGCGGCAATCCGTTGATCTGCATTTGCAATGTTGAATAATACAAAACTTTAAAAGAAACTATTGCGGTTTCGCGGTTATCAAAACTTTGTTCAGCAAAGCTTCGAAGCAATTGATGTAATGCATCTTTATTTTGCAGCACACAATCATCATCCAGGAAAATTAAAATTTCGGCAGTGGCATATCGTAACGCCAAGTTTCTTCCGCCGGCAACGCCTAAATTTTTTTCGGAATCAATGTATTTAAAATTAACCGATGTGGTCTCGGCAACAAATTTTTTAATCAAACTGTAATCTTCTGTCGAAGCATTATTCACAACAATCACACTATTCAATAAACTGCCTGCATCATCCAGTTGAACAATATTCTGCAATAATTCCAGCGTATCGGCCGGACGGTTATACGTAATTATTACAAATTCAATTTTTTTCATACTGCAATGTATAAAAACTGTTTTTTCTAAATGAAGATTAATTTTTTTGTTACCGGCTAAAGTTTTTCATGGTATCGCCTGTTGCGTCGCACACTTCAACGTTCTGAACTTAACTAAACTTTTTATTCCATGTTTCAGAAGCAACATTCTTTTTTAAAACAACCATGCCCCTGAATTCTTCTTTCATCAATTTAAATGTAGGCATGGGCAACTGAAAAGTACCACAGGATTCAAAACCTAATTTTCTATAAAAAGCAATGGCATCAAGACTTGTATCCATTGCTTTTAAAAATACAATGTCTTTTTTATGTTGTTTTGCAATGTTAAAAACATATTGCATCAATTGTTTACCAATCCCTTTTCCGGTAACCGATTCATCAATATAGATACGTTCAACTTCCAATGCATTTAATTCTTCAAAACCTTTTAATGTTTCATTTATTTTTATTTTCAAATACCCAATGGCTTTGTTTTTATGGTAAGCGATGCAATAAATATTATTACTGTCTTCTAATTCTTTTCGCAGAACATTTTCTGGATAAGCATATTCGTGCATGTACCAATCGGCACCGCCAATTTCCCAGAGATGTAAATAATGTTGCTGATAAATATTCTTAGCCAATGCAGATAATTCTTCTGCATCACCGGTATTAATTTGCGTAATAATTATTTGTTGATCCATTCAAAATTTTCTGATTTGGGTATCAATAAAAATCTTTCTCTGAAATTTTCGGGAGGGATAGCTAATTTTCTTTTTTGTGTATCGATCCATGCACCGTCAATAGTAATTATTGCTGAGAGCACATTTCCGTTCCTCCAAATTTGATGCACAATTGTCCATCTTCCTAAATCAGCGGCGCATTTAGAAAGTTGAACATTTATTTCTATTGAATCACCAAAGTGAATTTCTTTTTTAAAAACAGCTTCTTCCCTGAAAATGATCGGACCAATATTATTTTCTGCCATCAAAGCAGGAGTGAGTCCGTGTTCGGTTAAAAAACTCATTCGCGAAAATGCACCCCAATCGTAATAAACACTGTGACGCAAATGAAAATTAGGATCGAGATCGCTCCACCTTATTTCTACTTTCTTTTTGTATTCGGTCATATTTAAAATTAAGAAAGCAAATTAACGGAAATAATAAATCAATATTTGTTAATTGCTGATCAGAATTACCGAACGCTGAAGAGTGCGACGCAACCGGTGCTTAATTAAAATTCTATTGCTCGTCACAAAAAAAATCGTGTATAAATTCTTTCTAACAAATTCTCGGTAACTGTTCGCCTGTTAAAAAATTCACGATCCGCTTACCGCCAATACGACTTTTCATAATAACCTTGCCTGCATTGTCTTTTGTTACTTCGCCAATGATGGCGGCGTTGTTTCCGGCATCGTGTTTTTGTAATGTTTCTAAAAAAATATTAGCAATTTCTTTTTTTACTATTGCAATGAACACACCTTCATTTGCAACATACAAAGGATCGAGCCCCAGCATTTCGCAGGCAGCATCTACCTGTTCATCGATCGGAATTAATTTTTGATCGAGGTAAAAACCAAGCTTCGTTAGTTCTGCAATTTCATTTAATACTGATGCAATGCCACCGCGTGTTGGATCGCGTAGAAATTTTATATCGCTTCCAAATTTTTCTATCAATGAAATGATGGTGTGGTTTAAATTGGTTGTATCGCTTTCAATATTTGTTTCAAACTCCAAACCTTTGCGCAAACTCATGATGGCAATGCCGTGCGACGCAATGTTGCCGCTGATAATCATCACATCACCAGCTTCAATATTTTTATGATGAATATTTGCTTTTGGATGAATGATGCCGATGCCTGTGGTATTGATAAATATTTTATCGCCTTTACCTTTTTCAACAACTTTGGTATCGCCGGTTATAATTTTAATATTTGATTTATCTGCAGCAGATTTAATGCTGACAAGGATTTCCCAAAACTCATCCATCGTTAAACCTTCTTCAATAATAAAACTCAGCGATAAATATTTTGCTGCTGCACCGCACATCGCCAGATCATTCACAGTTCCGTTAATGGCGAGATCGCCAATGTTTCCGCCCGGGAAAAAAATAGGGGAGACCACATAACTATCGGTGCTAAAAGCAATATTTCCATTCAAATTAAAACTTGCACCATCGTGTTGCTGATCTAACAGATCATTTTTAAAAATATCGAACACACCGCTTTGCAATAAACGATGCGTTAATAGTCCGCCGCTGCCATGACCAAGAGTAATTACATCAAAATCGAATTTTGGCATGGGACATGTAATATTAAATTTTATTTTTTCATTCATAACAATCAATTAAAAATTATTCCAGAATGCTTTCTGCATTCGAATAATGATAATACGCCGCACAAGAACCTTCACTGCTAACCATTGGTGCACCCAACGGATGTTCTGGCTTACATTTCGTACCAAAATTTATACATTGTTTGGGTTTCTTTAAACCTTTCATGATATCGCCGCTGATGCATTCTTTATTTTCTTCCGCAACAGGAATATGTAATTTGAATTTTAATCTTGCATCAAAACGTTTATACTTTTCATTTACTTCATAACCGCTTTGCGGAATAGAACCAATGCCACGCCAGATCCTGTCGCTCACATCAAACACTTTATTGATGGTTTCTTTTGCAATTTTATTTCCTTCGCGTTGCACATAACGTGCATATTGATTTTCTACTTTATATTCGCCTTTTTCTAATTGCTGCACCGCCATTAAAATTCCCTGCAGCAGATCAACGGGTTCAAAACCGGTAACAACAATGGGGCATTTATATTTTTCTGCAACAGGATAATATTCTTCCATCCCCATGATGGTGCAAACATGACCGGCTGCTAAAAATGCATCGATCTTATTTTCATCATCGCTTAAAATGGCTTCCATGGCAGGCGGAACTAAAACATGCGATGCCAGAATACTGTAATTATTTATTTTTAATTTATCGGCGTGAATAACACTCAATGCATTGGCAGGTGCGGTTGTTTCGAAGCCAACGGCAAAAAAAATAATTTCTTTTTCAGGATTTTCTTTTGCAATCGCAACGGCTTCTAACGGCGAATACAAAATGCGAACATCGGCACCTTCGGCTTTTACTTCTAATAAATTTTTTGTACTGCCCGGCACACGCAACATATCTCCAAATGAACAAAAAATAACATTGGGTTGTTGTGCCAAATAAATTGCTTCGTCAATAATGCTGAGGCTTGTAACGCAGACAGGGCAGCCGGGTCCGTGTACCATCGAAATTTTTTCGGGCAACATTTCCAATATTCCGTTCTTCACCAAACTATGTGTTTGCCCGCCGCAAATTTCCATCAATGTCCATGGCTTTGTGGTGATGCGATGAATTTGTTGAATAAATTCCTCAGCTAATTTTTGATCTCTATATTCCGATAAATATTTCATTAATAATTTTTATGTTTCGAGCGACAGAATAAAAATGATACACCTGTTGCGTCGCACTCTTGTACGTTCTAAGCTATGAGGAGCGAGCCATGAGCTACGAGCAAATGCTCAGAGCTCATGGCTCGCTCCTCATAGCTTTCCTCAGTTGAAGAGTGCGACGCTCTAAAGGAGTCCTTCGGACAACCGCAGCATCATAACAGTACAAAAGTTTGCTCAATCATTTTTTATTTCTTCTATTTCGTCCATTTGTTTCAAATAATCGAAAGTTATTTTTGCTTCTTCTTCATCAACAATACTTATGGCTACGCCAACATGCACCAAAACATAATCATCCATTTTTGCTTCGGGAACCATACATAAATTCACTTCTTTAATTATGCCGCCAAACGAAACTTTTCCCAAACGAAATGTTTCATCGGGCCTGTCGATGATGGAAATAATTTTACCTGGAATGGCTAAGCACATATTGTTTATTTTAATTGAAATTGTTGTAATACTGTTTTATCTTTTGTTGCAATTATTTTCTTTGTTGGTTGATTTAAAATACTGAAATAAGCTAATTGTCCAAAGCCAATGCATTCGTCATTTGGACTGAGCTGCTGATGAAAAAATAATTTTCGTTTGTACGATAAACGTTCTATTAGCATATCATTCAACAATGCATTTTGAAATACGCCGCCGCTGAATGCGATCTTATCAATATAAAAATGATTACTCAATTGCGCAACCATTTTCGCCAACGAAAAAAATACTTTCCATGCAATTAATGCATTGTCTTCTTTGTTCTGCCAGTCTTCCAATAATTCAATTAAAAAAATATTCCAGTCCAATCGGTCACCAATAATCGGAATAGAATAATAATCGTACGATTTATACGAACAGGTTCTTGCCAACGCTTCTAACTGCATGGCAGCTTCGCCTTCGTAAGTATTGTATAAACAAATTCCCAATAAACCGGCAATGCCATCCAGCAAACGACCCATGCTGCTGGTTAATAACGAATCGGGTTCTTCTAACAGTTTGTGATAATATTGCCACTCGGTATTGGAAAAATATTTTTGTATGATGAAATGTTTGTTGGGGAAATTTTTCAATAAACTTAATGCCGATAATCTTGGCTCTTTGCTCATTTTATCGCCCAGCAATTGCGGAAAATAATTTAGATGTGCCACACGTTCCATTTCTTTGTGCTGATAAATAAAAACTTCGCCGCCCCAGATTTTCCCGTCATCGCCATAGCCCGTTCCGTCGAAAACAAAGCCCAGCACGGGTTCTTTAATATTCAGTAAATTATTTTCGGCCAGCACGGCAGCAAAATGCGATTGATGATGTTGGACCAAAGTGAGCGGAATATTTTTTTCGGCAGCCATTTCTTTCCCAAGTAGCGATACAAAATATCCGGGATGTTTATCGATGATGATATGTTTCGGTTCTGCTTTTATCAATGATGAAACGTGTTGCAATGTTTCTTTAAAACATGTTTGCGATTCTACTGTTCCCTGATCGCCGAGATATTGACTGATGTATAAATTTTTTTGATCGAGTAATGCAAACGCGCTTTTTAATTCGGCACCCATTGCCAATACACAATCATTCAAGTGAAATGGATTGGGAAAATAATTTGGCGCCAAGCCGCGGCTTCTGCGCAGAATTATTTTTTGTCCGCGTTCTGTAAACTGAACAACGCTGTCATCCTGCGGCGCAACAATATTTCTGTCATAAGTCAAAACATGATCTGCAACATCAAATAAATTTTCTAAAGCATCTTCATCTTTAAATAAAATAGGAGAGCCGCTGATGTTTCCACTCGTTGCGATAAGTGGTTTGCCAAATCCATCCGCAATTAATAAAAGCAACGGCGAGTATGGTAACATCAATCCAATCTTATCCAAACCGGGTGCAATTGCCTGTGTGCAAATATCATTTTGTGATGATGATCTTAATTCGCATAAAACGATGGGTGCTGACCTTTCTTTCAATGCATTTATTTCGAACGCCCGAAGTTTAACATCGGCATTTGCCATTTCTATGTCGGCATACAATAAAGCAAAAGGCTTTGCAGGCCTTTGTTTGCGGCTTCTTAAAGTATTTATTGCATCTTCATTTGTGGCATCGCACAACAATAAATAGCCGCCAATTCCTTTAACGGCAATAATGCTTCCGCTTTTTAATTCTTCAATAACAATATCCAAAATTTCATCTGCATTATTGCTTACACATTTTTTTGAGGAACAATAAAAATGCATTTGCACGGCACAATCTTTACATGAATTGGTCTGACTGAAATGCCTCCTGTTCTCGATATCATTATATTCTGCTGAACACGAACCGCACATGTGTAAATAATTCATCGTGGTGCGTTCCCTGTCGTAAGGCAGATCTGTAATGATCGAATATCTCGGCCCGCAATGCAAACAAGTTGTAAAAGGATAATGGTAACGTTTATTATTTTCGGTCAATAATTCCTTCCTGCAGGTATCGCACAAGGCAATATCGGGCGTTAATAAAATATCGGGCTTATTTTCTTTTGTGCTTTGACTGATGGTAAAATCAGAAAATATTTTTGAATTTATTTTTTCGAAATGATGATGTGTGATGATTGCATTGGGGGGCGGGTCGCTGATTATTTTTTTATAGAAATCCTCTGCAATATTTGATGCAGCATTAAACTCGATATGAACACCATCATTCGCATTGCTTACAAAACCTTTCACATCAAACGCTGCGGCCATGCGGCATACAAAGGGACGAAAGCCAACGCCCTGTACCAAACCATTGATATGAATATGAAATGTGTTCATAAATAATATTTCTGCCCAATGAATTCATTATGCAATTTCCGGTATCAATACTTTTGATTTTAACCAATTGTACCAAAGGTCTAAACCTTCGCCCGAAGTGCAACTCAATTCTATGATCTCTAATTTGTGATTTACTTTTTTTGCATTCGCTTTTACTTTTTCGATATCGAAAGGAACATAAGGAAGCAGATCGGTTTTATTGATGATGCAAAGTGTGGACGAATAAAACATGTCAGGATATTTCAAAGGTTTATCATCGCCTTCGGTAACACTGATAATTACAACACGTTCTTTTTCCCCCAGATCGAACATCGCCGGGCAAATTAAATTGCCAACATTTTCAATAAATAAAATACTGTTTTGATCAAGTTTCATTCCCTGCACGGCATGTAAAACCATGTGCGCATCCAAGTGGCAACCTTTGCCTGTATTGATCTGTGTAACTTTTGTTCCGGTGGCATGGATGCGATCGGCATCATTGCTTGTTTGCTGGTCGCCTTCGATCACGGCAAAAACAAATTCGTTTTTTAAATCGGTCAATGTCCTTTCCAATAAAGATGTTTTACCCGAACCAGGTGAACTTACTAAGTTCAACGCAAGGATATTTTTGGCTTCAAAATAACCACGGTTCCTTTCAGCCAGTAAATTATTTTCATACAAAACATCTTTCTCAACATCAACAATTGTTTTGTGATGATGATGTTCGTGATGATGATCCAACTCTTTCAGATCATGCGTATCATCGGTTCCGCATCCGCAGGTGGCACACATAGCTTATCAATTTAGGGTTAACAGATTTTATTTTTCACGAGACAATTAATGATTTTACACGCAATTCTTTTCCTTCAATAATATCGATCGAATGTTCGCGGCAAACCGGACAGGCATCGTACAAATTCTCTACCTGAAATACAGCGTCACAGTGTAAGCATCTGGCTTTACCTTTTATACGATTGATCTTTTTTACGGCATTTTCCAAAACTGTTTCTTTTACTGCCTGTTGCCATGCAAAATCGAATGCATCCATTTCAACTGTACTGAAATCGCCGATATCGATCTCAATTTCATCAATGACCGTCGCATTGGCTTTCGATGATTCCTTCTGCGCAATATCAATGATGCTCATTACAATAGAGAGCTCGTGCATGATTAAATATTTTTGCTTTGTTGTTTATTCCGGCGAAGCCTGTAGATATAAACAACAGTAGCAATTAATATGCTGTAAGTAAAAACAGCATGCATGGGTTCAATAAAATAATGGATGATGGTATAACCATCAGTTTCTCCGTGACCAGGGTGTGCAAGACTTATGAAAGGCATACCCAGCAAAAGAAAACTTAAACTAAAAATATTTTTTTTCATACCGGTTGGATTTGTTTTTTAAATTTTACTAAAGATAAGAAATTGAATAGTGATTTTATTTTTAATGATTTGAATTAGTTTTACTTTTTATTGAATGATATAATGGAAAAAGAAATTCTGCCTAACAAAATTGCAGTGATTGGTGTTGGCAATACATTGCGATCGGATGATGGAATTGGTGCGCACATCTGCTCAAAAATTGATGAACTTAATTTGCCTTTTATTACAACTATCATCGTTCAGCAATTGCATGTTGAATTGATAGAAGAATTAATTAATTACGATTCTGTTATCATTGCCGATGCTGCTGTTACCGGAAATGATGTTGATCTTAATTCTTTGGTGTTCAACGAAACCCAAACCACATCATCATCTCACCACATGAATGCAAACATGCTGAACGCTCTCCTCCAAAAAATCCATGGTAAAAAAATAACCATAAACTTATGTTCAGTCAGGGGCGAGAATTTTGAATTGGGTGAAACCCTTTCACCATCTGCCATCGCCAATGCAAATAAAGCGGTTAAGATCATTTGCGATTTCATAACGCACAATTCATAACCCACAACTCTATCCCCCTCGTTCAATTTTCTTCACCACATTTCCTTCGGTATCTTTTATTTCAATGATCATCGGCATTGCACCAACAGCGTGTGTTGAACATGATAAACATGGATCGTAACAACGGATGGCGCTTTCAACCCTGTTCAACATTTCTTCTTTTACATCATTTCCATTTATATATTGTTTTGCAACTTCCAGAACCGATCGGTTCATGGATGGATTATTTTGTCCGGTTGCAATTAATAAATTAATACCAATTAATTTACCTGTGCCATCTGTTTTGTAATGATGAAACAAAGTACCACGCGGTGCTTCGGTGCAACCAATCCCTTCAGCATAATTCCAACTGCCATGCGACTGGATATCATCCGAACATATTTGCGGATCATTCAATAATCTTTCTGCTTCTTCCACACAAAACATTGCTTCTATCAATCTGGCATAGTGATAATAAAATGTTCCGTGAACAGGTTTGCCGTTATTGATGGTTTTAAAATTTTCAAACTCTTTTTGTGCTTTTGGTGTTTTCATTTTTGAGGCAACATTCAGTCTTGCCAACGGCCCCACGCGATAAACACCTTTTTCAAAACCATAAGGTTTGTAATAAGGATATTTTAAATACGACCAATCAACAGAGCGCTCTGCAATAAATTCCAGATAATGTTTAGGCTCTAACTGATCCTGCAAAATATTTCCATCCGCATCAATAAAACGCAACTTGCCGTCATACAATTCCATTTCACCTTCAGGACCAACTGTTCCCAAATACAATGTTGGAGATATGGCAAAACTTTTTACCATCGCTGCATTTTCTTCCTGGAACCGTTTAATGATATTAAGCCCGATCTGTACCGTTTCCATTGCTTCAGGGATCCATGCCAGCAAGGCATTGCGGTTGTCTTCGGTTAAAGGGAAAGCCATACCACCGGGAGCAATTCCTGAAATATGGATTTTCTTACCGGTAATCCTTTCACTTATTTCCTGACCAAATTTTCTTAATCGTATGCCGCGTAAAGCGATGTCGGGAAATTTATCTGCGATGCCCAGAATATTTCTTGTTGCAGGATCACAATCATATCCTAATAAAAAATCGGGAGATGATAAATGAAAAAAAGATAGGGCATGAGAAGAAAAGGCTTGCCCCAACTGAATTAATCTTCTTAATAAAGTTCCGGTGTAAGTTGGTGTAATTCCCTGGATCATTTCGCAGGCTTTTACACTGGCGATGGAATGACTTACGGGGCAAATACCACAGATCCTTGGTGTAATGATCGGCATCTCGGTGTACATTCTTCCTTCGCAAAATTTTTCGAAGCCGCGAAACTCATTCACATGAAATAAAGCATCATCAACATTTCCATCCTTATCCAATTGCAAAGTGATTTTTGCATGACCTTCGATTCTTGTAACAGGAGAAATTAATATTTTTCTTTTGGCAAGACTATCCATATTTCAATTTTTTTACTTCACTTAAATTAGGAACACGATCATTTAAAAATTCGAACAACACATAAAAAATAGTATCGGCATCTGGCGGACAACCGGGTATCACAAAATCAACTTTTACTACTTCCTGCAACGGCACAACTTTATCGCGCAGTTTTAATAATTCGGGATGATTGGGTACTGAACCTTTTTTATCGTTGCTCACTGCTTTTACATACGCTGTTTCAAAAACATCTTCCAGTTCAAAATAATTCCGCATGCCGGTTATATTACTGGTAACAGCACAATCGCCCAATGCTACCAAGGCTTTCGTCTGTTTCCGGATATGATGGATTTCGCGTAAATGTTCATCGCTGGTAACTGAACCTTCCACTAAAACTATATCCACTTCGGGCAATTCTTTACCATCAACTATCGGGCATTTAACAATGTCGGCCAACTTTGCCACATCCAAGATCCTTTCATCAATATCCAATAAACTCATGTGGCATCCCGAACATCCGCCCAACCAAACTGTTGCTATTTTTTTCTTGCTCATTTTTAGAATTTATTATTATGTAACCAACTTTTGTATTTAGATTTTACTTTTGTTGCGTCGCACTCTTCAACGCTTTGTTCATTGTTCAGCAAGTTTCAAATTGAAACTATCTTGTTACTTGAATCTTGAAACTTGTATCTTTTACAAATTCATCTTTCTCTTTTCTATCAATTCAGTGATCATCTCAGGTTTCTTTTCTAATTGTCCCTGCACAATTGCTTTTGGCCAAATGGCACCTGTTGGACAAGCATGCACACATTTACCGCAGGAAGTACAGGTTTCCGATTCGCCCCAGGGTGTATCAAAATCCGAAATGATCCTCACTTTATTTCCACGGTTCATCACATTCCAGTTATGTGCACCTTCCACTTCGGCACAAACCCTCACACAACGTGTGCACATGATGCAGCGATTATGGTCTAACACATACCAGGCATGCGATGTATCAACATTGCATTGAGGAAATAAATACGGATAACGGATATGATCCATCTCTGTTTTATATCCCAGCTTTTGCAGGTCGCATTTACCATTGGCCACACAAACCGAACAAACATGGTTACGTTCTGCAAAAAACAATTCGGCTGTGATGCATTGATATCGCTTAATTTTTTCTGTGTTTGTACGGATGATCATATTGGCTGCAACCTTTGTAGTGCAGGCCGATAATAATTTATTTATACCTTCTATTTCAACCAAACATAAACGGCATGCACCCACATCGGTCAAGCCTTTTAAATGGCACATCGTTAATATTTCTATCCCGTTTTCCCTGCATACTTCCAGAATGGTTTTGCCGGCATCAACTTCCAATTTTTTATCGTCAATAGTTACAGATATTTTAGGCATGACTTTTTATTTTGTTCTTATTCTGTAATTCTGTTTTCATATTCATTTCTAAAATGCCGCAGTGTACTTAATAATGGATTTGGTGCTGATGCCCCTAATCCGCATAAACTGCATTCTTTAACATACACCGCTAATTCTTCTAATCTTTCCAGATCGATTGTTGTTCCCTTATCATCACAAATTTTTTTGAGAAGATCATGCATCATTTTTGTTCCAACACGGCAAGGCACACATTTGCCGCAGCTTTCATCCATGCAGAATTCCATGAAGTAACGTGCAACATCAACCATATCGGAGCTTTTATCCATCACGATCAATCCGCCCGAACCCATGATGGAACCCAGACTGATCAACGATTCATAATCCATCTTCACATCCAAATGTTCGGCAGGGATACATCCGCCCGATGGTCCACCTGTTTGTGCAGCTTTAAATTCAGCGCCACCCTGAATGCCACCGCCAATATCAAAAACAATTTCACGTAAAGTAGTTCCCATCGGCACTTCAATCAATCCCGAATAATTTATCTTTCCTGCCAATGCAAATATTTTTGTTCCTGCACTTTTGGGTGTTCCAATTTCACTGTACCATTCGCCGCCATTATTTATGATAGGAACGATGCTTGCAAATGTTTCAACGTTATTGATTAAAGTTGGTTTGCCCCATAAGCCCGATTCGGCAGGAAATGGCGGACGAGGTTTGGGGGTTCCTCTTTTTCCTTCAATAGATGCTATCAATGCTGTTTCTTCGCCACACACGAATGCACCGGCTCCAATTCTAACTTCTACATCAAAAGAAAAATCAGTACCTAAAATATTGTTTCCTAATAAACCTAATTTCTTTGCCTGTTTAATTGCTAATTCAATTCGTTTGATCGCTAATGGATATTCGCCACGGATATAAGCGTAGCCTTTGTTTGCGCCTACTGCATACGCAGCGATACACATGCCTTCCAACACACGATGCGGATTTCCCTCCAGCACACTTCTATCCATGAATGCACCGGGATCGCCTTCATCGCCATTGCATATCACATACTTTTGTTTGCTTACATATTTATAAACGGTTTCCCATTTTAATCCTGTTGGATAGCCGGCGCCGCCACGGCCACGCAAACGGCTTTGTTTTATTTCAGCGATCACATCTTCGGGGCTCATTTGAAATAAAACTTTATCAAATGCTTTGTATCCGTCGTTCGCTAAATAATCTTCAATTTTTTCTGGATTGATATGCCCGCAATCTTTCAATGCAATTTTCATTTGCTTTTTAAAGTAGGGATCTTCACGGGCATCGATGAATGGTTGTGGACGGGAATCAGCAAACAATAAAAGATCTTCAATTGGTTTTTTTTCGATCAACTGGCTCTGAACTATTTCTTTAATATTACTGCAATCAACTTTTTGATAGATCGTGTGATCGGGTAAATATTTAATCAGCGGTCCCTGGTTGCAGGGCCCCATGCAACCGGTTGCTATCACTTCAACTTCATTTTCTAAACCTCTTGTTTTAATTTCTTCTTCCAGTTTTTTTAATACATCTTCGGAACCCGATGAAATACAACCTGCGCCGCAACACACACATAATTTATGTTTATACTTATTATAAATGTTTATTGCCGTTTCAGCGGTGATGATGGTTTGTAACTCTTGCCTGTTCATGACTCAACTATTTTAGCATTGATTTTATTTACGATTTCTTCGGCAGTTGCTTTTGCAAGCACTTCGTCGTCTAACACAACCGCAGGTGCAAGTCCACACGCACCAATACAACGTGCTACAGAGATCCCTAATTTATTATCGTCACTAACCTGTCCGGGTTCCAATGAAAATTGGTTTTCAATTTCATTTAAAATCAATTGTGCGCCTTTTACATAACAAGCTGTACCGGTGCAAACCAAACAGGTATGATCGCCTTTCGATTTTAGAGAAAAGAAATGATAGAAAGTAACTGTAGAATAAACCCTTGACGGCGGTAAATGCAGTTGTTTGGTGATATACTTCAACACATTCATGGGTAAGTAACCATACGCATTTTGTGCAGTGTGCAAGATTTCTATTAATGCATCCGGTTTGAAATTTTCTTTTTTAATTTTTGCGGCAATTAATTTTAATCGGGGATCTTTTGCAAGAGTGGCATCTGTTGGGAGAGTCGCAGTTTTCATCAGTCATTCGATATTTGATTCGAAGAAATATTTACCATGTTTTTCAATTAAAAGATGAAGAGTTTTTCTAATTGACTTTGCAAATTTATTTACGCGAATTAAACAGGACTATGATTTTAATCACGGAAATAAATGAAATATCGCATGTAATATTTAATGTTTATACAAGCGTTAACAGTAACCCAATATTTTAGTTATACAACAATTAAGATGAAAGAAGGATTGTTTGTTTGATAGTTCAACAATAACTGTCTTTAGATTAGATTATACAGGATTTACAGGCGATTGCATCATTTTCGAATTCCAGAATTAGATATTTAAACTTCGGGTTTTACAACCTTATCAAATGTTTATATAATTATAAACTTGTGTTTCGCCATAACGAAATGTATATCTTGTAACCATATTTATTGAGCTGCATAATATTTTAATCAGAAACCAAATATGAATAACATTACTTTACTTGGCTTATTGGCTGCAACTTGTACCACCATATCTTTTTTACCACAGGCAATTAAAACAATTCAAACAAAAAATACTTCGGGTATATCACTTTTCATGTATTCACTTTTTGCTTTTGGTACTTTGCTATGGTTATTATTTGGCATATTTTCCAATAACATCCCAATCATTTCAGCCAACGCAATTACCCTTGTTTTTTCGATCATCATCCTTATTTATAAAATTAAATACAAATAAAAAACCAATTTAAAAATGAATACTTCTTCAAAATTAAAAGGGCAATCTGCCCTGATCACTGGTGCCAATAGCGGAATCGGTAAAGGTGTTGCTATTGCCCTGGCAAAAGAAGGCGCCAACGTTGTTATTAATTATGTCACTCATCCCGAAGCAGCGCAGGAAGTAGTTAAAGAGATAGAAGGTTTTGGCGGAAAGGCAATAGCTATCATGGCCGATGTGAGTAAAGAAAATCAAGTTCAAAATATGTTTCAGCAAATGTTTTCACATTTTGGAACAATTGATATTCTTGTCAATAATGCCGGGTTACAAAAAGATTCTCCATTTAAAGATATGTCGCTTGCAGATTGGCAATTGGTTTTGAATATTAATTTAACCGGCCAGTTTTTATGCGCCAGAGAAGCGGTGAGGGAATTTATAAGAAGAGGCTTGGTTCCCGAACGCAGCAAGGCATTGGGCAAAATCATTTGCATGAGCAGTGTACATGAAGTGATACCATGGGGCGGCCATGTTAATTATGCCACATCAAAAGGTGGGGTTATGATGTTAATGAAAAGTATGGCACAGGAATTAGCGCCGCAGAAAATTCGTGTTAATAGTATTGGACCGGGTGCTATTCAAACGCCTATCAATACATCTGCATGGGATACTCCAGAAGCATTAAATAAGTTGCTCACTTTAATTCCTTATAACAGAATTGGTCAACCCGAAGATATCGGCAACTTAGCTGTTTGGCTGGCAAGCGATGATTCTGATTATATAACCGGTACTACCGTTTTCATGGACGGTGGAATGACACTTTACCCGGGTTTTAGTACAAACGGATAAATTGGATAATCATGAATGCAGAACAAAATCGTTTAAACGAAAATGCAGCAAAAGAAGTTCCTTTAGAATTGTGGGGACCTTATTTAAGTGAAAGACAATGGGGAACAGTACGTGAGGATTATAGTGAGAATGGTGATGCATGGAATTATTTTCCGCATGATCATGCGAGAAGCCGTGTATATCGTTGGGGCGAAGATGGTTTAACCGGCATATCGGATTACAATCAAAACTTATGTTTTTCTGTTGCTTTATGGAATGGCAAAGATCCTATATTGAAAGAAAGGTTATTTGGTTTAACCAATGGTGAAGGGAATCATGGAGAGGATGTAAAGGAATTATATTATTATATCGATAATATCCCTTCGCATTATTACATGCAGTATTTATATAAATACCCGATTGCTGCCTTTCCTTATGAAGACCTGATCAACGTAAATAAAAACAGGAACAAACAAGAACCCGAATACGAAATTTTAGATACCGGTGTTTTTAACGATCAAAAATATTTTGATGTTTATGTAACTTATGCAAAGCAATCAAGCGAAGATATTTTTATTAAGATTGAGATCATAAACCGATCTTCAGAAGATGCGGCTATCACTGTGCTTCCAACATTATGGTTCTATAATAAATGGCAGTTTAACGGACTTAAACAAAAACCTTCGTTAGCTTATATCGATCCGGGATCGGTTAAAGCAACACACGAGCAGTTAGGTAATTATTATTTTTATTTTCAGGAACCATCGCATGTTTTTTTTACTGAGAATGAAACCAATTTCGAAAAACTGTTTAATCGTGCCAACACAACAGCTTTTGTGAAAGATGCATTTCATGATGCCATCGTTCATAAAAAAAATACAGATGCACTCCATACAAAAAAAGAAGGGACAAAATGTTCGCCCGTTTATGAAAGAACTATTAAAGCAAAAAGTTCATCCACTTTATTTTTACGATTAAGTAATGTTATTATTGAAGACCCTTTCAAAGAAGGATTTGATGCGATCTTTGATACCCGTAAAAAAGAAGCCGACGATTTTTATAATGATATACTGCCAAAGAATATCACCACCGATCAGGCATCTGTAAGGCGCCAGGCATTTGCAGGTTTATTGTGGAGCAAACAGTATTATCATTTTGATGTGGAGCGATGGCTGAGTTCGGGCGATGGTATTACCGCAGCCAATGCATCAAAACTCAATGGAAGAAACAGCGATTGGAAAACCTTAAAAAATCAGGATATTATTTTAATGCCCGACAAATGGGAATATCCCTGGTATGCTGCGTGGGATCTGGCTTTTCATTGTATTGCCATAGCCGCCATTGATCCCGGATTTGCAAAAAATCAACTCATCATCCTAACCAGAGAATGGTATATGAATCCTGATGGTCAAATACCTGCCTATGAATGGAATTTCAGCGATGTAAATCCGCCCGTACAGGCATTTGCAGCCATGGAAGTATATCGTATAGAAAAAGAAAAAAACGGTACAGGCGATATTAATTTCCTTAAAAAGATATTTCAAAAACTCATTATCAATTTTACATGGTGGGCAAACCGAAAAGATGCTAATGGCAATAATATTTTTGAAGGAGGTTTCCTTGGCTTAGATAATATTGGTGTATTTAACAGGAGCAGCCTCATTCAAGGCGAAATTAATTTAGAACAAACCGACGGTACCAGTTGGATGGGAATGTATGCTTTGAATATGATGGATATTGCATGCGAGATAGCCATGTTTGATAACGCTTTTGAAAATACGGTCACTAAATTTTACGAACATTTTGTTTTAATTGCAGGGGCATTGAATGAATTTGGTTTATGGAATGCTGAAGACAATTTTTATTACGATATTTTAAGCTTGTCCGATAATAATACCATACCATTGAAATTAAAATCAATAGTTGGGTTATCGCCGCTGTTTGCTGTTGCAATTATCCGTAACGACCAATTAAATAAATTACCCGATTTTAAAAAAAGAATGGAGTGGTTCATTCAATACCGGAAACAAAATAATAAGTATGTTGCTCATCAGGAAAGTTTCGACGAACAACAACTGTTACTTTCATTAGCGGATGAAAATAAACTGACTGAATTGCTCTCTAAAATTTTAAATGATCAGGAATTTTTAGCACCCGGTGGTGTGAGGGCTTTATCCAAATATTACCAGAACAATCCTTACAATATCAGGATAGGAAATGAAAATTATTCTGTTAGTTATGATCCGGGTGATTCAACATCGGGCTTATTTGGTGGCAATTCCAATTGGCGCGGACCTGTTTGGATGCCGGTAAATTATTTATTGATAAAAGCTATTATGAAGTATGCCGACTTTTATAAAGATGAATTAAAAATTGAATTCCCGTTGCATTCCCAAAAATATATTTCGTTGAAAGAAGTGGCTGCTATTCTTATTGAACGCAATTGGTCAATCTTTCTAAGAGATGAAAATAAAGAACGTCCTGTGTACGGAAATTATAACTGGTTTTATCAATTACCCGAAAATCAAAACCTTGTTTTATTTTATGAATATTATCATGGCGATTCATCCAGGGGATTGGGCGCAAGCCATCAAACCGGATGGACCGCTTTGATCACTGCGATCTGATTTTTTATTAAACAAAACTTTCAAATTCCTTTAATGCTTTGTACAGATTGTGTTGGGCAGTTGCACTTAATGTATTCTCAAATTCCCAATCTTCGCCTGCAATGGCAATAGTGTAAGCAACCGGATTCTTTTGATATAATTCTTTGGCTAAGTACAAAATAGTTTCAGGCGATTGGCTATGTGAGGAAAAATAAAAATGATTGGCAAGTGAACATTCATTTATTTCAAAACCCTTATCAATCGGTTGATGCGAAGCATCGGCAAAAAAAACTCTTTCATATTGACCTATCAAATGAGCATCTTCGATTTGAAGTTGAAAACGATATTCGCAGGATATGTTTGACAAATTCAATTGTTCGATTTTTTCTGTAAAATCCCAACCCAATCCGTCATCATTCCGGCCTTTATTGCCGATGCCGATCACTAATGTGGTTGATTTAATTTTTGGTTCGTACATCAATCAATTCTCCTTTGTTGTTATATAATTCTACTATCAGCGACATCTTACCTAATGCTTGTGTGGCACAACTCAGGCAAGGATCGTAAGCACGAATGGCAACTTCCACCTGATTTAACATGCCGTCGGTTATGTTTCCTTGCCGACTTATGACATGTTGCGCCACCCATTTCACTGCTTCATTCATGGCATCATTATTATGTGTGGTTGATACAATTAAATTGCAACGGGTGATCATTCCTTTATCATCCACTTCGTAATGGTGCGTAAGTGTTCCTCTCGGTGCTTCAATAATGCCAATGCCTTTGTTGCGGGGCTTTCCCTGTCGCACCAGTTCACCCGATAACAGATCGGGATCGTTTAATATCATTTTGATCTCTTCGGCGCAATACAGCATTTCGATCAATCTTGCCCAATGCGAATACATGGTTGAATTGTTGATCTTATTTCCTGAAAATTCAAAATAATACTGTCTTTCTTTTTCTGCCAGTGGAGTAGGGATGCGGTCGCAAATATTTAGCCGGGCAATAGGCCCAACCCGGTTCCAGCCTTTTTCTCTTCCGATATTTTTTAAATAAGGGAATTTCATATACGACCAGTTGGCAACTGCTTCAGAAAAATAATCCTGATAGGTATCGGTTGAGATATCGTTTAAAATGATCTCGCCTTCATGATCTTTTGCCCTTAATTTTCCATCGTATAATTCCAATTCACCTGTATCATTTACCATACCTAAATGCCCTGAAGGGAAATAAGCAAATTCGTCTAAAAGCTTTTTATTTTTTTCATGATATGTTTTCATGAAATTGATGATCTCTTTTGTCCATTCGATCATCGTATCAATATTTTCAATATTCTTCCCGTCTAAAAAATAATCTCTTTCTGCTTCAGTTATTGTTTGATGCACACCGCCCGGTACGGCTAAAATGCCATGGATCCTTTTGCCTGCAACGGCTTTGATGATCTCCTGACCAAAACGACGCATGGTAATGCCTTTGATCGCCAGGTCCCTGTGTTCGGCGGCCACTGCTACAACGTTTCGCTTTTCGGCAGGTGCATCTAAACCGAACAACAGATCAGGCGAAGCCAGATAAAAAAAGTGCAGGGCATGCGACTGAAACACTTGTCCGTAATGCATCAGGCGCCGCAATTTTTGTGCAGTGGGCGACAGGTCTTTCGGATCGATACCCACGATTTGATCGATCGCTTTTGCCGCCGCCAGGTGATGACTCACAGGACATATACCGCAAAGGCGCTGAACAAAAACAGGCGCTTCCCAATAAGGATGTCCCTGAATAAATCGTTCAAATCCCCGAAATTCAACGATGTGAAAAAATGAATCTTTCACTTGTCCGTAATCGTCCAAATGAATAGTTACCCTGCCATGACCTTCTACTCTTGTAACAGGATCTATCGTTATCTTTCTGCTCATAAAATTTCAAATTAAAAACTAAAAAACTAAAAACTAAAAACTAAAAAAAGAAAAACTAAAGACTAAAAACTAAAAAACTAAAACTTAATCATACTTAAACTCTGAATACAAAATATTATACTCTTCGTTCCACAATAAATTTTTAATCACTTTCCAAATATGGTTTCCATCGGGCGGGCATCCCGGAATAAAATAATCGATCTTCACTATTTCATTGCAGGCATATATCCGGTTTAATATTTTGGGCAGATCTTCATGATAAGGAATGACTGTACTTCCCGGCTCATTGGTAGCCGAATTAAGATAAGCTTCTTCCAAACATTCGCCCAACGGAATGGCATTGCGCATAGAAGGTACCCCGCCCCAGATCGAACATTCGCCCAATGCTACCAAAATATCGCAATTCTCCCTGAACGACCTTAGTGTTTCCACATTTTCATCATTGCAGCATCCGCCTTCTACAATACCAATATGGCAACGGTGCGAAAACTTTTTAATATCTGTTAAAGGAGATTTATCAAAAGAAACCAATTCTACCATATCAAGCAGATCCGTGTCGATATCCAGCATAGACATGTGGCAACCAAAACAACCCGCTAAGGAACAGGTGGCCACAATTTTTTTCTCCATGTTCAATGATGTTTTGGGCTTGTGCTTTTTTTCGTTGAAATTTTTCTGTACAGAATGTTCATCAAATTTCCTTTGTCCAAAAGGCTGGGTTAAATTTTTTCCCCTTACAATAATGGCACCTGTAGGACAAAGATTCATTACCCTCATGGCTTCTTCTTCAGTCAATTTGGCTTCTTCATCATAGTCGATCCCAACATAAGTTTTATTGCCGCGGTTCTGATAAGTAAATACTTTTTTTCCGTCTTTGGTTTTAACATCCATCACACATCGCAGGCATTTGATACAGCGATTATGTTCCAATACCATCCGGCTCGGCTTGTAATCAATGATCCGGTCTTTAAATAAATGCGGAAAACGAACAGAAGCAATGCCTAATTCGTATCCCATGTGTTGCAGATCGCAGTTACCGCTTTTTTCGCAGGCCGGGCATATATGGTTGCCTTCGGCAAACATCATTTCAACAAGTGCTTTGCGCAGGTCTTTCAATTCATCGGTATTGGCTTCAACAACCAATCCTTCCGAAACCCTTTCTGTGCAGGCAGGCTGATATTTCCCGTTTATTTTGCAGGTGCATACCCTGCAAGTACCGAGCGGTGGTTCAATATGTTCAAAATAGCAAAGTGAAGGAATGAAGATCCCGTTTTCTTTTGCAACATGTACCAGATTATCGCCTTCATTGGCCTGGATTGATTTGCCGTCGATCGTGAAATTTATTTTATTTTCCATATATATCATTAAAAAATAAAACGAAAGGATATATTAAACTGATTATCCATTAACTTAAGGAATGCAATGTCATGTTGAGTAACTAATTTTTGCGTTGCAAACAAGCTCTTTGAAAATGACATGCTTTTTAATTTACGCATCATGGCCCTGTAGCTGAAGTCACAGTAGTACAAAAGCCACATCAGGGTACCCACCCGAAAATGGGCTGTTATCATTTTCGGGGGTCTTTTTTTGTTTCTTTTTTGGACAAGCAAAAAAGAATAAGAAAATAAAAAAACATTTTGCCTCAAGCCGGCGGGCTTCGTTCTTGCAACGCCACTGCTTTTTCTCCTTTGAAAAAATATGCTGCGCATTTTTTCAATTCCGACTTTGTCGGAACCGGATAAAAAGAGGTGGCTCTTGCAAGAACTGGTGAAACTTGCGAAGGTTGCATGCATAAAATGCAGCATCCTGATGATTATTATGAAATGTTTTTTTATTAAAAAGTCTATTTTATATTTCATGATTTTCATGAATTTAATATATATATCACTCTGACCCTCGAAGAGTGATAAACGGAATATTCGTTATAAAATCATGTTTCGAGAGCCTCAACATGACATCGCATTCCTTAACTTAATGACATTGGTCTTATGGTTCATTAAATTTCTCATAGTCTTCTAAAGCCGCTTCCATATCAAATTTGAAATTCAAACCGTTAAAGTCTTTATCGAGTTTGTTATTGAAATACTCTTTGAATTTGTCCATGGCAAAAATCAAACTGTTGGTCGATGTTTTTCCCAATCCGCAACGGCTTGTATTTTTGATGATGGTTCCCCAATTCTTTAAGTCCTCCAGGTCATTTTTATTGGCAAGTCCGTTCATCAATTTTTCTAATTTTCGTTGAACAATAAAATTACCTGCCCGGCAGGGGGTACATATACCACAGGATTCGCTTTTAAAGAAGGAAGAAAAATTTAAAAGTATTTTTCCCAGATCGCGTTGCGAATTGAAGATCATGAACGAACCACCGCACCTGATGTCTTTATTGCCCAACAGATCGAGCATCGAAATACGCCGGTATTTTTCTTTCATTGAAATACATTCACCCGAAGGGCCGCTTACCTGGATATAAAATGAATCCTGTGCCCCGCACAATTCCAATAGTTCTGCTACCGTCATGCCCCATTCAATTTCATAAATGCCCGGTAATTTGCAATCGCCCGAAACGCTGATCAGCTTGGTGCCCGGCGAACCCGGAATACCTAATTTGCAATATTCTTCATCACCCATTTCCAGAATATGTGCTACCGCACAAAAAGTTTCTACATTGTTGATCACAGTAGGATGTTGCATAAATCCACGCTCTACCGGGAAAAACCATTTGGTACGAGGCTCACCACGCTTACCTTCCAGCGATTCAAGCAAAGCTGTTTCCTCACCACACACATACGATCCTGCGCCTATCTGGATCCTGATATCAAAATCAAATCCCCTGATGTTTCCGCAATCTTTTCCCAATAAACCGTTTCTGCGAAAATTGTCAATGGCCTTGTTCAGTGCAGGTTCCAGCCATCTGTATTCTCCTCTCAAATAAATAATGCCTTCGGTGGCACCAATGGTATAACCGCATATCAGCATACCTTCTATCAATGCTTTGGAATTAGTGCTGATCAGCACGCGGTCTTTGAACGTGCCGGGTTCGCCTTCATCGGCATTGCAGATAACATATTTAGGCTTAACCTCTTGAGATTTGGCTAAATTCCATTTAATATGGGTAGGGAAATTGGCGCCGCCTCTTCCGGCCAGTTCCGATCTTTTCAACGAATCGATCACGCCCGACGGGCCCATCTTTTCTGCATTTTTTAAAGCTTTTCCTTCGGGGAATTCTTTAAAAAAAACAGTCTTATTATCTAATGGCGTATAAATATTACTGGTAGGTGCATCGCATATTTGCGACGGATCGCTGCCATTGAGCAGGGCGTGAATGATCTCTTTTACTTTAATGGAATTAAGATTAGTGAATGGATAAAAATTTATCAGCGCTGCCGGTTCCTGATCGCTTAATCCGATGCAGGGCGTGAGAAATAGCCCAAAATTGCCGGTTCTGTCAACGGTACCAAAACTTGTTTTCGTTTCTCTTTCAAAGGCTTCCTTCACACGCTGAAAACCTTTCATTTCGCTAACGATGCTGTTGTTTAAATAAATGGTGAATTTGCCGGTGGGCTTGCGATGAAAAAAATGATAGAACGAAACAACACCTTCTACTTCAACCTTCGAAATTTGGTATTGTTGCGACAGGTCGTCTATGTCCTTATCGGAAATAGCATTATTGTTGATCTGTAATTCCCATAATTTATTCAGCATTTGTGTTCGGAAAAGGTCGGTAGGCAGCGAAGGAGATAATTTTTCAGGCATAAAAAACATTTTTAATTAGTTAATTAACTAATTCATTTTTCTGCTCAATCATTATACGAAAGGATTGTAGTCTGATCAAAGTATTAATCTGCTTTATATCTTTCAGCATTTTCATTTTATCAGTAAACTGTGCAGTAATTAAACTCAGCGACTCAAAGAACAATTTAACTTCCTGTGCAAAGTCATCGATCAACAAAATAAATTGTATCGATTGACCTTACAAATCTATTTATACTTATCAAGTGATACTATGATTTTAATCACTCCATTATAAATGAACAAATAGCATTAACTATTTACTGATAAATCTAAAATAAATTAATGTCAATATCAACTAATAAAAATCCCCCTTAAAAGAAAGGGGGGAATTAGTTTTAAAATGCAGGGTTGTACATTTCTTTCCATGTCCCTAAGAACTCAAGGATAGTTAGGATCCTGATCCGTTTTTTTGCATTCATATCTTCATTCAAAATGCCAGTTTATATCACCGCATTTTGTATATATCATTTCACCTCTCCCTCCATGGCGTTGATGCTGCATGTAAAATTATAGTCTGCAAGTACTACCTGTTAAAGCCATTACCCATTGTTACACTTGTCATGGCTGATAAGGTATTTAGTTATGACAAATACCTACTAACTTATAATATTACCATCCTAAAATACAATAATAAAGCAGATATAACCCATATATAACCCGGGTCTTATTTATGGTGGGTTATACGTGGGTTATACCTGGGTTATATGTGGGTTATATGCGGGTTATATCAAAAGGAAATACGTATTCGATAGGAGGGTATCCATAGCTTGCCTTATGCTTGCCGGGCACCGGAAAAGCAGGGAAGTAACCTGCAGGAAGCTTTGAGGTGGCAGGTGCCGCTAAAAAATGATGCGATCGTATTAATTTTATTTTACGGGCAATTGAATATTACTTATTTTTAATGAGTAAATAAATCCCCTCAGCTATTTTTTTGCAGAACCCAATTTGGATCATAGCCCGGTTGCATAGTATTGATGTGACCGAGATGGCATTGCTTTAAATTAAGGGTACTACTGCAATGAAGGGTGATACCCGGCGGTATTAGGCACCGCATTGAATTGCGAATTTTGTTGATGCGAATTAGCGGTGTATATTTATGTGTTGTGTGCAATTAAATTTCAAACCGTGAAACATTTACTCTTTTTGACAACATTTTATCTCATAGGTTGCATGACTAACAATCAAAAGATTTTTTCTCAAGTTCCAGTTCAACTGAAAACATCAAATAAACAACTTCAACTGAATTTTGATAGTTGTCTGCGGTTGACACAACAATTAATTAAGAAAAAAATTAGTGACAAAGAATTTTCTAAATATTTCAGTTTTGATACAAGAGCTACAGGATTTGAATATGACAATGTTGTTTTAAATATATCAGACACTTTATTGCAAATGCCAAAGACCTATCAGGTTTTCTACGACTTTATTTACAATAACGATACAATCAGCTCTTTTAGAGCTGACTTTAATTCTGCTATAAAAGTTATAGACTATCGTAACTTTCATTTAACTGCATTCAGGCACTTTTTAGACAAAGACTTGACAATTACAAGAAAGAAAGCGACCGCGATTGCATTAAAAAATGGCATGAAGAGACAAGACTTAGAACCAATTCTTAATTGTTCATCAGACAAATTTTATTGGGAGTGTAAAAATCATTGTGACGGCTGTTTATATTTAGAAATTGACGCAAAAACAGGAAACATAATTGGACAAGGCAAAGTTGTTTATCAATATTAAAGGCAGCTAAAAGTGCATTTGCGTTAAGAGCAAAACAATTTATTGAACAACATAATTTCAAATACCGCTTCAAGGCAAATGCAGAAATGTTGTGGGTCACTCTGCGGATACACCCTGTAAATCAAAACTGGCAATATGAAAATTGAAAAAGTAAAAATTCACAATTGGCGTTCAATCGCAGATGAAGAAATCAGTTTTGAGAGTTTAATGATTTTTATCGGGCAAAATAATTGTGGTAAATCAAACATAATATCTTCCTTGCTCTTTTTCTTTGGTACTATTACAGCTAATTCTTTGGACTATCACAACAATTCTAATGAAGCTTTTGTTGAAGTAACTTTTGGCAATCTTGACGACTTTGATATTAATCAGTTTAAAAAGTATCTTTCATCGGACAATAAAATTTGCGTACGCAAAACCCTCAATTCAGAGGGGGAGACTTCATATAATGGGTATCTTTTTTCACCAAAGGCTGACTTTTTAAAGGAAGAAGCGATAAGTTCAATATCAAAAAGAGAGGAAATAGAAAAAACGCCTTTAAGTGATTTAGTGCCAACCACAGGCAGGCTTACGAAAGAGTTAATTAAAACAGCTCAAGAAGAATATATTAGTAAGAACAAAGGCATAATTGAGTTTGATTATTCACTTGAGACAAGTAATTTTTTAGGTCTTAAAAATGTTGCGAAGGGCATTTTTGGAGAAATCTATTTTATCCCAGCAGTAAAAAATGCTTCTGATGAATTCAAGACATCAGGTACAACAATTTTCAATCAATTATTTACACAGATAATTTATAAAATGTCTGAAGAAAACGAGCATTATAAAAATGCTCGTTCTCAAATGGAATCATTAACGCAAATTTTAAACAAGCTAAATGATAAAGGTGAAGTAAATAATGAACGACCAACTGAAATCAAAACATTAGAAGATAATTTAGAACTTGAATTAAAAAAATGGAACACTACAATTGATATAGAAATTACACCACCAAATATTGATGAAGTTTTAAAAGTAAACACTTCCGTTTGGGTTGATGATGGAAAGAGAACTGATATAGCTAGGAAAGGGCACGGATTGCAACGTTCATTAATTTTTGCACTAATTAAGTCTTGGGCTTCTCATTTAAAAAGAGAAAAGGAACTTAAAGAAAAATTGGAAGAAGAAAGCGAAAGTAAAACTGCCACAACAAAAAGGAAATCATCACAGTCAACCTATTTCTTTTTCGAGGAACCTGAACTTTATCTGCATCCACAAGCTCAAAAAGAGTTATACGCTTCTTTAAAAGAGCTTTCAGTTTCAGATTACCAAGTAATCTTATGCACTCATTCAAGCTCATTCCTTGACCTTTCTGACTACAAGTCTATTTGCATAGTGAACAAATCAGACGTAACTATTGGCTCAAAAGTGAGACAGTTTACTGATGAATTATTTGGAGCAGACGAAAAGGTAAATTTCAATTTAGTCTATTGGCTAAATCCTGAAAGGAGTGAACTATTCTTTGCAAATAAAGTAATCTTATCGGAAGGCCCAACTGATAAAACAGTAATTCCACAACTTGCAAAATTAATAGGCACTTTCAAATATAATTATACCATTATTGAGTGCGGGGGCAAGGACAGTATAAAATTGTATGTAAAACTTTTAAACAAATTTAAAATACCATACGTTGCTGTTTATGACAAAGACCATCAAGCTGACAAAGACGCTAACGGACGTAATTCTGCAGACATTTCATCAAAAGCTATTGAAGATATAATTGATACGACAATTGGTAAATCTGTAATTCTTATTAATGACATAGAAGAAGAGCTAGGCATTACTGACAAAAAAGATAAAAACAAACCTTTTATTGCGTTGACAGCAATCTCTGAGCCTGCATTCGCGATAACAAATGACTTAGAGACGAAAATAAAAGAGGTTTACAACTAAAGAAGGGCGACCGCACAACAAAAGGCTTTGTAAAAGCAGGGCTGGACAAGCGAAAAATTCCCTGTCTTCGCCAATACTCTAACGTTAGCAGCAATTAAGACACACATCATTCAAATGAAAATTATCGCATCTTTACTCTTGACAATTCTTTTTTGGATCAACACTTGCCAAGCAAGTATTGATTCCGCCGTTATTAGGCATTTCAGACAAATAATTAAATTAATAAAGACAGACAATGTTCAAGAGTTGTCTAAGTTAATTGCCTATCCTTTGAACCGACAAAACCCATTGCCCAACATTAAAAATGCAAGTGATTTTATATTGTATTATCCAACTCTTATAGATGATTCATTTAAAGATTTGTTGAAGCAATATAATGACAGTGTTATTTTTGAGCATAACGGTAGATATGGATTAGTAGGTGGAAATTTCTCGGGTGAAATTTGGATTGATGACGATGGGAAAATTTTGGGGTTTAATTATAGTTCAAAAAAAGAACAAGCTTATAAACAAGTGTTGATGGAGAAGATTAAAAAAGAAATATACCCTACAGTTAATGCTTGGAATGAAAATGTTCTTGTTGCAAAATCGGAAAGGCTTTTGATTAGGGTGGACAGAACAGACCAAGGATTAAGATATGTTTGTTGGAGTAAGGGAATGACAATGAAAGATAAACCTGATATTATTTTATATAATGGTGTTGAAGAGCATCAAGGTACAATGGGTGGGTGGACATGGACTTTTACAAATGGAGATTGGACTTATGTTGTTGAGGATGCAGAAATGTGCGACGACCCCAAATATTGTGGATTATTCTTAGAATTATCATTCAAAGAAGAGTTTAAAAGTACAATCAAATTAAAAGAAATAAAATAAACCGCCTACAACAAAGCATTTGCATTAATGCGGTTGGACGACAAAGCAAGCGATGAATATTTTATCTTTACTGAACTAAACAGTTAATTGAACAACATGATTTCTAATTGTGCCACAACACAAATGCGTGAACGTTAGCAGCAAGCAATAGAAACACTATTATTCCAAATCAAATTCAAATGGAAATTTCTTACAAATTCGACATCGTCCCTACGCCGGACCAAATAGTAGAACTTTATGATGAGGCTGGGTTACCCAGACCAACAACTGACAAAGATCGAATCAAAAAAATGTATGCCAATTCGAATCTAATCGTTACGGCTTGGGACAAAACTAAACTTGTTGGTGTTTCTCGTTCGATTACCGACTGGGCTTGGAGTTGCTATCTTGCAGATTTAGCTGTAAACCCCAATTACAAAAAATCTGGAATAGGAAAAAAGCTAATTGATTTAACAAAAGAAAAAGTTGGAGATCAGGTTATGATTTTGCTATTGTCAGTGCCAACTGCAATGGCTTATTATCCAAAAGTCGGTTTTACAAAAGAAGATAGAGCTTTTGCAATATTTCGAAGCAAATAGGCATTTCTCCAATAGCCTGCTGCTAACAAAAGTTTTGCTGCAAATGTGGCTGGACAAACATCACCGATCATTAATTCTTTAACTTCAACAAACAATTTTAATCAACTGCGGAGCCGGGCGGACACAATTCTAATTCCACATCTGCGCATAGCTCTGGCTCGTTGGTAGCCGCATTAAACAGACTTTAAACAATTTAGACAAATGAAGTTTTGAACATTTTATATTTCCTGAGCAATACAATTAATAACACAACAACGCAAGCACTATGACGTTGGTTGCAAAATGTAATTACATGGGCAAAAGCTTAAAAACATTTTTTTTAATCATTGTGTTATTTTATTCCTGTTCAAAAAAAACAGACAGCCGCCAATCACTTGTAGGCACATGGAATTGGACAGTTCAATTCTATGACAACCCTATTCACTTTACAACACCACAGTCGACAGGAATTCAAGAGAAATTGATTTTTGACGCTAATGGAGGATATTCGGTCATGCAAAATGGAACAATAATTAATTCAGGGACTTATGGTAACGTGGATATTTCAAATAAATTTTCGGATGCTTGCGGAAATATTGTTTCAGTTTTGTTTTATTCGAACACAAGGATAAAAGATTCGACTATTTTTTATTTGATCCAATCAAACAATGACTCATTGATAATTTCAACATATGGAAATTGTTATTCTAATGTTCATTCAAAACATTATTATCGGCAATAGCATTTCTTCCCCGCAGTTCTCTGCAAAGACTCTTCGTTTTACAGTTAGCAGATTTAGTATGTAGCTGTAACTTAATACAACAATACTTTATTTGTTTAATCTTGTCGCCATTTTATAAGCTAATGCAGAGTCGGGCAGTGGGGTTAGGGAATCTAATAAAATGTTGTACGTTCCTTTTTCTGATAACTCGTCAGCAACTTTCTTTATTAAAGATAAAGTAGCTTTCATCAAACTTGAACCAAGACTAACTCGTGAAACACCTAAATCTTGCAGTTCACTTATAGAAGGGGTTATTCCGGCTCCAATTGTAGGGTTTGAAAGAATATTAATGGGTGCATTAATTTCCTTAACAAGTGTTGCAATAGTTTCTTTTTCCCATACCGGCTGAATAAATATGCAGTCTGCACCCGCTTCCCGATATTTATTGCCACGCTTTATTGATTCGGATAATTTTTGTTGAGCCGAGCCCGACGAAGTATAGAATGAATCAGTCCTTGCATTAATTACTAAATGAAAGCCAAGTGAATCTGATAACGACCGAATGGCTGATATTCTTTCACAAAATTCGATCTCGTCTATTAATACTGGATTTAAATCAATACTGTCTTCAATGTTTATTCCAACAATTCCTGTTTCAATTATCTTTTTAACCGAATCAATTATTTCATTTAAATCTTTCCCATATCCGGCTTCTATGTCTACAGTTACCGGTACTTGAACGCTTTTTACGATTCCCGTTATTGCTTCAATCATTTCTGACAATGTTATTATCTGGCAGTCGGGATAACCCAGTGCAGCAGCTATTCCCATGCTTGTTGTTGCGATTGCTTTATAGCCACTTGCTTCTATTAATTTAGAACTTCCGATGTCCCATGAGTTTAACAGCACTAAGATTTCTTTGTCTTGATGAAATTTCAAGAACAGTTCAGCTTTTTCTCTTTGAATATTTGAAACCATAAGATTGCTTTAATGTATTTGATATAAACAATCCTCACTTACTGTATTTTCACTAATACACTAATTTATGCTATATGAGGGTACTAATCAAAAGAAATCATATTGAAGATCAGTGTTTTGATGTTGCTCTTTTGTATAGTCGATAGGGACAATACATCTACCAATTTTCTTCTTCGCAAAAGTCTGCGTTTTAAAGTTAGCAGATTTATTATGAAGCTGTAACTTAATACAACAATGAGTGTACGCTACCGGTAATAAGTTATATGGAATTGCAGGATATAGATTTGGTAATAGTCAGCCGAAAAGCTCAGAGTCCGGCCACGCTGCAATAGCCAAGAGTTGAGACGTTGAGAAGGGAATTTTATGAAATACCAATTATTGGTATTTTTGATTCAAGTTCAATTAATATGGCTAAGAATACTTCCATTCTTTTAGGCGACTATTTTGACAATTTTATTAATGATCAAATCCGGAGCGGACGGTTTTCTTCTGCCAGTGAAGTTGTCAGGACTGCCCTGCGGCTTTTGGAACAGGAAGAAAATCAAGAGGCAGCATTAATTAAAGAACTCAAAAAAGGAGAGAAGTCCGGATTTGTCAAAAAATTTGACAGGCAGAAAACGTTTAAAAGCCTCCGCACAAAACATGTAACTAACGGACTATAATAAGTGTAAAGGCTTTCGAATACATTTAAAGTATTGATATTGAAAATCGATTAATAAACTAAATGGCAAATGCGGGAATGTTAGCTGCAATCCCGAGAGGCCGATTTTAAAAAGCAAAGTTGACAATATATGACTGAAATTATTTCATTTGGACTTTTATGTATCACTTCATTTTTCACATTAATAAACCCGTTAGGTACAATGCCAGTATTTATGTCAATGACTGCAGAGCTATCAGTTGCTGACCGAAATAAAACGGCAAAAAAGGCCTCGATTGTTTCTCTTATTACTATTATTGGATTTGCTTTTACCGGTCAGCTTTTATTTAAGTTTTTTGGCATTTCGGTAAATAGCTTTCGGATTGTAGGCGGTGTAATATTTTTTATCATGGGCATGGACATGCTTCAGGCAAGACTTGGACAAGTAAAAATTAAAGATAATGAAGTAAAAAGTTACGTGACCGATATCTCAATAACACCTTTAGCAATTCCTATGATTTGCGGACCCGGAGCCATAACTAATGCTATTGTTTTAATGGAAGATGCAAATAGTTTTCTGAAAAAGTTGGTATTAATACTTTCTGTTTTTTTAATAATGTTGGTCACTTATATAATTTTGTATAGCTCTTCGAAATTGATAAAACTACTTGGGCAAACAGGTATAAATGTGATGATGAGAATAATGGGGTTAATTGTTATGGTAATTGCAGTTGAATTTTTCTTTAGCGGTCTAAAGCCAATTATTTTAAACATGTTGGGAAAATAATTGCTGCTTTCTTCCTTGCGGAATCAGCGTTTTAAAGTTAGCAGATTTATTATGAAGCTGTAACTTAATACAACAATGAATGTACGCAACCGTAATAAATTATATGGAATTGCAGGATATAGATTTGGTAATAGTCAGCCGAAAAGCTCAGAGTCCGGCCACGCTGCAATAGCCAAGAGTTGAGACGTTGAGAAGGGAATTTTATGAAATACCAATTATTGGTATTTTTGATTCAAGTTCAATTAATATGGCTAAGAATACTTCCATTCTTTTAGGCGATTATTTTGACAATTTTATTAATGATCAAATCCAGAGCGGACGGTTTTCTTCTGCCAGTGAAGTTGTCAGGACTGCCCTGCGGCTTTTGGAACAGGAAGAAAATCAAAAGGCAGCGTTAATTAAAGAATTCAAAAAAGGAGAGAAGTCCGGATTTGTCAAAAAATTTGACAGGCAGAAAACGTTTAAAAACCTCCGCACAAAACAAACTTTGACAAAATGAATCGTATAGTTATTTTAGTTTTATTTATGTTCTTCAATCAACAAAAGGCATGACACCTAAAACACTATTATTTTTTCTACCACTTTTCATTTGTGCGACTTTAATAGCAAGTGACACTTTATACTTCCGACTTTCAAACCCTTGGAACACGGTTAAATCACCAACAGGTAATTACTTGCGGAAATGCATAAAGGAAAACGATTATTGTCATTGCTGGGATTATAATGCAAGCAACATTCTTGTAACTGAGAGTTTTTATTCGGATACAAACTTTACACGAAAATTATTTTGTCATAAATACTACAACGGAGCAAAAGGTTTTTTAGAACAAATAAGATGTTACGAAAATGGACGGCTTAACGGTTATTTTGTAGACTACAATGAGAAGGGCGACACAACAGACTATCAAGTTTATAAGAATGGTGAACTAATAAAAGAATGGAGCTCAGATATTCCTGACAGGACTGCCAATGTAATTCAATTGACACAGGAAGCTGCAGAGTTTCCTGGTGGACAATCCGCATGGATAAGTTATTTGAGTGAAAATTTAACCTATCCAAAGAAACTAAAAAAGGAAAAGATTAGTGGTCAAGTAATAGCAAAAATTTACATAGCCCCAACGGGAACAATAACCAATGTAGAAATTATAAAAAGTTTGCATCCTTTGTTAGACTATGAAGTTATTCGTGTAATTAAAAGCTCACCAAAATGGGAGCCAGCAAAACAAAATGGAAAAGCTGTTCAAATGACATTTACTCAAACAGTAAACTTTTAGTGATGAAAGCTATGCTGCTAAAACGAGCATTTGCCGTTAATGTGGTTGGGTGACAAATCAAACAATGAACTTTTTATCTTCCCTAAATGGCAATACAGTTTAGTATCTTTGTTTTACTAAGCAATAGGTATATGTCTTGATCCCGCCTAAAATATATGTCCGCATTCTTTTCCTGATAAGCATTTGCTTGGGAGGAATGAATGATGGGATAGCTTCAGCAAAATGGTTGCCCATAAGTGACACCACCCTCACCTCCTCACAATTACAGGCGATCGCATTCATTAAAACGATCGATACATTATCGCCAAGTGTTTACTGGCCCAATGTAAAACCAAAATTATTTGTAGAGAACCTGCGATCGAATATTTATACCCCTTTAAAAATATACGAAGGTGTAAGCACCAATTTTTGCGGCTATGCGGCACTGTCGTATTTATTGCTGCACGATAATCCGATGGGCTATGCCAAGTTCATGATACAATTATACCGGCATGGTAAAGCTGCACTGGGTAAGGTTTTATTTCATCCTTCGCATGAAATACTGCGGGCTGCGGGAACTTTAAAATTTAAAGGGTTATTGGATATACGGCCTGCCGATCAAATGTGGTTTTTATCGCTTGCCGATCATTTTAAAGGATACCTGAATATTTTCGACCACCATTATAATGCAGGCGACGAAGATAAATTATGGGCATCGGTCAACTATGCCAAATTCAATCGCATGGTAAGGGAACTGCTCAATTATCAGGTTGATGCAAAAGGTTCGGATATGATGCATCCGGGAACTGCCGATACCTATGAATACATAAAAAGCAGGATGCAAACGGGCACAATGGTCTTGTATGTCAACAATACTTTCTTGTATAAGAAAAAACATACGGCATTAAAATTGGGATTCCCCACTCATTATATAATACTCCAGGACATCAATAAAATTGACAACACCATCACGATCATTTATTGGGACTATGGCGGAAGATCGCTCAGGCAAATGACACCGGAGTTCCTGAGAAGGATCACTTTCGGCATTTCTCATTGCACCAAAAAAATGAATGATGCTGAATAGAATTTTAAATACCATATCATTCATTGCCACTGTTGCCATTTTTTGCTCCTGCAATTCGGTAAAGAATATCTCAACAAAATATTATGATGAGAATAAAAAAGAGCTGAATGATATTGAGCACTCTTATAAAATTTTATATCAGCAAAAACCTTTCTCCATAGAGTTCACTGACGGATCGTTCAATTATGTTTCGATCGAAATAATTACCGATACATTAAAATACATTTATGAATTTGGTATCAACGAAACGCGATTGACTGACACGTTAACAAAATATCATTTTAATAAAAAAGCGGTTGTTGACCTGATCACACAAATGCGTTCCATACACTGTACATGGATCAATTACCTGGATTATTATGTGGATGAAAAAAAGAATGCGCTTGTTTTTATTTCTATGCGTCCCGTGGGGTTAAGCAAACCGTTTACCAATAAGAAATATTATATCATCACTTATTTTTCGCAACCGCAATATTTTAACAGTGAGGGAAAATTATTGGTAAAAAGAAAACGGCAACGAATCAGAAAAATAAATGGTGAAATTTTCAGGAGGATCAATGATAAAGTTTGCTACACTATTTCGGGCAGGTTCAGATAATACAATATGTGAAACATGTAACATTTACAGATAATCATGTAAGAATAAAAAAATATTCAAGCGGAGCTTTGCATAACTAATAATCACCCGATAATGGGTGAAATAGAGATCTAAAACTAGTTATGAAAAAGAACCTTTTAAAAATCGCCTGCATATTTTCAATGGCATTGATGAGTGTTACAGGAAGCTTTGCACAGGATACAACCACAAGTGTTTCATCAGTTAACCCGCCACCGCTTTTCAGCGGAACGGATGGATTTAGAAAATGGTCGGTGGGTGTACAGGCAGGTGCCATGGCGCCATTCTCTGCCGTTGGTGGCATGAATGATTTTTCTAATTGGCAAACATCTCTCGAATATGGCGGGTATATCAAGTATCAGGCAACACATGCATTCGGAATTCAATTAGATATACTAAGAGGAACTTTGAAAGCCAATAACGATAAGCTTTGGGCAGGTGCTCCCGTGATCAGTCCTTATTCGTCTTTTAAAACTGATGTGCATTGGGCAGCAAGTTTGAGCGGTGTGGTTACTTTGGGTAATATCAACTGGTCAAAATTACATACTGCTATTCAGCCATATATTTCACTGGGTGTAGGTGCTATTAATTTTAATCCAACATTGGTAACAACTGCAGGTACTTCATTCGACTTTAATCCGGGTGGAAGTCTTACAGAACTTTATATTCCGGTTGGTTTTGGTATCAAAGCAAATTTATCGAGAAGTGTAAATCTTGATCTGGGTTATACAATGGGTTATGAAGACAGATCTAATCTGGATGGTTATTACCGGTCGCCGTTTACAGGCGATAAATTTTCGTATGCCCATGCAGGTTTAGAATTTTCTTTGGGAAATCCAAGCAAACCGCAATTGGCACGACATAATCCGCCTGCACAATTAGCACAAAACATGAAAGACGATAATGATGCGATGCGAGCTGCATTAATGGCGAGTGATGCAAAATGTAAAAGGGATATGGATGAAATGAACAGAATGAAAGATGAAATGAACAGGATGAAAACAGATTCGGATAATGATGGTGTATCGGATTATTTTGATAAATGCCCCGGAACACTTGTTGGTGTAATTGTAGATGGTGCAGGTTGCCCGTTACCGGTTCCTGTTAAAGACACCGTAACTAAAGTGTACAACAATACTTATGTAATTACTGAAGAAGATAAGAAAGTGGTGAGCGAAGCGTTTAGAAATTTAGAATTTGAATTTGCTAAATCAACTATACGACCAAGATCATTGCCTTACTTGAACAGGGTAGCAGAGTTACTTGTTAAAAAAGGTATCAGTCTTAAATTAGGCGGACATACAGATGCCATTGGTTCTGAAAAAGCAAATATGAAATTGTCGAAGGACAGAGCCGAATCGGTTAAAAATTACCTGATCTCTCAGGGTGCAAACAGCGGAAGGATTGAAGCGGTAGGATATGGTAAAGGACAACCGATCGCAACAAACAAAACAGCGGCAGGCCGACAAAAAAACAGACGCGTAGAATTTACGATCTATTAATAAAATTGAAAATAGAATAAACGAGGGTTTGTAAGAAAAACTTACAAACCCTTTTTTATTTTAAGACCGGGTGTAAAGAATTGTTTAGGGCAAATAATTATGTTTTTTGAGAATACCTTTATAGTGCAAATAAAATCAGTTGTATGTCTTTTATTGATTATTACGAAATATTAGGGATTAATAAGAATGCAAAAGAAGAAGATATTAAAAAAGCATATCGAAAATTAGCAAGAAAGTTTCATCCCGATCTCAATCCAAATGATAAGGAAGCGCATAAAAAATTTCAGCAGATCAATGAAGCCAATGAAGTGTTGAGCGATCCGGAGAAAAGAAAAAAATACGATCAATATGGCCAGCACTGGCAACATGGCGAAGAGCAGGAAAGAGCGCAACAATCGGGCAGAGCAACAAACAGAGGCGGACAAAATTTTGCTGATGGGTTTGGTGAATCTGATTTCTCTGATTTTTTTGGTTCTATGTTTGGCGGTTCATCGGGTGGGCAAAGGCAAACAAAATTCAGGGGACAAGATTATAATAGCGAATTACAATTAACATTGAACGAAGCATTTAAAACGCATGCACAAATAATAACGGTCAATGGAAAAAATATCCGCATCACTATTCCCGCAGGTGTCGAAAATGGTCAAACCATCAAACTAAAGGGCTATGGAGGAAAGGGTGTGAATGGTGGTCCCGATGGTGATCTTTATATTACTTTTTCGATACCCAATGATGCCCGGTTTAAAAGGTTGGGTAATGATCTTTATACAACAGTTGATCTTGATCTGTTTACCGCAGTACTTGGCGGTGAAATAACAATTGATACACTGAGCGGAAAAATTAAATTGAAAATAAAACCTGAAACACAGAACGGATTTAAAACAAGAGTAAAAGAAAAAGGGTTCTCGGTGTATAAAAAAGAAGGGCAATTCGGAGACCTGTTTGTTACTTACAACATTAAAATACCAACTCATCTTACTGATAAACAAAAAGAATTATTTGCCGAGTTGAATAAATTATCACAATAAAATTATTTTTATGGAAATGCAGGAATATATACCAATAGATATTTTTTGTACCCATCATGGTGTTGAAATTTCATTCATCAGTTCATTGAAAGATTTTGGGTTGATAGATGTGATGAAGGTGGATGAAGCCGAATGTATTCCGCTAAACCAATTAGCAGAAGCAGAAAGATTGGTGCGCTTATATGGCGACCTCGAAATAAATCCTGAAGGAATAGATGTGATCATTCATTTATTACACAGAATAGATGATATGCAAAACGAAATACGATCACTCCAAAACAGGCTTCGTTTGTATGAAGTGAATTGATCTTAATTTTTTATGCATCCTGCTTCTTTCTCAAATGTTGCTGAGAGATCAATTAAGCCCCGACATATTTTACAGAGTAAAAATTTGCGATCGAAAAAGCGTGAATGATGTAACTTATTGTAAAAACTATGTAACACAGGCACTCCCGGAAGTATCCATCTTTACATATTGATTTTACAGCACTAATTTTTTTGGTGTCATACTATCTTCTCAAAACATAAAATCACAAATTATGAATATCAAAAGGATCTTCGGTGCATTGCTTACTGTTCTTGGTATAGGTGGTCTTATTTATACGGCCATACTTTTTGTTAATACCAATGGCGGCACACGCGACATTAAAGCATTATGTATTTATGGTGCACTTGGTCTTTTATTTTTTATTGCAGGAATCAGTCTGGTACGAACAACGAAAGACGAAGGATAAAAAATAAAACGAATGACAAGTTCACGGTTTATACGATTGCTGTTTATGATGATGTTTGTCATTTGTTGACCGTCATCATCTTTCTCTTTGCTGTATTGTGCCGGTGATCATAAACAATTGCGACTGGCCCGTGAACTAATATTGTTTAAAAAGCATTTAAAAATTTCATGAATACTAAGCAGGGCTATTCAATCTGTGAATGATGTAAGTATTCGATGGCTTTTTGTAACGATCATGACCGAAAGAGACACAACTTTAAGTCCTCAAAACTGATATTCAAAAAAAACAAACAGGCTGAATGGCAAACTGAAAAAATGTAGCATGAAAAATAATTTAGGTATTGCAGATAAAACAATAAGAATAACAATTGCCTTATTTTTTTTGGGAACTGCCTTTGATAAAATTTTTTCATCAACGATGACTGCATTATTTCTTGTAGTTGCAACAGTGCTGATCGTTACAAGCTTCGTGGGAAATTGTCCTTTCTATAAATTTTTAGGAATAAGTACCAAAAGAAATTTAAATGATAAAGCCAAAATACACGAACGAAATCAGGGTCCATTAAAGACCTACTTAAAAAATAAACGTTGAAAATATTTGAAGCGGGCTGCAATTGGAAGACAATGAAAGTTAAACGAAGCTTTATACAGAGAATAAAAAAACAATTGCATGTCAGCGAGAACGATTGTTATAAGATTGATTTATTGCCAACTCAAATAAATAATTCTTTTTTGAAAAAGATTTTATTTTCTAAAAGATGCTGTAAGGAAACACTCTCTCAGAAACAAATAATACAGCAAACCGAAAAGCGTGAATGATGTAACTCTTCTCCGCCATTGTGTAACACTTACCCAAGCCCGTTCATATAGTTTTGTGTTTCTATTATCACAATAGATTATACAACATAAAAAAATTTGTGAATCACTTCATCGATACATGTCGTACAGTCTTTTTAATTAAATTCTTAAATATATAAATCATGAAAAAAAATTCTACCTCTACGGAGTGTACACTATTGCACACGTGTAATAGTTATTCGAAATTTTTCAATAACAAATGGCTAATGATATTGCTGTTTTTTGTTGTTGGAGCAGGTTGCAAAAAAATTACTGAAGAAACAGGACTGATCGGTGTTTGTCCTACAGTAATATCAACATTACCGGCAAATAACGATACTGCTGTAAGCCTTAGTGCAACGGTCAATGCAACTTTTAATGAGCCAATGGATCCGGCCACTATTAACGCGCTAACATTTACAGTAGCAAACGGAACAACACCCATTGCAGGTATAATTACTTTTGCGGGTTCTACTGCAACTTTTTCTCCAACAAAAAGTCTTTCGCCCAGTACAACATATACCGGAACGATCACTAAAGGAGCAAAAGATCTGGCACACAATGCAATGGTAAGTAATTATGTATGGACTTTTAAAACAGGTGCAGGTCCCGATTTGATACCACCTACTGTTGTTTCTACCGATCCCGCGAATGCTGCTATAGGTGTTGCATATAATAAAAAGATATCAGCAACTTTCAGTAAAATAATGGATTCTTTATCCACCACAACCAGCTTTAAATTATTCAATACAACAAATGCGGGAACAGCTGTGACAGGAACTGTAACTTACTCAGGTGCAACAGCAGTGTTCACCCCTACAGTTAACTTATTACCGAACACAACATATACCGGTACAATTACTACCACTGCTAAAGATCGCGTGGGTAATTTTCTTGTAAGCAATTATGTATGGAGTTTTACCACACTTCCAATTGTACCACCAACAGTAACTTCTGCAGATCCGGTAAATACTGCGACCGGTGTTGCATATAATAAATTAGTATCTGCTACTTTCAGCAAAGCAATGGATTCTACTTCTGCTGTAACAAGCTTTACATTAGCCAATACATCATTGGGTGGAACAGCTGTAAGCGGGTCGGTTACTTATTCAGTGTCAGGGTTGAAAGCAACTTTTACACCATCATCTAACTTATTGCCTAATACAACTTATACAGGTACTATTTCAACAGTAGCTAAAGACGTTGCAGGAGATACTCTTGTAACTAAATATGTATGGAGCTTTACAACAGTTGCGCTTATACCACCAACAGTAGTTTCAACAGATCCTGCAAATGCAGCTACGGGTGTGTTACTTACTAAATTAGTATCGGCCACTTTCAGCAAAACAATGGATTCTACCTCTGCTGTAAACAGTTTTACATTAGCCAATACATCACTCGGCGGAACAAATGTAAGCGGGTCTGTTACTTATTCAGGCTTAACTGCAGTGTTTACCCCATCAGCCAATTTATTGCCTAATACAACTTATACAGGTACTATTTCAACAGTCGCTAAAGATCTTGCAGGAAATACACTTGTAAGTAATTATGTATGGAGCTTTATTACACAATCCATATCAACCACATTTACATTAGGGACTATATCTACTTTTGGCGCTTTTGGCGGAAATGCAGGAGTGACCAATCAGGGTTTATATACAATGATCAATAACGGTGGTATAGGAACAACTGCCGCCTCATCGTTAGTAACCGGATTCCATGATGGTATTACAGCAGCTGTTTACACAGAAACAACTTTAAATGTAGGTGATGCAACCGGTGGAATCTTTACCGCACCTCCGGCTCCGGGAACTTCTACTTCATTTACAACTGCACAAAATGCTTTAAATGATGCTACTATTGCTTATAACAGTATGTCACCGGCTTCAAAACCAGGTGGTATAGATCCGAATGCCGGCGAATTGGGTGGTCAAACATTAGCACCGGGTATTTACAAATCTGCAAGCGGCACTTTTAAAATAACAAATTTAGATCTGGTTCTTGATGCAAAGGGTGACCCTAATGCCGTATGGATATTCCAGACAGCAGCAGGCTTAACAGTAGGTGGATCTGCCCCACGCAGCGTTACTTTCCTTAACGGAGTAGGATCGCCTAAAAATGTATTCTGGTATGTAGGAAGTCAGGCAGTCATTAATTATGCCGGTGGCGGAACCATGGTAGGAACCATTATCGCTTATTCAGGAGTAACATTGTCTTCACCTGCTAATAGTACAACTACATCTGCAACAACCATATTAAACGGCAGGGCAATTTCTTTGGTTGCTTCTGTTACAATGGTAAATACAATCGTTAATGTACAATAAAAAATAAATTTTGATCCCGCCTCAGGGCGGGATCAATTAAAATAAACCAAAGCATTCATTTTTAAAAAAGAATTTTATGTCACAAAATTATACAGCAAAACAAAAATTTACGATCATACTTCTGATGTTCATTTTTGCAGGCCTAACAGGCTATTCACAAGAAGTAAAACGCCCACAACCTAAATGGTGGTTTGGCGAATCGGTAGCAGCAAATTTTAATTATTATGTTGGTACTACGCAAATGCTTAATCAAAACTTAACAGTGCCAACTGCCTTTCATAAAGGCTATGGTGTAAAACCGTATGTTTCTTTATTGACTGAATACAGACCCAATAAAACCTGGGGCGGTATGCTGAATGTAGCATTTGATAACCGTGGTGGTAAATTTGATGAAGTAGTTGCACCATGTAATTGCCCGGCAGATTTATCTACAAACATTAGTTACTTATCTATTGAGCCTAGTTTAAGATTAGCACCTTTTAAATCGGCCTTTTATGTTTTTGCAGGACCAACAATAAATATAAATCTGTCGAAAGAATTTACTTATACACAGCAATATCAAACAGATACAAGGGCCGATTGGAGCGATATAAATAAAACAGTGATCTCTGCTCAGGCAGGTTTTGGTTTTGATATTCCGGTTTCTAAAAAAACCAGCAATACACAAATGACCATTTCTCCTTTTGCATCTTTTCAAACAGATTTATTTCAGGCACCGCGTTCTGTAGAATCCTGGTCGATCTATACAATTCGTACCGGTATCGCTTTAAAATTTGGATCGGTTAAAAGAGCAAAAGCGGTAACCCCAATTCAAAACACAGTTACCAATACGGTAACAAATACTGTAACTGTTGTAGAAAAAGAAATACAATTTTCTGTCAGAGCACCAAAGGTTGTTCCATTAAACCGTCAGATTAAAGAAACATTCCCTATTCGCAATTCAGTATTTTTTGATATGGGATCGACTGATATACCGAAAAGATATATCCTCTTAAATGCTGATCAGGCTTTAGTATTCAGAGAAGAACAATTACAAAACAGTCAACCCGATAATTTAAACAAGGGACGTTCTGCCCGGCAGTTAGCAGTGTATCATAATATTTTGAATATACTTGGCGACCGTATGCGAGCCAATCCAGCAAGCACTATTACTTTAGTTGGTTCATCCGATAAAAACCCGGTTGAGGGTAAAATATTAGCCGAAAATGTAAAAGATTATTTAGTTGTCTTTTATAAAATAGATCCATCAAGAATCAGTACCGAAGGAAGGGATAAACCAATCATTCCATCTGAACAAGCAGGTGCTGTAAAATATCTTGATATGTTACGTGAAGGAGATAGAAGAGTTGATATCATAAGTACTTCTCCTGAATTATTATTACAGGTTGGAGGAAGTTCTTCTTCATATTTTAAACCAATTGAAATTACTTCAGTTCAACAAGATCCTTTAGATGGTGATGTGATCTTTACTGTTACAAATAGTAGTTTATTGCTTGATTCATGGACTGTAGAATTTACAGATGAACAGGGAAATGTACAATCGTTTGGTCCTTATACACAAGATCAGGCTTCAGTTTCCGGAAAAATAATTTTAGGAAATAATACTCAGGGAAATTATAAAGTTGTAATGACCGGCAAAACAAAAACCGGATTAACTATTACAAAAGAAAGTTATGTTAGTTTGATGAAAACGGGCGATGTTAAACAGGAAGGGTTACGTTATACCATTCTGTTTGATTTTGATAAATCTAAAACAATCGAATCGTATGAAAAATTCCTTACTGATATTGTAGCACCATTAATTCCCGAATACGGAACTGTAATTATACATGGTCATACTGATATTATCGGTGATGAAAAATATAATCTGAATTTATCAAATGAAAGGGCAAGAGATGCGCAGCAAATTATTGAAAAGGCTTTAGCAAACAGCGGAAAGAAAGGCGTAAAATTTGAATCTTATGGATTTGGCAAAGATGCAAACATGGCACCATTCGATAACACGCTTCCTGAAGAACGTTTTTATAACAGAACTGTAATTATAGATATCATTCCTGCAAAATAAAATACAGCAAATGGAATTTATAAAACACAGGGCACAATCAACAAGATTGTGTTCTGTGTTTTGTTATATGTTTTTTTAAAAGGGATAAAATTTTCAAGATCATTTTGTTTAATGATACAAAGCATCAATTAAATGAAAATAATTAATCCTGTAATTAAAGTAAAAGGTTTTGCCACAAAACATTCTGCGAAGCTTAGCGAAAAAGCAATGGCAAAAACCGAAGAGGCGAGCAATTTTTTTACAGAAACAGCAGATGCATTTTTATTTGTTTTACAAATTATAAAAGAAACATTCTCCCGCAACTTTGAGTTTAAAGAGTTTCTAAGGCAATGTTTTCAGATAGGAAATAAAACGTTGCCGCTTATTTCAATTACAGGAGCCATAGTTGGTATTGTACTTACCATTCAAACACGACCGGCATTAATAGATTTCGGTGCAGTAACCATGCTTCCCGGAATGGTAGCAGTATCGCTCATCAGGGAAATGGGCCCGGCAATTACAGCATTGATCTGTGCAGGCAAAATCGGTTCGGGCATGGGCGCCGAATTAGGTTCGATGAGAGTAACGGAACAAATAGATGCCATGGAAGTTTCTTCCACCAATCCCATCAGGTTTTTAGTTGTAACAAGAGTAATAGCTGCCACATTAATGCTGCCCTTGTTGGTTTTATATGCCGATGCACTCGGGATTATTGGTAGCTGGATTGCTGCCAATATTAAAGGCGATGTATCGTTTGTTTTATTTTTTTCTCAGGCATTTAAAGATGTTGGATTCATTGATTTTATACCTGCATTTATCAAAACTTTTTTATTCGGTGCCGTTATCGGAACTGTTGGATGTTATAAAGGGTATAATGCCGGACGCGGGACCGAAAGTGTTGGAATAGCTGCAAATTCGGCAGTGGTATTATCATCGCTTTTAGTAATTATTGTTGATATGATAGCCGTACAAATAACAGATATGATAACATGATGATGCAGGAAAATATTGAAATAATAAATGAAAATTTTTCAAAAAAAATAAACACAGAAGTGGTTATTGAAATAAATAATTTGAAAAAGTCATTTGCACAACAGGAAGTTTTAAAAAATATTTCCCTGCAACTTTTTACGGGCGAAAATTTAGTGGTACTGGGTAAATCGGGAAGCGGCAAATCTGTGCTGATAAAATGTATTGTTAGTTTATTACTTGCCGACAGTGGAACAATAAAAGTGTTTGGAAAAGATATTACAGGTTTAAACAGAAAAGAATTAAGTGAATTGAGAAAGCAAATTGGTTTCCTTTTTCAAAGCGGTGCATTATATGATTCTATGACAGTGAAAGAGAATCTGGAATTCCCGTTAAAAAGAATAAAAAAGGATATCAGTCAGAAAGAAATGGATGAAAAAATAAATGAAGTATTAGAAAATGTCGGGTTGATCGATGCGCTGCATAAAATGCCTTCGCAATTGTCGGGCGGTATGCGAAAAAGAATAAGCCTGGCCCGAACCATTGTGGTAGATCCGTTGATCATGCTGTACGATGAACCCACAACAGGACTTGATCCGATTACTTCTGATGAAATAAGTTTATTGATCAATGAGGTTCAAAAAAAATATAAAACATCTTCCATCATCATCACACACGATATTAAATGTGCTAAAAATATTGCCAACCGGATGATCATGTTGCAGGATGGAAAAGTGTATCTGGAAGGAAAAACAGAATCATTCGAAAATTCATCAGATCCATTCATCAAATCATTCTTCAACTAAAATAATCATTCGAAATTTAAAATAATTTTATGGAAACACATTCACAACAATTTAAAATACGGTTAGGATTATTTATTGCAGGCGGTATTGCTTTGTTTGTGCTTGCGATCTTTATCATCGGCCGACAGAAGAATTTATTTAATCCTGTGTTTAAACTGAGCTCCACTTTTTATAATGTAAGCGGGTTGCAGGTGGGCAATAATATTCGCTTCTCGGGAGTGAATGTTGGCACGGTTGATATGATCAGTATTATTAACGATTCTACAGTTAAGGTTGAAATGCTGATCAAAAAAGAGGTGAAAAAATTTATTAAAACCGATTGCGGCGTCGCAATAGGATCGGAAGGATTGATTGGCGACCGGCTTTTAATTATTACCCAAGGAAGTGCCGCTTCGCCTGTTGTAAAAGAAGGACAGGCTCTTTTATCAACAGAGCCTGTAGAAACAGATGCGATCATGGCAAGTTTAAATGTAACTGCTGCAAATGCTGCCATCATCACAGATCAGTTGGCCGAAATAATGACCAATATCAATCAGGGAAAGGGCACATTGGGAAGATTGATAAAAGATAAAACCATTGCTGACAATATTGACCAAACCATCGTAAATCTTAAAAAAAGCAGCAAAGGGTTAGATGAAAATATGGAAGCTGCCAAACATAATTTTTTGTTGAAAGGATATTTTAATAAGAAAGCCAAGGCTGCTGAAAAAAAGAAAATAGAAATTGAAAAAACAAAAAAGGAAAATGATGCAAAAAATAATTGATCGTTTACTGTTGTTTTGTTTGTGATGAAGATACTTTTCCTGCAAAGGCCCAGAAACTTAATAGCCGATCACCATCTTTTTAATGTACCTTGTAAAAGATTAAAACATTTGGAACATTCGACTCACAAAAAATCTTCGGCTTCTGCATAAAACAGGGATATAAAATCTGCAAAAAAACTACATAGAGTTTAACTACAGACCAGGAGAAAGTTTCTTCATCGACAGACGAAAATTAAGGTTTCATTTTTCTACTACTCATTTTAAAAAGGGAAATGAGTTTGCATTCATTTGTTTAAATCCTCTTTTCTGAAAAGTTGGAATTGAGTTCCAGTAATTAAATCAACTCTTATGAAATTGTTTATTAAATACATGGTCAGTTTGCGCTGCAAAATGCTTGTGAAAGAAGAATTAAAAAAGCTCGGGCTGCATTTCATTGTTGTTGAGTTAGGCGAAGCAGATATCATGGAAGATATCTCTGACGAACAGCGCCGGCAATTAAAAGAGGCATTACTTGTTTCTGGATTAGAATTAATGGATGATAAAAGAGCGGTTTTGATTGAAAGGATAAAGAATGTGATCACGGAAATGATCCATTATGCTGATGAGTTACCCGAAAAAAATTACTCGAACCACATCAGCGAAAAATTGAATTATGATTATACTTATTTATCAAACCTGTTTTCGGAGATAAAAGGGATGACCATACAACAATATATCATCATCAATAAAGTGGAAAGAATAAAAGAACTGATTATTTACGACGAACTGAACATAACAGAGATCGCATGGAAAATGAACTACAGCAGTGTAGCGCATTTATCCAATCAATTTAAAAAAATTACAGGGCTTTCTCCTTCGCATTTTAAACAACTGAAAGATAAAAGGCGAACGCCTATTGAAGAGATCGGGAATTAAATAAATCAAATTCATTATAACAGGATATGGCAAAAATAAAAACACATGATAACCTGATAATTGCAAATAAAGAACTTGTATTTCAAAACGAGGAGAAAGAAAAACGTGCGGCAGAATTAGTAATAGCCAACAAAGAACTTGCTTTTCAAAACGATGAAAAAGAAAAACGTGCAAATGAATTAATCATAGCCAATAAAGAATTGGCTTTTCAAAATGATGAAAAAGAAAAACGTGCAGCAGAGTTGATCATTGCCAATAAAGAATTGGCTTTTCAAAATGATGAAAAAGAAAAACGTGCAGCAGAATTGATCATCGCCAATAAAGAGCTTGCTTTTCAAAATGATGAAAAGGAAAAACGTATGGCAGAGTTGAGGATCGCCAACTATGCACGCAGTTTAATTGAAGCAAGCAGGGATCCATTGGTAACTATCAGTCCCGAAGGCAAGATCACTGACATGAACGAAGCCACCATTAAAATTACGGGCGTGGAACGTGAAAAGCTTATCGGTACCAATTTTTTCGAGTATTTCACAGAACCCGAAAAAGCAAGTGAAGTGTATGAAGAAGTATTTGCAAAAGGCTTTGTAGCCGATTATCCCTTAATTATAAAAGATCATAAATTAACCGATGTGTTATTTAACGGTTCTGTTTATAAAGATGATGATGGAAATATTTTAGGGGCTGTTGTGGTGGCAAGAGATATAACCGAACAAAAAAGAATTGAAAAAGAATTTATAGAAGCAAAGGTTTTTGCCGAACTGGCAACCGGTATTGCAGAAGATGCAAAGAATAAAGCAGAAGCGGCTACAAGAATTGCAGAAGATGCAGTAAAAGCAAAACAACAATTCTTGTCGAACATGAGCCACGAAATCCGTACGCCGATGAATGCGATCATCGGGTTTACAAAAGTGATTTTAAAAACAGAACTCTCACCAAAACAGAGAGAATATTTGATAGCAATCAAATTAAGCGGCGATGCATTGATTGTTTTAATTAACGACATACTTGATCTTGCAAAAGTAGATGCAGGAAAGATGGTATTTGAACAAACACCTTTTAAAATGAGCGCATCCATATCGGCGATGCTGCATTTATTCGAAACAAAGATCCAGGAAAAGAATTTGGTATTGATAAAAGAGTACGATAAAAATATCCCCGAAGTATTGGTGGGCGATCCGGTTCGTTTGCACCAGATCATTTTAAATCTGCTGAGCAATGCCGTGAAGTTTACTTCGCATGGAACGATTACAGTAAACATCCATTTGCTGAAAGAAGATGAAGAAATGGCAACGGTTGAATTTTCGGTGACCGATACCGGAATGGGCATATCGGAAAATAAGTTGGAAAAAATATTCGAAAACTTTCAACAGGCATCCAGTACCACATCGCGTTTATATGGAGGAACAGGATTAGGTCTTGCTATTGTTAAACAATTGGTAGAACCGCAGGGCGGACATATTTCAGTAAAAAGCAAAGTAGGTGAGGGCTCTACTTTCAGCTTTGCATTAAGTTTTCAAAAGACAAAATTTAAAGCTGAAGCAGAAACAGAAATATTGGAATTGGATTCAGAAATTAAAAATATAAAAGTATTGGTGGTGGAAGATATGGCACTCAATCAACTGCTGATGAAAACATTGTTGGATGATTTTGGCTTTGAACGTGATATTGCTTCGAACGGAAAAATAGCTATCGAAAAACTCGAAGCAAAAACCTATGATATTATTTTAATGGACCTGCAAATGCCCGAAATGAACGGGTTTGAGGCTACAGATTATATACGTAACAAATTGAATTCTAAAATCCCGATCATTGCTTTAACTGCCGATGTAACAACAGCGGATCTGGCAAAATGTAAAGCAGTTGGTATGAACGATTATATTGCAAAGCCTGTTGATGAAAGAATATTGTACAGCAAAATAATAGGATTGGTAAAGAAACCATCCGTAATTAAATACAATGAAAATAAAGTGGCTGATCAACCGGGAACAACAAGATGTATCAATCTCGATTATTTGACCCACCGGACAAAATCTGATCCTGCATTGATGATGGAAATGATCTCATTGTATTTAGAACAAACGCCACCATTGGTTAGTGTTATGAATGTAAGTTTGGAAAATAAAGACTGGTCGGCATTGTATGCAGCCGTTCATAAAATGATCCCTTCTTTTTCTATCATGGGAATCAATTCGAATTATGAGAACATGGCAAAGAAAGTTAAAGAATATGCCGATACCCAACAGCAAACAGAGTTGATACAGGATATGGTTTCGCAGCTTGCAGATGTTTGTGTACAAGCTTGCAAAGAATTAACAGAAGAGTTTAACGCTATAAAAAAAATGAGGTCATGAAAATCGAAAACAAAATAAAATTGTTCTTAGTAGATGATGATGCAGTATTCTTAAAATTATTGGAAATTGAGTTTTTGCAGCATGGGGATTTCGATATTGAGACATTTGCTACAGGCGAACTTTGCATGAAAAATTTATCGCATTATCCCGATGTAATTATTTTAGATTATCATTTGGATGGGATTGATAAAACCGCCATGAACGGTATAGAAACATTAGATAAAATAAAAGCGTTTAATCCGGATATCCCGGTAATAATGTTGTCTTCTCAGGATAAAATTGATGTGGCCATCAATTGCATGCACCACCGAGCTTACGATTATGTAGTTAAAAGTGAAACGGCTTTTTTACGATTGCAGAAAATCATCACTACTATCTTCCGCTATAAAAAAATGGAAAAAGAATTAAATTGGTATATGGAAAGGATGTAAATCATTTTTTTTCTTCAATCCCCGGAGGTTTTAAAACCTCCGGGGATTATTTTTTTAAGGTATCCTATTTTTTAAACTGTGAATCATGTAACTTATTCTTAAACAAGTGTAATAACAATTTGTTTCGGGCTACCCACCTTTGTATTGCTGTGAAAATTCAGTCACAGAAAAATAAAAACAAACATGGCAACAGTAATTAAAAAAGAGCAGGCTAATACTGCTTCTGCAGAAATTAAAAAAGGGATTCAAAATCATAAAGCCGCAGCCAAACATCATGAGGCCGCAGCTAAGTGCCATCATGAAGCAGCCAAGCATCATGAGGCTGGCAATCACAAAAAAGCCTGTGAGTGCACTGTTAAAGCATACGGTCATCATTGTATGGCAAGCGACGCACTGAGAGAAGATGTTAAGCATCATGCTTTAGTTGATTAAACTTTTTAATTGCACGTGCAACAGATAGTTGCATTTTTTAATTGTTTTCATAGCGGGCAATGTTTAACAAAAATGAAAATCATATATCGGCATATTGATAAGGGTTTTGAAAAATTGGCATCATTCGCAATTTCATTACTGGGTAATTCTATCACTTTTATTATTGCTTTGTGCATCATCATATACTGGATCGGCGATAAAAAATTTTCTACAGAAAACATTCATAACAGGATTGGTGATGCAATCCTTGGTATTACATTTTTGAGTTTATTCATCATTCAAAAATCGTTTAATCGCTTTTCTGCTTCTATGTATTTAAAAGTGAACGAATTGGTGGCATCACATGAACCGGCAGACAATTCAGTAATTAATTTGGAAGAAAAAACAGAACTGGAGATCACCGAACTTTCGAAAGAATATACCGAACTGGCAGAAGAGGTTAAAGAAATAAAAGAAGCAGAATCAACTGATGCTGGGACTGAAAAATAAAAGTTTCAAAATAAAAATTTACAAATGAAAAAAATGGGATTTGTCCTGATTGTGTTAGGCATCATCATGATAATAGAAAAAGGATTCAATTATGTTACAACCGAAAAAGTAGTTGATCTGGGTTCGATAAAGATAAGTGCAGAAAAGAATCACCCCATTCAGTGGTCGCCCATACTTGGAGCAGCTATTCTTATTAGTGGTGTTGTAATTGTTATTGTTGGCAAAAAAGGTGCAGACAAAGATTTGCTTTAAACAATTCAATGTTTCAATTGTATTAATTCTATGATCTTTTTTGTGATCGTATAACCGGTATTGAATGAATCGAACAAAACATAAAATAAATTTTCAATTCACATAAAAATCAAAAATCATGTTTTACAGTAATTATTATTGGGGGATGAATTTTATTTGGTGGTTTCTTTGGGTATCACTTCTTTTCTGGATATTTTTCACACCTTATAATATTCCTTATCAGCGTAAGAAGAAGGGCTCTCCATTAGATATTTTACAAAAGAGATTTGCTTCCGGTCAAATTAATCTGGAAGAATACAACGAGATGAAAAAAATTCTTGTCAATGATTTAGCCAATTAAAGGATCAGACTTCAGTTCACGCTATTTCTTAATCCACACCATTACAATTAAAGAATGTGGATTGTAATAGTTATTATATTATTTTGATGGTAGTATTTATTTCTCTTCCTCAAAATTAGGTAGCTTTAGTTAGATAGAGATTTTACATTCTTTAATAATTAATTCAGAAGTTATGGTTAAGAATAACAACGAAGCAGAATTAAAAATTTTAAATATTCCTATCGGTATTACTGAAAGCGGAACCCGCATGGAAACTGATTCGATAGGTACTATTGAAGTTCCTGCCAATCGATACTGGGGTTCCGAAACACAACGATCGCTTCTTCATTTTTCAATAGGTAATGACAAAATGCCGATTGAACTTTATCATGCGTATGGATATGTAAAAAAAGCAGCAGCTATTGTTAACAGCAATATTGCAAGTTTGCCAAAATGGAAAGCCGGTTTAATTGCAAAAGTTGCTGATGAAATCATTGAAGGTAAGTTGGACGATCATTTTCCCTTGTATGTTTGGCAAACAGGCTCGGGTACACAATCGAATATGAATGTTAATGAAGTGATCAGTAACAGGGCCATTCAATTAGTGGGTGGAAAATTAGGCAGTAAAATACCCGTGCATCCTAACGATGATGTAAACATGAGCCAATCGTCGAATGATAGTTTTCCAACAGCAATGCATATTGCAACGATAAAAGAAATAGCTGAACGTTTATTACCACATGCCCAACAATTACAACAAGCTATTGATGTAAAATCAAAACAATGGTATGATGTTATTAAAATTGGGAGAACACATTTACAGGATGCAGTTCCTTTAACAGTAGGGCAAGAATGGTCGGGCTATTCAGTACAACTATTTGATGCTATTAATAAATTAAAAAATTCGCTTTCCTATTTATATCCCGTGGCAATGGGCGGCACTGCTGTTGGGACCGGATTGAATGCACCCAAAAATTTTGCTGAAGAAGTGGCAGCGGAATTGGCTTTATTAACCGGTTATCCTATAACAACAGCTGCAAACAAATTTGCAGCATTGGGAGGATTGGATGCAATGGTTGCGGTAAGTGCAAACGTACGCGGATTAGCCGTTTCGTTAATGAAAATTGCCAATGATATTCGTTGGCTGGCATCGGGGCCAAGATGCGGTATTGGTGAATTGAAATTACCGGTTACAGAGCCGGGGTCTTCCATCATGCCGGGAAAAATAAATCCTACTTTATGCGAAGCGATGGTGATGGTTTGCATTCAGGTAATTGCAGATGATTCGTGTGTTGCATTTGCGGGAAGTCAGGGAAATTTTGAGTTGAATGCCATGCGTCCGGTTATCATCAACAGTGTGCTGCATTCGGCAAAAATACTTGGCGATGTTTGTCATCAGTTTAAAAAATATTGTATTGATGGAGTTGAGTTAAACAGAGATACCATTAATAATTATGTAAATAATTCGCTTATGCTGGTAACGGCACTTTCGCCAATCATAGGTTACGATAAAGCTTCCGAAATTGCCCAAAAAGCAAATCATGAAGGGATAACGTTGCGTGAAGCTGCTTTAGCAACGGGCTTTCTGGATGAAATTACTTTTGATAAAATAGTTGATCCTTTAAAAATGACGGGGCTTATTTAAAAAGGGTTTCATAATTATAAAAATAAAATTTTTCGAATAATTCTCCCGAAAACGTAACCCGTAAAGAATTGATACTGCTATAATCGCGTGACATTTGTAAACACTATTGTTACTTCGTTACAAATATTTTTAATTAATAAAATAAACAGGTGAAAGATTTTTCTTTTGTTACTAATTCGCATCCGGCTTATATAGAAAGCCTGTATCAATCTTACCTTACAGATGCTGCAAGTGTTGATGCAGACATGAAAAAATTTTTTGAAGGATACGATTTTGCTGTTTCTTCGGGCAGCGGCACAAGTACAGATCAATCAAACATACAATCAGGTTCCGGTATCAACTGGTTAAAAGAAATTAATGTATATCGATTGATCCTTCAATACAGAAATGAAGGCCATTTAGTTGCTAATACAAACCCCATCAGGGAAAGAAGAGATCGGCAGGCAAATTTGGATCTTCATTTTTTCGATCTAAGTGATGATGATCTGGAAATAAAATTTTATGCAGGAAATTTTATTGGCTTAGGACAAACATCCTTAAAAAATATTTTAGATCAACTTAAAAAATGTTATACAACACATATTGGAATTGAATTTGGTTATGTTCGTGATCCAAAAAAAATTGCCTGGTTAACAGAATCCTTCGAAAATAATATCCGGCAACCTTTTCCACTTGCCCAACAAAAAAGCATCCTCGAAAAATTAAATCAGGGAGTGATGTTCGAAAAGTTTTTGCACACAAAATATGTGGGGCAAAAAAGATTTTCGTTGGAAGGTGGTGAAACAACTATTGCTGCATTGGATGCCATTATAAATACTGCTGCCAATAATGCAGTGCAGGAAGTTGTGATAGGAATGGCACACCGTGGAAGATTAAATGTATTGGCAAACATTTTTGGAAAAACCTATGAACAAATTTTCAGCGAATTCGAAGGCACTGCAAAAGTTGATCAAACGATGGGAAGCGGCGATGTGAAATATCATATGGGTTACGGTAGTGATATTGAAACGCATGACGGGAAAAATATTCATTTGAAATTAATGCCCAATCCTTCGCATCTCGAAGCTGTAGATCCTGTGGTAACGGGCTTTGCAAGAGCAAAAGCCGATATTATGTACAGTAGTGATTTTGATAAAATTTTACCCATTTTAATTCATGGTGATGCTTCATTGGCCGGACAGGGAATTGTTTATGAAGTATTACAAATGAGTAACCTGCGTGGATATTATACCGGTGGTACACTTCATTTTATAATCAATAATCAAATTGGATTTACGACAGATTTTGATGATGCACGCAGTGCAGATTATTGTACTTCGTTAGCTGCAATGGTTGAAGCACCGGTATTGCATGTAAACGGCGATGATGCAGAAGCAGTTGTAAAATGTTCCGAAATTGCAACACGGTATCGTCAGGAATTTAATTCGGATATTTTTATTGATATGGTATGCTATCGCCGTCACGGACATAATGAAGGCGATGATCCAAAATATACACAACCACAGTTGTATGCATTAATTGATAAGCATCCCAATCCACGTGAAATGTACACCAGTTTTCTTTTAAAAAATGGTGAGGAAGATGTAAAAGAATTAGCGAAGGAAATGGAAAAAAAATTCTGGGCCCAGTTGCAGGAACGGTTAGATGAAGTAAAACAAAATCCTTTGCCATACAAGTATCAGCCACCCGAATTAGCCTGGAAAAGTTTGCGCAAAGCTGTGATGGATGATTTTGATTCATCTCCAGACACTGCTGTTGCTGAAGATAATTTGCGAAATTTATTTAAGGGCATTATGACATTGCCCGCCGATTTTAAACCTTTGCAAAAGGTAGAAAAATTATTGAATGAAAAAATAAAATTATTAGAAACAGAAAATAAAATTGATTGGGCAACAGCCGAACTGTTGGCGTATGCCAGTATCATTACCGAACAAAAAAATGTTCGTTTAAGCGGACAAGATGTTAAACGTGGTACTTTCTCTCATCGTCATGCTGTGTTGCGCGATGAGTTAACAAATAAAGGATATAACCGGTTAAAAAATCTAAGCGATAAACAGCAAAAGTTCAGGATCTATAATTCTTTATTAAGCGAGTTTGCAGTATTGGGATTCGAATACGGTTATGCGTTGGCGAATCCTGATGCACTTGTTCTATGGGAAGCACAGTTTGGCGATTTCAGTAATGGTGCACAAACGATCATCGATCAGTTTATTACTGTGGGTGAACAAAAGTGGAATCGTATGAATGGCTTGGTATTACTGCTACCGCATGGTTACGAAGGCCAGGGTCCCGAACACAGCAGTGCACGCATTGAAAGATTTTTACAACAATGTGCCGAATTAAATGTAGTTGTAACAAACATTACAACAGCAGCTAATTTTTTTCATGCATTACGCAGGCAAATAACATGGCCGTTCAGAAAACCATTGATCATATTTTCGCCGAAAGCTTATTTACGTTATGCCGGTAGTTATAGTTTGATAACTGATTTTACAAAAGATGGTTTTAAAGAAGTGATGGATGATGAAAGCGTGAAAGATGCAAATGAAATAAAAAAAGTTTTGCTCTGCTCGGGTAAACTTTTTTTCGAATTAAATGAAAAAAGATTGAAAGAAAATATTTTAAATGTTGCAATTGTTCGTATCGAACAATTGTACCCGTTGCCTCAAAAACAACTGGATGAGTTGCATAAAAAATATAATAAGGCAATCTGGTATTGGGTGCAGGAAGAACCATTAAATATGGGAGCGGCCTCGTTTTTAAAATTGAATTTGCGGCATATAAATTTTGGTGTGATCAGCCGGAATGCAAGTGCAGCAACAGCTACAGGCTATGCAAAAATCCATGCACAAGAACAGAAAGAAATTATTGAAGCAGCATTTAACAGTTAATATTTTAAATGAAAGAATTGATAGTGGGAGATAATTGCTGCGCAAAGAATCGACAGTACAAGAGTGCGATACTTCGCCAAGCTCAGTACAGGCTACACAATAGCACATTAATAACAGAACCCTGATAACAAAAAAATATTTTTATGATAGATGTAAAAGTTCCTGCAATAGGAGAATCGATTAAAGAAGTTACTTTATTAAAATGGACAAAGAAAGATGGCGAGTATGTTTTAATTGATGAAGTGGTTGCAGAATTAGAAAGCGAAAAAGCAACGTTTGAAGTGAATGCTGAAAAATCGGGCATATTAAAAACCTCGGCAAAAGAAGGCGATACCATTAATATTGGAACTGTGATTGCACAAATTGATGAAACAGCCGAGAAGCCTGTTGAAAGTTCCAAGTTACAGGATACAAGTTCCAAGTTGCAAGTTTCAAGTGATGCGAAACCTGAAACAAGTAATCTGAAACCTGCAACCGATATTAAAGCAACACCTGTTGCCTCTGCAATTATTGCCGATAAAAAAGTTAATATAGATTCTATCACACCAACCGGTTATGGTAAAAAGATTTTAAAGAATGATGTGTTGGATGCAATAAATAATCCGGGCAAAAAATCTTTGGCAGGAGAAGAATTATTTAGCAGAAATATCAGAAAAGAAAAAATGAGTAACCTGCGAAAAACAATTAGTCGCCGGTTGGTTGAATCGAAAAATACGACAGCCATGCTCACAACTTTTAACGAAGTGGATATGGGCAGCATCATGGATATCAGAAAAAAATTCAAAGATCAGTTCAAAGAAAAATATGGTGTTAATTTAGGCTTCATGAGTTTTTTTGCAAAAGCCTGTGCCGTTGCATTGGGCGAATGGCCAACTGTAAATGCATTTATTGATGGGGATGAATTAATTTATCATGATTATGCCGACATCAGTATTGCAGTGAGTACACCAAGAGGTTTAACTGTTCCTGTTATTAGAAATGTTGAAAGTTTAAGCATGTCTGATATAGAAAAAAAAGTTGTAGAGTTAGCCAATAAAGCAAGAGATAGTAAATTAACTGCCGATGAATTAACAGGTGGTACATTCACCATTACCAATGGCGGTGTATTTGGAAGTTTAATGAGTACACCAATTATTAATATTCCGCAAAGTGCTATTCTGGGAATGCATAAAATTCAGGACAGGCCCATGGCCATTAATGGTAAAGTTGAAATACGTTCTATGATGTATATCGCTTTAAGTTATGATCATCGTGTGATTGATGGAAAAGAAAGCGTAAGTTTTTTAGTGCGGGTAAAAGAATTATTAGAACAACCTGAATTATTATTACTTGGTAGAGACCCTGTAAAAATATTGTTAGAATTATAGTGGTAATAAGTAATTTAATTTTACTGTAAATTTCTTCGGTTAAACATCAATATTCATTACTAGTAAGCTCTGAAATTAATTTGCTTAAAGTGTGAATGATGTAATCTATTTCAATATTTGTGTAACACTTATGCATTTGTTAGTATTGACCTTTATAGTGTAATATTCTTTTGCACTAAAACAAGGTTATGAAAATTACTTCCATATTTTTTTTGTTTTGCATTTTTAATTTTATCAATCCGCAAAAAATAGCTGCACAAAATGTATCTGTTGATTTCCAAATTTTTTATGATGACCTGAGCCCTTACGGAACATGGGTAGATGATTCGCAATATGGATATGTTTGGATACCGGATGTAGCGCCGGGCTTTAGTCCTTATGCTACTAACGGTCATTGGATATTTACTGACGCAGGATGGACATGGGTTTCTGATTATCCATGGGGATGGGCGACATTTCATTATGGTCGTTGGTACAATGATGGCATTTACGGACCTACTTGGGTTCCTGATTATGAATGGGGACCGGGATGGGTATCATGGAGAAGTTCGGATGAATATTTTGGATGGACGCCGCTACGCCCCGGCACCAGTATCAATATTGCTTATGGCAGCGGACATCACAGATCGGATAAGGATTGGAGGTTTGTGCAAAACAGAAACTTTGGAAGAACTGACCTGAATAAGTATTATGTAAATGTTTCTGATAATGGTTCAATCATAAATAATTCACGGGTAATAAATAACATCAGAACCGATAGGGTCCGTAACGTTACTTACAATGCCGGTCCTGAGAGAAAAGATGCGGAAAGACGGGTTGGTAAATCGTTTAAACCTGTTACGATTAGAGAAAGAAATACCCCCGGCCACAATTTGCATAACAATCAACTTAATATTTACAGACCAAGGCTTCAAAATAATTTGGATAAACCTAAACCGGCTCCACATAAAGTTGCCAGTTTAAATGAAGCAATATCAACAGTACAAAGAAGAGCTGTAAAGCCACAACAAAGAAATAATCAGCCCGTAAAACAACAAACACCGCAGCAAAAAAAGACATTACCGGGAAAGAGAGATGATAAACACCCTAACGATAAACAAAATACTAACCAGTTATAAAAACAGAAAATGAAAAAAAGAATCTTATTGGCAGGCTTTGCAGCCATAACATTATTATTTACTTCTTGTGTAGGATACGGTTATGTAAGTGCCGAACCTGCATACATAGAAATTGGAAGGCCTCCGCAACAAAATGTCAATCAAATATGGATAGATGGAGATTGGAGATGGCGTCGTCAAACAAGTTCTTATGAAAGAAGAAATGGGCATTGGGAATCACCAAGGCAAGGACGCTCTTACAGACAAGGTTATTGGGAATCTAATGGAAAAGGACATCATTGGATAAACGGGCGATGGGAATAATTATTTAAGTAATATTCATCTTTCAAATAATAGTTTAATCATCATTTTTATCATAACAATAAAAAAAAATTACTGAGTACTTTGGTTGTTGCATTATTACTTTCATTTTCACTTACGAGTTGTGGTGTTGAATATCAATATTATCATCAGAACAGACGCCATAGTCCGGACATAATGAACGACATAGCAGATCGGATGAAGGAGAAAAAATAGAGGTAATAATAACGATCATTGATCATAATTAACGATCCCCCCATTTACTTACTGTAAGAGAAATTTCATAAATACTCTTGCAGTATTTTTTTTTTGAATTATATCAGTATTAAAATATAGCCATCACTCATTTTAATTTATGTGAATCATGTAACTTTTTCTGAAAGTTGTGTAATACATACTCCACTTAACGCACCCACCTTTGTTTCGTGAAAACCTGTTCACCGATTACAAGATCGAAATAATTATTAAATAATAAAAACACTTTACTATGAAAGGGAATGAAAAAATAATCACTGTATTAAATTCGCTTTTAGCGGATGAATTGACTGCTATCAATCAGTACATGGTACATTCTGAAATGTGCGAAAACTGGGGTTACGGTAAACTTCACATGGCAATCAGAAAACAGGCAATGGATGAAATGCATCATGCCGAATGGTTGATAGAGCGAATCATTTTTTTAGAAGGATTCCCAACAGTATCCAAACTGAATACTATAAGGATCGGTAAAACTGTTTCTGAAATGATCAGTAATGATGATGAAGATGAATTAGATGCAGTGCATTCGTATAATGATGCGATCAAATTAGCCCGTGAATTGGAAGACCAAGGTACTGTTGATCTGCTGACCAAGATACTTAAAATGGAAGAAGGACACGTAGATTGGGCTGAGATACAACGTGCACAAATAGAACAAATGGGCATGCAGAATTATTTGGTTAATCAGTCGATGAGCCCGGCTATTTGATTTGTTGTAATTAAATTATTTGTTATAATTTATTTTTCTTCATTAAATAATTTTCAATAAGTTTTTTATAAAAGTAAAAGAGTTGTAGAACAATATCTTATTTAAAGCAACTCAGCTTCACATTGCTGAAAGGGAATTATTGCTTCAAATAAGACGGTTAAAAAATTATGATAGCCCAAAAAAGAAGGCGCCTTTTTTACAGAGCTATTGCAAAAGCTAATTACGTCAGTATCGGTCATTGTAAATTAAAAGGATCATTGATTGTAGAAGAAAGATCAGATAGTATGGAATATCCAAGGATTGTGAAGATCAATATGTGAAAGATGCAACTTATTTCAATTCTTATATAACAGTTTACAACAAAAACATTTTCACCTTTACAAAGCAACCCGTCAATACAAATTTGATAGAAGCGAACTAATTTTTAAATAAAATTTTATGGGCACTCAACTTTATCCAATCGAAATATTTATGATTGCCTGTTGGGTCGTAGGGTTTATTGCAATCATTTCTTTATTGATAAAAATTGTTCAAAATAAAAAATTAATAAAAATAAAATAAAATGAAAAAAACAATCATCATCGTTTCATTATTGCTCAGCAGCTTTGCATTTAAAACTGCTTCTGCACAAATCCGCATCAACTTTAATATTGGTCTTCAGCCAGTGTGGGGTCCGGTAGGATATGATTATGCCGAGTATTATTATATGCCCGATATTGATGTATTCTATTACATTCCCAATCGCCAATATATTTATCAACAAGGCGGTCGCTGGATATTTTCTGCATCATTGCCATTCCGTTATCGCAACTATGATTTAAACACCGGTTATAAAGTTGTGGTCAACGATGCAAGACCTTATAACCATGCTGAAACATACCGATCAAGATATGCAGGATACAAAGGGAATCATAATCAGGAAATAATTAGAAACAGTCGCGATAATAAATATTTTGAAAATAAAGATCATCCCCAACACGATAAATGGAATAATGGCAGAGGAAACGATAATGGCCGAGGAAATGGTAATGGTAGAGGGAACGGTAATGGCAGAGGCAACGGTAATAACAAAGGAAATGATAATAGAGATAACAAACATGGAGATCATAAAGATCGTTAGTTCTGGTTTTTGGAGTTGAATTGTACAGGCACTTTCATTAATTATGAAAGTGCTTTTTTGTTGATGGCAAAAGATGTGAATGATGTAAGTTTTTTGTACAATGATGTAACAATCACAAGTGTTTCATAAACCATCTTTGTTCTGTGAAAATTAATTCACAATAAAAAATACACAATGAAAAATATAACCGAATTAAAAGGTGATTGGAACGAAGCAAAAGGTAAAATGAAACAAAAATTTGCAATGCTTACTGATAGCGACTTGTTGCTGGTTGAAGGTAAACAAGATGAAATGTTGGGCAGATTGCAAACCAAACTTGGTAAAACAAAACAGGAAATACATAAGATCATTGCTGAATTATAAACCAATCGTTCAAATCAATCAAAAAATAAAATGAAAAAATCAATTGTAGTATTAGCGGTTTCTACATTAATTGGCGGCGGCATTTTAATAAGCTGCAATACACCGGCAGAAAAAGTTGAAAACGCAGAAAATAAAGTAGCCGAAGCAAATAGTAATCTGGATAGTGCAAATGCTGCATATCTGGCAGATATTGAAAATTACAGAAAAGAAACAGCAGCGAAGATCGCTGCCAACGAAAAAAGTGTTGCAGAGTTTAATGCAAGAATAGAAAGTGAAAAAAATGAAACAAGGGCCGATTATAAAAAGAAGATAGCCGAGCTGAATAAAAAAAACAGTGACATGAAAAAAAGAATGGATGATTATAAAGCTGACGGTAAAGATAAATGGCAAATATTCAAAGCCGAATTCAGCCATGATATGGATGGCTTAGGTAAAGCTTTTAAAGATCTGACAGTTAAAAATATAAAGTAGTTAAATAAAAAAATTGCAATCAAACTAATAAACTATATAAATGAAAAAAATAATCATCCTGATAATAGTTATCGCTTTCTTTTCGAATAATGTACATGCGCAGTACACAAACTCATCAGAAAAATACGGCAAAACACTGAACATTGGTTTGGGAATGGGAATAGGCAATTACGGATACACTTCGGGCACAATACCTGTAGTTCACGCAAACTATGAATTTGATGTTGCAAAAACTTTTACACTTGCACCGTTCATTTCTGTTTATTCTTACAAGAATAATTACTATCGTGAAACAATTATCCCTGTTGGTGTTAAGGGCTTTTACTACTTCGATCAATTGGTAAATGCCAATTCTAAATGGGATTTTTATTTAGCAGGTTCTTTAGGAGTTGCTATCAAAAAAATAACTTACGAAAACGGATATGATGCACAAACAACCATTTATCATGGTCCGGGGTCATTATATCTTGATTTCAGTATCGGAACGGAATATCATTTTTCAAATAAGATAGGTGCATTCATCGATCTGTCGGGTGGTATATCAACAATTGGATTAGCATTTCACAATTAAAAAAACAAATCATGGGAAATCTATTATATCTGGTAGCAGTAATTCTTGTAATTGGATGGGCAATTGGCTTCATCGGTTATAATGCCGGAGGGATCATTCATATCCTTTTAGTTATTGCTTTAATCGCGGTCATTTTCAGGGTCATTCAAGGTAAAAAACCAATTTAAAAAAAACAATATGAAAAAATTAGCAGTTTACTTAATGGCATTAAGCTTGTCATTAACAATCGTCCCCATTTCTTCGAAAGCAAATGTCATTGCCCCTTCTACAGTAGTTGTTTCTAAAACCGAAGCAAAAGCACATGCAGATGCTTTGATACTGAGATTAAAAGAAATAAAAGCGATGGATAAATCAAATTTACAATCGTCTGAAAAAAGGCAATTACGAAAAGAGGTACGTGCCATCAATCAAGAGTTACGGCATAGCAATGGCGGTATCTATCTTTCTGTAGGTGCAGCAATCATTATTATTTTACTCTTGATCATTTTATTATAAACCATTAAAAAATATAAACATGAATACCGGAAAAATTTTGTTAGGAGTATTGGCAGGTGTTACTGCAGGAGCGTTGTTAGGAGTTTTATTAGCTCCCGAAAAAGGTTCTGTAACCCGCAAAAACATTTCTAAAAAAGGAGATGAGTATGTTGATGATCTGAAAGAAAAATTCAATGACTTGGTAGAAGTTGTTACTGAAAAATTTGCCGAAGTGAAAGACAAGGTAAATGAATATGCAGGAAACGGAAAGGCTAAAGCCGAAGAGATTAAAGCAAGCTAAGTTTATTTTAAAAATCTTATAGAAATAAACAAGCAGGTGTTAAATGGCAGTCGGGATGCTTGCATTCCGGCTGTTTCTAATAAAAATACTTATATGGAATATACATTGAGTTTGATAGAACCTCTTTTAGAAAAAGCAGAAAAATTCAGTAAGACAAGTATTGAGTTACTGAAATTAAAAGCGGTTTATAAAACATCGGACATTGCATCAACTTTGATCTCACGGTTATTATTGATCATCATCGGTTTGTTTTTTTTACTTGGATTAAATATTGGTATTGCACTTTGGCTGGGCGATTTGCTTGGAAAAAATTACTATGGATTTTTATTGGTGTCTTCGTTCTATGGACTTCTTGGGATTGTTTTATTTTTTCTGCACCCTGCTATAAAAGCAAGCGTGAATAATTCAATTATTATTAAACTGCTTAAATAATATTCTATGCAAGAAATTAAAACTGTACCGGATCTGCAAAATAGGATAGAGGAATTAGAATTTAAACAAACAAATGAATGGCTTTTACTGAAAGATGATTTTCGTTCTATTGGTCAGGGATTGCAACCCATCAACCTGATTAAAAATACTTTTCGGGAAGTAATTTCAAAACCCAATTTAGTAACATCTGTTGTGGTGAACGGAATTGGTTTGGCAACAGGTATTTTAGCTAAAAAAATTTTAATTGGAAGTACACGTAACCCTTTGACGAAATTGTTGGGTTTTATAGTTGAGATCGTAGTTGCAAAAAAGATCGCAAAAAAAGCATGATTTTTATTACTGCTTAAAAAAATAGTTATCCAATACTACTCCAATCAATGCGATGAAAGATCCAACAGATCGTAAGGATTTAGGAAAAAACAAAAATGGCGATTCAATAATGAACCGCCAAAAATTTGGTGTGTGCCCGGGACGGGATTCGAACCTGCACACCCTTTCGAGTACCACCACCTCAAAGTGGCTTGTCTACCAATTTCAACACCCGGGCAATTTGATTTTAGATCTGATATTTCTGATTTGATATTTTTCGAATCTAAAATTTCAAGAAACAAATGTAATGGTTGAATCTTTATTTTTAATTTTTTAGTATTTAGTTTTTTTATTAATTACATTCTTTCAGGAACTTTTATTCCCAATAAGCTCATCCCTTTTTTAATAACATTGGCGGTTAATTGTGCCGATCGTAAACGCAATTGCTTTTTATCTTCACTCTCGGCATTGGCAATAGAATGTTCGCTGTAAAACGAATTGAATACTTTGGCAAGATTAAAAATATAAATGGCCAGTTTCGATGGATCATGCTCTGCTGCTGCTTCCTGGATGATGGAAGGAAATATTTCTAATTGAATGATAAGTTCTTTTTCTAACGGCAACAAACTTACGGCTCCCGACTCCCGACTCCCGACTTCTTCCATCTTTCTTAAAATACTTTTTATCCTTGCATGTGTGTACTGAACAAACGGACCGGTGAAACCATGAAAATCAATGCTCTCTTCGGGATTAAAAACCATTTTCTTTTTCGGGTCAACACGCAGCAGGAAAAATTTTAATGCACCAAGACCGATGGTATTGTATAATTCTTTTAATTCATCGGCAGTAAAATCTTTTACCTTACCTAATTCTTCGGTTTTTTGCTGAGAGATGCTGATCATTTCTTCTACCAGATCATCGGCATCAACAACAGTTCCTTCACGACTTTTCATTTTGCCGGTTGGCAATTCAACCATGCCATAACTTAAATGATAGATCTGGTCGGCCGAAGCCAATCCTAATTTTTCGCAGATCAATTTCAATACTTTAAAATGATAGTTCTGTTCATCACCCACCACATAAATACTTTGACCGGCATTAAATTCGTTTTGTTTTTGCTCGGCCAAACCAATATCCTGCGTGATATAAACCGAAGTGCCATCTTTGCGCATCACTACTTTTTCGTCCAACCCATCAGCAGTAAGATCGATCCACACACTGCCATCTTCTTTTTTGAAGAATACCTTTTTTTCTAATCCTTTCTCAACAATGGATTTACCCAGCAAATACGTATTGCTTTCGTAATAAATTTTATCGAAATCGCTGCCAATGGTTTTATAGGTTGTATCAAAACCATCGTACACCCAACTGTTCATATTCTTCCACAATTCCATCACATCGGGCTTTCCGGCTTCCCAGTCCAGCAACATCTGTTGTGTTGCTTTCATGATGGGTGCTTGTTTTTCAGCATCTTCTTTGTTTATGCCTGTTGCAATTAATTCTTCGACTTGCTTTTTATATTCATCATTAAACTTCACATAATAATCACCGACAAAATGATCGCCTTTTGTATTTGTTGATTGGGGCGTGGCACCATTTGCGAACAGTTGCCATGCGATCATGCTCTTGCAAATATGAATGCCGCGATCGTTTACAATGCAGGTCTTAACAACATCGTAGCCATTTGCATTTAATATTTCGGCAATGCTCCATCCTAAAAAATTATTTCTTAAATGTCCAAGATGCAAAGGTTTATTGGTGTTAGGGGAGCTGTATTCCACCATTACCCTTTCACCATTCTTTTCTTTAACGCCGTAAGAAATATTGTTGTGTTGATGTTGCAGAAATTGGATCCAGTAATTATCTGTAACAACTAAATTCAAAAAACCTTTAATGATATTGAATGAAGTAAATAGTTCGCTGTTATTTTTAATGAGATAATTTCCCAATTCATTTCCCAACGCATCGGGCGATTTTTTTAATTGTTTTACAAAGGCAAAAAGAACAACGGTATAATCGCCTTCAAACTCGGGTTTGGTGGCATTAACCAAAATATTGTTTTCTGTTAATTCAACAGCATATAATTCTTTGATCGCTTTTACGGTAACGGCCTTTATCTGATCAACAACACTCATATATAAATTAACATTTAAGGTTGCAAATCTAAACGATAAAATTTTACCTTCGCCGCATTTATGAATAAGATTCACCACTTTACAAAAAATACTATTTTAAGTTTTGTGGATTTTTTTTACCCGGTGGTAAAAAAGATCATGCCATTGCAAACCTTTCGCTATGCGGCTTGCGGTGGTGCCAATGTGGTGTTTGGTATTTTTTTATATTCGGTTGGGTATAATTTTATTTTTCACAAACAGGTTGTGCATCTGGGTTATATACCTTTTTATGGGAACCTGGCGTTGAAGCCATTTATTGCGGCCGATTATTTGTTTGCCATCTGGATAAATTTTGCAACCGGATTTTATTTGAACCGGTATGTGGTTTTTACAGAATCGGACCTGAAAAAGCATGTACAGCTTTTCAGGTATTTGGTGGTGGTGGTATTAAATATGGTTTTGAATTATTACCTGCTTAAATTATTTATCATAGAATTTGGATGGTATCCTACACCTGCAAAGATTTGTACAACGGCTTTGCTGATCGTATTCAGTTATTTTTCTCAAAAGCATTATTCTTTCAAGGCTGCAAAAATATAATTGCCATTTTGTTAGGGCTGACAATTTTGCACTTTATTCGCTCATGGCATAATCGTTGACAATCAAGGCTGATTTGATTGTGGAATCGGATCAAAAAATTAAAAATTTATTTTATGGGAAAGATCATAGGAATTGATTTAGGAACAACAAACAGTTGCGTTTCTGTTATGGAAGGCAACGAACCTGTAGTTATTGCAAACGACGAAGGCCGCCGTACAACGCCTTCTGTGATTGGTTTTTTAAAGAATGGCGAACGTAAGGTAGGTGACCCTGCAAAACGTCAGGCTATCACTAATCCGCATAATACTATTTCGAGTGTGAAGCGTTTTATGGGCCGCCGTTATGATGAAGTGACAGAAGAGATCAGCCATTGGGGTTATAAAGTGGTGAAAGGTGACAATAATACCGTTCGTGTTGACATTGACGGTCGTCAATACACACCTCAGGAAATTTCTGCAATGATCCTTCAGAAAATGAAGAAGACAGCTGAAGATTATTTGGGTCAGGAAGTAACCGATGCCGTAATTACAGTGCCCGCATATTTTAATGATGCACAACGTCAGGCTACAAAAGAAGCCGGCGAAATTGCAGGCTTAAATGTTCGCCGTATCGTGAACGAACCTACTGCTGCTGCTTTGGCTTATGGATTGGATAAAAAACATGCTGATCAGAAAATTGCCGTATTCGATCTGGGTGGCGGTACTTTCGATATCTCTGTTTTGGATCTGGGAGATGGTGTATTTGAGGTAAAATCAACCAATGGTGATACGCATTTAGGTGGTGATGATTTTGATAAAGTGATCATGGACTGGTTGGCTGATGAATTTAAAAAAGATGAAGCGATCGATCTTCGCAAAGACCCGATGGCTTTACAGCGTTTAAAAGAAGCTGCCGAAAAAGCAAAAGTTGAATTAAGTTCTTCTTCTGAAACAGAAATCAATTTGCCTTATATCACTGCAGTGGATGGCGTTCCAAAACATTTGGTAAAAAAATTAAGCCGTGCAAAATTTGAAGCATTAAGCGATAAATTATTCGAACGTTGTATCAAGCCTTGCGAAGCTGCATTGAAAGATGCCGGGTATTCGACTTCACAAATCGATGAAGTGATCTTGGTAGGAGGTTCAACACGTATTCCAAAAGTTCAGGAGATCGTAGAAAAATTCTTTGGCAAAAAACCAAACCGCGGTGTTAATCCTGATGAAGTTGTTGCCATTGGTGCAGCCATTCAGGGTGCGGTATTAAGCGGCGAAATTAAAGATGTGTTGTTGCTGGATGTAACCCCATTAACATTGGGTATCGAAACAATGGGTGGCGTATTAACACCAATGATCCCGTCAAACACTACTATCCCGACAAAGAAGACAGAAATATTTTCTACAGCAAGCGATAATCAACCGGGCGTACAGATCCATGTGTTGCAGGGAGAACGACCTTTGGCAAATCAGAACAAGAGCTTAGGTATGTTTAACCTGGATGGTATTCCGCCATCACCACGTGGCGTTCCTCAGATCGAAGTAACTTTCGATATCGATGCCAATGGCTTATTGCATGTAAGTGCAAAAGATAAAGGCACAGGTAAAGAACAAAAAATTCGCATTGAAGCAGGTAGCGGTTTGAGCAAGGAAGAAGTTGAAAAAATGAAAGCTGAGGCAAAAGCGCATGAAGCCGAAGATAAACTTGCGAAGGAAAAGATCGAAAAATTAAACCAGGCCGACAGTTTGATCTTCCAGACCGAAAAACAATTAAAAGAATTTGGTGATAAAGTTCCTGCTGATAAAAAAGCACCTATTGAAACTGCATTGACCAAATTAAAAGAAGCGCATAAAGCTCAGGATATTGCAGCTATTGATACAGCGATGGCTGAAATGAATACTGCATGGACTGCAGCAAGCGAAGAGATATATAAAGCACAGGCAGAAGGTGCAAATGCACAGCAACAGCCACATACCGACGGTGCCCCTCATCAGGATGGCGGTGCAAAAAATGATACTGTTGAAGATGCGCAGTTTGAAGAAGTGAAGTAATCAGTTTATTGGTTTATAAGTTTATTAGTGAGCCCTTGCAGCAATGTGAGGGCTTATTATTGGGAAGATTTTTTTCTTAACTTGCTGTTTCAAATAAAAACATACGTTCTGTAAAAGCAATATACGATGGTGTAAAATTAGAACTGCTCGAAAAAGTAGAAATAACAAAACCGTGTAATGTTATTGTTACTTTTATGGAAGATGATGAAGATATAAATGCTATTCGAAATTATCCTTCGGATGAAGAAGCTTTTCCATTTTGGAATAATGTTGCAGAAGATATTTATCAGGATTATTTATTACCATTTTAAGATTTGCACTAACACAATATTGCAGATAAAATTTATAGCATCTTTCAATCATTAACATTTTTATATATCCCATTTAAAAAAAATGATGTACATTTGCATCACTATTTAAGGTATCTGATACACTTCAAAAGTTTGATGTTAGTTTGCCCTCTGTGTTAGTAAAGTAATTCTACTTTGTTCGATTCTTGCCCGAAAAATTTTATTAGAGAACAAAAAAAAGGAGACAATTATGAACAGTAATGTAAAACCTTCTATTGTAAAAATAGAAGCAGACGAGTTGAAACAATTAGTAACTGAGGTAAAGGAAACAGTGGCTACAAATGTTGATGTAAAGAATCAAACACAAAATTTTGGTGTTGCTGATCTTTGGAAAATTCAAAGACAAATGAAACCTGCCTTACGTTTGAAATTAACAAACAGGTGGGGAATGTAATTCATACTTTCTCGGTTATTAAGAAAAAAAAGTATCTCCCGATTTGGTGAGGTACTTTTTTATTTTATGTTCAACACGATTATTAAAATAAAAACTTACAATAAGTTAACTTTGCATTTCTACAAACCCGAACTATCGTCCCGGATTTATTCGGGAAGGAAAGTCCGGACAGCACAGAGCAACCTACCGGCGAATAACCGGTCTCGTTTTAAACGAGAAGAAAGTGCCACAGAAAATAACTGTCTCGCCTTTGGCGGGATGAGGGTGAAAATGTGAGGTAAGAGCTCACAGCTGTGATTGGTAACAACAACAGCGGGTAAACCTTGGGCGCTGTAATGCCACGTATAGAGCCGTTTTAAGAGCTGCTCGTTCAAGGCTCAGGGTAGGCAGCAACAGGTAAACAGTAATGTTTATCGCAGATAAATGATAGTTTAGAAACAGAATCCGGCTTATGAGGTTTGTAGATTTTTTATATAAAACTTAAAACAGTTTTATATAATATTGTATGTTGACGAAAGTATTTCGGGCTCATTACCCGAATTATTTTTTTTAAGGGACTTTAATATTTTTTTGCTTCTTGCACGGAATGCGGCCGTTTCGGTATCCCATCTTTCTTCGATAATTAATTTTAATTCATTTTTTATTTCGGGATAAAGTTTTGAAAGATTGAACAGGATGGTCAGCGAAAAAGTTTTGATGGCAACCGGCGTAGAAGGCTCTTCAATAAAATTAAAACATGCATTCATTACTTCGCCATGAAATGTTTTTGGTATTTCGAGGTCTTCTAAAACCCGAACCGTATTTCTTATCACTGCCTGATGAACATCTTTCCTCGCCAATTGCACCACCAATGTTTTTATGTAAGGTTCGATCATTTCGGGCTTTTGTCTGGCAGCCCAGCTTACACTCCATGCGGCCCTTTGTGCAACGCGATATTCTTTATCGAGAAAGCATTGCATCAATTCTTTAAAATTCTTTTTCGAAGAGCAGGCATACGAAGCGATATTTAAAGCATTGGTTCGGGAATGCTCTTTTAATATTTCATCGCGGATGATCATGATGGAAAGAATTGCTGCACAAAGTTATTGTGTACAAGTCCCGATTTCATCGGGATGCCGACACCGTCGGCATGATGCGACGCAACAGGTGATGCCATGAAAGACTATTGCCGGTAAAAAAATAATTTTTGCTTATTTTTTTGACAGAAGTTTTTTCATCTTTTTTATTTCTTCCACATCAACACCGGTTTGATTTAGATCATCTTTCATTTTTGGGTTGATGAATTGCATTTTTGATGCAACAACTTTTTTTGCAGAAGAATGAAATTCGGTAGCACCTGTAAATTGTTTTATTTCGGCAATATTATTACTTCTGACACCACCGCCGGCAACAATGGTGATCCGGTTATTTGCTTTTTGAATTAATTGTTTGATGGTTCTTTTTCCACCCAATGCACTTGGAAACTGGCCACTTGTTAAAATGCGGTTACAGCCGCAATCAATAATATCTTCCATTGCTTTAAACGGATCTTTGCAGCGGTCGAAAGCCCTGTGGAACGTGAATTCCATGGGATAAGCCAATTGCACCAGTTCGGAAACCCGGGGTACATCGATGCTGCCATCGGCTTTTAATATGCCGCAAACAACACCATCATAATTTAATTTTTTGCAGATCAGGATATCTTTTTTTATTACTTCGAACTCCTCTTCGGTGTAAAGAAAATCGCCTGCACGCGGACAAAGCATAACGAACACCGGAACAGAAACTTTAGCACGTACTGTTTTTAAAATACCATAGGATGGGGTAGTGCCGCCGTTGGCATAATTTTCACACAACTCAATTCTGTCGGCACCGCCTTTAGCGGCAGCCAAGGCTGATTCAATATTAAATACGGCGAGTTCTAAAATGTTTTTCATGTTTATTTTTTAAAGATGAATTATTTTTTCTCTGTCAGATATATGTACTAAATATTATAAACAAGTTTTCAGATTTGTAATGTTACAAAAATTTATTCTTATAAAAGAAATTTTCCATCAACTAAGAAATTTTTATCATCTGCATAACAAACCGCGAAGTTGAACCCCTTTTGGATGCAGTAGCCACCATATTCCCCCTGTTTATTGATGGCAATGAAGCCAACCTGTATTTGCCTGCTTTTTTCGATGCCCTTTATTTTGATGATCCTTTCAACAGCTTTTTTGCAGGCAGTTTCAGGATGCAGGCCTTGCCGCATGAATTCTACAACCGAATGCGAACCGCAAATGCGGATCACGTCTTCGCCTTGCCCGGTTGCTGTGGCAGCACCCACCTCATTGTCAACAAATAACCCAGCGCCAATAATAGGTGAATCGCCTACGCGGCCACGCATTTTAAAACCCATGCCACTTGTGGTACAACTGCCGCTTAAATTGCCGTTGGCATCCATGGCCACCATACCGATGGTATCATGGTTCCATTCGCCGCTCTCTAATTTCGCCGGGGTAAATGCATTATTCCCTTTTGCCCTTTCAATATTTATAACAGGTTTGTATTCGCTTTTTTGTAACCAATTTTCGTAAGCTTTCTTTGCATCATCACTTAACTTTTCACTTTCAAGCGGAAAGCCTTCTGCAACTGCAAATTGTTGTGCACCTTGCCCCACCAGCATTACATGCGGTGTTTTTTCCATTACTCTTCTTGCAACAGAAATAGGGTGTTTTATTCTTTCCAAAAAAGCAACAGAACCGCAATTGAACTGATGGTCCATGATGCTTGCATCCAAGGTTACAAATCCATCCCGATCGGGGTTTGCGCCCAATCCAACACAACAGTTTTGAGATGATTCTGTTACCATCACACCTTGTTCAACCGCATCCAGCGCACTGCCTCCGCTGCTTAAAATTTTCCAGGCAGTCTTATTTGCTTCGATGCCTGCATCCCATGTTGAAATGACAATGGGTTTGCGAATGGTTGATAAAGATTTGAATGATGAAAAACTAATGGCAGATAATCCGAGAGAACCTAAACTAATAAATTTTCGTCTTTCCATATTTTTATTTTATTCGTGTACAGTTAATTTTTTGATCATGTCTTCACTCATGGCCTCGCTATACATACCGTAGGCGCTAATCAATGTTCCTTTCATGTTTCCATCGATAGATTGAATGGCATACACAACACTTTCGTCACCCGGATCAGTATTGCCTTCAAAACGATAATGTTCCACTATCTCAAAATCCTGCGGATATAATTGCTTGCCTGTATCGCTGCATTTAATATGTTCAAACGAGATATTAAAATCTGTTGTGAAGCCGCGATTTTTTAAATCGGTCAATGCTTCGGTCAAAGTATCGTAGGATATCATAATTTTTTTTTTGAAAGATACAAAGAAGAAATTGTTTGTACTTTGGTAAAATGAATGAAAATATTTTTAAAACGATCTGCGATTTTTACGGATGGAAGCATGCAAGTTTCTCAAACATTCATTCCGGCTTAATTAATAATACCTGGAAGGTTGTGAATGAGGATGAAGCCTTTATTTTGCAAAAAATAAATACAGCTATTTTTAAGCGACCTGATTTTATTGATGCTAATTTGAAGTTAGTTTCATCTTATCTGAAACAACAGCATCCTGAATATTTATTCACTTCTCCCGTTGCAAATGATAACGCTGAAACGCTTTGCTGTATTGAGGATGGTTATTACCGGAGTTTTAATTTTATAAAAGATTCTTTTACGATTGACGTGGTGCAAACAGCCCGACAGGCTTTTGAAGCAGCGCATCAATTTGGAAAGTTTACCGCGTTACTAAATGAATTAAATGCATCGCAATTAAAAATTACTTTGCCCGATTTCCATAACCTTTCGCTGCGTTATCAGCAATTTGAAGATGCTGTTCGATTGGGTAATCCCGGCAGAATTGAAGAAACAAAAAACGATATTGGATTCATCCGATCACAAAAAAATATTGTTGAAAAATTCGAAAACTTTATTCATCATCCCGATGCAAAACAAAGGGTAACACATCACGATACAAAAATTTCGAACGTATTGTTTGATGCAGAAAATAAAGGTCTGTGTGTGATTGATCTGGATACCATCATGCCCGGATTTTTTTTAAGCGATGTGGGCGATATGATGCGCACTTATGTTTGTCCCGTTTCGGAAGAAGAAGCTGATCTAAATAAAATTGTTATCCGCAAAGACTTTATGAAAGCCATACAGGACGGCTATTTGCGCGGGATCGGCAATGTGTTTAGTTCGTTTGAAAAAGATAGTTTTTTCCTTTCGGGCGAAGTATTAATTTATATGCAAGCCATTCGTTTTCTTGCCGATTATATAAACAATGATGTTTATTACGGATGCAAATACCCGACGCATAATTTGGTAAGGGCAAGAAATCAAATTAGATTATTGCAGGAATTTCAATCGGCGATAAAATAAAATTTTCATGAGCGACGGAGTTATTTGGAATCTACTTATTTTTTAAAAATATGCTTCCATAGTAATCCCCATGTTATGCACATGTTTTTTGTGGTAACAATTTGCTAACAGACTAAAAGCGGAACTTTGTAGTGTAATTAATTACTTGCAGTAATTAAATATTTGCAGACTAAATTAAATTGTATGAAAACTCGATCGGAACAATTATTAGTAAATGCAGCAGGGCAATTAATGCACGACCACGCATTCGATCATTTGTCGGATGAAAAATTAAACCGTATCAGACAAAGTTTTAAAAGGTTATCCGACAGCAGAATTTCGTTGCGCGACAGAACAAGGCATCAGAACGAATTACTTGATCTGTGCAGCGAAGCCGATCTGTTTACCGAAACAACATCGCAGCAATCATTGCAACAATGGTATGCTGTTATGAATTGTTTTGGATTGAATGGTGGAAGAATTGATGCTACTGAAGAAGACGCCGAATAAATTAAGTATTCAGCATTATTCTGAAAGTGGTGCCTTTGCCCTGTTCGCTTTGTTTCACAAAGATTTTTCCTTTGTGATATTGCTCAATAATCCGCTTAGTGAGCGTAAGCCCTAATCCCCAACCGCGTTTCTTTGTAGTGAAACCGGGTTTAAAAACTTTACTCACATTTTTTTTACTTATCCCTTTTCCGTTATCAATTACATCAATAAAGATCTGTGATTTATTTTTTTCGATGTTGATGATGATATTCCCTTTTCCTTCCATTGCATCCAATGCATTCTTCAATAAATTTTCGATCACCCAGTCAAATAACGGCGGCGAAATCTTTGCCATGATATTTTCCGAATTGTTGTGCAATACAAATTCAACATGTTGTCCTGCCCTTCTTTTTATATAATCGATCATGTATTGTACCTGAACGACAATATTTTTTTCTTCGAGATGAGGCGTACTGCCGATCTTGCCAAAACGATCGGAGATGAGTAATAAGCGGTTCACATCTTTCTCGATTTCGGGAGTAATTTTTTCGTTGCCATTTATTTCTTTCAGCATTTCAATCCAACCCTGCAAGCTGGTTACGGGTGTTCCTAACTGATGTGCCGTTTCCTTTGCCATGCCCGCCCACACCTGATTTTGCGTGCTTTGATAATTGATGCGTTGTGCAATGATTACAACAACAATAAATAAAGCAACAATGAATAATTGAACAATGGGATAGTATTCTACTTCTTTCAATAAAACACTTTCGCCATAATAATATTTATTGGCTGTGTAGGGTGATTGTTTAAGTATTAAAATAATTGGCGCTCTGCGTTGTTTAAATTCTTTTAATTTATCTGAGAGATAAGTTTTATCATTTTTTACTTTGTTGCTGTCGAGGTTTACGTAATTACCGGTGATACTGTCTTTTTCGTTTGTTTCGATGATGGGGATGGAATTATTATCGCTCGAAATTTTTACGGCAAGATTTAAATTGCTGCTGTCAGATGCGTGTAAAATTGTTTTTTGTGCTTCAACCCATGCTTCAACATTCTGGCGTTCTTCTTTTGCAATTTTTTTGGCAAGGTATTGCGAATAAAAAATAGTACCGCTTACGATGCAGATGGCAATGAATGCCAAAGATGTTCGCCAATTAAGCCATTGTTGAATCATGGTTCTAAAATAAGATTAATTGTGTAATGCTGTTGAATAAAGTACCGAACGTTGAAGAGTGTCCCACAGGGCAATGTCATTAAGTTAAGTATTGTCACTCTGAGGCTCTCGAAGAGTGATGAACGAAATGCTCGTTATAAAATCATGTTTCGAGAACCTCAACATGACATCACGTTCCTTAACTTAATGACATTACCCACAGGGATTCCTTTGGAACGACGCAGGCAAAGTTGGTAAAGGCGATGTTGCCGGTAACAAAAAAAAAGAGGCAGTTAACGAATAACTGCCCCGCGGCTTTATCTGAATATATGAATAAGTTATAATCCTAAGAACCCGCCTTTTTTCAAATCTTTTTTGCCTTCACCAATCTTAAATCCATTGTGGTAAATGAGAATTTTATATTCGCCTGCCTGAAATTTGCTACCGGGTTTCCAACTGAATGATACGGGTAATATTTTGCCGGTTGTATAATCAACTTCTACTTTATTTGAATATGCAACATCGCTGCCGTCTCTTGATTTAAATGTGCCTTCAGTGCCTGATGGAGTACCATCGGGATTTAAAACACTAACATATATGGTTTTCTTTCCGCTTGGTGTAACGCGGTTTTCGTCGAGCGAACAACTGATTATAAACAGATCGGCACGTTTTGCAGAAGAAGTTTCTTTTTGGCTGCCATTGCTTTTTACTTTTACTGCTTCAACGGCAATATTAGAAGCGTGCAAAGTAGAAGCAAGATCTTCAACATTTGCTTTCTCTGCCTGTGTTTTAGAAAGATTGGTTTGTAATTCGCCCTTCTCGGTGGTTAACTGATTTTTTTCGGTACTCAATTGCTGATTGGCAGAAGTTAATTGTTGGTTTTCGCCTTTTAGTTTTGTGATCTCGGCAAACAAACCATCGATCTTACCATTTAATTCGGCGATCATCTCTTTGGCTTGTTTCAATTCGGCATCAGTAGCATTCTTTTTCTTTAAGATACTGCCGATATTAGATCTTAACTTTAATATTTCGCTGTTTTTTTGGGCTAATGCGCCGGTTAACTGAACATTACTTCCGGTTAAAGAATCGGCTCTTGCCGAAGCATCATTAAATAAAGCTTGCAAAGAATCTTTTGCGTTGCTTACATTTACATACTGAATTTCTTTTTGAGTGATGATTTCTTTGTTCTTGCTTTTATCAAAAATTAAATACCCCCAGGTAAGTACCAATGCGCCGATCAATAGTGCATAGATGGTTTTACGATTGTCTTTTTGTGGCGGCTGCGATGCAGCATTTGACGAGTAACTCATAGTTGTGATTTTTTAAAATGCTAATATAGACTTATGTTAACAGATTTACTACTCTTAGACATTGAAACTGTTCCTCAATTCGAGGATTTCAGTTTATTACCACCCGAATGGCAAACCTTATTTTGGGATAAAATTTCCAAAACCATGCCAGAAAATACAAGTCACGAAGAAGCGTATAAAAAACGTGCAGGTATTTTGGCAGAGTTTGGAAAAATTATTTGCATCTCAACAGCCTTTTTTCAGGAAGAAGGAAAAAATAAATGGGGATTAAAGATGAAAAGTATTTATGGCGATGATGAGGCAGAAGTACTGAAATCCTTTACAGCCCTGTGTGATAAGATGCATAAGTATAACAGGAATTTTTTGTTTGCGGGACATAATATTAAGGAATTCGATATTCCGTATATCTGCCGCAGACTTATGATCCATCAATTGGCATTACCCGAATATTTGCAACTGAACGATAGAAAGCCATGGGAAACAAAAATGCTTGATACGATGAATTGGTGGAAATTTGGGGATAATAAAAATTATGTATCGCTTCATTTATTGGCTTCTGTTTTAGGCATCCCAACATCTAAAACAGATATTGATGGCAGCATGGTGCAGGATGTTTATTATAAAGAAAAAAATCTGCAACGAATTGTTGATTATTGCCAACGTGATGTGGTTGTTACTGCAAATATTGTTTTGAGATTTAAAAACCTGCCGGTTTTAGACGAAGAAAAAATAATATTGGTATCATAAGGCCGATACAATACCAATGCATAAAATTCGTTTTCCACAGGTGTTCAGGTGCGCCATCACCAATAGGCTACAACATTATCTTTGCACCCATGATCGACAAAATATTATCTGATTGGAAAAAAGGCAACTTTAAACCAGTTTATTGGTTAGAGGGAGATGAACCTTACTTCATTGATCAGATAATTGAATATGCCGAACACAAGATCTTAAAAGAAAGCGAAACAGGATTTAATCTAACTGTTTTTTATGGCAGAGATGCAGATTGGGCATCTGTTGTAAATGCTTGCCGCCGTTATCCCATGTTTGCCGAACGGCAAGTGGTATTGCTGAAAGAAGCACAGCAAATGAAGGATATTGATAAGATCGAAAGTTATATTGATAATCCGTTATCGTCAACTGTTTTTGTGGTGAGTTATAAAGATAAAAAAGTAGATGGCAGAAGTAAGTTGGCAAAAACGCTCAAACAAAAAGGTGAACTTCTTACAACAAAAAAAATATACGATAATCAGTTGCCCGAATGGACAAGCCAGATGGTACAGCAACATGGATTAACCATTAATCAACGGGCATTATTGATACTGGTAGATCATATTGGAAATGATTTAAGCCGTATCCAAAACGAAATAGAAAAATTAGCCGTAAATCTTGGGGCAAGGAAAAATATTACCGAAGATGATATTGAAAATTATATCGGCGTAAGCAAAGAGTTCAATGTTTTTGAAATACAAGATGCTATTGCCAAAAAAAATCTCAGTAAAGCTATCCGTATTATACAATATTTCGAAGCGAATCCCAAAGCGGCCCCCATACAAATGATTTTGCCCGCTTTGTATAATTTTTTCAGTAAAGTTTTTATGGTATTTGGTGCCGGATCGAATGATGAAAAAGCAATTGCCACTGCATTGGGTATAAATCCTTATTTCATGAAGGATTATTTGCAGGCTGCCAGAAATTATAATTACAATGGGGTTGAAAAAATTTTATTACTTCTGCACGAATATAATCTCCGCAGTGTTGGTGTACACGATTCCGGGACCGGTGATGCCGGCCTGATGAAGGAAATGGTGGTGAAGATGATGAATTAGTCCTGTTGCCTTCAGCATTAATTTTATTAAAAGATTCTGTCCTGATCAGGTTTGATGCCTGCAAATTTGTTTTTTGCATTAAATATCAATTAGTTAGCATCTGATCGTTCTCATCTTATGATATGTAAAAGTTAACAAATAACAAGATTTTCGAAATTATTATTACCTCCGGTGAAAAAAAGAAGAAATTCCCTTGGTGTTATTATTTAATTTATTATTATATTAGCATAGTAAATTATTTATTATTTTTCAAATTTAAAATCATGACTAAATTAAAAGACAATGTCGTGACCCAAAGATTTAGCGGTAAGGTTGACGACATGCAAAGCTTCAATCAAAGAATTGGCACAACAATTCAAAGAAACGCTCTTTCATCATCGCTGTTAGTTCAAACAGACAAACAGGTAAAAGTCAGGAAAAAATTTAAGCGGGGCGTTGCGTATGCGAAATCAGTAATATCAAATCCTTCCATGAAAGCTGCATACGAAGCAGTGCTTACCGAAGGTCAAACAGCCTATAACCTGGCATTGGCCGATTATTTTGTTCCGCCCGAAATTAAAATGCTGGATGTTTCAATGTATCATGGAAAAATAGGAGATATTATCAGAGTAAGGGCAATAGACGATTTTAAAGTAAACGAAGTAAAACTTAGTATCAAAAACAACAACGAAATAATAATTGAAGCGGGTGATGCCGTAAGGGATTCGTCAAATATCCTTTTGTGGAAATACACTATAACTAAAACTAATACTCATATTTCGGGAACAAAGATCATTGCTACTGCAATTGACCTTCCCGGAAACAGAACTGTTAAAGAAGAAATTATTGCATAAAAAATTAACTGATTGATTGAATTAAAATAAAAAACCCGCTTCTCAGGAAACGGGTTTTTTAGTATTGAAACCTTTTTATTAATAACGATAAAATTCAGGTTTGAAAGGACCGTTTTTAGGGATGCCTAAATAAGCAGCCTGGTCATCGGTCAACTCATCCAATTCAACACCAATTTTTGCCAAATGTAAACGTGCAACTTTTTCATCCAATACTTTTGGTAACACATACACTTTATTTTCGTAAGCAGCATGGTTAGTCCACAATTCAATCTGGGCAAGGGTTTGATTGCTGAATGAATTACTCATCACAAAACTTGGGTGACCTGTTGCGCAACCTAAATTAACCAAACGGCCTTCGGCTAAGATGATCACATCTTTACCTTCGATATTATAAATATCAACTTGTGGTTTGATGGTATCTTTTGTATGACCGTAATTTTTATTTAACCATGCGATATCAATTTCAATATCGAAGTGACCGATATTACAAACGATCGCTTTATCCTTCATTGCACGGAAATGTTTTTCGGTAATTAAATCGCGGCAACCTGATGCAGTAACAATAATATCGGCTTCTGCAACTGCTTTGATCATTGGTTTTACTTCAAAACCATCCATGGCAGCTTGCAATGCGCAAATAGGATCGATCTCAGTAACGATCACCCTGCATCCTGCACCTTTTAATGAAGCAGCAGAGCCTTTTCCAACATCACCATAAGATCCAACAACGGCAACCTTTCCTGCCATCATCACATCAGTTGCACGGCGAATTGCATCTACCAAGCTTTCTTTACAACCGTATTTATTATCGAACTTAGATTTAGTGACAGAATCGTTCACATTAATTGCAGGAATTGGTAAAGTACCTTTCTGCATTCTTTCGTATAAACGATGCACACCGGTTGTTGTTTCTTCGGATAAACCTTTGATGTTTGCGATCAATTCAGGATAAACATCAAAAACCATATTAGTTAAATCACCACCATCATCCAAGATCATATTCAACGGACGGTCGGCACTGCCAAAGAATAAAGTTTGTTCAATACACCAATCAGCTTCTTCCTGTGTTTCGCCTTTCCATGCAAACACCGGAATACCTGCAGCAGCAATGGCAGCGGCAGCCTGGTCTTGTGTAGAAAAAATATTACAAGAGCTCCATTTTACTTCGGCACCTAAAGCAACTAATGTTTCAATTAAAACAGCAGTTTGAATGGTCATGTGCAAACAGCCTGCAATTCTTGCACCTTTCAAAGGTTGAGATGCAGCGTACTCTTCGCGGATAGACATTAAGCCCGGCATTTCTGCTTCGGCTAAACGAATTTCTTTGCGGCCCCATTCAGCTAAGCTGATATCAGCCACTTTGTATTTAAGGCTGAAGTCGATAGATTTTGTAAGTGTTGACATAATTATTTTTTTATGAAAGGCAAAGATAGACATGTAGAATAAAATTCCAAATACAATAGAAAGTTTAGAATATTAGTGCATTATTATTAGTTTTGAAGGAATAAACACTAAGTTTTTTATGGCAAAAGCAATTAAAACAGAACAAACTACTGCTGCCAATATTTCTATTGATGCAACAGATCATGCGATCTTAAAATTATTGCAGCACGATGCGAAGATGACGGTAAAAGAAATATCTGATAAAGTACACTTAAGTACCACGCCTGTGCATGAAAGAATTAAACGAATGGAAAAGTCGGGCATCATTAAACAATATGCCACATTGGTCGATCATTCGAAAGTGAAAAAAGGGTTGATGGTGATTGTGTATGTTTCATTGAAACAACATAATAAAAGTGCAGGATCAAAATTCATCAAACACATCAACGAATTAAATGAAGTGATCGAGTGTTACAATATTTCGGGTGAGTTTGATTTTATGCTGAAAGTTGTTGCCGAAAATATGGATGCCTATTACGATTTTCATGTGAACAAATTAAGCCAGAGCGAAAATATCGGCCATGTGCAAAGTGTGTTTGTGATGGGAATTATTAAGCAAACACATGTGCTGGTACATTAAGAAGATGTAGGATGTAAGATGTTTGATGTCTGATATCGGACATCGATAAATCAGACATTCTCTTAAATACTTTTCTCCATCACATAATCGTTCATAAAATAATCGTGACCAATGTTGATGTCATCTTCCTTGATAATTTCGAAGCCAAGCTTTTCGTAAAACAGCAATGCTTTGTTGTGACGGTTTACATTGAGTTGTAATTTTTTTGCGCCAAGTTTTTTTACCTGATCGATCACTTCGTTCAACAATATTCGGCCCGAGCCTTTCTGTTGAATGGTAGGCAATACATACAGTTTTTGAAGTTTGTATGTTTGATCTGCAATAAAATTAAAAGATGCAAAGCCGATGACTTCTTTGTTGAATTCAGCAATTAAAAATGTGTGGCCGTTTTTCATTTGATCTTTTAATGCATCTTCATTATAAAAAAGATCAAGCATATAATCTAATTGTTCCTGCGATAAAATAGCACTGTACGCCACAGGCCATGTGCTGAAGGCAATATACTGGATGGAAAAAATATCTTCATTGGTTGCATGTCGTATAGAAATATTTGATTCCATTATTTTTTCTTTGAAAAATATTTTCTGTTGAGCCAATGCGATAACCATGCACTTCCTGCACCAACAACGGCACCTGCAATCACATCACTTGGATAATGTTGCCCCAGATACATTCTCGAATATGCAACACTTGTTGCCCATGCATAAGCCGGAACTGCAATATACCATTTCTTTGTGGTCAGCATCAATGATGTTGCTGTTGACATAGCTAATGAAACATGCGCCGAAGGAAATGAATGTCCTGTTTCGTAAGAATCAGGATGGATAATATCAGGATAAGTTTCGTAAGGTCTGGGCCGGTTATCAACAATTTTAATTCCTTCAGTAATTGCAGCAGCAAGAAATAAACTTCCTGCAATTTCGTAGGATTTCATTTCTAATTTATGATTATCAGTGATCAGAGAATAAGCAATTAATCCTAACGGAATGCCCGCTGCCAAAGGTTCTGCGGTGGATGATATGGTCCGCCAGGTGTTGTTGACAGGATAACGGGGATTGATTTGTTTTAATAAATCGATATCCCAATTTTGTGCTTGCAACGATTGAAAAAAAATTATTCCAATAAAAAATAAAATACTCCTGATTTTTATTTTTTGCATGTTACAAATTTGATAATGATTCTTCAATGGTTTTTATTCTTGCTTCGGCATCGGCTTGTTTCTTTTTTTCCAATGCAATCACTTCGGGTTTTGCATTTTGAACAAAACGTTCGTTGGATAATTTTTTAAGAACCGATTGCAGAAAATTTTTCTGATGATCGAGATCTTTCAACAAATCTGTTTTTAAAGTTGATGTATCTAATTGTCTTTCCGACTCAATATAAAATTTATCTTTTTCAACCGCAACAATAATAGTGTTTGCAACAGAGTCAGAAACAATATTGATTTGTTTTGCATTGATCTGTTTCGACAGGATGCTATTGATGCTTTGATACATTTTTGCATCTTCAGTTTGCAAGTGAAGAATTATTTCATCTTTTGGTTTAAACTGATTTTTATTTCTTGCATCACGAATGGCAGTGATCACTTCCTTCAATAATTTTCCCTGATTGAGGATTTCTGATTTCGGATTTGAAATGATTGATTGTTGTTTGATACAAATATCATCTTCGCGGTTTTCAAGCTGATGATAAATTTCTTCTGTAATAAATGGCATGAATGGATGCAATAACTGCATCAACTCATCAAAAAATTCAACAGTTTTATTATAAACTTCTGCATCGATCGGTTGTTCAAATCCAGGTTTGATCCATTCTAAATACCAGCTACAGAAATCGTCCCAAATCAATGAATACAATACTTTCAGGGCTTCGCTCAAACGAAATTGTTTCATCAACCCATCCACTTCAATCTTCACTTCATTCAATCTGTTATCGAACCAATTGATTGCAAAATCGTTAGTCGTTAATCGTGAATCGCCAGTGGTTTGCTCTAACTCGCGATTAACGATTGACGATTGACGGTTCTCCCAAAGTTTCACCAACTTCAATGCATTCCATAATTTATTATTGAAATTTCTTCCCTGCTCCAAAGCGCTTTCATCAAACAATAAATCGTTACCTGCAGGAGAGGAGATCATGATGCCGAAACGAACAGCATCAGCTCCGTATTTATCAATCAATCCCAACAAATCAGGTGAGTTGCCAAGGCTCTTGCTCATTTTTCTCCCCAACTTATCGCGAACAATTCCTGTAAAATAAACATCACGGAAAGGTTTCTCATCCATGAATTCAAAACCTGCCATGATCATTCTTGCCACCCAGAAAAAAATAATTTCAGGAGCAGTAACCAATGTGTTTGTTGGATAATAATATTTTACATCGGCGTTACCGGGATTGCTTAATCCTTTAAAAACTTCGAAAGGCCAGAGCCAGGAAGAGAACCATGTATCCAAACAATCATCATCCTGTTTTAATTGCGGGTTGTTGATTGAATATTTTTGACTGAATATTTCTTTTGCCTCTTTTTCGTTTGCAGCAACAACATAATTTCCTTTCTCGTCATACCATGCAGGAATGCGATGCCCCCACCACAATTGCCTGCTGATACACCAATCACGGATATTGCTCATCCAATGGTTGTAGAGATTCTTGAATTTGGGCGGATAAAAATTAATCTCTTCATCCATCACTGCTTTCAAAGCTGGTGTGGACAAGTCTTTCATGCTTACCCACCATTGTAAACTCAAGCGTGGTTCAACAACCACATCGGTTCTTTCGCTGTAACCAACTTCACTTTTATAATCTTCGGTTTTAATTAAAAAACCTTTGGCTTCTAACTCGGCAACAATTTTTTTTCTTGCTGCAAAACGTTCTTCACCAATAAAAATTTGTGCATCGTTGCTTAGCGTTCCATCATCATTTAAAATATCAACAACTTCAAGATTATGTTTTTGTCCGAGCTGATAATCGTTCATATCATGCGCCGGCGTAACTTTTAAAGCACCGGTACCAAAATCCATCGTAACATAATCATCGGTGATGATGGGAATGCGGCGATCAATTAATGGAACGATTGCAAATTTTCCATGCAGGTGTTTGTAACGTTCATCATCAGGATGCACACAAATGGCTGTATCGCCCATGATCGTTTCGGGACGAACCGTTGCGATGATTACACTTTCGTCTGAGCTTCCATCAATCGAATATTTTAAATAATATAATTTTTGATTGGTTTCTTTTCTGATCACTTCTTCATCACTCAAAGCAGTTAATGCTTTTACATCCCAGTTGATCATTCTTTTGCCGCGATAGATATGGCCTTTTTTATAGAGCTCGATAAATACCTGAATAACGGATTTATAATAATCATCATCCATGGTGAAGGATGTTCGGTTCCAGTCAACACTGCATCCCAATTTTTTTAATTGCTGCAGAATGATGCCTCCATATTTTTCTTTCCATTCCCATGCATAGTTTAAAAATTCTTCGCGGCTCAATGAAGATTTTGCAATGCCGCGTTCGCGCAACATGGCAACAACTTTTGCTTCTGTTGCAATGGATGCATGATCGGTACCCGGTACCCAGCAGGCATTCTTTCCCTGCATTCTTGCACGGCGAATTAAAATATCCTGAATGGAATTATTTAAACAATGTCCCATGTGCAGCACACCGGTAACATTGGGCGGTGGAATAACAACAGTATATGGTTCGCGTTCATCGGGTGTGCTGTTGAAATAACCTTTTTGCAGCCAATGTTCATACCACTTGGTTTCTACTTCGTTGGGAATATAATTCTTGCTAAGTTCCATACGTTTGCATCAAATAATTAAAGTTCGCAAAAGTAAGGAAATGACAGTCCTTTGTGGAGATAAATAAAGATTAAACTCAATAAAGAATAGAATAAAGTCCTACTATCAGGGGAAAAATAATTTTTTACCTGAAAAGGGAGTAAAAATGAAGCTAATATCTGAAGCGGTTCCCTATAATCTACCGCTCCATTGTAAATAAGAAATCAGCACAATCAATCCAAATAAAATAACAACAATCAATGTTGGACCGAGCCGACTTTCGTTTTCGTGTAAATGTGTATCTTCCATCAGGCAATGCTTTACAGGTAAACAATTTAGTTTTGTGGCTTTGGAAGGATCTGGATAAACTTTAGAGTAAATATTTTTTGCAAGTGCGTTTTTCCTGTCTCGGACTTAATTTCGGTGGTCGCAAGTTACATGAGTTTTTTTAAAATCCCAATATAATTTTAAGGAATTTTTAGTATTTGAGGATAGTGAATTAACTTGGCGGCAATGTTTGCAATTGTTGATATAGAAACTACAGGCGGTCATGCATCGGCCAATGGAATTACCGAAATTGCCATTGTGCTGCATAACGGAAAAGAAATCGAAGGCAGGTACCAGACACTTGTAAATCCGTTGATGCCCATCCAAAAATATGTACAGTCTTTAACCGGGATTACCGATGCAATGGTATCTGAAGCGCCTTTGTTTTCTGCCGTTGCGCCGCAGATTTATAATCTCTTAAAAGACCGTGTGTTTGTTGCCCACAACGTAAATTTTGATTACAGCTTTGTAAAACATCAATTGCATCAGGAAGGATTTGATCTGGATGTTGCCAAATTGTGCACCATCCGGTTGGCAAGAAAAATATTCCCCGGGCTTCCCAAATATGGTTTGGCTACTGTTTGCAGGGAATTAAATATCAGGATCAACGATCGTCATCGTGCTGCTGGAGATGCATTGGCTACTTCTAAATTATTTGAATTATTGATGGAGAATGATAAAAGCGGTGAGTTGAAAAAAATGATGAAGAAGAGAACCGTAGCGCAATATATTCCGCCCAATCTTGACGAAACAAAAATTAAGGATCTTCCTCATGTACCCGGCGTTTATTATTTTCTGAATAAAAAAGAAAAAGTGATTTATGTGGGTAAAGCCAAGAATTTAAAAAAACGTGTGACGAGTCATTTTTCTAACAATAAACCTTCGAAACAAAAACAGGAATTTTTGCGTGAAATATATAATATCAAATTTGAGATCTGCGGAAGCGAATTAATGGCTGCTATTTTTGAAAGCATTGAAATAAAAAGACTATGGCCTGTTTATAATAAAAGCCAGAAACATTTCGAGCGGTCGTTTGGCATTTATATGTTTGAAGATGCAAAAGGTTATTTGCGATTGGGAATTGATAATAAACATAAGCACCTGAAACCATTGGCATCTTTTCATATCATGGCCGATGCACACCGCACTTTATGGAAATTGATAAATGAATTTGAATTACATCCGGCATTATGTTATTTGGACAGATCAGATAAAATTGTAAAAGACCTGCCCGATGTAAATGATTATAATAAGCGGTTGCAGCAAGCTGTTGAAAGTATTAGATCGGAACAAAAAACTTATTTGATCAAGAATGGTTCATCGAATTATATTTTGGTGGAAGAAGGCAAGTTTTATGGTATGGGAACAGTTGCAGATGAAACCATTTCGTATGATGTAGAACAACTAAAATCGATCCTGACTGCTTATCCGGAAAATGAAGTACTTCGTTCTATGCTTAGAAATTACACCGAACGTTTCCCCCATCATGTGATAGAATTATAAATAACGTGAGTTCGTGATAACAATGCATAAGAAATGGAACACGGATAACACAGAAAAAACGGATGTTAACGGATTGAATGCCGCAAAGCGGCATTTCAGTGTTAATCTCTTGCCTGCGATGTTTTTATCCTAAAAAATA
>MLJW01000047.1_pt1 | contig 171337 bp, 161 predicted proteins | sample 888231 | NCBI WGS metagenome assembly MLJW01 (sample SAMN05788063, study PRJNA343431) | mine drainage metagenome | isolation source: sample collected from the inflow into an acid mine drainage treatment plant... | place: Germany: Lusatia, lignite mining district | reverse complement strand
AACGATCCGATTGCTGCAACCGCAAACGACACGTATCGCAATGCAGCCATCAATATCTTCAACAACCTGTTCTTCCCTGCCATCGTGACAAATTCCTATACCTTTGGAGGCGGTTACGATCTTTCCAGATCGCTTGCAATTGAGGGCGCAGCCGTGATCACTCCGGAAGTCGCGAAGACTGTTGCGATAAGCCAGATTCCTGGGGCTACGACAAATACGACAACGCACTCCCAGCAAGCTTTTGAAGTTTCCTTGCGTTACAAGTTCTGATTCGGGGATTTGGCGGATGAGTGTTTGAATGGTCGTCCCTGAACAACTCCAAGAGCCCAATATCAATTTGCGTGCGGGTTGTTCAGGGGAAGTCTATTTTTTTCAGGAACTCGGTGCGTCACGTGATCGCCTGGCGCCAAGGCCAGCAAACCGAAGACAAATACGCTTATGGCCGCAGCCATTTTTCCTTGGATCAGCAGGACGACGGACACGCCTGTAAAAATCGAATCAACTGACTTTTGCATGGGTTAAGACCAGGTTAGTCAGTAGTTCAAAACCAGGGCTCCTCACCGGGTGTTCCCCCTCCCCAGCCCACAAGCAGGTAAGCAGCAGGTTCTGCCTATAAAGACGTTTATCGCCCTATCTCACTTTAGTTATCTATACGAAACTCGGATGAGCCTGAAAATCGAGGGCGCCGCAACGGGAATCATCGCGAGCGCGCCTGTGGATAATCCGAGAATCGCCGCATCGGGGAGCGCCTGCGATCCAGCAGGAAATGCCGATGAGCAGCCCTTTTTCGTCCCTGAATAATAATTCTGCAACACGATCACAATAGGATGCACTTCGCCAACGAACAGCATGCAAGCGAACCCTCGTTGCTGGAGAGATCTGAAATGAGCATCCTGAACCGCGTCCTTGTCTGCATCGGCCTGTCCTCAACGCTATTGTCTTCCGTCGTTGCATATGCCATCGACATCAACGGTGCAGGTGCCACCTTTCCCTCTCCGATCTACACCAAGTGGGCAGAAGCCTACTCGAATCAAAACGGCACCGGCTTGAATTACCAATCCATCGGGTCCGGTGGCGGCATCAAACAGATCCAGGCCCGTATCGTGGACTTCGGCGCAAGCGATGCCCCGATGAGTCCCGCCGAACTGGCCCGTGCAGGACTGACCCAATTCCCCACCGTGATCGGGGGCGTCGTTCCGGTCGTCAACATCGATGGCGTTGCCCCGGGCCAATTGAAGCTGGACGACAAGGTACTGGCCGACATCTTCCTGGGCAGAATCACCAAATGGAACGACAGGCGCATCGTTGCAGATAACCCGGGTCTCGCTCTGCCGAATGAGACCATCAACGTGATGTACCGCCAGGATGGTTCCGGCACGACCTTCATCTTCACCACCTATCTCTCCCAGATCAGCCCGGACTGGAAGAACAGTGTAGGAGCAGGCAAGGCCGTGAAATGGCCCGTCGGCACGGGCGGTATGGGCAACGACACCGTTGCCTCTTATGTGCACCGCATCAAGAATTCCATCGGATATGTGGAATACGCCTTCGTCTTGCAGAACAAGATGACCTACACTCGACTGAAGAATCGCGACGGCTATTTCGTTTCGCCTACCGACGCAAGTTTCAAGGCTGCCGCTGCCAATGCCCAATGGGACGCCGACAAAGGGTTCTATGAAATCCTGACCGACGAACCGGGCGCCGAAAGCTGGCCCATCACCGGCGCCACCTTTATCCTGGTCTACAAATCAGTCACTGCGGAAAAAACCGGGAGAACCAGGGAAGTGCTGAAATTCTTCGACTGGGCACTCACCAACGGCGACAAGCTGGCTTCCGATTTGAACTACGTGCCGCTGCCGGCAAACCTGAAGACCATGATCCACGGCGCATGGAAATCCCAGGTAAAAGACGCCTCCGGCAAGGCACTGTGGAATTAACGCGAGCGTTATTGAATTCTCACGCTTCAATCCAGCCCGTTCAACCATCCGATATTCCAGATGAATGGCGTCGTCAGGTCTGAGGGTACTTCCGCGTTAAAACACGATCGTCGCAATCAGGCCGGCTGCAATACCTGAAAGCACGACACCGCAGGCAATCACAAAACGGGTGCGTAGGCTCAGGACGCGGCCGAGCATCGCCAGCGAAGGCAAGCTGACCGCAGGCAACGTCATGATGAGCGCTCCTGCCGGGCCCACCCCCATGCCAAACGCCAACATCGCTTGCACTATGGGCACCTCCCCCGCCGTGGGGATGACAAACAGCGTGCCGGCGAGCGCCATCGCAACGATCCAGACGATGCCATCATGCACATCAAGTACCGGGAAAAGCCAGGCCCGGGCTGCACCAAGCAGAAGCACAAGAACGAGATACTCCGGCACGAGCCTGATCGTCATGGCCAGCAATTCCCGCAACCAGCGGGCCATGAAACTGCCTTTTGAAGACACCGCATCGGGGGGTAAAGCCTGCTCAAGCGTATCTGCTTCATGCGGTCCGGCATAACGCTCCGCCAGATAAGCGACACCAAGCACCATCGCGATGCCGAACACAATTCTGAAGATGGCCCATCCCCATCCCAATACGAACCCCATGAACACCAGGGTCGCCGGATTCAGCACAGGATTCGACATCCACCAGGACACCACACTGCCGATGGATGCACAGCTTTGGCGCATACCAATGGCCACCGGTGCGGCACAGCAGGTGCACATCATGCAAGGGATGGCGAAAAGTCCGCCAAAGGCCGTACTTCTGAAACCCATGCGGCCGAGCATCGCGCTCACCCATTGGCTCGGCAGAAGCACCTTGATGCCGGAACCCAGCACAAGACCCAGGACGAGTGCCTTCCAGATAGCCTTGCCATAGGCCATCGCGTAGTCTGCTGCAGCGCTCAATGATGCGGGCGGTGCAACGGCGGACTTCCCGGAAAGAATTGAATCTCCTATGGTGTGCTGGCTTTGAGCGGCAAGTGCCTTGGCGTAATAAGGCACCCATTTGACATAGGCGAACCCGATGATAGCCACCAGGGCAAAAATCATCACGCCAGTAAAAGGAGAAAGCGATTGTTCGTTTGATCTGGTTTGCATGGAATACTCTCTACTTGAATTTGGCATTCGCAATTATGCTCTGTCGCGCAATTCCGATGGCAACGGCATTTCAATGGCCGCTATTGCCGCTTTGACTCCCGCGACACAATTATCAGCTTGCAGCCTCGTATGCCGATAACAGACGGGCGTTACCTGCTGCAGACATAAAGCGGATTTGATTTCGGTTCTTATTGTTGATCCGGCGATTGCGGAATCGCCGGTTCCGCTTCAGGCTCCGGTGAAAGCACGGTGATGGTCACGCGCCGGTTGCGAGCACGGTTTTCCGGGGTATCGTTCGGCACGACGGGTTGATTGTCGGCCTCGCCTACAGCTTTCAGGCGCTTGGCTACAATACCCTGGTCGATGAACAGACGCACGACGCTGCTGGCTCGCGCCGAGGACAACTCCCAATTGGATGGGAACCTAGCGGTGCTGATGGGCATATTGTCGGTATGCCCTTCCACTTCGATGGCAAAGTCGTTGTCAGCCAACACCTTCGCCGCGTCCGCCAGTGTCTTCTTCGCTTCCGGCTGTATATCCGCATCCCCCTGGTTGAACAGCGCGCTGGCGTTGATCTCCAGTTCCACGCCGCGGCCGTTCTGGGAAACGCTCATCTGCCCGTTCTTCACAAACGATGCCATCGCCGTATTCAGCGTCTGCGCGAGATTCTGCATGCGTTCGTTCTGCTTGCGTTGTTTCTCAGCCAGGCGTGCGTTGCGCCTGTCCACGAGGGACTTGAAGAACATCTCATCTTCCGTCAGGTGAATCGCGTTGCCTTCGCCGGCTTTGCCGTTGGCCCCGAAGGCCTGGTTGACGGAGACGCTGAAGACTTTGTATTTACCCTCGTTTACCGAAGAGATACCGTACATAACGACGAAGAAGGCGAACAGCAGCGTGATGAAATCGGCGTAGGACACCATCCAGCGCTCGTGATTGTCGTGCTCCGCTCTTTTGGGGCGGCGTGCCATCAGGATGCCTCCGGGAGGTAGCCCTTCAGCTTGTTCTCGATGAAGCGCGGATTCTCGGCATTCGCCACCATGCACAAACCGTCGATCAGCATCTCGCGCAGGTTCACCTGCTGCGCGATGATGATCTTCAGCTTGCCCGCGATCGGCAGGAACAACAGGTTGGCGGAGCCCACGCCGTAGATGGTGGCGATGAATGCGACCGCGATGCCCGCGCCCAGCTTGGCCGGCTCGCCCAGGCTCTGCATCACGTGCACCAGCCCCAGCACTGCACCAATGATGCCGATGGTGGGCGCGTAACCCGCCGCCGATTCCCACACGCGCGCTGATTGCCAGCGCAGCGTCTCGTAGCTTTGCAGGTCGATGTCCAGCACTTCGCGTATCTTTTCCGCGCTGTTGCCGTCCACCAGCATCTGCAGCCCCTTGGCGACGAACGGCTCTTCGATGTTCTTGAGCTGGGCCTCCAGCGCAAGGATGCCGTCCTTGCGGGCGATGCCCCCCCAAGTGGTGATCTGGTGTGCCAGTTTCTGCGTGTCGATGACGGGCGTGACGAATACCCAGCCACCCATCCTGATGCCGCTCACGAACACATCGAGCGGGTGTTGCAGCATGACCGCGCCGATCGTGCCTCCGAACACGATGAGGAAGGCAGCCAGCTGCATCAGGACATTGATCGAACCGCCTTCCAGCAGCTGTCCACCGACGATCCCCGTGATGGCGAGAACCAATCCGAACAGGCTAAGCTTGTCCATAAACCCAGACTCCGTAGTTGAACGGGGCGTAGTGTACGTTCATCGCGGTGCAGCGCAAAGCGAGAGCGCGTGGGAAAAGACCCGATATGCTTCTTGTCATCCTGCCTGGTTCTCCTATGGCACGGTCGGCTGCGGAGCCCGGGCTTTAATGGCCCTTCATCGAAGTCCGCAAGCGCGCCACGGCCTGGCTATGCAATTGGCACACGCGCGATTCGGAAACCCCCATCACCTCGCCGATCTCGCGCAAGTTCATGTCTTGCTCATAATGCATGCCCATCATCTGCCGTTCGCGCTCAGGCAGGCGTTCTATCGCCTGGACGAGTGCGGCCCTGAAGCGCTCGTCCTGCAGCAGTTCCAGCGGGTTGCTGTCGCTGGAAAACTCGAAGCGCTCGAAAAAGTCCTCTTCTCCCTCACCGTGGAAATCTTCGTAATACAGCAGTTGCGCGCCGCGCCCTTCCTGCAGCATCTGCTGGTATTCCGGCAACGGAACGCCTAGCTCCTTCGCGATCTCGGACTCGTTCGGCGCCTTGCCCAGCTTCTGCTGCAGGCGGCTGATGGCCGCCTCGATCCGGCGCATGTCCCGGCGCAAACTGCGCGGCAGCCAGTCGGCCCCCCGCAATTCGTCCAGCATCGCACCGCGTATGCGCTGTGCGGCATAGGTCTCGAACATCGCGCCGCGCAGTTCGTCGTAGCGGCTGGCAGCGTCGAGCAGGCCCATCATGCCCGCCTGGATCAGGTCATCCACTTCGACGCTGCCTGGCAATTTGAGCATCATGTGATGGGCGATGCGCTTCACCAAAGGCGCATATTCCTTCAGGCACTCTTCCTTGTCACTCAGTCCATTCGGCGTGTACATAGCCTTCGTCTTAAGGTTGCCGGCGATATTCATGTGATCGCCATTGTATTGTTCGCCGGACGCGATTGCCGCATCATGCGCTGCATCACGCTCCCCAGCACGTCATGCCCTTCATCCGATACCCTCGGCGCACGCAAAAGTCCCTGTGCGATCTCTCTCATTGCGTAGGACGACTGCGCCGCCGGGAATGCCTCGATCACCGGACGGCCCAATTGTGTCGCACGTTTGAGCTTTTCATCAACTGGAATATGTCCCAGGTACTCCAGGTGCACCTGGAGATGGCGGCCCGCAACCTGCGCCATATTGTCGAATATCGCCAGTGCTTCGCGTTCGCTTCCGACCTTGTTGACCACGATATCGAACGCCTGCCTGCCATTATGCATCGCCATCTGCTTGAGCAAGGCATAACTTTCGGTGATCCCGCTGGCGGTGGCGTTCAGCACCAGCAGCAGGGGTTCGTCGCCGGACAGGCTCGCGCAGACCGAATGCCCGGCACGCGCCGCATCCACCAGCACCACATCCATGTCCTTTGCGGCGGCACACAGCGACTCCAGCAAGCGGTCGCGCTCCAGCTCGTTCAGTTTCGGCAGGCTTTGTATCGCCCGCGCCACCGGCAACACACGCACACCCTGGGCGGCGCTCAGGATCACATCCTGCCATGCCTTGTCGCCGCGGACCACATGCAGCAAGTCATGGCGCGCCTTCAGTGCCAGCGTGTTCGCCACATTGTCCTGAGACAGGTTCTCGTCCAGCACCAGCACATCCTTGCCCGAATTCCCCAGCACTGCCGCCAGGTTCACCACGATGCTGGTCGCCCCCAGCCCGTCGCGTGCACCGACCACGGTCACCACGCGCGAACTGGAGCGCGCCAGCAGGCGGCGCAATCCTGCCGCCTGATCGGAATCATACGATCGTCTGTCTCGCTCGCCTCCTCGCCCGTCGGCGGGAAGGGACTGGGAAGAAGGCGCATTCGCCAAAGGATCAGATCGCATATTGCCCCCTCATATTCTGCGCACCCACCATCCCGGCCATGAAGGTCGGCAGTTCGGCCTCCTGCATGGCAAATGCCGAAGTCGTCTTGCCCACGTCCTTGAAGACGCGATGCAGTAGATATTCCAGATTCACTTCATGCAGGTCTTCCGGTACGCGCTGGCCGCTGGCGATGTAATGCATGGTCAGCTTGTGCCGCACCACCACATCCAGCACCGTACCGAGTGTCACCGCCTCGTCCAGCTTGGTCGGGATGCAGCCGATCACGCCGGTACCGCCGTACATCTTCACCACGTCGTCCAGCGTGCCGCCGGAACTGGTCGCGTTCAGCAGCAGCAGGCGCCGCACGCCCACCGCATCGAACATCTCCGCCTGTTCCGCGACACGGCTGTCGCGCTGCCCGACACCCATGGTGTCGATCAATACCAGGTGCTTGTGCTTCAGCCCCGACAGCGTCAGCTTCAGGTCCTGGGTATCGCGCACGGCATGCACCGATACACCGAGTATCTTGCCGTAGATCTTCAATTGTTCATGGGCGCCGATACGGTAGCTGTCGGTCGTGACCAGCGCCACCTTGTCCGCGCCATAGCGCACCACGGCGCGCGCCGCCAGCTTGGCGGTGGTGGTGGTCTTGCCCACGCCGGTGGGGCCGACCAGCGCGTATACGCCGCCGCGCGCCACGACATCTTCCTGCACGGTCGCCACACGCAGGTTGTGTCCCAGGATGCGGCGCAGCCAGTCGAGGCCGCCGTCCGCCGGTATTTTCTCCAGCAACTGGCGCGACAGGATCGGGCTGAAACCGACATTGAGCATGTCGCGCAACAGGGCGCTGCGCAGCGGATCATGCTTCTGCATATCCGACCAGGAGAGACGCGCCATCTGTTCCTGCATCAGGTTGCGCATGGTCTTGATCTCGGACAGCAGCATTTGCTGTTCTGCGGTCGCGTCTCTGTTGTCGGGCGACGCGACACTCTCGCGTCTGGCATTTGCTTCCAGCACCTTCGCTCCCAGCGCGGCAGCCTGGTTCGCGCCCTGCGGCGTCAGCTTGCCCGGACGCATGGGCGCCTGGGCCGTGCTCTCTGCGGTTCGGCTCCCGTTCCCTTCGCCGGAAGAAGGCCGGTGGCTCCCCCGCTGCTCCGCAGCGCTCCCGCCGTTCACGCGAGTTTCGCTCAGGTGAGCCAGTTCGGAGCCGGCCACCGCCACGATCTCAACCCCCTCCGGCACTTTCCGGTTGGACAGGATCACGGCGTCCTCTCCGAGTTCGGTGCGTACCAGCTTCAGTGCGTCACGCGAACTGGCTGCGATGAATTTTCTGGCGTTCATGCTCTACCCCCTACCATGGATGTAAACCGTACCGTCTTGAACCCCGGTACTTCGTCTTGCGAAATCACTCTCAGTTGCGGCAGCGAACGCTTCAGGAATCGCGCCAGCAGGTCGCGGATATGTCCGGGCACCAGCAGCACCGCGGGCAGTCCCAGTTGTTCCTGTGTCTGTGTCGCGTTGCGCGCTTCGCGCAGCAGCGTGTTGGCCAGGCCGGGCTCGATGGCCGAGCCGCCCGCCTGCAGGGCCTGCGCCAGCACATACTCCAGTTCCTTGTCCATGCCGATGACTTGCAGTTCCTGCGCCGACGGGTAGAACTGCTGCACGATGGCCGCGCCGAGCGCCACGCGCACGAGGCCGGTCAGCACGGTCGCGTCCTGCGTCTGCGGCGCGTGTTCGGCCAGCGTCTCCAGGATGGTGCGCATGTCGCGCACATGCATGCCTTCGTCCAGCAGGTTCTGCATGACTTTCTGCACGGTAGACAACGGCAGCAACTTCGGAATGAGGTCTTCGGTCAGTTTGGGGGCGATTTTGCCGAGGTGATCCAGCAACTGCTGCAGTTCCTGGCGGCCCAGCAGCTCGGCTGCGTGGGTATGGATCAGGTGGCTCATGTGCGTCGCCACCACCGTGCCTGCATCGACCACGGTATAACCCATGACTTGCGCCTGTTCGCGCACGGTCGCATCCACCCAGGTGGCTGGCAGTCCGAAGGCCGGGTCTTTGGTCGGGGTGCCGGGCAATACGCCGCTCACGCTGCCTGGATTGATCGCGAGGAACATATTGGGATATGCCTCGCCGCTGCCGATCTCGGCCCCCTTCAGGGTGATGCGATAGGCATTGGGACGCAGATCGAGGTTGTCGCGGATATGCACGGCAGGCGGCAGGAATCCCATATCCTGCGTGAACTTCTTGCGGATGCCCTTGATGCGCCGCAGCAGGTCGCCATCCTGCGCCTTGTCCACCAGAGCGATCAGGCGGTAGCCGACTTCAAGTCCCAGCACGTCCACCTGTGCCACGTCCTCCCAACTGGCTTCCGGCGCCTCGGTGCTCGGTGCCAGCACGGGGTTGGCCGCTTCCGTTGCCTTGTCCTCCGCCTGTCTTGCGCGCTGCAACAGGAAGTATGCGAACCAGCCCATTGCCCCCGCCAGCAGCAGGAAAGCGAAATGCGGCATGCCGGGAATCAGACCCAGCATGCCGATGATGGCAGCCGTCACGATGAGCACCTGCGGGCTGGAGATCAATTGCTTCGCCAGCTGCTGACCGATGTTGTCTTCGCTGGAGACGCGGCTCACCACCATGCCGGCAGCGGTGGAGATCACCAGCGCCGGGATCTGCGCCACCAGACCGTCGCCGATGGTGAGCAGGGTGTAATTCTTGGCTGCGGTCGCCAGGTCCAGATCATGCTGCAGCACGCCGATCACCAGACCGCCGACGACGTTGACGAGCATGATGATGATGCCTGCGACGGCGTCGCCGCGCACGAACTTGGAAGCACCGTCCATCGCCCCGTAGAAGTCGGCTTCCTGGGCGATCTCGGCACGGCGCTTGCGCGCCACGTCTTCACCGATCAGGCCGGCATTCAGGTCGGCGTCGATCGCCATCTGCTTGCCCGGCATCGCGTCCAGGGTGAAGCGCGCGCCGACTTCGGCGATACGTCCGGCACCTTTGGTGATGACCACGAAATTGATCACCACCAGGATCACGAACACGACGATACCCACCGCGTAGTTGCCGCCCACCAGGAAGTGGCCGAACGACTCGATCACCTTGCCCGCCGCATCCGGACCGGTGTGTCCGTGCAGCAACACCACGCGTGTGGACGCCACGTTGAGCGAGAGACGCAGCAGGGTGGAGATCAGCAGCACCGTGGGGAAGACGGCGAAATCCAGCGGCTTGGTGGTGTTCATCGCAACCAGCAGCACCATGACCGCCAGTGCGATATTGAACGTGAACAGGATATCCAGCAGGAACGGCGGCAGCGGCAGCACCATCATCGACAGGATCATCACGATCAGGATGGGGCCCGCCAGGCCGCGGACGCCGCCGCGCATCATCGCAGCCTTCAACGTTTCCAGGATATTCATACGCACCTCTTCAAGTTCATTTCCGCGGTCCGCCAAGACCGCTTTGCCCGTGCGTATTATCTGAAACGGCTGCAGGATCGATGACGTGAATAGAGGGGGATTTCAGCGGCAATTCAGGCGTGTCGGCAAAACACCTACAGCCCTGCATTCGCCGGATCGAGCTCCTGCGGAACCGGCAGTTCATGCGGCTCCTGCGGATATGCACCGCCCACCTGTTTGTAGCGGCGCAGCTGGTAGACGTAGGCCAGCACTTCGGCCACGGCGGTATACAGGGCTTCAGGGATGGCCTGCCCGAGTTCGCAGTGTTTGTGCAGCGCGCGCGCCAGAGGCGGCGCTTCGAGGATGGGCACGTTGTTCTCTTTGGCGATCTCCCTGATGCGCGCCGCCATCAGGTGCGAGCCTTTCGCCACCACGACCGGGGCGCGCATCTTGTTGTCGCTGTATTTCAGCGCCACGGAAAAGTGCGTCGGGTTGGTCACCACCACATCGGCGGTCGGTATCTCGGCCATCATACGGCGGCGCGCCATCTCGCGCTGCATGCTGCGGATGCGCGCCTTGACCTGCGGATCGCCCTCGGTCTCCTTGGCTTCCTGGCGCACTTCTTCCTTGGTCATCTTCAGTTTCTTGTTGTGCTCATACAGCTGGAACGGCACATCCACCGCGACGATGAGCAGCATGCCGCCCATGATGGCGGCGAAGCTGCCCCACACGAGACTGCCCAGATGCGGGATGGCGTGCGCAAGGGGTTCCGTCACCAGCATCAGCACCGCTTCCTTGTTGTGCCAGATCACCCATGCCCCGACCCCGCCCACCACCAGCGATTTGACGATCGCCTTTGCCAGTTCCATGAGGCTGTTGACCGAGAACATGCGTCCGATGCCGTTGAGTGGATTGAGCTTGCCGAAATTGGGTTGCAGGGGCGCCATCGAGAATAGCCAGCCGTTCATCAACATGGGCGAGAACACCGCCACCAGCAGCAACAATCCCAGCAACGGCAGGAAAGCAAGCAGCGTCGCCATGCTCAGGTCATGCAAGTGGGGCAGCAATTGTTCCGTATGGAACGCGAGACCGGTATCCAGCGTCAGGCCCTCGCGAATCAACGAGATCAGTTGCTGTGAAAGCGCGGAACCCATCAACCAGATGCCGGCGCCACCCGCCATCAGGACGGCGAAAGTGGAAAGCTCGCGCGAACGCGCGACCTGGCCTTCTTCGCGCGCCTGATCCAGGCGCCGCTGCGAGGGCGATTCGGTTTTTTCCAGATCACTGTCTTCTTCGGCCATGGCACGATCCTTTGCTCATGGCGATTATCGGCATCGGGAGGAATTCCAATCTGCGGAACAGCGGGGGAAATATGGGCTTATCTGGCCAGCGCCAGCCGCGCCAGCACGCGCTCCGCCATCCTGGGCAGGGGCACGATCTCGTCCACCGCGCCCAGCGCGATGGCCTCGCGCGGCATGCCGAACACCACACAACTGGCTTCGTCCTGGGCGAAGTTGTAAGCGCCCGCCCGCTTCATCTCGAGCATCGCCGCCGCACCGTCCTTGCCCATGCCGGTCAGCATCACGCCGATGGCGTTTGTCCCCAGCAACTTGGCAGCCGAATGGAACAGCACTTCGACCGAAGGGCGGTGGCGATTCACCGGCGGATCCCGGCTCAGCGCGGTGCGGTATTTCCCGGCGACGCGCTCCAGCAACAGATGGGAATGACCGGGAGCGAGATAGACGCGGCCCGCCACGATATCTTCATGCTGTTCCGCCTCTGTCACCTGCATCGCACAGAGGTTATCCAGGCGTTCGGCGAACGATTTGGTGAACAATTCCGGCATATGCTGGGAGATAAGGATGGCGGGGCTTCGTTCCGGCATACCCGACAGGAATATCTTGAGTGCCTCGGTACCCCCGGTGGAAGAGCCGACCACAATGATCTTCCCGCCCATCATCGCCGCTAGTCCTGTGCAGCCAGTTCGTACACGGTATGTCCGCGCAACTTGAACCAGGCACTGGCGTGATAGAAATTCTCCGAATGCCCGGCAAACAGCAGGCCATCGCTGCGCAATAGCGGGGCGAATTTCCTGAGTACGGAGAGTTGCGTGTCCTTGTCGAAATAGATCATCACATTGCGGCAGAAGATCGCATCCACTGGCGCATGAATCGGCCACGTCGTGTCCAGGAGATTGATGCGCCGGAAGTCGATCTTCTTCTGCAGCTCCGGTTTTACCTGCACGAAACCGGCCTGCTCGCTGGTGCCGCGCACGAAGAAACGCTCGACCTGCTGCACCGGCAGCCTGGCTATGGCATCTGCCTTGTAGCGCCCTGCACGTGCGGTTTCCAGCACTTTGGTGTCCAGGTCGGAAGCGATAATATGGAACGGCCGCTCGTACCCTCCCAATGCTTCCACCGCCGTCATCGCCATCGAGTAGGCCTCTTCACCCGTCGAACAGGCGGAACACCACAGGGTCAGCGGCCGCCCCTTTTCCTGCTTGCGCAGGTGTTCGGCCAGCAGCGGAAAATGGTGAGGCTCGCGAAAGAACGAGGTGAGGTTGGTCGTGAGGGAGTTGGTGAAGGCTTCCCATTCGGCCGCATCCCCGCGCTGCAGATGATCCAGGTAATCTGCAAAGTTCTTGATGCCGGTGGCGCGCAGGCGCCGCGCCAGGCGGCTATACACCAGTTCCTGCTTGTTTTCGCCCAGCGAGATGCCGGCGCGTTCGTGGATCAGCTTGCGGATGCGCTGAAAATCCTGGTCGGTGAAATTGAATTCACGGGGATGTGCATTATTCATGCAACGATTTTAACCGTTTGTCCGGCCCATGCCTCAGGATCCGCGCACGTCGCTGAGCAACTCCTTGATATCCAGGATCAGCACGATGTCGCCTTCGCTGGACATGGTGACGCCTGCCACGCCTTTGGGACGGAAGGTATCAAGCGATTTGATGACCACGTCTTCATGGCCTACAAAGCCGTCGGCAGTCAGGATGAAGCTGTTGTTGCCGAACTGCATCAGCACGCCGACTTCCGATCTGTCGCTGCTGCCCCAGCCTATCAGCTGCGACAGCGGCAACACCGGCAGCACTTCGCCGCGCACCACCATGGTCGCCTTGCCGGATACCCGTTGCAGCTCCCCCTGTGTGACCGGCAATATCTCGCGCACCATGGACAGCGGCACGGCAAACGACTGGTCGGCCAGCCGCAATACCAGCACCGGCAGGATCGCCAGCGTCAGCGGCAGCGAGATGGAAATGGTCGAGCCCTTGCCCACCTCGGAACTGATGTTGACCGTGCCATTGAGCTTCTGGATGTTCGTTTTCACGACATCCATGCCGACGCCGCGGCCGGACACGCTGGATATCTCCTCTTTCGTCGAGAAGCCGGGCAGGAAGATCAATTCCAGGCAGCGGTTCTCGTCCAGCGTGTTCGCGATCTCCGCGGTGATCAGTCCTTTCTCGATGGCCTTGTTGCGTATGACTTCCGGGCGCATGCCCTTGCCGTCGTCGGTGATAGTGATGAGGATATGGTCGCCTTCCTGGCGCGCGGAGAGCTCGACGAAACTCTTCTCCGACTTGCCCGCGGCGACCCGTTCTTCTATCGTTTCCACACCATGATCCACGGCGTTGCGCACCAGGTGCACCAGCGGATCGTTCAAGTCTTCGATCATGGTCTTGTCCATCTCGGTCTCTTCGCCGGTCAGCACCAGTTCGACGTCCTTGCCCAGAGAGCGCGCCAGATCTCGCGCCAGACGCGGATACTTCTTGAACAGCCGGCCGATGGGCTGCATGCGTGTCTTCATGACGGCGTTCTGCAGACTGACCACCAGCATGTCGAGTTGGCTGACGGATTGATCCAGTTCGCGCAAGGTATCCGGATCGTTGTGTCCCTGAAGGATGTCGGAACGCAGATGGGTGAGCCGATTCTTGGTCAGCCCGATCTCGCCCGACAGGTTGAGCACCTGGTCCAGCCGGTCGGTATCGACCCGGATGGTCGTTTCCTTTGCTTCGGCAGCCGGCACGTCCCCGGCACGGCGACCGACGGTCGCCCCGGGCACATCGGTGGAGCGGCGGCCGAACGCTTTTTTGGTGGACTCCTCTTCGTTGATCGCTTCGGTGATCTTTTTCTCGTCGCGTACCGCGCCAACTTCCTTGACGATATCGGTACCGCCGGTGATGGCGTTATACAACGCGTCCCAATCCACGCTGTCCGCTCCAGCCGGCGCAGGAGAGGAAGTCGCGGCAGGTGCCGACGGTGCCGCGGCGGCAGGTTTGGCCGCATTTCTGGATATTGCCGCGATCGCCTTGCCGCTCAACACATCCTTCAGGGCCTGGATCACCTCAACCGGTGCGGCGGCGGGTTGCTGGCTTTGCTGCAACGCGCCGAACATCTTGCGCACTTCCGCGGTAGCCGCAAAGATCACGTCCATCAGTTCGGCAGTCAGCTTCAGTTCGTTGTTGCGCAATTTATCGAACAGGTTCTCGGTCAGGTGGCACAGCGTCACCAGTTCTGACGCATTAAGAAAGCCCGCACCGCCCTTGATGGTGTGGAAGCCGCGAAAGACCTCATTCAGGAGCGAGGCGTCGCCCGGGTTCTTTTCCAGCTCCATCAGCTTGCTGTCCACATCGGACAGCATGTCCCCGGCCTCCATCAGGAAGTCCTGCAGCAATTCTTCCATTCCCACGAAATCGTTCATGCTCGTCTCCTATTCGAGATGCAGGATACGGGATACAGGATTCAGTGAAACCACCGCCGCCCCTCCCTGTATCCTGACTCCTGTATCCCGTATCCTGATTCTAGAACCCCAAGCTCTCAAGCAGATCGTCCACCTGATCCTGGCTGGTCACCACGTCGGAGCGTCCCTGCGCATTGATGACCGGGCCATTCAACAGGCTGTTGTTGATCTCCGCCTTCACCGATGCCGGTGCGTTTTCCAGCAGCAGCGCCAGCAGTTGCTGCTCCATATTCTGTGTCAACTCGATGATCTTCTTGATGACCTGACCCGTCAGGTCCTGGAAATCCTGCGCCATCATGATCTCGGTCAGCTTGGCGTTGGTTGCCTTGGCCTGCCTGGGCGTCTCATGCAGGTAGGCGTGGGTCTGGGTGACCAGGTCCTTGAACTGCGGCACGTCGAGCTTCTTCTCGAACAACAGATCCCATTGTTTGGCCAGATACTGTGCATCGCTGCCCATCTTCTCGACGACGGGTTGTGCCGCCTCGGTGGCATTCAGCACGCGCTCGGCGGCCTGCTGTGTCAGCGTGGCCACATAGTTCAGGCGGTCGCGCGCATCGGGGATGGTTGCAGCCGCCTTCTCGATCTCCTTGTTCAGGCCCAGCTCGCGCAGCGTGTCGTGCAAGGCGCGCGCCATGTGCCCGATCTGGTTGATGACCTTGGCAGGGTCCCCGTCACCCGCCGCCGCAGAGGAATTGGCCGCGGTCGCCGTTGCCGGTTTGCCTTCGTTTGCGTTCGCCGCGATGATGCTGTCGAACAGCGCTTCGAGGTCGTCCGAATCTTGAGTTGCAGTATTGGTAGCCATGACCTGCCTCACTTGTTGAGTTGCGGGAATGCCGCAAATATCTTCTTCAGCTTCTCGTCCAGAGTCACCGCGGTGAAAGGCTTCACCACATAGCCGGAAGCCCCTGCCTGTGCTGCCATGATGATGTTTTCCTTCTTCGCTTCCGCCGTCACCATCAAGACCGGCAGATGTTTCAGGCTCTCGTCGGCGCGGATCGCGCGCAACAAATCGATGCCGGTCATGTTCGGCATGTTCCAGTCCGACACCACGAAATCAAACGGCTCGCTGCGCAATTTGTTCAGTGCATCCACACCGTCCTCCGCTTCCTGCACGTTGGCGAACCCGAGCTCCTTGAGGAGATTCCGCACGATGCGCCGCATCGTCGAGAAATCGTCCACCACCAGAAACTTTGTATTTTCTATTCCCATCACCTTCTCCTAAATTCAGGCTACAGGATTCTGGATACAGGATTCAGTCATGCCCGGCGCGCTGCATTTCCTGAATCCCGTATCCCGCATCCTGTATCCTCGCTCCTATGTCAACAACGGACGCAGCGTTGAAGACAGCACAATCGAATCGAATTTCGATACGTAATTATCCACCCCGACGCGCTTGCCCATGGCCCGGTTCGCATCCGACGACAGGGACGAATGCATCACCACGGGGATGTCGTCGAAACGGCTGTCACCCTTTATATTCTGGGTCAGCACATAACCGTCCATCTCCGGCATTTCCGCATCGGTGAGAATGACCTGTATCTGGTCGTGCAGGTTGACACCCGCACTCTGCGCCGCATCCGCCATGGCTTTCAGCCTGTCCCAGGCCTCGCGTCCGTTGTTGGCCTGCACATGTTTGACACCCATTTTGTCCAGGACCTCGATGATCTTCCGGCGTGCCACCAGCGAATCGTCCGCAAAGAATACGCAGAGTTCATGTTCCGATTCTATCCTTTCGACGTTGCCGACCACCGCCTCGCCAAAGGCGTCGGCCAGTATCTGTTCGACATCGAGTATGGACACCAGCGTACCGTCTTCCAGTTCCGTGATGGCGGTGATGAGCGCCCCCTTGTCCGAAAGCATACCTTCCGTGGGATGAACCTTGTCCCAATCGACCCGGATGATGCGGTCAACGCCTTCAACCAGGAACCCGAGTATATGGCGGTTGAATTCGGCGACCAGCATGGTCTCGTGCTTGATCGCGGGATTCATGCCCATGAAATTGGCCAGGTTCAACACCGGCATGACGTGGCCGCGCAGGCTGACGATGCCGTCCACCCCGCCCGGCATGTTCGGCGTGCGGGTGACTTTGCCGATCTGGCACACCTCCTTGACCTTGAATACGTTGATGCCGAACTTCTCGTTGCTGCCCAGGCTGAACAGCAGTATCTCCATCTTGTTGGTCCCTGCCAGATTGGTGCGGGCATCGATATGCTCCAGCATCCCGTCGTGCCCAGAACTCAACATGTCTTCCGAGTAAGTCATCTTCAGCTCCTCACTAAGCCAATAGCCGGGTTAAGGTTTGCGCCAGTTTCTGCGGCTCGAACTTGGGCACATATTCATCCACGCCGACCGCCTTGCCGAGCTGCTGGTTGGACGAACTGGACAAGGACGAATGCATCAATACCGGGATCCCGGCGAAACGCTTGTCCGACTTGATCTTGCGCGTCAGCATGTAGCCGTCCATCTCCGGCATCTCCACGTCGGTCAGGATGACCTGCACCAGGTCTTTCATCGATGTATGGGAGGCTGCGGCGTAATCGGCCATCTTGGTCAGTTCCAGCCATGCCTGGCGCCCGTTGATGGCCGCGATGGACTTGACCCCCATCGCATCCAGCGTGCGCTGGATCTGGTGCCTTGCGACGGAAGAATCGTCGGCGTAGAACACCGTGCGATCCTTGCCTATCGGCTTCACGCTCTTGAAGATCATCTCGTCTTCGTCGAAGTGCCCGGTCTCCGACAGCACTTTTTCCACGTCCATCATCATCACCAGCCGGCCATCCTTCAACTCGGTGATCGCGGTCACCAGGCCGCCCATCTGCGCCACCAGCATCGCCGGCGGAACGCGCATCGCCGACCAGTCCAGGCGCAGGATGTTGTCCACCGCCTTGACCAGGAAGCCCTGGGTATGACCGTTGTATTCGGTGACGATCATGATGTCGGCCTGGTCTTCCGTCTCGATGCCGGCATACTTCGCCAGATCGATCACCGGCACCAGGGCCCCGCGCAGGCTCACCATGCCCTCCACCGCCTCGGGCATGTCGGGCGCACGGGTGATCGGCGGGATGCGCATCACCTCGCGCACCTTGAACACGTTGATGCCATAGGTCTCCTCGCGCGCGGTGCGCTTGTCCAACCCCAGCGTGAACATCAGGATCTCCAGCTTGTTGGTGCCCGCCAGTTTGGTTCGGGCATCGATGTTCTTTAACAGATCAGACATGTATCTCTCCTCCGGTTGGCCGGGGCGGATGCCCCTGCTTCCCTGATTTCATTTGCCCACAGCACATTTCGTTAACGGATATCCCGCCTTGCTCAGTTCATCGGCAGATTTTGCCAATTCTTCAGCGGCAGATTTAGCCTCCTGAGCAGAATGGGTATTATTGTCCACCAACGCCGCGATACGTTCCAGGCTCTGCGCCACGCTTTCGCCCGCAGCCGACTGCTCCTTGGAAGCGGTTGCGATATGATCGACTCGCCCCGAGACATTTTCCGTGGCGCTCATTATCTGCTTCAAACCTTCCCCGTTCTGGCGGATCAGCATGATACCGTCCTCGACCTCGGTCACCGCGACCTGCATCGATTTCACGGCAGAATCGGAAACCGCATTGATCTCGGCGATGGTCCGGGCGATATCCTTGGTGCTGGCTGCCGTGCGTTCCGCCAGCTTGCGCACCTCGTCGGCTACCACCGCGAAGCCGCGCCCCTGCTCGCCGGCGCGCGCGGCTTCGATGGCCGCGTTCAAGGCCAGCAGGTTGGTCTGGTCCGCGATCTCCTTGATGGCATTGGCGATCGTACCGATACGCTGGATGGACTCTCCCAGGTCCGAGATGGTCTTGCTGGATGACTGCACGGTGCTGGCCACCTTGCCGGTCGCCACGATGCTGCGTTCCATATTGCGGCTGTTTTCGTCGACGACCTGCCGCATCGTCCTGACGTCGCCAAGCGAATCGCCAGCCATGTTTGCCACTTCGGCGACGGACTGGCTGAACTGCTCCATGGTAGCAGCGATCTGCTGGATATGGTCCTGCTCCGTCATCGCGTTGTTCGCCACCCCGGTCACCTTGGCATCCACGCCCCCGATGTGTTCCCGCATATTTTTCACCGAAGAGACGATCTCATCCATCATGGTGCGCAGGTAGGATTGCATGGTCTGGATCTCGCATAACAACACGCCCATTTCGTCCCTGGTGGAAATATCGAGTTCGTTATCCAGGTTGCCTTCCATGATGTGCCTGAATTCGGCCCTGACCATATCGGCCGGCCGGCGCACATAGCGCTTGACGCAGAAACCGATATAGAAGAACAGGAACACATGCAATGCGACCTGTCCAGAGATGGTCTGGAATTCCATACGCCGGATGCGGTCGTAATCCGGCTTCAGGTCGACCACCACATCCGATGCGCCGAGAACCGCGCCTTCCTGGGCCTGATGGCAACCGGTGCAATCGGTACCATGAAAATCCTTGCTGGCCATATAGGGAGTGATGACGCGGAGGAATTGGGCTCCCTGATCGTCCTGGCCGAATGTCACCACCGGCTTCCGGGTGTCGAGCGCTTGGCGCTGTGCATCGTCCTGGACACGCTCTTGCGGCAACCCGGCCCCGTAAAGGTCGACCACTGGTTTGGAGCGCAGTATCTTCGCCGATTTGATGTTCACGCCGCTGCTGAACTTGCGGATAAGGAGTTCGCGGTTGCCGACATCCCCTATCTGCCCCGTCACCATCAACATGTTGAATCCGTCGATGATCTCGTTGGCGATCTGCGCGCCCTTCTCCGTTGCCTGCGTCTTCGATTCTTCGCGCATGTTGGCGGAAACGAAGAATTGCGCCGCAGACAGCACGATCAACAGCGTCGTCTGTATCAGAAACTGCAACTTTGCGATCAGCGACCAATTCTTGAATTTGTAGCGCTCGTACCGTGAAACGGCCTGTGCACCGGTCCGCTTCAGTTCCCCGTACAGCGCCTCCGCGTCGGCCACCTGCTGACGGCTCGGCGCCCTGCGTATCGAGACGTATCCCGTGATCTTGCCTTGCTCGATGAAGGGCGCAACGGTGGCGCGCACCCAATAATGATCCCCGTTCTTGCACCGGTTCTTGACGACCCCGCGCCAGGGCCGTCCCGCCTTGATCTCATCCCACAGCCACTTGAAAGCCTGCGGCGGCATGTCCGGATGGCGCACGATGTTGTGGCTTTTGCCGAGCAGCTCCTCGCGCGAATAGCCGGAGATACTCACGAATGCCTCATTGCAATAGGTGATGATGCCCTTGGTATCTGTCTTGGAGACCAATACCGTACCTGCCGGGAACGGCACTTCCTTTTGCGACACATAAGCGTTCTTGTTTTGCATAATTCCCCGGACCTTGCCTATGTCTTAAAACGCCCGGCTGCGGCCTGCAATTCTTTTGCCAGGCTTTCCAGGCGCACGATGTCTTGCGAGTTGGAACTGACAGCGGCGTGATTCTCCTCCGACATTTGTGCGATCCTTTCCACATTGCGTGCGATCTCGGTACTGGCGAGACTCTGTTCGCTGACCGAGGAAGCGATGTCGTTCACACCAGCGCTGGATTTAGTGACGGATTCGCTCGCCTCTGTGAGTATCGCGGAAACGCGCGCCACATGTTCCTGCGTCGCTTTCAGGGAACGCAGACCACCTTGCACCGTGGTTTCGACATGTGTGGATTTCTGGTTCAGCGAATTGGTAACCTTGTCGATCTCGCTGGCCGATTGGGCGGATTTTTCGGCAAGCTTTCGAACCTCGTCGGCCACCACGGCGAAGCCACGCCCTTGTTCACCGGCGCGAGCTGCCTCAATGGCCGCATTCAATGCAAGCAGGTTGGTCTGGTCGGCGATGTCTTTCACTTGCTGTGTCATGCCGGCGATGGCGCGCGTGCTATCGACAAATTCCTGGACCGACACGTCTATCTGATTCACCGCATCCTGCACGCTATGGATCTCGTTTATCATTTCGGTCACGCTCTGGTTCCCCTGACGAGTCTGCTGCAGACTCTGTTCAGACAGTTTGCGCACTTCCTCGGTATTGGCCGACACCGCATTGATGCTCACGGTGATCTCCTCCACCGCCGCGGCCGTGGAGGCCGCCGCCTCGCTTTGCACCTGCGAGCCTTGCGTGATCTGAGTTGAAGAGGTCGCAAGCTGCGTTGCGGTCGTGATCACATTGTCGGCGCTGTCGTGTACCTGTCGGACAGTCTGGCGAAAACTCTCCATCAGCGAATTGAAGGATCTGGCAGCTTGCGCCAGCTCATCCTTGCCATGTACGGGCACGATTCGCGTCAAGTCGCCATCGGCTGCTGTGCGCGACATCGTAGCGCTCATTTCGCCGGTGGAACGCACAACGCCGGAGATGATGGAATAGCCCATACCCGCGCCGACTGCGATTGCCAGCAGCAGGCCAAACAGCATCAATAATTCCATATTATGGGCAGAGGCCATCGCTTCTTCCAGCGCCTGCTTCGACATATCGTCTTCATGCTGCGCCTGCGCACGTCCGCGCTCGATCGCAGCCGACACCAGCGGATTGATCTTGTTCAGTGCCAGACGCTCCGCTTCAAACCACTGCTCTGCTTTGAGTGCCGCTACCGCGGGCTCAAGTCCTTCGTTCAGAAAAACACTGCGCGCAGCAGAAAACTCTTTCAGCATCGCCTTGTCTTCGGCGCTGTATGTATTCTTCTCCATCTCGTCGACATACTCATTCAGCTTTACCCTGTTCGCAGCGATCTGGTCCAGGTGCTTGCTGATGGGATGGTCGTGCAGTTTACTCGCCGGGTTCGCCGGGTTGTGTGAGATTGCCAGCAGCACTTGTGTGCGCTGGTCGGCCAGCGTGAACATGATGCGGTTCGTCAATCGAATCAGCAGAATATGCCGCTTGGCAATATCCTGTGTGGCCGCTTGCAGCTGCGAGGTGGCGTAATAGCCGACCACCTGATTGAACACGATGACCACCATGATGGCGCTCACCAGCAGAGTCAAGCGCGCCTTGATTGTCATATTTCCCAACATTGCTCTCTCCTGAGTATTTTTCTTTATACTTTAAAACGGGCGACCGCATTCTGCAGTTCGACGCCCATACGTTCCAGTTCATTGATGTCATGCGCAGTCTGTTCGATGGCCGCATGATTCTTCTCGGCCATACTGGCGATATGTTCGATGTTGCGCGTGATCTCGTTGCTCGCAGCGCCTTGTTCGCCTACAGACACGGCGATCTGGCCGACCCCTACGTTCGACTCCCGCACGGCCGCCCCGGCCTCGTTCAGCACGACGGCCATCAATTCGACATGCTTGTGCGTGGTTTGCAGGGACTGCACACCGGAAGCGATGGCCTGTTCCACACGTGACGATTTCTCGTCCAGCTTGCTGGTCACTTTGTCGATCTCGCTGGCTGATTGGGCGGATTTCTCCGCCAGCTTGCGCACTTCGTCCGCCACCACGGCGAAGCCCCGGCCCTGCTCGCCGGCACGGGCCGCCTCGATGGCGGCGTTCAATGCCAGCAAATTGGTCTGGTTGGCGATGTCTTTTACCTGTTGCGTCATGCTGGCGATGGTGCGCGCGCTTTCGACAAACTCGCCGGCAGCCGATGCGATCTGCTGCACCGCGATTTCGATGCTTTGTATCTCGCGCACCATCTCTTCGACGCTGCGGTTGCCCTGCTCTGTCTGTTGCAGGCTTCTTTCGGACAGTCCGCGCACGACATTGGTGTTTTCGGCGACGGAGTTGATGCTTGCCGTGACCGCCCCCACGGCTGCGGCCGTGGACGAAACGGCTTCGCTTTGCGCGCGCGAACCGCCCGCCACTTCCGAAGACGTCGCGGCGATGTGGCTGGTGGTCTTGTTGATCTTGTCCACCCCGTCCAGCACCCGCCGTATGATGCCGGAGAAATTGTCGATCAGCGCGTTGAACGCCACGGCGGTCTGTCCGACCTCATCCTTGCTTTTCACCGCGACGCGGCGGGACAGATCGCCGTCGGTCTGCATCACCAGCATGATCTGCTGCAATTCCCGTGTCGGACGCGTCACCTGGTTGATCAGCCAGCCGATGACGAAGAACAACAGCATCTGAACCACGGCCTGCCCGATCCATAGCACAGCACTGGCCCTGCTCATCGCTTCGTATTCGCCCGTCATATCCAGGCTCACGGTCACCGCCCCCATCACCGCTCCTTCTTCCACCGTGTGGCATTGCAGACAATTCGTCCCGGTGCCGCGAAAATCTTTTGACGCCGCGATCGGCTGAACCACGCGCAGGATGCGTTTACCGTCTTTTTCCACAAACTCGTTTTGCTGCTCGCCTCGGCTCAATGCCGCGCGATCCAGGTCGTCTTTGGGCTGTTCCTCGGTCGCACCGGGCCCGAACTGTGCCTGAACCGGGTTGCCGCGCACAATGCGCAGGTCTAACGCGTTGCTGGAGGCAGCCATCTTTCTTATGAACAGCTTCCGTTGTTCGACATCGGAAATCGTCCCGTTCAGCATCATCATGTTCAGGCCGTTAAATACGCCGTCCGCCGGGATCACCGCGCGGTTTCTCGCATCTTCCACCACGCGCATCTCATAGCGGTCGAACGCCCAGCGCTGCGCGGCGATCATCACCACCAGCAGGATCAGCTGGATAGGGATCTGCAATTTATTCTTGATCGAGAGACTGCTCCACCATTCGCCCATTTTGTTACCCTTTTTGCAGCCCTGCCATTCCGTTAGCGACGTCCATCAAACCTTGAAGCGTCCGATGGTCTTGTTCAAATTTGCAGCCAGCGCTTCCATCGATTTCACGGCAACGACCGTACGCTTGACCACGTCGTTGCTTCTGCTGGCCATGTCGGCGATTCGGTCGACGTTGCGGGTGATTTCCTCGCTGGCATCGCGTTGCCTGTTGATCGAAGCGGAAATGTTTTCCAGCCCGCGATTCACACCATCCACAGATGAGTTGGCTTCCACCAGAACCGATGTGACCTCCCGTATATGCGCCTGACTGCCCTGCAAAGCGGCCAATCCCCGCTGCACGGTGAGCTCGACCTGCCCCGACTGCGCGCCCAGCGCCTGGGTCACTTCGTCGATCTGCGTCGCGGATTGCGCGGACTTTTCGGCGAGCTTGCGCACCTCATCGGCCACGACCGCGAAGCCGCGCCCCTGCTCGCCCGCCCGCGCCGCTTCGATCGCCGCATTCAGCGCCAGCAGGTTGGTTTGCTCGGCGATGTCGCGCACTTGTTGTGTCATATTGGTGATGCTCTGCGTATTGCTCACGAATTTGCCGACGTCATCCGCGATTTCCTGCACCGAGCTTTCCACACGCGCGAGTTCCCGGATCATGTCTTGCAGGCTTTGCTGACCGCGGTTGGCGCGCTCCAGGCTCTCATTTGAAAGTCTGGCCACCTGGTCTGTGCCTTCCGCGACCTGCGCGATGCTCGCGCTGACTTGTTCGACCGCCTTTGATGTGGAGCCTGCCGCATCGCTTTGCCGCTGCATACTCTGCGCCAGCTGCTCCGCATCCTGGGCCAGCAAGCGGGCTGCATCGGCGACCTGATGGGCATGCCCGTCAACCTGGGTGACGATCACATGGAAGCCGTTGGCCAGGTCGTTGAAAGCTTTGGATGTCTGGCCGATCTCATCCTCGCTGCGCACGACGACGCGCCTGGAAAGGTCACCATCCGCTTGCATGGTCTGCATGGCCCTTTGCAGTTCCTTCGCGGGCTTGGTCACCAGACCGATCAGCCCGCCGATGATGAAATACAAGGCGATTTGCAGAACGATCTGCACGCCCCATAGCGTCAGGCTGACGCGTCTCACCACGGCATATTCGCCACTGATATCCAGCGTGATGCTGGCCGCGCCGTTCACGGTACCTTCCGGCACCGTATGGCACATCAGGCAGTTTGTTCCACGGAATTCTTTGCTGGCAATGAAAGGGACGACAACGCGCAATGCCCGCACGCCGCTCTTTTCCAACAATTCTTTCTGCTGCTTTGCGGAAGACAACGCCGCCCGATCCAGATCGTCCACCGGTTGCTCGGAAGGCATGCCGGGGCCGAATTGATCCTGCACCGGCTTGTTGCGGATGACCCGCAACTCCAGTACATGTTCGGAGGCCCCCATTTTTTTCACGAGCAGGGTTCGCTGGTCTTCCTGGCTGATGATGCCGTTGAGCATCAGCAGGTTGAGTCCGTTGATGACCCCGTCGGCCGAAACGACCGCCTTTTCTCGCGCGCCTTCCAGCACATGCTCCTCGAACCTGTCCAATGCGGTCAATTGCACCATCGTCAGAACGACGATCAGGACAAGCTGGATAGGGATCTGCAACTTGTTTTTTAGTGAAAGACGGCTCCACCACGTATTCATTTCATTTACCCTGACTTCCCTGCTCTGTTATATATGCCGTATTTTCCATAGCGGCATAAGGTTATTATTCTTTAATGCAGAGCAGGCGGCTGACCCGGACTTACTGCTGATTCCGCCAATCCTTGAGCAGTCGAAGCCGCCGGTGCAGAAGCGGTACCCGCCACTCCCGAGGCCGCATCGGGTTGAAGCGCATCGAGCGGATCCCCCGTTTCGGCATCGATATCCACGCTGCCGCCATCTTTCAGGGCAGCCTCCTCGGCTTTTTTGTTCATTACGATGATACTGATTCGGCGATTGATGGGGTTCAGCGGCTGCGCTTTGTCGAACAGTACCGCTGACGACAGGCCGACCACGCGCACGATCTTGTCATCGGCCAACCCGCCTTTGATCAGTTCGCGGCGGGAAGCATTGCCTCGATCCGCCGACAGCTCCCAGTTGCTGTAACGCCCGTCCGCAGTCACGTACGGCTGCGCATCGGTATGCCCGGACAGGCTGATCTTGTTCGGCATTTCGTTAAGCACATTGCCGATCGCGTGCAAGATATCCTTGGTATAGGGTTCCAGCTCCGCGCTGCCGCTCTTGAACATGGGACGGTTCTTTTCGTCCACGATCTGAACTCGCAGGCCTTCGGAAGTCAGATCGAGCAATATCTGATCCTTGAATTTTTTCAGCTTGGTATCCGCGTCGATCATCTTTTCAAGGTTGGCTTTCAGGTCCTTGAGCTTTTCGAGCTCCTTTTTTCGTTCCAGGCGCAGAAATTCTTCCCGTGTCGCTTTCAGGTTGATGATCTTCTTTTCCGGCGGCAATTCGCCGGATTTGACCTGGCCCTCGCTGCGCGTCAGATCCTGTCCACCGCCTTTGATGATGCTGGAACTGTCTCCGCTCCCTGTCCCGCCCATCAAGGCAACTTTCAGCGGTGTCTTGAAGTATTCGGAGATGCCGTTGAGGTCGCCTTTGGTAGTGGATCCAAGCAGCCACATCAGCAGGAAGAACGCCATCATTGCCGTCACGAAGTCTGCGTAGGCGATCTTCCACGCGCCTCCGTGTGCGCCGCCCACCACCTTCTTGATACGTTTGATGACGATGGGTCGTTTATCTTCGTTCGCCATGATTCGGTTCTATCGACTGGGTTGTAGGTAGCGTCTAGCGCTTTTGTTTGACATGCGTTTCCAGTTCGACAAAGCCCGGGCGCTCGGTCGAGTTCAGCGCCTTGCGCCCGAATTCGACTGCCATGGCCGGTGCGTAGCCGTTAAGGTTGGCCAGCAGGACGACTTTGATGGCCTGCAACATCTTGCTGCCCTCTTCGGCCTTTTGTTCCAGCAGACCCGCCAGCGGGCCGACGAATCCATAGGCCAGCAAGATGCCGAGAAAGGTTCCCACCAGCGCGTGCGCGATCAGCATGCCCAGCTCGGCCGGCGGAATGCCCACTGATTCCATGGTGTGCACCACGCCCATCACCGCCGCAACGATACCGAACGCCGGCATGCCGTCGCCCACCTTGGCGATCACATGCGACGACACCAGCGCCTCGTGGTGGTGCGTCTCGATCTCCACATCCATCAGATTCTCGATCTCCATGGCATTCAGATTCCCGCTGACCATGATGCGCAGGTAATCGGTCATGAACTCGACCACGTGATGGTCGGCTAATATCTTCGGGTATTTGGCGAACACGGGGCTCTCGTGCGGATTTTCGACGTCGCCTTCGATGGACATCAGGCCTTCTTTTCGCACTTTGCCGAGCAACTCGTACATCAGTGCCATCAGCTCCATGTAACTTTCCTTGTTGTACTTGGAGCCTTTGAATATCGTAGGCAGATCCTTGAATGTCGCTTTGATTGCCTTCATGCTATTGCCAACGAAGAAGGCACCGCCCGCCCCTCCCGCAATCATCAGCAACTCCAACGGCTGCAGCAACGCGGCCAGGTGCCCCCCAGCCAGGGCAAAACCGCCGAACACGGAGCCCAAGACCACCAAATATCCTACGATCACCAGCATAATTTGCTCCCTTGAATCGATACTTTTCCAGTTACTGTGGCATCGTAGCATTTAGGCACCCTGTCGATAAACGAAACAAGGTGCGAATTCGCCGGCATTTCAGCTTTTCGGCGATTCAGGACGCAACAACGCCGCCACTGCCGATGATACCTACTCGTCAGTAGTAGCGGCGCCTGATGTGATAACTTTAGACGACGGCGGCTTCCCCTAGCGCTGCCTTTTTTGTTTTTCCCGCGCGCGAAGGCGGACGGCAAATGCCGCAGTTGTAGCTCTCGTACAGCTCATTGGCGTGAACCACGAAATGGCCGCCGCACTCTTTGCATTCCGTGAGTTGCAGCATTTTGGCCTCGAAAAAACGGATCAGGAACCACGCACGCGTAATGCTCAGAACCTGTTCTCCCGTGGTGGCCGCAACCTGCTCAAGGTATAGACGGTAACTCTTGATCAAGGCCTCGACGCCGGAGACGCTGGCATTTTTCAGAAGATACTGATGGATGCCCATGAATAAGGAGGAATGGATATTGGGCAACCAGCTCATGAACCAGTCCGTCGAGTACGGCAGCATGCCCTTGGAAGGCGATTCCCCCTTGACCTCCTTGTAAAGCCGCAGCAGGCGCTCCCGGCTCAATCCTGTCTCCTCTTGAAGCAACTGGAGTCGTGCGCCCAATTCGATAAGCTCGACCGATATCTGTATCTCGCGTGCTTCGTTCACTACGCTCTTGTTTCGCATGGCTCCCACCTTACCGTTCAGAGAACCAGGGCTTCGGCGGGCTGTCCCGACATCAGGATGGCGGCATGTGCCTGCGACATCATCCTGTCCTTGTTGTAATCGGTGACCATATTGAGCAATAAGCGCTCGTCAAAACGGAAGCGGCACAGCAACATGTTCGATGCGGCCATCTTGAGCATCTGCGCCGAAGTGAGTCCGACGATGAGGTCAGCCAGCTCCTCGCTCACTCCCAGCCTGAAGATCGCGCTGGCCTTGTCGTCGCGTATCATTTGCTGGGCCAACAGCATATAAGAGAGATTGGTTTCCTTGATTTCTTCGTGCAATTGATTCGTGTTCATAGCAGTCCCCTCGCTTAAACAGTGTGATGTCTTGTTTCGACGGTTGCATTCTCGGGGAGAAAATCCAAGGGAAATATCCGAGGACTTCCGATTATCTTGTAGGAATATGACTTACAAACAAGCAGAACCACCCTTATTGGACATAAGGCCAATAAGGGTGGTTCTCGGGTACCAAGCTTCGCGAGGGGACGCTTTCGCTCGTACAGATAGTGTATCGGCAGGCATTTTGAAAACTTTAGGGTGTTTTTGAAAAATATTTTCAGACTTTACGGCTTGGTCTTTGCCCGACGAAATTCGCCCGTCAATATCAAACACGCAACCGCGTTTTCCAACTCGCAGCTTGTTTTCATCTGCTGCTTTGCTTCCTCGCCGCGTCCAAGAGCCCTCAGGATCATACCCTTTGCGTAATAAACCCTGTCATCCCTGGCATCGATTTTCAGCGCTAAGTCAAACTGCACCAAAGCATCTTCATAACGCCCCAAGTTAGCGTAGGCGACCCCGAGGATATAATGTATAGGTTCCAGTTGCGGGCTGATCGCAGCCGAGCGTTCGAAATCAAGGGCAGCAGGCTGCCATTTCTGCCTTGCCATTTCGGCCTGTCCGCGATTGAAGTAAATGCGGTCCGCGCCGGCCACGCGCTCGTTTTCCAGCAGCCTCGCAGCTTCGTCCCACATGCGGTAATTGTCGGCGAACACCCATAGCCGACCCCACGACAAGGGAATAAGCAGCAACACCATTACCACCATGGCCAAATGCGTCCGTCGCTGGGGAAAGCGAAGCAACGCCAAAGGAACCAACAGCATCACACCCGGCATCCACAGATAGCTCCGGTATAGCACAAAAGGTTCCTGCACTCGAATGGAAGAAAACTCAATAGGAAACAATAACCAAGGATACAGCAGCGCAAAACCGACAAGCCCTTTGCTTCCACCGCGCAACAACCAACGGAATGCGACTGCGCCATAGGTGATATATCCGGCGACACCCAACCATCCCAGCCACGCCGTCAATCCCGGAATGAACTGCTCACGCATATCCACCGACATCCAGTCAGGATTCGGCAATAGCCATAAGAAAAGGTATTTGAAGAACAAGCCTGCTTGTGTCATTACGCTCAGCAGGTACAACATCGGCGTTCCGGCCACGATGCCCTGCTGCTCGAACAATTGTGCAGCCATCGCCTCGTAAGGTGAGCCGAAAATACCTTTCGCGCGCAGTACCACGAGCACAAAAATGCCCAGATAGCTCAACCAAACCAACCATAACGTCTTTTTTTCCAGCCTGTTATGTTCATTCAATAGCATGGCCAGCGCCGCCAGAGCAACAGGTAACAGGGCGCTATGCTCCTTGGAAAAGCAGGCGATGAAATAGGAGACAATCGAGAGGAGCAACCAGCGCTTTTCACCCGAGAAAGTCCCGCGCAAATACGCCCAGTACATCAGAAGGCCAAAAAACGTCGCCATCAAGATGCTGCGCTGAACCACATAACCGACTGCGTACACTGCAACCGGATGGGCTGCAAAGATCAACGCCGCCAGCAGCGCCCCGCGCGCGATGACAGCGCGGGGCGCATCAGGCAATGCCGCTTCGGTGATGCGCCGTATCAAGACAAAGAGCAGAACGACATTGCCAAAATGAACCAGTGCATTCCCCAGGTGGAAGAAATGCGGGACGACATCGCTGAAAATCCTGACCGACCATCCCAGGCTCGCGTAGGGAAACCAGCGCAAATCGAATTTAAACCATGAGGTTGCATAATATTTCGCTGCTCCCCCAAAGAACATGATGTCGTCAAAAAAGAATTCGGAACCAAGGAAAGGCAGATAAACCAGGCCGATGACCAGTGCCAGCAACCAGAACTGGTTGCGTTGCCCCTGCAAGAACGCGCTTGCGCCACCAATGTATTTATTCATATTCGAAACTCAAAAAAACAAACCCCTCCGAAGAGGGGCTGTCGTATCCATGACTTTATTACTATTGGCAACCGTAATACTTCAACGCAACCGGCGAAGTAATCGTGGTTGTGCCACCATGAGCCGTAATACCATTGGCTGTAAGAGTAGCTGCCGTGCCGCAAATCCAAGTGACGCCTGTCCCGCCTACTACAGCAACCTGCTCTAAATTCAGTCCGTCAATACCCGCACCTATGCCATTTGCCGCAAATACAAGCTGGATAGAGGCAGGGTTAACCGCTGGCGGAGCACCCGCTGCGGCTGCAGCAGCAAGCGAACCCATATATTGAATCGATAAAAGTTCGGGCGGCACAACCATCAACCTGCTCAAACCTAGCGAATACCATACATCAGGGGCTGTAGCGGTACCCACTACAGCTTGGTTGGCCAGTCTATTTACTTCAACTGGGCTATTAGTAGGAATGAAATTCCCGTTTTGCTGGAAGTAATCTTGAATGGCCAGTTTCAATGGGTCAATTACGGACGTAATTTTGGACAGCTTGGCCTTGGTCACGTAGTCCTGATACGCAGGAATAGCCACCGCTGCCAGAATACCGATGATCGCAACCACGATCATCAGTTCGATCAGCGTGAAACCTTTCTGAATTTGTTTCATATTGAACTCCTTAAAAGAATTTATTGTTGCCTTTGCGGGCTACACACAAGGTGTGCGGAGAGATATTAGCAGAACCCGTGCCAGATGGTAACCGATTGCAGGGCGGGCTGTTCTATTGGCCTGCCAGCCTGGCGTAGCTCAATCGACACATGGATGGAAGCGATGCAAAACCCAGAAACGTCAGGCTGCTGACGATTTTTGTCACTTTTGCGCCTCCACATTACGGACAACCGATTCCTTATGGGGCATAACCCGGAATCCTGCTTTCATCCACTTCGTCAATCTGTTCCGGCTTGAGAAATTGCCTGGCATAGGTCAGATAGACCTTTTCGCGGATGAACACATCGAACAGGTCGGGGTCGATATGACCGTTCTCCTTGAACCTCCCCAGGATTGCCAGCGATTCGGTAAGCGTCTTGCCTTCCTTGTAGGGCCGGTCCTTGGCAGTCAGTGCCTCGAAAATGTCGGCGATACCCATGACCCTCGCCTGTACCGGCATCTGTTCGCGCTTCAGGCCCTTGGGATAACCTTTCCCGTCCATACGCTCATGGTGTCCGCCCGCATATTCCGGCACATGCTTCAGGTGGTTCGGCCAAGGCAGCGCTTCCAGCATCTTGATCGTGACGTTGATGTGGTGATTGATGATCTCGCGTTCCGCCGCCGTCAGCGTGCCGGCGCGGATAGTCAGGTTCTCGACTTCCTCCGCACTCAGAAAATCAGCCGGTCTTCCCTCGGTGTTGCGCCATTGATATCGGGCAATCTGTTGCACCCGTGCGACGTCCGCGTCCTGCATCTTTTCCGAACCGATATTGCAGCGGCGAAGGAATTCGCGGTCGTCATCGAGTTGCCGGACAGTCGCCGCAAACTCGGCATTCGTCCTGCCCCCCCTGAGCATCTCGATCTCGGCGTCGCGCTTGAGCGTCTCGAAGCGCGTATCGATCAATTGAATGCGGTCAAAGATAGTCTCCAGCTTGGTGGATTTGTCGACCACATGCACCGGTGTGGTGATCTTGCCGCAATCATGCAGCAGCCCGGCGATCTTGAGTTCATAACGGTCTTTTTCGGTCAGGATGAAATCCTTATCCCCGACTTTGGTGTTATTCGCCGCTTCAGCCAGCATCATGGTCAGCGCCGGGACACGTTCACAGTGTCCCCCTGTATAGGGCGATTTGTCGTCAATGGCGGTGTTAATCAGATTGATCAATGATTCGAACAAGTCCTCCAGTTGCTGGATCAGCCGCCGGTTGGTCAGCGCGATGGCTGCCTGCGAAGCCAACGACTCCAGCAGATGCTGGTCGTCTTCCGAAAATGACACGATCGCGCCGCTTTCCCGATCCTGAGCGTTGATGAGCTGCAACACACCGATGATCTCGTTCTCGTGGTTTTTCATCGGCACGGCCAGGAACGAAGTGGAGCGGTAACCGGTTTTCTTGTCGAAACCTTTGGTGCCGGAAAAGTCGAAACCTTCAGCGGTATAAGCATCGGCGATGTTCACCGTCACATCGTTCAGCGCGACATGCGCCACCACCATGGAATGGTTGGGCTTGCCATCCTTGTCGATCAGGTGGATGGGATAGGGCCTGATGGCATTGCCGGTGGTGCCTCCCTGGGCGATGCCCAGGGAGTCGGTGCGCATGATCGAGAACTTGAGCAGCTGCTGTTCCGGTTCAAGCAGATACAACGTGCCGGCGTCCGCGTTGGTGATGCGCTTCGCGGCGACCAAGATGGTCTCCAGCAGGCGATCGATATCGCGTTCGCTTGAAAGCGCCACACCGATGGCATTCAATTCCTCCAGCCGGTGGAGCAGTTTTTCGCCTTGCGTCATGACTTTGACTGATCCCGCAATGAATTGAAAGTTACTTGATACAAACGGCGCGCACTTGATGGATGTCGGTGATACCGCTCAGGACTTTTTCAATACCGTCCTGTTTCAGGGTACGCATCCCTTCTTCCAGCGCAAGCGCAAAAAGCTCGGCGACCCGCGCATGCCCCTGGATGGCTTTTTTCACCGCATCGGTGCCGATCAGCAATTCGTGCAGGCCTACCCGCCCGCGATAACCCGTGCCGGAGCATTTATCGCAACCCACTTTTTCGTAAAGCTTGATCTGGCCCTTGTCGTCGCCGAACAGTTTGACCCAATCCCCGTACAGCGCCTTGTACGCGGCGTTTGGGTCCTTTTTCCAGGTCTCGGTGCTGCGCATTTCCTCGGCATATTCGGTCAACAACGCTTTGATCTCATCCTGCGACGCGATATGCGCTTTCTTGCAGTCCTTGCACAGGCGTTTGGCAAGACGTTGCGCCAGAATGCCGAGCAGGGCATCGGCGAAGTTGAACGGATCCATGCCCATATCGAGCAGGCGAATGATCGATTCCGGCGCACTGTTGGTGTGCAGGGTGGCGAACACCAGGTGGCCTGTGAGCGAGGCCTCGATGCCGGTGGAGACCGTCTCCTTGTCGCGCATTTCACCCACCATGATCACATCCGGATCGGCGCGCAGGAACGAGCGCATGATGGTGGCAAAATCCAGGCCGGCCTTTTTGTTGACCTGCACCTGGCGCAAGCCTTTCTGCGTGATTTCGACCGGGTCTTCCACCGTCCATATCTTGGTATCCGGCGTGTTGATGTGTTTCAGGATGGAGTGCAATGTCGTCGTCTTGCCCGAACCGGTCGGCCCGCACACGAAGAACAGGCCGTAGGGCTTGCTGATGGTTTTTTTCACCAACTCGAGATTGCGCGCCGAAAAGCCCATGTTGTCCAGCGGGATGGGCTCACCGGAAGCCAGAATACGCATCACCACGTCTTCGACACCGCCCTGCGAGGGAATGGTCGCAACACGCAATTCGATATCCAGGGGGCCGTATTTCTTGAACTTGATCTTGCCGTCCTGTGGCTTGCGCTTCTCGGAGATGTCGAGGTCGCACATGATCTTGAGGCGCGTGATCATCGCGTTGCGGTAGGTGGAAGGGACTTCGATGTAGTTCAACAGCGTGCCGTCCTTGCGCAGACGTATCCCCGTTTTGGCCTTGCCCGGTTGGGGTTCGATATGAATATCCGAGGCGCCCATCTTGTAGGCATCGATGATGATCTTGTTGACCAGCTTGACCAGCTCGTTATCCGCCGCCGCGCTGACTTCATCCTGACCGGCGCCGCCAGCCTCTTCCTCATCCCCGCCCCCCAACGAAGTCAGCAGGTCATCCATGCTGCCCGTATCTTCAAAGCTGCCGGTGATATCGCCCACACCGGAACCTCCGCCGCCATAAAACTGGTCGAGCGTAGCCTTGAATTCGCGCTGCGTACAGACTTTATAGATCAGCCTGTTCTTGGGGAAAATATTGTTGACCACCCGCGAGGCCTGTATACGTTCCGGGTCGGTGGTGAGTATGACCACACCTTCCGGCGTATCGTCCACCGGCACCCAATGGCTGCTTTCCACATATTCGCGCTTCAGGTTGCGCAGGAGCTCGGACGGCTTGATCCGGTCCGCCTTGAGCGGCTCATAAGGCACTCCGAAGAAACTGGAGAGCGCCTTGCCCAACGCTTCCGGCTTGACCTGGAACTCATCCAGCAGCACGTCCTCGACATCAACGCCCTTGCGCCGCGCGGTGCGCGTTGCCAGTTCGAACTCTGCCGCGGACATCACGGCATCGGAAACGAGGTAATCGTATTTTGTCTTGACCGTGTTGGCCTGTTGCTGGCGCTGCTTGAGGGCGACCGCCAGGGTCTGTGCCAGTTCGCGTGCGCCTTCTTCCACCATCGACGGAAAGGGTATGCCGGCCTTGTTGTTGATGACCTGCATCACCCCGATCAGGTCCCCCCCCTCGACGTCGACGATAGGCGCAACCAGCATCTGTTTTGTACGGTAGCCGGTGCGCCGGTCTACGTCCTGAAGGAAGCGCAACGTCGTGCTAAAAGCGGCCAGCTCCTGCTCGTCATAGACGTCCTTGAGATTGAGCAGCTTCTTGTGGAATGCCGCATAACCCGCAATGCTTTGCTCGGCGATCGGCAGTTTCAGGTCCTTGAACGAATTCAGACCGGTCTTGACCTTGGAGATCAGCGACGCCTTGTCTTCGCCCACCACGTAGATGGTCAGTCGGTCGGCATTGAACAGTGTACATATGTCCTTGCTGACGTCCAGCATGATCTCGTCGATGTTGCTGGTGGCGTGGATCTTGTTGGTCACATGATTGAGGTTCCTGGTGAACTCCAACCGCAACCCCATCTCGTTCATATTGCCTTGTACCGGACTGGCCATTCTATTTCTCCTCAACCTTGCGACTGCTATTGTTGCTGTGCCTTCGGCACAGACCACAAACCGTTCTCCAATACATACACGTCATATCCCGCCTGGGCCAGAATGAATGCAGCAGCTGCGCTGCGTCGTCCGCTCTGGCAATACGCGATATACGTCGTTGCCTTGCCGAGCACCCCGATCGCGTTGCGGATGTCATTGAGCGGAACATTGATCGCTCCCGGCAACTTGTCGTGCCGGTATTCAGGCGGATGGCGAACATCCAGCCAGATCGCCCCCTGGGCGACTTTATTCCTGGCATCCTCGTAGTTGATGCGATGCAGCAAGGGCTCCTGCATCAATTTCAGGAAATCCTGCTTCTTCAGGCGCAACAGCACACCGTTACTCTTCATCGTCACTGTGGCGTTGCGCTTGGACTCTGAGACCAGCGCCTCCTCCCCAAAGACGTCGCCCGCCTTGAGTTCGGCCAATACCAGATTCGCCCCGCCGACCAGGCGCGTGACTTGCGCACGCCCGCTTTCGATCAGGTAATAATAATCCCCGTCATCGCCCTCGCGGATGATGACATCCTTGTCCCATACCGCGATAGCCTCGATGCAGTTGAGCAGTTTACCGATATTGGCCGACGGCAGATGCGCAAACGGACTGTTGCTCAGGTTCTCCGCGCTGAACATGCCGGAATTCAGCAGTCTTTTCAGCGCCGACTCAGAGCCTTCCTTCAGTGCCGTCGGCCTCACGTCGTCATGATAGGCGAACTGATCCCATGTCACCATGCGGTCCAGCAGCTCGTCGTCGACGCGCAACAGCTGCACGTCGCTCAAGGCTTGCGCCGAGCGGATAGCCGGCTGGCGCTTGCCTATGGGATGGCGCGCCCATTCAGAACCGGACCGGATCAGCACGCGATTGTCATCCTCGTACACCACTTCCAGCTCGCCGCGCAACAGATAGACCGACTGCCCCGCGGGCGGATGATCCCTGAACGGGTCGCTGTCCTGTGCCACGCTTTCCACATGACAGTAGTCAAGCAGTTCGCGCAGGCGCGCCGGGCTGAACGACGAGATCGGTTCCAGCGCTGCGAGCACTCTGATGTCCAGGATATCCTGCATAATGTCGTCTTCGTCCGATCCTAAAATTCGAATACCTGTCCGTTTTGCAGCATCTTCGGCACAAATTTCTGCACGCACTCGCTGATTTCCTGCATCGTCAGCTCGATCTCGCCGGGTTTCAGGTGAGTGATGTATATCTTGGGATCGAGCCTGAGCTTGGCCAGTTCTTCCGCCAGCAATGAAGGGCAGAGGTGCTTGGAGATAACGGCAAGATCCCTTTCCGCGTTCGAAAAGGCCGTTTCGACTATCAGGTATTCGAGGTTCGGAATGCGATTGACTGCCTCCCACAAGGCATCGCATGTTGTCGTGTCTCCGCTGAACACCAGGCTCTGCCTGCCGCTGTCAATCCGGAAGGCGACTGCCGGAACCACGTGGTTCGCCGGCAGAGGCGTAATCTTGCGACCGCCGATGTCCACCGTCTCGCCCAGCACGATCTGCTCATAACGCAGTATTGGCTGGTGCAGGCTGGGTATTTCACTGAAATCCGGCCATATCTCCCAATTGAATACATGCTGCTTGAGGATGTTCAATGTCTCGTCGGTCGCATGAATGACCAAAGGCTGGTCGCGCATGAATCCCACGCTGTCGATGAGCAGCGGCAGGCAGGCGATGTGATCGAGATGCGAATGGGTCACAAAGACGTGGTCGATCACGCTCATCTCGGCCAAGCTCAGATCGCCGACACCGGTTCCGGCATCGATCAGCACATCGTGATCGAGCAGCATTGAGGTGGTGCGCAAATTGCCCCCGATACCTCCGCTGCATCCCAATATTCTCAGTTTCATCGTCAGCGTTCCCGATTCGCTCATTTCGTATTGAAGACAAACACGCCATCCCAGTTTTCGCCCGGCGGATTGTTGCGGTAGTAGGCGACGCGCTCGCCGTACATTTCATATAATTTTTCCTGCGGAGCGATCTTCGACAGGCCGTACAGTTGCAGCTCCGCCTTGTCCCACTCCTGCCTGCGATAAAACCTCAGCGCCTGCTGGAACAGCCGGATTTCTTCAAGCACGGAGGATTCGACTTCTCCGACCGGGCCGATTGGTTCGTAGACTGCCACCGGTTTGTCTTTTCCTTTGACGCGTACCAGATCAAGTTCGCGATAGACAAATTCCGGGGCCTCTTCCTTGGTCACCTCTCCCACCAGCACACCGACTCCATACTCCTTGGTAATACCTTCCAGACGCGCCGCCAGATTGACCGCATCACCCATCACCGTATAAGCCATGCGCACTTCGGAGCCCATGTTGCCGACGCTCACCCGTCCGGTATTGATGCCGACGCCGATGGCAATCTTCGGCCAGCCGCGCTCCCTGAAATGCGGCTGCAGGCCGCTCAAGGCCCTCTGCATCTCCAGCCCGGCCAGCACGGCATGATAAGCGTGTCGCGTGTCCGGCAGCGGCGCCCCCCAGAATGCCATGATACAGTCGCCCATGTATTTATCAATTGTGCCGCGATGGCGGTAGATCACACGAGAGAGAGGGGTCAGAAACTCGTTCATCAACAGGGACAAGTCCTTGGGTTCGAGCCCTTCCGAGATCGTGGTGAAGCCGCGCACATCGGAGAACAGGACGGTCATTTCGCGGCTTTCGCCTTCCATCGAGACTCGCTCCGGATTCCTGCTCATCTCGTCGACCACTTCGCTCGGCACATACTGGCCGAACAAGCCGGTGATCTGGCGCTTGGTACGCTCCGTCGTAAAGTAGCCATAGGTCATGTTCAGCGCGAACAATGCAAAGACCATGATCAGCCCGCCCGCCAATGGCAGGGCAATATTGCCATATCCCCACAGCGAGCCGTTGACGACGACTTCAACCAGCAGCACGCCTGCCGAAAGCAACGTTCCATGGGCCGGACTCAGCAGGGGCAGGAGAATGGCCAATGCAACGCCTGCGATGAGCAACATCAGCACGTTCGCCCCCGGCACGTAGGGCGGGTTCTGCTTGATGTCCTGATTGAGGATGCCGCTGATCATGCTGGCATGGATCTCCACCCCGGGATAGACCTCGCCGACCGGCGTGGCACGTATATCCATCAACCCAGGCGCCGAAGTTCCCACCAGTATGATCCTGCCTTTCATATCTGCCGTCTGAACGCGCTCATGCAGCACATCCGCCACCGATATGTAACGAAAGGTGCCGCGCGCACCGCGGTAAGGCACCAGTGTACTGACCTCCGCATCGACCGGAATGCGCAGATTCCCCTGCGGCGACTCCAGCGTCAGCCATTCCAGTCCGCCGTAGTTCTTGTCTTTTCCGGTTGCGTACCCCGGCGATAACTTGGGCATACCTAGGGCGGCGCGCACGACGGCAAGCGCCAGGGACTCGTAATACGCCCCATCGTATTCGACGATCATCGGCACGCGGCGCACTACCCCGTCGAAATCGACCACGGGATTGAAGTGCCCGGCCGATTCCGCGCTGCGCTGCAATTCAGGCAGATTCCCCCCATAGCTGTCCCAGCGCATGAACAAGATCGGGCGCCCCCTGAAAGTTCCCGCGGGAAAAACCGGCTCCGGCAGGACGCCGGAAATGCTCTTGCCGGAACCGCGCTCGCTGTTGCTGAAGTAGTACCCCAGCACCACGTTTCGCTGCCCGATCTTGTCGGCGAAGAGTTTGTCGTATTCGAGACGGGGGGTGATCCGGGTCAGCACCGACTGGAACTGCGCAACGTTCTTGAACTGATTCTTCCCCAGTTCCTGTAACACTCTCAGGCCGGAACTGTTGTCCCTTTCGGCGAACACCACATCGAAGCCGACCACCGCAGCACCGTAATGCTCGAACAATTCGTCCATCAGCACCGCCAGCTTGTCCCGCCCCCAAGGCCAGCGCCCTTCTTCTTTCAGGCTCTTCTCGTCGATGTCGAGAATGACGATGCGATCATCTCCCTTGCCGGGCAAGGTCAACCGCAAACGGTAATCGTAAAGTTTGGCATCGATGAACTGGACGAAACCCAGACGATAAAATCCGGCGGCATCGCCCACAAACAGGAGTACTAGCGAAAGACCGAGCGCAACAAGAAGCGCATGCTTCTTCACTTGCCCACCCGACCTTCCCCCCACCGGATTGCGCGTTGACTGATCACTGGGGTAATCAGGTCTTGAAATAGAACTCCATCTTTACGCCGGCCAGTTCGATAAGGTCATGGTCTCTGAGCTGGTGAGGCTGCTCACCGATAGACGACCCGTTCACAGTGGGGAAGCTGCCGCCTTCCACATGGGTAATGAAAAAGCCGTGCGGACGGCGCGCCAGCACCGCCACTTGCACTCCGGGCTTGCCCAGCGTCGTCAGGTTCTTGACCAGTTCCAGTTCTTTGCCGGCATTGGGGCCGTTCAATATCTGCACCACCGCCGCGGGAGGCTGCCCGCCCGATGCTTCGGCCGCCATGCCGCTGTTTGTTGCATTGAACTGCGCCGTGGCTTCCGATTTGCGCGTCAGCGTGACATCCAGCGGCGATCTCGAGAATCCCTCTTTCGGGGGCATCTTCACAGGAGCGCGCAATACCATGGTCTTCTCGAAATCCGCGGCCGAGGTTTGCGTGGGCTGATCGTTCAGGTATTTCAGTTTGTACTTGCCGATCTCGATCACGTCGTTGTTCTGGAGAAAGTGCTTTTTTGTCGGCGTGCCGTTGACGGCCAACCCGTTCGTACTGTCCAGGTCTTCCAGGAAAGAATCGTTCAGGATGGTAACGATGGCCGCATGATCGCTGCTCACCGCAAGGTTGTCGATCACGATATCGTTGTGCGGCTTACGCCCTATCGTAGTGCGTTCCTTGTTCAGCGGATATTCCTTCAGCACCGCCCCGTCCATGCTGAGTATCAATTTAGCCGGCATATCATCAATCCCCGTAGTTAATTCTTGCTATCTCAATTTCCGAACCATGAATACAACTTCTGCCACCACCCGCGCGGAGCGGAATAATGCCCCTTTACCTTGACCAGAATGACCGACACGTTGTCGCGTCCGCCATTGTCGTTGGCCAGTTGTATCAGCTGGGTTGCCGCCAAGGGCAAATTGTTCTGCAGCATCTGCACCGTCGTCCCGATATCCCCGTCCTCGACCATATCGTTCAGGCCGTCGGAGCACAACAAATATATGTCGCCGACTTCAACGTCATGCACATGCAGTTCGGGCTCCACGTCGGCATCGATCCCGACCGCGCGGGTCACCAGATTCTTGTTCTTGGACAAGCGCGCATCTTCCTTGCTGATCATCCCGCTGTCGATCTGCTCCTGCAACAGCGAATGATCGCGCGTGACACACTCGAGTACCTCTCCGCGCAAACGATACATCCGTGAATCGCCGACATGTACCACGGCCACCCGATCGTCGTAGAACAGCGCAGAGACGATGGTCGTGCCCATCCCGGCATATTGCGGCTGGCTCTGGGCAGCACGGAAGATGGACAGATTGGCCTTCCTCACGTTGTCGCGCAGCAAAGCCACGCCCAGTTCTTCCCCGGCTCCGCCCAAGTCTTCCGGGCGCGCATCCTGCAGACTGTGCCGCACTTCGGTGGACAGCACCGAAACGGCGATCCCGCTTGCCACCTCGCCGGCATTATATCCGCCCATGCCGTCCGCCAGCACCACCAATCCGATGTCCGCATCGTAAGTGACGCTGTCCTCATTATGCGAACGGACCATTCCGGGGTCAGTCTTGCTGACTATCTCAAGCGCATCATGTATATCCACGTACCACCCCTGAAAACTTCTTTACTTTATCGCCCATACCCCGATTACAGGCTGGCCGCACACTGCCGTATCGCTTCCGCCATCGCGTAACCGTTCTCAAATCGGTCTTCGACCTTCTTGGCCAGCGCCTTGTTTATGATGGCCACCACGCATTCCGGCACGTCGGGCTTGACGCTCAGGATGTCCAGATGCGGCTCGTTCGCGATCCGGAACATCAGCTGCGCCATGGAATCGCCAGCGAACGGCAGCTTACCACACGCAAGTTGGTACAAGCTTACGCCCAGTGAGAACAAGTCCGAACGCCCCTCGATCTTGACACCCGACAATTGCTCGGGCGACATGTAGGAGGGCGTGCCCAACACCATGCCGGTCTTGGTTTTGGAGGAATCCGTGATACGCGCAATACCGAAGTCGGTGACTTTCACCGTGTCGGATTCCGGGTCATACATGATGTTGGCAGGCTTGATGTCGCGGTGCACCACGTTCAAGCCATGCGCATACCCCAAGGCGTCCGCCACGCGCGCGATGATGCTCAATACCTTGGGCAGCGGCAGCAAATCCGGCTGTCTGGTATACATCACCAGGTCCTTGCCTTTCAGGAACTCCATCGCGATATACGCCAGATCGTGTTCTTCGCCCGCGTCGTACATCGTGACGATATTGGGGTGGTTCAGGCGCCCGGCCGTTTCGGCTTCACGGAAGAAGCGGGCCTTGACATCTTCCAGCTCATCCGCCTCGAACTCCTGCGCCAGCGCCATGGTTTTGATCGCCACAATGCGGCTGATCTTGGGGTCCTTGCCCAGATAGACCACGCCCATCGCTCCCTTGCCCAGTTCCTTCTCGATCTCGTAGCGCCCCAGCATGGGCTTTGCCAGTCCGGGCCGGTCCAATTTCATCGTGCTGTCGTTGCTTCGGCCGCCGGAGCCGCCGAGTACGATTGTCTCTGCCATTGCCCTGGATTGCGCGGTTCGCGCTTCCAGATCGCGGAACTTTGGATTGTGATCCGCCATGTACTTGAAGACGGATTCGGCCTTGTTGAACTGGCGCTTACGCTCGAAATCCAGTCCGAGGTTGTACAACACATCCATCAAGCTGTCATCCAGCGGCACTTTGCGGAACTTGTCGAAGGCCATGTCAAGCTGACCCTGCCCCTGGAACGCCAGGCCCAGCATGCGATTGCTCTCTGCGGAATCGGCATCGGATTTGAGCTTGCTCTTTTCCGTCATCAGGAAACGTTTCGTCGTGAGCAGCAGGTGGCCGACCAGCAACAGTGCTGCGGGCAACATCAACTGCAGCCACATCGCCTGGGTCGTCATCAGGATGAAATGGACCGCCAGCAACAATACGAACAGGCTGCCCGTGATAGCCGCGGCCAATCCGGCACTCAGGCGCGGCATCAGCAGAATCAGGTACAGTGAAACCGCAATGAATACAGCACCCTGAGCCCAGAATGCCCATCTCGGCGTAACGAAGAAGTCCTGCTTGAGGATACTGGAGACCGAATGCGCCAGCGTCAGCACGGGCGACGTTCCGGCAGAGATCGGCGTCACTTGCGATGCGCCCACCCCGGCCGCGGTAGCACCGATCAGCACAACCTTGTCGCGGTATTTCTCCGGGGGTATCTTGCCGCTCAGCACATCGTAAAAGGAGTCGACCTGGAACGCCGGTTTTCCATCCCGGTCGCCATAGAAAAAAGTGTGCATGCGCAAGGATGGGTCGGTCGCAATGTTCAGGTTACCCACCTTGACGCCCTGTCCTAAAGTGACTTTTATATCTTTCGGATCGAGATTCAGACTCTTCGCCGCCAGCATCAGCGACAGCGAGGGATAATATTGGTCAAAATAGCCGATCACCAGCGGCTCGGTGCGTACACCACCATCCGCATCCGGCGTCGCATTGAGGTGGCCGATGGCGAGAGCGGTCGAGCCGATGGAGGGAATAGGGAACTGCGCACCCAGTGCGGGGATAGGCAGTGCCGATTCTTCGCCACCCACCACATTGGTCAGATTGTTCTTGAGGACATAGTCTGGAAGCGCGCCATCCGGTTTACCTTGCGGCTCGCCCAATTCGAAATACATGCCCAACAGCACATTGTTGGCCTTGATCATGCTTTCTGCCAATTTTTTGTCATTGTCCAGATGATCCTGGGCATCCTGCATCAATGCGTCCAGCTGCGCCCATTCCGGGGGGTTGCTGCGTTTCAGGGAAGAATCGGCAAGGAGGGCGCCGATCTTGTTGATGTAGTCCAAGCCCGCATCGACCTGCGGTTCGAAGAAAAACGCGGTATTTCCAACTACCTTGGCATGTCCCGAAGCCAGGATGTCCAGCATCTTGCCCTGGATCGCTCGCGGCCAAGGCCAGCGCCCAAGATTGGCGATGCTCTGGTCATCGATGGCGATGACCGCGATCTTGTCGCTGGGCATCCGGGAAGAAGCCAGCACGCCCCAGTCATAGGCTTTACGCTCCAGACTCTGTATCAAATCACTATTGGCACCGAACAGAAACACCAATGCGATCAGCACAGCGGCGAACCAGTCCGTTTTCCAAAATGATTTCTTCATATTCGCCCTGCCCGTTTCCACTCGATCGCCGAGCACACAGGGGCGAATACTAAAACAATTTTCAAAATCAAACCATACCTGTTTGATTTATCAGCCGTTTCACTTAATAAGCAATACCGGAACGCTTGCCAGTTGAGTGACTTTGCTGGCCACAGACCCCAGCAACAGATTGGACAACTTATCCTGGCCATGAGCACTCATCATTATCTGATCAACTTGTTGCTCCTGTGCATATTGCACAATGGCCTCAGCCGGCGCACCGATACTGATGTGGTAACTATATGCCATCCCGGCCGCATCCAGCTTCGCGCGTGCCTCGGCCAACGCGGACGCGCCCTGCTCGCGATAGTAATCATTGATAGTTTCTTGATTTATAAATAGCTTTACATTTCCGGACGCCAACTTCCATTGCACATTCAATAGACACACTTGCGGCGTTTCCTTTAACCAGGCAACACTTCTGATCACGTACTCCACCGCGCGGTTAGCTCCAGCCGAGCCATCTACCGGAATCAATATCTTCATCTGCAACTCCCCGTTCACGATTTATCGCGGGCGGCGGGCACCTGCTCGTCCACCAGATCGACCGCTTTCGCCGTCACCGTCTTTCGCATCGCCAGCCACTTGCCCAGCGCCAATACCAAGATTGCGCATGCCGTCGGAACCAGCCAATGCAAATAGTGATGCGCTTCCAGCAAGGGCTTGAACAACGCTTCGCTGACCAGCATCTCGCCCGCCACATAGCCCAACAACGCACCGCCCGCGTAGATAATGACAGGGAAGCGGTCGATCAGTTTCAATACCAGCTGACTGCTCCACGCGATCAAAGGAATGCTGATCAACAAACCAAATACCAGCAGGAAGGTGTTTCCATTCGCCGCCGCCGCCACGCCCAGCACGTTATCCAGGCTCATCACAAAGTCGGCAATGATGATGGTCTTCACTGCGCCCAACAGATGCGTTTCGGCCTTGATGTTGCCCTCACCATGCTCCTCTTCCGGCAGGATCAGTTTGACGCCGATCCACAGCAGCAGCAGCGCACCGACCAGTTTGAGATACGGAAGTGACAACAGGCTCACCGCAAAGAACGTCAGCACGATACGCAAGCCGATCGCCCCGCCCACGCCGTACATGATGCCCTTCTTGCGTTGCGCGTCGGGCAGGTTGCGGCACGCCAGCGCGATCACCACCGCGTTATCCCCCGAGAGCAGCAAGTCGATAACGATGATTTTGAACACATCCACCCAGAACTGGGTTGAACTCAGCATTTCCAGCACGACATTCCCTTCAAAACCGGGAAAGGCATATGGGATCGCACCAGCGGTGCTCAAGGGGAAACCTCCACCCTTCCCGCTTATCCCTTCCTCGTTCCCGCTTAGCCCTTCAACACCTTCTGCATCGTGCGCCCCATCTCCGCCGGGTTGCGTGTGATGTGTATGCCGCATTCTTCCATCACGGCCAACTTCTCGTTGGCTCCGCCCTGGCCGCCGGAGATGATCGCCCCGGCGTGCCCCATGCGCTTGCCTTCGGGAGCCGTGACGCCCGCGATGAAACCGACCACCGGCTTCTTCATGTTGTCCTTGATCCAGCGCGCGCATTCTTCCTCGTCGCTGCCGCCGATCTCGCCCACCATGATCACCGCATCCGTTTCCGGGTCGTCGTTGAACAGACGCATCACATCGATATGCTTCATGCCATTGATCGGGTCGCCGCCGATACCTACACACGACGACTGGCCATAGCCCAGTGCGGAAAGCTGCCCGACCGCTTCGTAAGTCAGCGTCCCCGAGCGTGACACCACGCCGATGCGGCCTTTTTTGTGGATGTGTCCGGGCATGATGCCGATCTTGATCTCGTCCGGCGTGATGAGTCCTGGGCAGTTCGGCCCGATGAGCAGCGTGCGTTTGCCTTGCATCTTGTAGCGCGTCTTCAGCATGTCATGCACAGGAATGCCTTCGGTGATGCAGATCACCAGATCCAGATCGGCAGCGACCGCTTCGTCTATCGCCGCTGCCGCGCCCGACGGCGGGACATAGATCACGGAAACTGTTGCGCCCGTCGCCTTTTTCGCGTCGAGTACGCTGGCATACACCGGTATGCCTTCAAAATCTTCGCCGGCTTTTTTCGGGTTCACGCCGGCAACGAAGCAGTTCGCCCCATTCGCGTAGTTCTTGCAATGGAAAGTGTGGAACTGGCCGACCTTGCCGGTCATGCCCTGCGTAATGACTTTGGTGTTCTTGTTGATCAGTATGGACATGATATTTAACCTTTCGCAGCCGCAACGACTTTTTGCGCCGCGTCCGCCATATCGTTACCGGAGATGATGGGCAAGCCGGATTCCGCCAGTATCTTTTTCCCGAGTTCCACGTTGGTTCCTTCCAGGCGCACCACCAACGGCACGCTGAGATGCACCTCGCGTGCCGCCGCAACCACGCCTTCCGCGATCACATCGCATTTCATGATGCCACCGAAGATATTGACCAGAATGGCACGCAGATGAGGATTCTTCAGCATCAGCTTGAACGCCTCGGTCACTTTCTCCTTGTTCGCCCCGCCGCCCACATCCAGGAAGTTGGCCGGACTACCGCCGTACAGCTTGATGATGTCCATGGTCGCCATCGCCAGCCCCGCGCCGTTCACCAGGCAGCCGATGTCGCCATCAAGCTGGATGTAACTGAGCTCGAACTTCGACGCCTCGATCTCTGCCGGGTCTTCTTCATCCAGATCGCGATAAGCCACGATCTCCGGACGGCGATACAGCGCGTTGGAATCAAAATTGAATTTTGCATCCAGTGCCACCACGCGGTTGTCTGCCGTGATGATCAAAGGATTGATCTCCGCCAGCATTGCATCCTTTTCAACGAAGGCGCGATACAAACCCTGCAGCACCTTGACCGCTTCGGCATTCGCCACATCGGGGATGCCGATGGCCCGGGCGACTTGCGCAGCCTCGGCATCGGTCAATCCGGTCGCCGGATCGATACGGACTGTCCGGATCTTCTCCGGCGAATGCTTCGCGACTTCTTCGATCTCCATGCCGCCCTCGCTGGAAGCCAGAAGTGCCACGCGCTGCGAAGCGCGATCCACCACCATGCCGACATAGAACTCCTTGACGATTTGCGCGCCCTCTTCAATCAACAGGCGGCTCACCACTTGCCCCTCAGGTCCGGTCTGGTGGGTGACGAGGTGCATGCCCAGTATCTGGCCCGCAAACTGGCGCACTTCGTCCAGCGATTTTGCCACTTTTACTCCGCCGCCCTTGCCGCGCCCGCCTGCATGAATCTGAGCCTTCACCACCCATACTTTGCCACCCAGTTTCTGTGCCGCCGCGACAGCCTCTTCTACGCTAAAGCATGCTACTCCGCGCGGGGTCGGCACACCGAACTCGCGCAGTATCTCTTTACCCTGGTATTCGTGGATTTTCATGATGACTCCTGTTTTAGGAAGAGAGGAATTTACCAGACGGCGTCAGAGCCACGGTCCGACAGGTCTTAAATAATAATCATTATTAGAATACTAAAACCGGCCGGCATGCACCGCAGGCCGACACTACTTTAATACATGCAGGAATCTTCACAAGGCCGTCGCTGAACGATCCCTCCAAATTCCGATAATACTCCTCAACCGATCTCGCCCGACTCAGAAATCCCAGCGTACCCCTCCAGAACAGAACAGGCTGGAAATACTCGTACTCACTTGCGGACCGTTCGTATCGATCTTCTGATAGCTCAAGTCCGTATCGAAAGTGAACCGCTCCCTGAAACGATAGGAACCGCGCAGCATCGGCATGATTTGCGTCGTCGTACCGCCGAATTGGTCCTTGAAACTGGACACCTGCAGCGTCGTATCCACCATCCAGCCGCTGTTGATCTGGTTGTGGTTGTAGAAGAATACCGTGTGACCGTTCACGGTGCTGCTGGAACTCAAAGTGACGCTCCCCGACCAGATATCTCCTTGCCTGTAAAGGCTGCTCCCGATGACTTGCCCGGTCACGCTTCTTTCCAGCCCGCGGCCCGGTGTGGTTTGAACAAAACCCTGGGGTGTTGTGGCGCCGGTGCCCTGGGATATTGGCAAGCCCGTGACCGGATCGATCGTCTGTCCGCTTTGACCCAGTCCTGTCGTGTTGGTCAGGCGGAAATCCCCCCCCACCTGCCATTTTTCGCGGAAAGGAACAGTGATACCGACCTGCCCCATGTTCGCTGTTGCGGTCCGGGACATGGCCAGATCGCGCAAGCTGCTGACCGACATGGTTTGCAGCAAATCATTGACCGAAGAAGTGCTCGCTCCGTTCAAGGCGTTGCGGATGCTCAGAGAGGGGGTCTTGCGGTGGTCCAGCATGAAACTCACGGTACCGTCAGGCAGCAGATACATCCCCTTCGTCATGCCCATGAACTGGGCCGCGTTCACCGCCTTGAAATAGGTATCGCAGTCCAGTAGTCCGTATGCGTTTCTCTTGTCGTCGAAATACCGGAATTCCGAGCCTATCGCGCGCCGATCGAGCGTCCCCTCCACCGTTTGATTGATGCCGTAGAACGAAAATGCCCCCTTGTCCACGCTGGCGCCGACAAATCGCGGCTTGGCGCCTGGCGAATAATCCACCAAGGCTCCGGCCACGCTATTCACGCGGATGTCTTGCGCATCGCCATAAGACGCTGCCAGGCCGTCAAATAGCCCCAGCACGCCCTCCCCCATGGATGACTGCCTCCCGACGCGCACCAGATAATCCTGCGTGCGGCCCTTGATTTCGCCGTAGGCTGCGATTGCCCGATTGTAGCTGGGCTGGGTGGACAGGAGATTCTTGGTGTTCACATCCCTGAACACGAGACGGCTGTCGTAGTTCTCATTTCTGTAACGCTCTGATGCGTCCACGCTGGTGATGAGCATGGACTGATCGGTCATCGATTGCGAATCGGTCGTCGTCGCGCCGTTAAAAGTGCTGGTTGTAGCGATATTGCTTCTGCCGTAGTAATAACGTGAGGATATGCTGCCGAATATCGTCACGCTCGGAGCCGGTTTCTTTTCGTCGCCCGCAGCCGTCATTGGCGACTTCGCGCCACCTTTCCCGGACAGGCCTTCCAAACGTTGCGCCACGCGTGCTGCGCCGGCACCGTCCGGATACAACCTCAGATACAGATCGTATTCGACTTTTGCCTTGTCGGGCTGTCCGCTGCGTTCGCGCGCCACCCCGATCCATTCCTGCCCCTGCTGGGTGTAATCGTTGGGTGGCAACAGCAACAGCTTGTTCAGCACTTCGACCGCCTGTTCGTTTTGTCTGGCAGCCAACGCGTCGCGCGCCTGTATCATCAAATCGCGAGCTTGCCGGCTTATGTCTGCCGCGGCCTCCTCCTCCGGCTTCAATGTCGTTCCGGCTGCGGGTTTCACTTCCGGGCTGATCACAGGCAGAAAAGGCAGGGGTGCGTTACTCACCGGCTGCTTGTCCGGGCGTATGGTAATCAGGAAACTCCTCCTGTCCTTGCCCGCTTCCACGCTGAATTCCGCTTCGCGAGAAAACTCGATCACCAATTTTGGCTTGGTCAGTTGATCTCTCGTAGTCACCGTAAAGCCTGGAATGAGTCCGGAGGGCGGGGATTTGCGCACCTCATCATCCACCCAGGCCTCTGTGCTTGCCACCCCCTGAACGCGCTCGAAATAGATTTCGAGTGTCTTGCCGTGGCTCTCCGGAAAATGGCGCAGGTACTGCACTGGGCCGGTCAACCGAATGGTCGCGACGACTCCCTGACGCTGATACTCAAGCTCGATTTCATCCAGAGGCTGTGCATCCGTAACAAAGGGAAGCAGGGTCAGCAATAGCCCTCCAAAAAAACCATGACGCTTAAAGAAACGCTTCCTCATCCCAACTCCTACCGACTTTCAATAAATTGCAACACCCTTGCCCATATACGCAGGCTTGAGTCATTCGTGTAATCACCGCATTGGAGACCGCGGCAATACCACCCGCCCAGCCCGGGCATGGTCAATCCCAGTTGATATAGGCTGTCCCTTTTCTACCCAAAGGGGCATGACACGAGCTACTCGAGCACGTAACGTTCCCTTGGTGACTGCTTTGTTGAGGTGGATGATTCGGTGCGTAGACGACGGCACCTCTGTAATGACAGGAATTGCAAGCCGTCTGGGACAGATAGGCGTGCAAGGCGGCGCCAGTCGCTACTGTTGTCCCGATATGGCAAACGGTGCAGGGAACTCCGGGAGTATAGGTAACATGGCCCGCCGGCATCGCCCCCAGCGCACCCGCCCAACTTGCCGAATTCATGGTTGTGGTCGTATGGCAATCCGTGCAATTTTGGGTTGCGGTAATGGCGACGTGGCCCGTGAACGAAGTAGGTCCTTTTGCATCGGTACCGTTGTGGCAGCCACTGCAAAGTCTGGTTGGCGCGATATGCCTTGGCGTCCAGGAAATGAAGTTATGGCAATCGTCGCACGCATTGTTGCGCATGAGGTTATAAACATGGGTCGCCGTCGACCTGTAGTACTGGTTGGAGCCCTGGACATGGCAACCTGCGTTGGCGCAGCTGCCCGGTATAACGCCGACGTGATTCCAGCTTGCGGGAAGGAATGCGTAGGATCTGTGGCAGCTGTCGCAGGAGCCGGTCGCTTTCAAGCCCGCGCTGTGGCTTGCCGGCCTGCCGGTGGAAATCGATCCGTTATGACATGTCGTGCATTGTCCCGGCAGGGCGGTCCCGTGGTTGAATCGGGCGCCGAGGAAGGTAAAAGTATTGAAATGGCAGGACTCGCAGGGTGCGTCGGTCACAATGTGGTTGGTGGGTTTCGGTGTCGCCACGACGCGCCTTCCCAATGCATGGCAGCTATCGCAATTCCTGGGGGTGCCCTTGAAAACGCCAGCAACGTGACATATCTCGCAAGCTGCCGTGGCATGGCCACCGACAAGCGGGAATCCGGTGTTCATGTGATCGAAATCGCGTCCGGCCATTTGCGTATCGGCCGTCGCCTGCAGCGCAAATACAGCGAGCACCACGGCGAGCACATTGCCCAATATTCGTCCTGTTCGTTTCATGTTCTCTCCCCCTGATTTAACCGTTACCGCCGTACATTAAGGCGACTACTTCTTCCGCGTGGTTACAACACCCATCTTGATCTGCTTCCAGTCATTACCTTCGTGGCAACGTTCGCACCGGTCGCCAAAGTTTCCGTTATGCACGTCATCTCGATCATGGCAAATACCGCACGCCGTGGATAGCAGCACTTTTTTGCCCATCGGATTCTTGTGGCAGGCATAGCAGTTGCCTGCGGTTTTCTTATGCGGCCCGTCCAGCTTGAAGCGAGTCTTGTTGTGGTCGAAATCCCAGGCCTTCCAGTTTCGCGTGTTGTGACAGACCTGGCATTCGGTTGCCAGTCTGCGCTTGTGCACATCGTCTTTCTCATGGCACGACCAGCAATCCGATCTTGCATCCTTGAACGTTACTGTGGCGTGGCACTTTTTGCATTCAACCAGCACGTGCCGTCCAAGCAACGGAAACGCCGACATTCTATTGTGGTCGAACGTGGTCTTGTTCCAGGTTTGCGCATCATGGCAGGACTCGCATTTTTTGCCTTCCTGCCCCTTGTGCTTGTCGTCCTTCTCATGGCAAGACGCGCAGTCGCTCTGCAGCTTGTCCTTATACAGATCACCCTTGTGGCATGCCGCGCACTTGGCCTGCCGGTGCTTGCCGAGCAGCGGATACCTGGTCTGCCTGTCGTGATTGAAGAGCACTTCCTTCCAGTCCTTTTCCACATGGCAGGACTCGCATTTCGGCCCGAAATTTCCTTTGTGCTTGTCGTCTTTCTCATGGCATGAGCTGCATTTCGTCGGCAACTTGTCCTTGTAGAGATCGCCCTTATGGCAGGCCGCGCACTTGGCCTGCCTGTGCTTGCCCAGCAAGGGGTATCTGGTTGCCTTGTCATGGTCGAAGTTGATTTCTTTCCAGTCTCTTTCAACGTGACATGTCTCGCACTTGGGCCCGAATTTTCCCTTATGCGCCTTGTCGTCGTCCTTTTTGTGGCAAGTACTGCAGACCTTGGGCGTATCCTTGAACTTGTTGTCGATGTGACATTTGTCGCACTTCACTTCCCGATGCTTGCCCAGCAGCGGATACTTGGTCTTCTTGTCGTGATCGAACAGGATTTCCTTCCAGCTCTTTTCGTCGTGGCAAGACTCGCACTTCGGTCCAAGCTTGCCCTTGTGCTTGTCATCCTTCTTGTGGCAGGAGTTGCACTGCATGGGTGTGTCTTTGAACTTGTTATCGATGTGACACTTGGCGCACTTCACTTCCTCGTGCTTGCCCAGCAATTTGAACTTGGTCTTGTTGTGATCGAAGGCGGTGGTTTTCCAGTCCTTTTCAACGTGGCATTTTGCACAGTCCGTTCCCAGGCCGCCCTTGTGCTTGTCGTCTTTCTTGTGGCAATCGTTGCAGTAGGCGGGCGCCTCGCGGAATTTTTTCCCGGCCTTGTGGCAATCCGTGCACTTCACCTTCTCGTTCAGGTGCGCGCCCTTTAATGGATAGTCGGTTTTGGTGTGGTCGAATCTGGCATGATCGAATTCGGCAACCTTGGCGTCGCGGCCCTTGTGGTCGGTATGGCACTCCTTGCATTCCTTGGCTGCGTCCAGCCGGCCATGGAAGCCGCGTTTTTCCGTCAGGTCTTTGCCGATATCCTGATGGCAGTCGGCGCACAATTGCGATTGCGCCGCCTTGTCGAACTTCTTGTGGCACTTTTCGCAATTCTCTTCTTCCTTGGCATGGCTCTTGATGACCTCTCCAGGCATAAGCAATTTGTTTGCTTGTGCCTGAAATGGAAGCGCAAACATGAAGCTCGCCAAGGCGAGGACGCGGAGGGATATCATCATCGGGTCACATCCGGAGATCAGTAAGCATGAACTGCGTACACATGATAGATCGCGCTGAAAACCATCATATAGACCAGCGGGATATGGAAGACATGCCACCACGAGAACAGGCGTTCATAGGTGTGGAACTGCGCCGCATCGCGAACGGCTTTGAGATAGGCCCTGATCTTTTCCTGGTAGTTCATGAATAACAGTTCCATGTTCGCCAGTTGCGCATCCTTGAAATTGTTCTGCCTGGCTTGGGCGGCCATGGCCTGATGCAGCTCTTTGGGCAGTGAGCGCGAAAGTGAAAATGCCTGCAACCCGACCCTGATGAACTGTATGAAGTTGTAGCCGGACTCCCGGCTGTACTTTTCGCTGCTGACGCGAAACTCCTCCATGGCTCTTTCTACGCCCGGTGCAAAGCTGAACATCGATTTGACTTCGCCTGTCAGCTCCATTTCCGACTGCAACTCCTTCAGCGTAGCCTGCCGTCCATAGAGACCGTGGTGAATTTTCGTGTAGAACAATCGCCCGAAAGTACCGCTGCCCGAAACCAGAAGCATGCACAACATCGCTACTGCCGCATTGGGTGAGCCGGTGGGATGCAGATACGGTATGTATACATGATAAGTGGAATGGAAGATGATGGTCAGCGGCCCCAAAATGCCCAACACCATGTGCCACTTGAACCAGCTCGGCAGCACGCCTATTTTCTGGAATATCCTGACGCGCTTCCGCAAAGGGTAGAGCAGCAAAACCAGCATCATCAAGCCCCCGGCAAGGCCAAGGTTATAGCCAAAATCAAACAGCTCCTGTCCGGGTTTGAAAAGTGTCTGAGGATAGAGTACGAAATACCCTCCAAACGTAATTGACCCCACAATGCCTATAAATATCAACCACCTCAGATGCTCTGATTCTTTATTAGTATTCATCCTTGCTTTCAAACTCAAGTTGCATAGACCATCCCCGACTAATTTTAACGGGAATTTTACAATATTCAAACTGGCTATTTGTTTTCCATTGCGTCGAAGCTTAGAATAGCCCGCGTCTACCTTGAGTCATCTTCCGAGTCTTTATCAAATCCACATTGAGAACTCGACCATCCCTTTGTTAACAAATACTTCTTTTCTCTCACATGAATATTGAATCCTTCGCGATCTACTTGGCGCCGCTTGCATTGATCGTATTTTTTTATCTGAGAGGTCGATACAAAAAAGAAACCACTTCGGTCGAAGTGCTTACAGAATCGATAGAGGCGGGCTTGACCGAACCCTCGTCCCTGCATCCCGAGATCAACCCGACCCTCTGCATGGGCGCCGGCAGTTGCATCACGGCTTGCCCGGAGGGGGCGATTGGCATGATCAAGGGCAAGGCGGTGCTGATCAACCCGACACACTGCATCGGCCACGGAGTTTGCGCGCCCGCATGCCCGCACGACGCCATCAAGCTGGTATTCGGTACGGCAAAACGCGGCATGGACATCCCTCAGGTCAACCCCAACTTCGAAACCAACGTGCCTGGGCTATTCATCGCCGGTGAACTGGGCGGCATGGGGCTAATCCGCAAGGCCGCTACCCAAGGTATACAGGCAATGGAATCCATCGCCAAACTAAAAGGCAGCAGCAACCCTTACGACGTGGTCATCATCGGCACCGGACCGGCCGGCTTGGGAGCGACGCTCACTGCGATCGAAAACAAGTTGCGTTATGTCACCATCGAACAGGAAGAAGCGCTCGGCGGGGCCATCTTCCAGTACCCGCGCAACAAGATCGTGATGACGGCGCCGGTAAAGTTGCCTATCGTCGGGAAAGTGCACTTCCAGGAAGTCAGCAAAGAGAAATTGCTTGAGTTCTGGCAAGGCATCATCGACAAGACGGGCATGAAGCTGAACTTCAACGAACGCATGGAGAACATCACCAAAGCCGACAAGGGCTTTATCGTCAAAACCACGAAAGGTTCTTACGAGACACGCGCGGTTCTGCTCGCGATCGGCCGCCGCGGCACGCCGCGCAAACTCGGCGTTCCAGGCGAGGATCTGCCCAAAGTCGTTTACCGCCTGATTGAGCCCGAGCAATACAAGAATATGCATGTACTGGTGGTGGGAGGTGGAGACAGCGCGCTTGAGGCAGCCATGGCCATCGCCGAACAGCCCGGAACAACAGTCACGCTTTCCTATCGCAGCGACGCATTCGGTCGCGGCAAGCCGAAGAACCGTGATCGGCTGAAACTGATGTCCGAGCAAGGCAAACTCACGGTGCGCCTGAAATCGAATGTGAAACTGGTCAACAAGGAAAAGGTGTTTCTGGAGCAGGACGGCAAAGTGCTGCAGATACCGAACGATGCGATCATCGTTTGTGCAGGCGGTATTTTGCCCACGCCGTTCCTCAAGCAGATCGGCGTGATTGTCGAATCCAAGTTCGGTACCGAATAAGGTCGCAGGTAAAACGAAAAGGCTTGCCAGATGCAAGCCTTTTTTATTGGTGCCGCTTGTCGGATTCGAACTGACGACCTACCGCTTACAAGGCGGTTGCTCTACCAACTGAGCTAAAGCGGCTGGGTTTGAAACTGGTGGGTCGGGCGAGATTCGAACTCGCGACCAACGGATTAAAAGTCCGCTGCTCTACCGACTGAGCTACCGACCCCTCCCAAAAGGGAGCGCGCATTATACGGGTTTGACCTCGACTGTCAAACGAACCGGCAGAAGGCTATTCACTGCGATAGCGCGTGGAATCTGGCACTCCGGCTGATTGAAATCCTTCCCGGCGCAACCGGCACGAATCGCAGCGGCCGCAGGCGCGCCCGGCCTCGTCGGCCTGGTAGCAAGATACCGTGAGTCCGTAATCCACGCCCAGCCGCACTCCCTGCCGGATGATTTCCGCCTTGGTCAGGTGCAATAGCGGCGCATGCAATGTCAGGGGCTTGCCTTCCACTGCCGCCTGGGTCGCCAGATTCGCCATACGCTCGAACGCAGCGACATATTCCGGGCGGCAATCGGGATATCCGGAATAATCCACCGCGTTCACGCCGAAGAAGATGTCTTGCGCATGCAACACTTCCGCCCACGCCAGGGCAAGCGACAACATGATGGTGTTGCGCGCCGGAACGTAAGTGACCGGAATACCGCTGCTTGCATGCTCCGGAACAGCGATGTTTGAATCGGTCAGGGCCGAACCGCCGAACCCGGTAAGATCGATATTCAATACACGGTGCTCACGTGCTCCAAGCGCCTGCGCCACTTTTTGTGCGGCAGCAAGTTCAGCATGATGCCGTTGCCCGTAGTCAACGCTCAGCGCGTAGCATTCGAAACCCTGTTCTCGCGCCATCGCCAACACCGTTGCGGAATCCAGGCCTCCCGACAGTAATACCACCGCTCGTTTCATCTTCAACGCCCCGCCTCGTTACCCCACAGCAGTTTGTGCAACTGCACCTGCAAGCGTACCGGCAAGCGGTCACGCAATATCCATTCCGCCAGATCCCTGGCGGCGAGTTGCCCTTGCGCAGGCGAGAACAGCACCGCGCAGTGCCGCGTCAACTCCCGCTCCTCCAGAACTTGTTTCGCCCATTGGTAATCCGACTCGTCGCACAGCACGAACTTGATCTCGTCGTGCGGATTGAGATGCGCCAGATTGCTCCACAGATTTTTCTGAACTTCGCCGGATGCGGGCGTTTTGATGTCCAACACTTTCATCACCCGTGCGTCCACACCGCTCACATCCAGCGCTCCGCCCGTTTCAAGAGAAACGTCATAACCTGTGTCGCATAGTGCTCGCAACAGGATCAAACAATTCTTCTGCGCCAGCGGTTCACCGCCGGTGACGGTGACATAACGAGGTGCATAACCGGCCACCTCTGCCATGATCGCTTGCAGCGTCATGGTCTGCCCGCCGGTAAACGCATAGGCCGTATCGCAATAGGTACAACGCAACGGGCATCCGGTCAGCCGCACGAACACGGTCGGCAAACCGACACGACTGGTCTCGCCTTGCAACGAATAAAATATCTCGCTGATGCGCAATGACTCGCTGCCGATGTGCGACATGATTTTGGAAAACTACTTGATAGTGGCAAGGCGTTTTTTTGCCTTGTCGGAAGCGTCGCTGCCCGGGAATTGGGAAATGAGCTGTTTAAGGGTCTTTCTGGCTGCCGTCTTGCTCTTCAATTCCAGCTGGCACTCCGCAATATTGAGCATCGCCTCCGCTGCGCGGGGATGATCCGGAAATTTGCTGACCAATGTCTCATAACTGTTCACGCAGTTCTTGTAATCCTTCAGCAAGAAGTAAGAATTACCCATCCAGTAATCTACGTTCGCCTCATGCACCGATTGCGGATAAGCCTTCAAGAACTCACTGAAGGCCGATGCAGCGCTCTGATAATTTTCGGCCTTGTAAAACGTATACGCGGCTTCGAATGCACGGTTCTCGCCCAACGGGTCTGTGGATACATCCTTGGAACCGTCGGCACGCCCGGATGAATTGACAGCAGCGGACTCACCCGCTTCGATGCGCCGCAGACGCGTATCCAGATCGACGTAGAAGTCCTTTTGCCGTTTCTCTGCATCTTGCAGGCCATGCACGAGTTCTTCGTTCTGCCCGCGCAGTTTTCGCAACTCGGTATTCAAAGCCTCCAGTTGCATCTGCAGATCAAGCGTGGAACGAACGAACTGTTCCTTGTCGGCCTCTGCCGAAGACAAAGCCTGCTCGAGTTTGGTGATGCGCCCATCCAGTTGTTGGATCTGTTTGCGTGCATCGTCATCCGCGAACAGTCCCGCCGCAGCGTGACTGCTCGCAACACACAGACAGATCAACAACCAGAAACGCATGGGCAAACGAATTATTTACTGGGGTAAACGATGTCTGCGCGACGATTCTGCGACCAGCACGATTCGTTATGCTCAACGCAGCGCGGCTTTGCTTCGCCGTAGCTGACCGTCTCGATCTGTGAAGCCTGGGCTCCGGACAGAACCAGCAGCTTCTTCACGTTATTGGCGCGACGCTGACCCAGGGCCAGGTTGTATTCGGTGCTGCCGCGCTCATCGGCATTGCCTTCCACGCGAACTTTGACGTCCTTGTTCTTGCCCAGATACGCTCCGTTCGCCTGAATTGCGGCACGATCCGAGTCCTGCACGGTATCCACGTCAAACGGGAAATATGCGCTACGAACTTCCGGAATTGCCGCGGCCGCGGCGGCTGCCGCGGCGGCTGCCGCATCAGCGGCTGTGGTTGTCTGTGCCGGTTCAGCCGCAGCGGTAGCAGGCGCGGCTGCGACCGGTGCCGGAGCGGGCTCGCTGATCGCCTCTTTCGGCTTTTCGCTGGCACAAGCAGCCAAAAGATTTACCAAAACAATACTCAGGATGATTTTCTTCATTTTTAATCTCCAATATTTACTATTTAAGGAAAGGGCCCCAGATCGGCTCACGTATATCACCGCGCTGGGCAACCATCTTTTGCTTCACTCTGCCATCACTGGAAACAGTCGACAATATACCACGACCTTGCGACTCGGTTGCGAACAAGACCAGCTTTCCATTGGGAGCGAAACTCGGCTTTTTTTCCCATCCGCCACCGGTCAGTATCTGCATCTGCGTGGTTTCAAAATCCTGCACCGCTATGTAAAACACCCCGTCAACGAAATGAGAGAAAACGAAGCTCTTTCCATCAGGGCTCGGTCGCGGCGAGAAATTGCTGGTACCTTCGAAAGTCAGCCGCTCGGCAAAACCGCCATCCAGCGGCACTCGATAAATCTGTGCACTGCCGCCGCGATCGGAAGTAAACAACAACGATTTACCATCCGGCAGGAAGACAGGCTCCGTGTCTATGGTTTCGCTGAAGGTGACGCGGCGCAGTTCTTTTCCGTCGCTTCGCGCAATATAGATCTGCGAAAACCCATCTCGGGACAGCACCATTGCGAGTTGCTTGCCGTCAGGAGACCAGGCCGGCGCGCTGTTGCTCCCCGAAAAATCCGCCAGGACGGTGCGCTGGCGTGTCGTCAATGACTGTACAAAGACAGACGCATGACCGCGCTCGAAACTCACATAGGCAAGCTGGCTGCCGTCCGGCGACCATGCCGGCGACATGATCGGCTCGTTCAACGCCAGCAAGGTCTGTTCGCCGTAGCCGTCGCTATCCGCAACGACCAGACGATAATTCTTTCCTTCCCGATTGACGTAAGCGATACGGGTGCTGAACACCCCTGGCGTGCCCGTCAGTTTTTCGTAGACCAGATCTGCGACGCGATGCCCGATGGCGCGCAATTGCTCCGCCTTGGCGGTGACCGCCAAACCAACCAGTTCGGCATGACGCACCATGTCCAGCAGGCGAAATCTGACCTCGACGCGCCCGCCATCCAGAGTTTGTACTTTGCCGATCAGCAACGCGTCAACGCCCGGCCACTCGACGTAATTCACCTCGCCCGGCTCGTGCGGGGACTTGCCCGCAGGATCGATCAGCTTGAACAGGCCGGTGCGCAAAAGATCGTTGGACACCACAGTGCTGATCGACTGTCCCGCCAACTGCTCTTCCCCGGCAAATCGCACCATCGAGATCGGGATCTGGTGCTCGCCGGCCCCTGTGATCTCGATGGTCAACTCGGCCCGTGCGGACAGCGATACGAAAAATAAAAGGACAACTCCCAAAAAACGCATTACTTGCACTCCTACGGTTTGATCGACAATTTCAATTCACGGAACATCTTCTGCAACGACACATCGGTTGGAACCGGCAGCGGCTCTGCAGACAGGATGGCGCGCTCCGCCGCATCATCGTAGGCGGGGTAGCCGCTGCTTTTCACCAGCACCGGGTCATCCATCAGCATGCCGTCCGGCAACAGAGTCACTTTGAAAATTGCTTCCGCGCTATCCGGCACATCCGACACCGTCCTCATCTTGCGCCGTATCTTGTTGCGTATCATGTCCTGATAGCGATCGATCTGCGTCTGCGTCGCCGCGGTCACTTCAGCGCGAACCTGGGCCTGTACGGCCTGTCTTCTCTGCTCCGAATTTGCTTCATACGCTGCCAGTTCACGCTGTTCGGCTTCTTGCCTGGCCTTGGCCGCCGCTTTCTCTTTTTTCTCGTCTGTTTTGGCCGGCGACGGCTTCACTTCGGTCTTCTTGCTCTTTTTGTCACGAATCTCGATCTCGGCCTTCACCGGCGGCAACACCGGCGCTACGACCTTGGCAGGCGGGGTCGGTTCCATCCTGACTGGCGGAGGCGGCGCCGGGGCAGGTTCTTGTTTGGGCGCGACCTCGGTAGTCGGCAGGCTATCCCACATTTCCACCGTGTATTTCTCGGACGAATGGGATTGCCAGCGGGTGGCAAAATACAACGGCACAAAAAAAGCCAGATGCACCGCCAGCGCCAACGCGCCGGCAACGAAAAAATGGGGCTCGCGATATGCCAGTGCAGCGCTCATCGTGCCTTGGTGAGCAAACCGATCTTCTTGATATGTTGCTGCTGCAACATATCCATGACGTTGATCACCTCCTCATAGCGCACGTTCTTGTCGGCAGAGATCACCACCGGCTGATTGGGGTTCTTCGCCACGATTTGCTGCAAACGAGCGCCAATCTCTTCGTGCGATACCGGGAACTCCACTCCTCCCCTGGCATGGTCACGCAAGAGCAGCGTGGTGTCCTTCTTGATCACGACTTCCAGCGGAGCCACCGCCGGCGCCAGCGATTTTCCCACGCTGGGCAGGTCGATCTGACCCGGATTCATCAATGGCGCCGTGATCATGAATATCACCAGCAGCACCAGCATCACATCGATGTAAGGTACGACATTGATCTGGCTCATCTGCGGATGAGCGGAGCGCCGGCTATAGTTCATGGCCGCACCGCATCATGGATGTACCTCCGACAGTGCGAATGGGTCGCTGCGCAGCAGCGGGGTACCCATCGGTCTACCCATCGCGTGTACATTACTGAGGTGCAAGTTAGCCATTGGTTCCGGCATAACGCGCTTCGCGCATGAGCCTACACCGCAACTTTGTTGTCCCGCACTCATCGCTATCGCGCACCGCGTCATGGCTGCCTCTGCAACACATTCGAAAACTCCTCGATAAAGCTCTCGAAGCGGGACGCCAGCCGCGTGATGTCATGGGCATAACGGTTATACGCCACCACCGCAGGAATCGCGGCGAACAAGCCCATCGCGGTTGCCACCAATGCCTCGGCAATACCGGGCGCGACCTGCGCCAGCGTGGCCTGTCCGACATTGGACAGGCCGCGGAACGCGTTCATGATGCCCCACACCGTTCCAAGCAGGCCGACATACGGACTGACCGAACCGACCGTTGCCAAAAAGGACAAGTGCGATTCCAGATGATCCATCTCGCGCTGATACCGGGCCCGCATCGCGCGGCGAGTGCCGTCCATCACCGCCGCACTGTCCACGCCGTGCGTTTTCTTCAATTTGACGAACTCGGCGAAACCCGCCGCAAAAATACGCTCCAGCGCGCCGACATCGCGCCGGGACTGACTGTTGGCCTGCTGGTAAAGCGCATTCAGGTTCGGATTTCCCCAGAACGCATCTTCGAATTCGACCGTCTGCTTGACGGCGGCCCGCACGGCGAACAACTTGAGGAAGATGTACCACCAGGACATCAGCGACACCGACAGCAGCAAGCCCATCACCAACTGCACCAGCACGCTGGCGTTGGTGACCAGATGAACGAACGACAAATCCTGAATCAGCTCCATTTGCTCAATCCCAATGTTTACGCAACACTTCCGGCACACTCACCGGCTTGAAAGTCTTTACATCGACACACACGAGATGCACTTCACCCTTGATCAATACATCGTCCCCGCGCAGCACCGTCTGTTCTATGCTCACACGACTGCGCCCCATCTCCTTGATCTGCGACGTTACCGTCAACAGGTCGTCCAGCAAAGCCGGCTTCAGATAATCCAGCTTGAGCGAACGCACCACGAACACCATCCCCAATTCTTTCATCAACCCCGCGTTAGAGTAGCCAAATGTGCGCAACCACTCTGTACGCGAACGCTCCATAAAGTTCACATAGCTGGCGTGATAAACGACACCACCGGCGTCGGTATCCTGAAAATATACCCGAACCGGCCAGGAAAAGACTTTGTGTTTACTCATCCCACAATTCCTTGTTGTTCCCGCTACGCGGCTGCACCTCCGACACGTTACTGGCGGAGCCAGCCGATTGCGGGAGCGACTGCACGAGGCCGAAATGCAGGTAAGCATTTGCCGTGGCCATGCGCCCTCGCGGTGTGCGTTGCAGGTAACCCTGCTGGATGAGGTACGGCTCGATCACATCCTCGATGGTGTCGCGCTCTTCGCCGATAGCGGCGGCCAAATTGTCCACACCGACCGGCCCACCCAGGAATTTCTCGATAACAGTCTGCAACAGACGCCTGTCCATCACGTCCAGCCCGCGCGAGTCGACATCCAGCATGGTCAACGCCGCATCCGCCACTTCGCGCGTGGCATTGCCGTCGGCGCGCACGTCGGCGTAATCGCGTACCCGGCGCAGCAGCCGGTTGGCGATACGCGGCGTACCGCGCGAACGCTTGGCGATCTCCAGCGCACCGTCCGGGGAGATGGGCAGCTCCAGCAAGCCCGACGAACGCGTGACTATGCGCTGCAGCTCTTCCGGCGTATAGAATTCCAGGCGCGCCACGATGCCGAAACGGTCGCGCAGCGGGTTGGTCAGCATGCCGGCGCGCGTGGTCGCGCCGACCAGCGTGAACGGCGGCAGGTCGATCTTCACCGAACGCGCGCCCGGTCCTTCGCCGATCATGATGTCGATCTGGTAGTCCTCCAGCGCGGGATAGAGTATCTCTTCCACCACCGGCGACAGACGGTGTATCTCGTCGATGAACAACACATCATTCGGTTCGAGATTGGTGAGTAACGCCGCGAGATCGCCGGCACGTTCCAGCACCGGACCGGAAGTGTGGCGGATGTTGACGCCCATCTCGCGCGCGATGATCTGCGCCAGGGTCGTCTTGCCCAGGCCGGGTGGCCCGAACAGCAGCACATGGTCGAGCGGTTCTTTGCGCTTGCGCGCGGCCTGTATGAATATCTCCAATTGCCCGCGTATCTTCTCCTGCCCGACGTATTCGTCGAGCTGTTTGGGGCGCAGTGCACGCTCCAGCGCTTCCTCCTGTTGCGAGGCGGGTGCGGCGGAGATGATGCGCGGCCCTGCGGAAAGGTCGTCGTTTTGGATCATGCTTGATGAATTTGTCGATACAGCATCTCGCACCGGCCGTTGATCGCCTGGCGGCGTATTTCCGGTTTGATTTTTGCAAACTCTTTGATTACCAGACTGGCACTCAGCGTCACAACTCGATCCGTTCTGATCCAGCGTGGCTTGGGCAGTTGCCCTTCCGTCAACGCATCGCTTTGCAGAGTAACTGTGTTGGCATGGTGGGAGCGCGAACTCACCGCCATGCCGATAAAGTCGCCATATTCGTCGGGCGCAGTCAGTGCCAAAACCGGCCTACGCTTAGTCGTGACTACATCGGAGAAAGGGAAAGGCAATAGCACCAACGCACCTGCCTCAAACATGGTTCCACACCTCATCGTCAGGATTGTCCCAAACCTTGGCGAGCGACTTTTCCTGGGCTTGCATCAGATCACCCCACTGCGCTTGTTCCTGACGCGACTTGAGATAGCCGATAAAATCCAGCACTTCTCTCACCTGCCCTTCCGGCAAGGCCCTGATTTGTTCCTGCACGATTTCAGCCAATCCCATTTTGATCTCCTTTCAGTGGAGTGATGTTACCGCTTTTTGCGCTTCTCATCCCTTGGACAACAACTTCAAGGCTTGGCGGATACCGTCAGAAACGTTGGCCTCTTTGGACAGTTGCTTAGCCGCCCAGTCGGCTTCCTTCTCGTTGTATCCCAAGGCCAGCAAGGCATTGACGATGTCGCTGCCGTGGGAAGCGGCAGGGGCGCCTTGTGCCGCACCCGCCCCGGTCACCGCGAACTTGCCCTGCAATTCCAGCAACAGGCGTTCGGCAGTCTTCTTGCCCACGCCGGGTATCTTGGTGAGCCGGCCGGCATCCTTGTTCGCGACCGCCAGCGACAAGTCGCCGAGGCTCAGGCCGGACAACACCGAAAGCGCCAGCTTGGGGCCGACGCCGCTGATCTTGAGCAACTGGCGGAAAGCCACGCGCTCCTCGCTCGTGGCGAAACCATAGAGGAGTTGCGCATCTTCGCGCACCACGAAATGCGTATGCAGCACCACTTTTTCCTGCAATGCGGGCAGGTTGTAGAACGTGCTCATCGGCACGTCCAGCTCGTAACCCACGCCCTGCACGTCCAGCAGTATCTGCGGCGGGTTCTTTTCCAGCAGGATGCCGCTCAGTCTTCCGATCATTTACATCCCTTATTCTTCAGGTACCAGGTAGGGTGCGCTTGCGCACCAGATGCGTTGGTGCGCAAGCGCACCCTACAAAAACTCAAGTTGCCCGACACAAAACGGCGGCATCGCTGGAAGCCTTATCAATAGGCAATCCGCACGGCATATCCGTGAAAACCGCTGTCATTGGACGACCTTCACGTTAGTAACGCGAAGATGGCCGTCCCTACTGGCTTGCGCGCAAGGCCGTAGTTCAAATTCATTTGCTCAGCAGCAGCGCCAGCGAAAGCAAGGTGCCGTGCACCATCATTGCGCCAATGGTCAATTTGATTGCATCGCTCAACTGCTGCGGTTGTGCGGCATGACGGTACAACAGGCACGACGCCTTCACGCTGAACGGAAGCGCCAGCAATGCCAGCAGCGCCAGCGACGGCAGCCAGCCCAGCAGCACGCTCAACAGCAGCCATGCGTAGGCCAGCACCACGATCAACGCATAACCCCAGCGCGCATGTTGCACTTCAAGGCGCGCCACCCAATGCAGTTTGCCCGCCGCCGTATCGGCGGTGCGATCGGGAAACTGGTTGATATAGAGCAGATTGGTCACCAGCAGCGCATACGACAGCCCCCCAATGAACGGCGCGGCAGCAAAACCTTTGCGTTGCACGAAATCGGTACCGACAGTGATCGCGAGGAATCCGGCCGCGACACACAACTCGCCCAGGCCTCGGCTGTTCAGACGGAACGGCGGCGCGGAATATGCCCAACCGATGAACAGGCCCGCGAGGCCGACATACATCAGTTGCGGCGCAGAATACGCCATCAGCCATAGCCCGGCCGCGGCCACGCAGCCCATCAGCACGAAACCGAAGTTGCGGGTCTGCGCCAGCGTCAGCACCCCGTTCTGGATGAAGCGGCTGCCGCCGGTGAACGGGAAGATGCGTTCCGTATTCTGCGCATCGGTGCCGTTGATCGCATCGTAATAATCGTTGAGCACGTTCACGCCCGCTTGTGCAAGCAAGGCGAACAGCAAAGTCACCAGCGCCAGCGGGATATCGAAGGCCAGGCCATCGTGCCAGACAACGGACAGTCCAACCAGGCAGGCCATCAAGCTTGCCGTCAGAAACGCGGGGCGAGTCGCCGCAAAATACCGGGCGAACGGATTCTGCAACATCGCGAGTGTCGGTTCCATCGGTTGCGTCATACCAGCCTTCCTCCTCGAACTCGAAAACCTCTGGTCGCCAATGAGCCCAGCCCCATGCCCCCGTGCGCGTGGCAGATGGCGCACGCCAGCGCATCCGCGGCATCCGGGCCGGGCATGCCCGATAGCTTGAGCAGGCGCTGCACCATCGCCTGCACTTGCTCCTTGTCGGCGTGGCCGTTGCCGACCACTGCCTGCTTCACTTGCAGCGCGGTGTATTCCGCCACCGGCAGGTCGGCCTGTACCGCCGCACAGATGGCCGCTCCGCGCGCCTGTCCCAGCAACAGCGTCGATTGGGGATTCACGTTCACGAACACTTTTTCTACCGCCACTTGCGCGGGCTGGTGCAGCGCAATGACTTCGCCCAACCCGCTCAAAATGGCCTTCAACCGCTCCGGTAATTCGCCGTCCGGCGTCTTGATGCAGCCGCTGGCGACGTAATGCAACTGCTGGCCTTCCTTATCCAGCACACCAAACCCGGTGATGCGCAGGCCGGGGTCGATGCCTAGAATCCTTATATGGGAAGGGGAAAGAGGGAAGGGGGAAGGGGGGCTCATCGGCGCTCCAAGGTCTTACCCTTCTCTCTTCTCCCTTTACCCTTCTCCTGTTTCACTCTTCAATCACCGCGTTGGTATAGACCTCCTGCACATCCCCAACGTCTTCCAGCGCATCCAGCAGCTTGCGCATCTTCACCGCATCTTCACCCGTGAACGTCACTTCGTTCTCCGGTTTCATGGTGACTTCGCCCATCTCGGGCTTGAAACCTGCCGCTTCCAGGCGCTGCTTCACCGCCATGAAGTCATGCGGGGAGGTGATGACTTCGATGCTGCCGTCGTCGTTGTTGACGATGTCTTCCGCACCCGCATCCAGCGCCACTTCCATCAGCGCATTCTCGTCGGTCCCGGGCGCGAAGATCATGTGCCCGCAATGCTTGAACAGGAAAGACACCGAACCGTCGGTGCCGAGATTGCCGCCATATTTGGCAAAAGCGTGGCGCACATCGGCCACGGTACGCGTCTTGTTGTCGGTCAGGCAATCCACCATCACCGCCGCGCCGTTGATGCCATAGCCTTCGTAGCGAAGCTCCATGTAATCCACGCCTTCCAGTTCACCCGCCCCGCGCTTGATGGCGCGCTCGACGTTGTCCTTCGGCATGTTCTGGTCATAGGCCTTTTCCATCGCCAGACGCAGGCGCGGGTTGATGTCCGGATCGCCGCCCCCCAGCTTCGCCGCGACGGTGATCTCCTTGATCAGCCGGGTGAATATCTGGCCGCGTTTGGCGTCCTGACGGCCTTTGCGATGCTGGATATTCGCCCATTTACTGTGACCTGCCATGATTCTTCCTTGCCATGCAAAATAAGCCGGATGGTAACATTTCGCGCCACATTGACCAAAATGCCCTGTCCGCACAGTTGGCCGCCCATGCCGATTCCGACTTTGCCCCTCAAAGCAAGCAGGCCGGCTGGACGCCGGCCTGCATCATTCAGGGGCTCCGCGGAGACGCCTATTTCTCGTCGGGCTTTTTCATCTCTTCGTCATACTGCTCGTGCATCTTTTCATGGATCTTTTTCATGCCGGCGGCCACTTCTTCCTTGGTGATCTTGCCGTCCTTGTTCGCATCGATCTCGTCGAAATGCGCGAACAGCATCGGCATCCCGATCTCCGCCTCGTCCTTGCTCAACGCGCCGTCGTGGTTGATATCGGACTCGTCGAAGCGTTCGTCGAAATCTTCGTACCTCCCCTTGTCGGCATGCACGTCGCATTTGTCCGCCATCTTGTCGTGCGCTGAATCCAGTTCCTCCTGAGTGATCTTGCCGTCATGGTTCAGGTCGAATCTCTTGAATTGCGCATTATGGTAGGCATCGAATTCCTTCTTGCTGATCGCGCCATCGCCGTTCTTGTCCATTTCCTTGAACATATAGTCACCGTAGTCGCCGTGATGGCCGACATCGCAGGCCTGAACCAGCGGCGCGGTGCACAACAGACTGCCCATTATGATCAATCGGGAAAAAGCGTTCATGGTTACTCTCCTGTCTGGTTAATCGGCCCGCCCGTCCCGCAGGCAGCGCCATTGCAGACAGATTAACATGAAGGAAGTTCGGCGGCGGGTCGGCAGGTTATAATCCGCGGGAATTTTTTCAGCACCTCCCAATGAACATATTTTACGAAGAAGACGGCGGTTTCAAGGTCGGCAATATCCTTACCGACAACACCACCTCCCTGCAGGTCGAGAACACCCACGGCAAGCGCAGCAAGATCAAATCGGCCAACGTCATGCTGCGTTTCGCGCAGCCCGGCCTGTCCGAGTTCATGACCCAGGCCGAACAGGTTGCCGCCGGCATCGATGTGGATTTTCTGTGGGAAGCCTCGCCACCGGACGAGTTCGATTTCGACACCCTCGCGAAGGAATACTTCGGCCATGTGCCGAATCCTGTCGAAGCCGCGGGCGCGCTGATCCGCCTGCACAGCTCACCGATGCACTTCTACAAGAAGGGAAAAGGCCGCTACAAGGCCGCACCGCCCGATGCGCTGAAGTCGGCACTCGCCAGCGTCGAGAAGAAGCGCCTGCAAGCCGAACTGCAGGCACGCTATACCGAACAGCTCGGCAACTTCCAGTTGCCTCCGGAATTCGCCGATCATCTGTCCATGGTCTTGTACAAGCCTGACCGCAACACCATCGAAGTCAAGGCACTGGAAGCCGCCTGTGCGGCCACGCACCTGTCTGCGGCGCACCTGCTGGAGCGCTGCGGCGCACTGCCTTCTACGCGCGATTATCACCTGAACAAGTTCCTGTTCGAGAACTTCCCGCGCGGCACCGGTTTCCCCGAGGTCACGGTCGAGGAGCATCCGGAGCTCCCGCTGGCCAGCGTCACCGCCTTCAGCATCGACGATGCGAGCACCACCGAGATCGACGACGCGTTCTCGGTCGAGAGGCTGCCGAACGGCAACTGGCGCATCGGCATCCACATCGCCGCGCCCGCGCTGGGCATCCCCCCGAATTCCCCCATCGACGCCATCGCCGCGCAGCGCATGTCCACCGTCTACATGCCGGGCGACAAGATCACCATGCTGCCGGAGAACGTGGTGCAGGCCTTCACGCTGTGCGCCGACAAGGTCTGCCCGGCCCTGTCCCTCTACGTCGAGGCGGATGCGGCTACGCTCGCGGTCGTGCACAGCGAGAGCCGCATCGAGCGCCTGCACATCGCCTCCAACCTGCGCCACGATACGCTGGAACCCTTGTTCAACGAAACGACGCTGGCCGCCGGAAAACTCGATTACGACCACGCGCCCGAACTGAAGCTGCTGTGGGACTTCGTGCAGAAGCTGGAAGCGGCGCGCGGCAAGTCTGCCGACAACAGCACGCAACAGATCGACTATACCTTTCATGTCGAGAACGACCGCATCACCATCGGCCATCGCCTGCGCGGCTCGCCCATCGACAAGGTCGTGTCGGAACTGATGATCCTTGCCAACAGCACTTGGGGCAAGCTGCTGGACGACCATAAGGTGGCCGGTATCTATCGCACCCAGAACAACGGCAAGGTCAAGATGAGCACCGTCGCTGCACCGCACCAGGGCTTGGGTGTGGCGCATTACGCCTGGTCGAGCTCGCCGCTGCGCCGCTATGTGGACATGGTGAACCAGCGCCAGATCATCAGCGTGCTGCGCGGGGAACCGCCGGCTTATGCGAGGAACGACACCGCGCTGTTTTCGATCCTGAGCAACTTCGATGCCGCCTACACCACCTACAACGAGTTCCAGCGCAACATGGAGCGCTACTGGTGCTTGCGCTGGTTGTTGCAGGAAACGGAAAAATTGGAAGCCCTCACCCGTGCGTGTGTTGTCGGGGCTTCAGCCCCATACAACCACGGCCTACCCCTTGCGGGTGCAACCCTCTCCCGCCCTGCGGGCGAGGGGGCAAACGAGCCGCTACGCGGACTTGTCGTTTCTGCGACCGTGCTGCGCGAGAACCTGGTCAAGTTTGCCGACATTCCGCTGGTCGGGCGCATCCCGTCACTGCCGGAGACACCTCCCAATACCAGGGTGACGCTGGAGATAGGCAAGATCGACCTGCTCGACCTGGATTTCGACGCACGATACGTGGCCAGCGTGGAAGCCGCCGCATGAAGCAGCGGCTCGCCAACGTGCTGCAACAGTCCGGGCAACGTCTGACGTTTGCCGTGCTGTTCTCGTTTTCCATGCATGCATTCTTCCTGTTCGGCATCACTTTTATCGTGCCCGACTCGAAAAACATCCCCGTCCTTAGCCAGCCTCTGGAAGTCGTGCTGGTCAACAGCAAATCGGGCCGCCGCCCGAACAACGCCAGCGCGTATGCGCAGAACAACCTTGACGGCGGCGGCAACATCGAAGACGAACGTCATGCCAGTACCCCGTTCCCCGTACTCGGCGATGCGCAACATTTCACCCCGGAACAAACTGCCCAGCGTTTGCGCCAAACGCAACAGGAAAGTCAACGCCTGCTGACGCGCGACAAGAGCGATTTCAGCGTCGCGCAGAACAAGACTCAGCAGCAGAACCAGGACAGCTCCAACGCCGAAGGCCATGACCTGGTGCAACGCTCGCTGGAGATCGCGCGCCTGGAAGCGCGGATCGACAAGAACCTGAGCATGTATGAAAAAATGCCCAAGCGGAAATTCATCGGCGCACGCACGCAGGAATATCGCTATGCCCAATACGTCGAGGACTGGCGCGCCAAAGTCGAACGCATCGGCAACCTGAACTACCCCGAGATCGCGCGCACCCAGAAGATCTATGGCAGTCTCACCCTCACCGTCTCCATCCGCTCCAACGGCAGCGTGGAAGACATCGAGATCAACCGCTCCTCAGGGCAGCGCATCCTCGACGCATCCGCGGTCCGCATCGTCAAGCTCTCCGCCCCTTTCCCCCCCTTCCCGCCGGACATCGCCAAGGACACCGACATCCTCAGCATCACCCGCACCTGGACCTTCACCAGCAGCGACAAGTTGGAAAGCGGGGAGTAGCCCCTGGACTGCAAGCAAGACAAGCTGCATGCCGGTTGCGCAAGCTCAGCACAGAGGGGTCATACGACATCCCGGAAGGGGTACAAAAAGAATAGCCGGGACAAAGCCCGGCTATTCCTGTTCTGGAGACGACCGGATCTAGAACTTGTAGACCAGGCCCGCCGATAGCACCGTGAGTTTGGTCGTACCGGTGGTGGCGGCATTCCCTACCGTACCCAGGTCTTCGTATTGGGCACGGATTGCGATGTTGTCAGTGAAGTCATATTTTGCGCCAACACCAAAGGCAAGCCTGGTCGTCGTTTCATTCATACTGACTGACGCTCCCAAGCCGGAAGCTGACATCTTGAAATCCGTGGTTGCAACGCCCAGTTTTCCGATGATGGAAAACACATTGCCTATCGGAAAAGTTCCTGTTCCTGAAACTTGAAACCCGTTCGCCCTCCAGGTTCCAGTTGTGCCAAATCCCGTTCCGATGTTTGAACTGCCATATTCGGCATAGCTGGCTTCCGCTCCCCACATCGGAGTCAGTTGATAACCGCCTGCAACCCGGTACATGGTGGCGGTATCCTGGCATCCGGTCACGCCGGCCGGGTTATTGGCGCAAATATCGCGTCCCTTCGTTTGTCCTATATCCAATGCCGCATAAAGACTGCCTGCCATCGCAGGCGAAATCGCCGCACCGGAAACCAGTATCGCCAGCAAAAATCCGGAATTGATGTTCATTTGTTTTCTCCCAAATATCTCAATCGGTTGCGCTCATGAAAATGACACTCCGCACAATATCCGCGCAGTGAACGCCCGGCTTTTCACACGCCGGGCGTCCACCGCCATGTCTACTTCAGCACTGTCAGACCACCTGTACCGGCGGCCACATACACGCGACCGTTGTTGATGGCGGTGCCGCTTGCCCCACCGATGACCTCCTTGATGGCCAGCATCCTGGGATTCAACGGGTCGGTCCAATCGAGCTTCACCACACCCGCTTCGGCATAGGCCACGTAGAGCAGCAGCCTGGGCTGACCGATCCTCGGCTGGCCGGAAGCATCGCGGTACGCAAGCGGGAAGAACTGCGCCGTCATGTGCTGCGCACCGCCCTCCGCATCTGCATAGCCGGGCAGTAGCTGCAGTTTGAAGCGACTCACCGCGGTAGGCCGGCATTCAGCCGTGCCACCCTGCTTCGCGCTCAGCTTGGTCACGTCGGTCACGGCGGCGCAGGCATTGGCCGCCTGGCCGGCCGGCACCAGGGGCGGCACCGTCTGCGTCACGGGCTGGATCAGCGAGGCCATCGAGTAAGCCACGATGCCAAAGCTGTCGTAGCTGACGTAGGCGTAGTCCCCCACAATCTGCACGTCCACACTCTTGCCGTCGGCGGAACCAAACAGATTGTCCGCGTCGGACTTCATCGGCTCGAAGGTCTTGATCAGGGTCATGCCCGGGGTGATCCCGTTGTTGAGCAGATCGGTCATGTCCACCACCGAGATGCCGGAAGAGCCGGCGGCCACGACAGCGTACTTGCGGTTGGTCGCAGTGTCAGTCCACAGCTTGACCGCTGCAGCGCGGCCCAACGGGGCTTTCCCGGTGGTGGTGCCACCCAGATTGGCCACGATATGCGTACCCGACATGTTGGCCGGCGACGCCACGTTATACACCGTCAGACCATTGCTGCCGTCGGCGACGATGGCGTAGTTGCCGTAGAAGGCCACGCCATAGGCATGGTCCTGACCGTTGATACCGCCAAGATTACCGCCCGATTCCGTACTGTGCTCGTAAATATCCGTGGGCAACAGTTTCAGCAGCGAGGGAGCGCCGACTTTCGCCGTTCCACCGGTCACCGCTGATACATTTACCTTGCGCAGGCCCACGCTCTGGTTCAATACAAAGGCATTGGCCGGATCGCTGCCGAACGCCACCGAGAAGGCATGTGGCGCCGGATAGATGGTATTGCCCAGCGAATCGAGCGTCGGGTATTCGCTCTGCAAGGTATTGGCGACCAGGTGCACGTTGTCATTCGCGATGTTCCACACGCTCATGCCGTGCGGGCCATCCGCCAGGTACAGGAAGTTGCCCGACACAGCCAAGCCTTCGGCGTGCCCGATGGCGATCGCCTGGCCGGAGGCACCACTGGCGTCAGCGCCCACCTCGTTGGTGCTGACGAGCGTCACCGGCGCCCCGAAGCGGCTGGCGACGGCCACACCGGAGGTGGTCAGATCCTGGATGTCGACAAAGCTCACGCCGCCGGCACCCGAGGATTCCACGACATCGATCTGACCGGGACCCGCGGTATTCCTGGCCGGCATCATGAGCAACGCACCGCCGTGGCCGTTGAGCTCGCCCGTGGCCAGCATCACCGGCGCCGTGTAGTTGCCGCTGGCATCCGCAGTCAGGAACTTGGGTACCGCCTCGTCGCCCACCAGCACCGGCGTCATGTCATAGGACTTGACGAACTCGTAGTCGGGCCAGAACGTCGCCGGGTTGCTGTTGTTGTTGAAGTTGCCGCCGGCATTTTTCCAATTGGCTGCCGGATTGTCGGCGCCGCTGAGCACCACCAGACCCGCAAAGTGGTCGGTGTAATAGACCCGGTATGGACCAACGCCTGTACCGCTCTCGTCCACCACTCGTACATCGATCACGCCTGCGTCCTTGAGCATGCCCGCGCCGTGGTAGGACAGGATGCTCTTCGACGAACCCGAGCCTGAACCAGAACCAGAACCTGAACCCGAACCTGAGCCGGTCGGTTCATCCGGACCATGCGCGGGCGAGGCCGGCACATAGCCCAGATACGTCGGCGCTGCCGTCATATCCACCGCCACCAGGCCGCCCAGGGCGTAGGCGATGTAAGCCACCGTCCTTGTCGCGCCGCCCCCTATCGGGAGGTCCGCCACATCCATGGCAAGGGCGTTGTAGTAGTACTTGCCGTAGCGGTCGAACTGGGCCCACGGGTAGCTTGTCAGGGTGGTCTTGCTTCCGAGCTCGGCTGCCGCTTGCTGGTACGTAGGCATGCCGTCAGAGTCGACACCTCCGGACACCGGCGCTGCCAGCGTGCCGGGGCAACTGATCTTGAGATTGGGGTAGCCGAACCAGTCTTCCTGCGCGGCGTTGGTGCAATCAGTGTAGAGATTGTATGCGGCTGTGCGCGTCAGGGTAGCCGTGTCGTACGTACCGATGCCGAGGAAGCCCAGCGCGGCATAGAGTTTGCCGCCGTGCAACTTCAGGCTGACCGGACCACCCCACGGATTTTCCCCGGAATATTTCAACGTCCACGTCTGCGCGCCGTCGATGGTCAGTGCGCCATTGGCCGTAGCTCCCATCAGGTTCGAGAGCGTGGTTTTCTGGATGCCGAAAGCGGTGTTGGCGATGAACAACTGGTCGTCGGTGGTGTCCAACGTAGTGTTATTGTTATCCACCAGCAGGTCGTTCACCGGGCCGGATGTGTGCAATGTCGCTGGCGCGGTAAAGACCGCGCCGCCACCGTCCGAGTAGGTGTACGCGGGCGTCGTGTACGCCACCGTCATGGTGCGCAGGTAGGTCATGGCAGTCGGCGTGGTGACATCCACCACACCGATGCCCTTGCCGCCCATGGACAGCAGCGCATAGTTCTTGCCGCCATAGCCATTGACCACTGTGATGTGCTGAATATAGCCGGGCACACTGATCTCGGCGATGGCGCCCTTGGTCATGCCGACGGGCGTCGCCGCGAACCGGTTGGCCATGCTGTACAGCGTCCAGTCCGTGGTGCCGTCGTTGTACAGCTTGACGTCCTGCGTGGCGCCACCGATCTGGGTGGCCAGCGTACTGATGTTGGCCTCAACGATGGTGGGCAAGGCGGCGGACGTGGACGAAGACCCGCCGGAACATCCCGCCAGTATCAACGCCGCAGCAAGCCCGCCAGCCAAGGCGGACACCTGCACACGCTGCCCGGAAAAGGATTTCAATAGGCCAAGGATATGGGTATTCATAATAGACTCCTAAGTAAAAATTCGACTGATGTATGACGAATTGGCTGTTCCGTTATTTTTATTTTTTACTTTGGCAACGATTTCCTGTTGTCTCGATAACATTGCTCACACGGCCAAAATCCATGGGTGTCAAGTTACTGCAATGCGCTGCTTGAAAATATAAGGACGAATACCTATGCCTATAAGGGCAAATACCTATGCCACAGTGGACTGAAAGCAACCCATCACATGACAGGATTTCTGGCGTACTGAGCGGACGGTCACACCGGCAGCAAAAACGCGTTCTGAAACTGCATGCAATCCGATCTACCCGTGACCTGCACTTGGAATGCGCATGGATGGCAGTTAGAATGCACCCCATGTTGCGCTCCATTCTTCTGAAATCGTTGCTCGTCCTTGCCCTGCTGTTTGCCCAGCAAGGCGCCGTGACGCACAGCATTTCGCACGTGCTTGCAGAGCAGTCACAAGACCATTCGCTGCCGCACGACAAGCATTGCGACCTGTGCGCAGCCTATGCGCAGATCGGCAGCGCGGTCGGCGTCAACCACATTTATCTCGACTTTGGCTCTTCCTTCGGGGCGATTCTTACCACCTACTCCGTTACTTTCCATTCCTTCTCATTCAGCGCGTTCGCGGCGCGCGCCCCGCCTTACTCTGCTTAAGACAGTTCGACTCCCCCGCAGCACGTCTCGCGGGGTTTTGTGTGCTTTCCGGAGTAAATCATGTTCAAGAAAATCTGTTCGAATACGGCCATGGCCGTACTGTTAAGCCATACCATAGGCGCGTCCGCCGCCGACACAAGTAGCGACAACGCCTTCAACCCCGCCCTGTCCCTCATCCTGGACGGCACCTACGGCAACATGCAGCGCGACCCCACGATCCCCGCCACCGGATTCGCCATGAATCCGAATCCGGCGCAAACACAGGGATTCAGTCTCGGTGAATCGGAGCTTGGAATCTCGTCCAATATCGACCCCGAGTTTCGCGGATTCGCCACGTTTGCCATTCTGTCCGCCAGCATCAGCGTGGAGAACGCGTTTGTGCAGACCACTTCGCTGGGCAACGGACTCAACCTCAAGTTCGGCCGTTTCTTTTCCGGCTTCGGATACCTCAACGAGCAGCACGCGCATACCTGGGACTTCGTCGATCAGCCGCTGGTGTACAACACCTTGTGGAACACCCAATTGATCGAGGACGGCATGCAGCTCAAGTGGCTGGCGCCGACCGACATGTTCGTCGAAGTGGGCGGAGAGCTCGGCAGGGGCCTCAATTTCCCCGGCACGGATACCCCGAAGAATGGCAGCGGCGCGGCCACGCTGTTCGCACATATCGGCGACGACATCGGCATCGAGCAAAGCTGGCGTGCGGGCATATCGGCGCACCATACCCGGCAGACGGACTACCAGAGTACCGCCGTACCCGACCTGTTGAACACGCCGGGCGGCACGAGCGACAGCTTCAGCGGGACCAGCAACACGGCAGGACTCGATTTCATCTGGAAATATGCGCCCAACGGCAATTTCCGCGAGCGCTACGTGAAGGTGCAGAGTGAATATTTCCGGCGCAAGGAGGATGGCATGCTGACCTACGGCACGCAGCAGCCGTTAGGACCGAACCTGACCGACCGTTACATCGACACGCAAAGCGGCTGGTATGTGCAAAGCGTGTATCAGTTCATGCCGACCTGGCGCACCGGGCTGCGTTATGACCGGCTCGATCCGGGCATCGCCACGGTGGGCGCCCTGAACGCCGGCAACGTCATCTCCAACTACGGGTTCACTCCGTCGCGTGTCACCTGGATGGCAGACTACAGCGCCAGCGAATTCTCGCGCATACGCCTGCAACTGGCGCACGACAATTCGCGACAGGGTTTGCCGGACAACCAGCTGTTCCTGCAATACATCATGAGCATGGGCGCGCACGGCGCGCACCAGTATTGACATGCACGACTCAAAAGGAAAAATCATGAAAACGAAACGAAGCGTAGTTCCTGCAGGGGCCAATCCGCGCTTGAGCGTGGGCCATGCCGCAACCGGAAGGATTCTGGGTGCGTTCTTTCTGTTGCTGCTGAGCGGCAATGTGCACGCCGCGCTCAACGTGTTCGCCTGCGAACCGGAATGGGCCGCGCTCACGCAGCAGCTTGCGGGCAACCAGGCAAACATCTACACCGCGACCGGCCCGCTGCAAGACCCCCACCAGGTGCAGGCGCGCCCCAGCCTGATCGCGAAGGCACGCGGTGCGCAGCTGACCGTGTGCACCGGCGCGGAACTGGAGATCGGCTGGATGCCGGTGGTGCTGCGCGAGTCCACCAACAACAATATCCAGCCCGGCAGCATCGGGCATTTTGAAGCGGCACAGTACGTCACCATGCTGGAAGTGCCCAGCCGGCTGGATCGTGCCGACGGGGATGTGCATGCGGCGGGGAATCCGCACATCCAGACCGATGCGCGCAATTTCCTGCCGATCGCGGAAGCGCTGAGCAAACGCCTGATCCAGCTCGACCCCGCGAACACTGCGTACTACCAGCAGCGATATGCCGCATTCGACCAGCAGTGGCGCGCCGCCATCGCGAAATGGGAGAAGCAGGCCGCCCCGCTGCGCGGCATACCCGTCATCGTGCACCACAAAGGCTTTCCCTACCTGAACGAATGGCTGGGATTGAAAGAGGTCGCCGAGCTTGAACCCAAGCCCGGCATGGAGCCCAGCGCATCCTGGCTGGGAAAAGTGCTGAACGATCTGCAGCAGCATCCGGCACGCATGGTCCTGCGCGCAGCCTACCAGAGTGAACGGCCTTCGGAATGGATCGCGGAACGCGCGCATATCCCCGCCGTCAACCTGCCCTTCACCGTGGGGGGCACACCGCAGGCAACCGACCTGTTCACGCTGTTCGATGACACCATCCAGCGCTTGCTGGCGGGATTGAAGCAGGGGACGCCATGAACAGCATCGAACTCGACATCCTGCTGCCCGCTTTCATCGCGGGCCTGCTGGTGCTTGCCACGCACATCCCGTTCGGCATGCGCGTGTTGCAGCGCGGCGTAATCTTCGCCGATCTTGCCGTGGCGCAGATCGCCGGACTCGGCGTCATCATCGCCGGATTGCTCGACCTCACCGAACATCCGCTGCTGGTGCAGCTCATCGCGGCCAGCAGCGCGCTCTGCGGTGCGGCGTTGCTGGCATGGATAGAGCGGCGCCTGCCGGACGTGAAGGAAGCGTGCATCGGCCTCACCTTCGTGCTCTCCGCCACCCTGGGCATCCTGCTGATGAGCCATGACGTGCATGCCGGAGAACACCTCAAGGACCTGCTGGTCGGGCAGATACTGTGGGTGAACAACGGCCAGCTCATCGCCACCGCAGTCCTCACCGCGGCCCTGCTCGCCATCTGGAAATTGCTGCGGCGACGTCTTGGCGATTTCGGCTTCTATGCGCTGTTCGCCATCGCCATCACCGCCTCCGTACAGCTGGTCGGCATTTACCTCGTATTCGCGAGTCTGATCGTGCCCGCACTGGCAACCCATCGCCATTTGAAACGGCGTTACCTCTTCGCTCTCGCCGTCGGCGTGTCGGGGTATGCGTCGGGCCTTTTGTTCTCCGTCTGGCTCGACCTGCCGACGGGTGCCGCCATCGTGTGGGCGATGGTGCTGAGCGGGGGCGCCATGCTGTTAGTCCCGACGCCGCGCTGACCGGCCCTTACGTATCAGCCCGTACATTTCCGCCGCGCGGAGGTGTGTTATATTCGCCGTCCGCATACGAGGGAATGGCGCATGTCGTTGGCTAGAAAGCTCTTTGCAGCACCCGCCAGATTCTGGATGAACTGGCCGCTCTGGGGCGGATTGCTGGCAATGCTGTTGCTGGCGAAACATGCATGGGTCGTGTTCGCACCTTCCGAACATGCGGTACCCAGTACAACTGCTGCAACGCAATCGGCGCAAACCGAGCAACTGTTTGGCGTCGTCAATACGGCCACCTCGACGGCTTCGGTCAGCGGAATCCGGCCCATCGGCATCTTCGCGAGCAGCACAAGGGGTTTTGCCGTCATGCAAACCGATACCGGGCAGATCGGCGTGGGTGTGGGCGGCCAGATCGTACCGGGTGTGCGCCTGATTGAAACACATGCCGACTATGTAATACTTGAGCGGGACGGTGCCCGGCAACGCGTCGACCTGAGCAAAGCGCCTGCCGCCGGCGGTGCCGCGCCGGCCCAGGCAGCCAGCTCGGTCCGCGGCGATTCGATCGCCGACGCCCAGGCACAGGCGCTCAACAAGCTTTCGCCGGAACAACGTAAGATACTGCAGCTGCAGCAACAAGAATTGATAAGGGGAAAACATTGATTAAGCGCATCGTGCGAAGAGCCCTGCTGGCATTCTGCCTGACGATCTTTATCGCGACTCCCTGTCACGCCGAAAAGGCGGTAAAAAAAGAAGATGAACTGGTCTCGCTGAATTTCGTCAACGCCGACATCCAGGAAGTCATCCGCGCCATCTCCCAGATCTCCAAAAAGAACTTCCTTGTCGATCCGCGCGTAAAAGGCACCATCAACATCGTGTCCGCCACGCCGGTTTCGCCCGCGCTGGGCTATGACATCCTGCTCTCGGCCCTGCGCCTGCAGGGCTATGCGGCCGTGGAAACGGGCGGCGTGACCAAGATCATTCCCGAGGCCGACGCCAAGCTGCATGTCGATTCCCTTGCACGCGGCAGGGGCGACGAGCTTGTCACCCGCGTGTTCGTGCTGAAAAACGAATCGGCCTCGCAACTGGTCACCGTCGTGCGGCCCATGATCTCGCCCAACAGCGTGGTGGTGGCCTACCCATCCAGCAACGCGCTGGTGGTGACCGACTACGCCAGCAGCGTGCGCCGCATCGAAAAGCTGATCGACTCCATCGACCAGCCCAATCCCGATACCCCCATCGTCATTCCGGTCCTGCATGCTTCCGCGGTCGATCTCGCCGGCATCATCAACCGCCTGATGCCGGAGGCCTCGTCGCCGCAGACCGGCGGCGACGACAACCAGCGCTTCGTGCTGCTGGCCGACAGCCGCACCAACGGACTGCTGCTGCGCTCGGACAATCCGGGGCGCATCGCCCGCGTCAGGGACCTGGTGGCCAAGCTGGACAGTGAAGCCAATACGCCGGGCAACATCCACGTGGTGCAATTGACAAATACCGATGCCACCAAGCTCGCGCAGACCTTGCGTTCGGTCATGAGCGGAGACACCTCGTCCCCGTCCTCCTCTTCATCATCATCTTCATCATCATCTGCGTCTTCGTCTTCATCCACCGCAGCGCAAGGCAGTTCACAGCCGGCCAGCAGCGCGCCCTCGGGCGGCGGCATCATCCAGGCGGATCCAGCAACCAACTCGCTCATCATCACCTCCTCCGAACCGGTATATAACAACCTCCGCGCCGTCATCGAGAAGCTGGACGTGCGCCGGCCGCAGGTGTTTGTCGAGGCGCTCATCGTCGAAGTGACGGCAGACAAGGCCTCCGAGCTCGGCATCCAGTGGCAGACCCTGTCCGGAGTGAACAGCAGCGGCACCAACGTCATCGGCGGCACCAATTTCGGTTCAAACAACAATATCATCGGTGCTTCAACCAATATCATGGGGGTCGGAAATGGCCTGAACGTCGGCGTCGTCAGCGGGACGACCACGCTGCCCGGCATCGGTACGGTGCTCAACCTCGGCGTGCTGGCGCATGCGCTGGCGAGCGACACCAATGCCAATATCCTGTCCGCACCCAACCTGATGACGCTGGACAACGAAGAAGCGAAGATCGTGGTCGGACAGAACGTGCCCTTCATCACCGGTTCCTATGCCCAGACCGGCGCGGTCGCCACTGCCACTCCGTTCCAGACCATCGATCGCAAGGACGTCGGCCTGACGCTCAAGATCAAGCCGCAGATCATGCAGGGCGGCTCGGTGAAATTGCTGGTATCCCAGGAAGTGTCGAGCGTGGTCGCTTCGACGAGCTCCGCAGTCTCGGGTCCCACTACCAACAAGCGCTCCATCGATACCACCGTCATCGTGGACGAGAACCAGATCGTGGTGCTGGGCGGATTGATCCAGGATTCGGTCAACCAGACGGCAAGCAAGATACCGGTTCTCGGGGATATCCCGTTCCTCGGCGCACTGTTCCGCTATGAGACGCGGGAGCAGGTCAAAACCAACCTGATGGTGTTCATCCGTCCTTACATCATGTACCAGAGCGACAGTTACAAGAAAGTGACCGCAGAAAATTACGACAAGGCGAGCAAGGCTCGCGAGTCCCTGCGCATGCCCGACAGCATGGTCATGCAGAACGACGACAAGGACAAGGCATTGCCTCCGCTGTCCCCTGAAGACAGGGCGGCTCCCGCCAGTGCCCCGGCGGCAACGCCCCGCCTTGATGCGGCCAGTGCGCCCGCTGCCGCAGCGCCTGCACCAGAGGCTACCGGTGCGCCCGAACTGGAAGCGGCCAGCGCGCCTGCAGCGGCTACGCCCGTCCCGGCTGCCGCCAGCGCTCCTGCGGCAGCCGCGCCTTCCGATCCGCCCAAGACTCAGCCGTGATCCCGAACATCAATCGCCGCGCCGCCCGCCGCCTGCCTTACTCGTTTGCCAAGGCGCAGGGCGTGGTGCTGACCGACTGCGAGCAGCGCGCCGCGCTGGCGGTCCGCCGCGATGCAAAACCTGAAGCCATCGCCGAAGTGATGCGGCAGTTCGCCCTGCCGGTGGACGCCACGCTGGTCGATGCGGAAGATTTCGAGCGCATCCTGAGCGACGCCTACTCGCAGGCCGACGAATCCACCGCCATGCTGCTCGACGATGCGGAACAGGACATGGACCTGTCCATGCTGCTGCACGATCTGCCCAAATCGGCAGACCTGCTGGAGTCCGAGAACGATGCGCCTGTCATCCGCATGATCAATGCCCTGCTCGCGCAGGCCGTGCGCGACAATGCCTCCGACATCCACATCGAGCCGTTCGAAACGCGCTCCGTCGTGCGTTTCCGCCTCGACGGCACGCTGAAAGACATCGCCGAACCGCACCGCGCGCTGCATGCGGCGATGGTGTCCCGCATAAAAGTCATGGCCGATCTCGACATCGCCGAAAAGCGCCTGCCGCAGGACGGGCGCATCGCATTGCGCCTGGCGGGCCGTCCCGTCGATGTGCGCGTTTCGACATTGCCCACCGGGCACGGTGAACGCGTGGTGATGCGTTTGCTGGACAAGGAAGCAGGACGCCTCGATCTCACCAAGCTGGGCATGAGTGCAAAATCGCTCGAAGGCATGATGCGTCTCACCGCACAACCGCACGGCATCGTGCTCGTCACCGGACCGACCGGTTCCGGCAAGACCACCACCCTGTATGCGGCGCTGTCATGCGTCGACGCCAGCGTGACCAACGTGATGACGGTGGAAGACCCGGTGGAATACGATCTCGACGGTATCAGCCAGACACAGGTCAACGCACGCATCGACATGACCTTCGCCCGGGCGCTGCGCGCCATTCTCCGCCAGGACCCGGACGTGATCATGATTGGCGAGATCCGCGACCTGGAGACGGCGCAGATCGCCGTACAGTCCAGCCTGACCGGGCACCTGGTGCTCGCCACACTCCACACCAACGACACCGTCAGCGCGATCACCCGCCTCACCGACATGGGCGTAGAGCCTTTCCTGCTTTCCTCCAGCGTGGTCGGCGTGCTGGCACAACGCCTGGTGCGCCGCCTGTGTCCGGCCTGTCGCGAGGCCTATGCGCCGGATGAGGCAGAGCTCGCGCTGCTCGCGCGCTACGGAAAGCCGGCCGTGTTGTATCGCCCGGTCGGTTGCACCGGTTGCAATCAGACCGGGTATCGCGGACGCACCGGCATCTACGAGTTACTGGAAGTGGATGAAACGTTGCGCACCATGATCCACTCGCGCGAAAGCGAACAGCATCTGCGCGACTACGCGATGCAGAATGGCATGCTGAATCTGCGCGACGACGGATTGCGCTGGGTCGCCTCCGGCGACACCTCGCTGGAAGAAGTGATCCGCGTGACGCGGGATTGAAGCAGCAGATGAAGCCCGCAGGCCGGATTGGCGGTTTCATCGCATAACCCGACGCTGTCGTGAATTCCTGTCGGGTTATGCTGCACCAACCCGACCTGAGAACGCCAATTTTTATATTTGAATTCTGCAATAAAAAAGCCATGGCTGCATTCCACTACAACGCGCTGGACCCCGAAGGCAAGCCCGTCGCAGGCATGATCGAGTCCGACTCGGCCCGTCTTGCCCGCACGCAGTTGCGCGAGAACGGATTGTTCGTCGTCGAGTTGAATGCGCTGTCCGACACGCCGTCGCAAACCGGCGCGCGCGGCTGGAACCTGCGGTTCCGGAAACGCATCCCGCTTTCCGAAGTCAGTCTCATGTTGCGCCAGCTCGCCACCCTGCTCGAAGCCGGCCTGCCCCTGGAGCAGGGGTTGGCGGTGCTGATCGAACAGGGCGACAATCCGGCCATGCGCCAGGTCATCGCCGCCCTGCGTTCCGAAGTGCTGGCCGGCAGCACACTGGCGCGCTCCATGGAAAAACATCGCGGCACCTTCCCCGACATCCACCGTGCGCTGATCCGTGCCGGCGAGGAATCCGGAGAACTCGCCACGGTGATGGACAAGCTCGCCAGCTATTCGGAAGCGCAACAGGCGCTGCAGCAAAAGATCGGGCTGGCGATGGTCTATCCCGCCATCGTGATCACCGTCGCCATTCTCGTGGTCGGCGGGCTGTTGCTGTTTGTCGTGCCGCCCGTGGTCGAAGTGTTCCAGCAGACGCGCCAGGCACTGCCCTTCCTGACGCGCGCCCTGATCGCGCTCAGCGATTTTCTGACCGCGACATGGCTGTACCTGATCGCGATACTGGCGGCCGGCGCCTTCGCCGCGCATCGCGCCCTGAAACAGGAGGCACTGCGCTTCCAGTTGCATCTCAGACTGCTGCGCCTGCCCATCGTCGGCAAACTGATACGCGGCAGCAACACCGCGCGCATGGCCAGCACGCTGGCGATCCTTGCGGGTAGCGGCGTCTCGCTGCTCACGGCGCTCGATGCAGCCTGCGGTGTGGTCAGCAACCTGCCGATGCGCCGCGCGCTGGAAGACGCAGCGCTCAAGGTGCGCGAGGGCGTGACACTGAGCCGGGCGCTTGCCGCCTCCGGCCTGTTTCCGCCCGTGCTGATCCACCTCATCGCCAGCGGCGAACAGAGCGGCCGGCTCGATACCATGCTGGATCGCGTCGCCAAGCAGCAGACTCAGGAAGTCGCGGGCTTTACCACCGCGCTGACTTCCATCATGGAACCCCTGCTGATCCTGTTCATGGGTGCGGTGGTGCTGCTGATCGTGCTGGCGATCCTGCTGCCCATCATCCAGATGAATCAGATGGTAAAGTGATAAGACAATCGCCCACCCGGTTTCGATGTGACTATTACAAAGGAAAGCAAATCATGAAATCCATACACCCCAACAAAGGTTTCACCCTGATCGAATTGATGGTCGTCATCCTCATCATCGGCGTACTGGCGGCGCTGATCGTGCCCAAGGTGATGAGCCGCCCGGACGAGGCGCGCGTGACTGCCGCCAAGCAGGACATCGCGACCATCACCCAGGCGCTCAACCTCTACAAGCTGGATAACCAGCGCTATCCCACAACGGAACAGGGCCTGGCAGCACTGGTGCATAAACCCACCACTTCCCCCGTTCCGAACAACTGGAAAAGCGAGGGCTATCTGGACCGCGTGCCGAAAGACCCGTGGGGAACGCCCTACCAGTACCTGCAACCCGGCGTGCATGGCGCGATTGACGTGTTCAGCTTCGGTGCGGACCGCACGGCTGGCGGTGAAGGCAACGATGCCGACATCGGGTCGTGGCAGGACTGAACATCGGAAATGTGATGCGCGGCTTCACGCTGCTTGAAATGATGGTGGCGCTGGTCGTCGCCAGCATTATGCTCACGGTGGCGACGCTGAATCTGATGCCGAACACAGAGACTGTATTGCGGGAGGAGTCGCAGCGTCTTGCCTTCCTGATGGAGAACGGCGGGATGAGTTCGCAAGCGGGTGGACAACCGCTCGCATGGTCAGGGACCGGCAACAGCTACCGCTTCTGGACGCGTTCCAAAGAGGGCGCATGGGTGCGCATCGAGCGCGATAACCTGCTGCACCCTCGCACCCTGCCTGATGCAGTCCGCATCGGCAAAGTCAGCTTCGACGGGCGCAGCATCGAACCGGGTTCGCTGATCGTGCTGAGCCCCGATTTGTCCGCCAAGGATTTTCGGGTGACCCTGCTCAGCAACGGCCTGGTTTCCGACATTGTCGGCAACGGCCTCGGCAAAGTGGAAGTCAAGTCCGGGATGGCGCCGTGAGCCGGTTTCGCAAACACCGGGGTTTCACCCTCCTTGAAGTCCTGGTCGCGCTCGCCATCCTCGCCATCGCCATGGCCGCGGTATCGCGCACTGCCAGCTCCAGCATCCGCAATGCCGATGCCTTGCGTATTCGCGTCATCGCAGACTGGGTGGCGCAAAACCGCCTGGCGAACCATCAGGCGATCAACGACTGGCCGTCTCCCGGTATCCAGACGGGCAGCGAAGACCAGGCCGGACAAACCTACCCGTGGCAGGAAGAAGTCATCTCGACCCCGAACCCCACCATGCGCCGCATCGTGGTCAGCGTTTATTCTCCGGCCGACGCGAAACTCAAGCTGCGGGAATTGACCGGGTATCTGGTGCAATATCCACGATGAGCATCCGGTCCATCAAGGGATTCACGCTGATCGAACTGCTCGTCGCCATGTTCGTATTCGCCATTCTTGCGGTCACCGCCTATCGCGGCCTCAACGCGGTCACGCAGACGCGCGCCCACCTGGATCAGGAGACGCGCAAATGGCAGGCGCTGGAACGTTTTTTCGCCCGGCTGGACGGCGAGACGGCACAGGTGCTGGCGCGCCCGGTGCGCACCGCGAGCGGCGCGGAAGCGCCCGCCTGGGCCGGCTTCCAGACCACTGCCCAAAGCCTGGAGGACGTGCAACTGGCCTTCTCCCACAATGGCGGATTCGATGCCGACGGCACGCCGCTGCCGCCGCAGCGCGTCGGCTATCGCCTGCGGCAGGACAAACTGGAGATGTTGCGCTGGACTGCGCTGGATAGCGCCCCGTACAATGTGCCGACAGTCGACACTGTGCTGGAAGACGTGAGCGAATTCAACCTGCGTTACCTGAGCACCAACCTGACCTGGGTGACACAATGGCCACCGATGACGGTCGATACCATGCTGCCCAGAGGGGTGGAGGTGCAACTGGTGTTGAAGGGCGGCGATAAACTTACCCGGTTCTTTGCGCTGCAATGAAGAGACCGACTCAAAGTGGCGTGGCGCTGGTGCTTGTGCTGTTGATCGTCGCCATGGCGACCACCATCGCCGCGTTCATGGCGCAGCAGCAGGGATTCTGGCAGCGTGAGATGGAAAATGGCCGCGACCGCGCGCAAGCCCGGCGCATCGCCGAGGCCGGGATAGACTGGGCGCGTGCGGTGCTGGCCGACGACGCATCGGTGAACCAATACGATGGCCCGCGCGAAATGTGGGCGATGCAATTGCCTGCCATCCCGGTGGAGGGCGGCGAGGTGCAAGGCACGATCGTCGACCAGCAGGGCTTGTACAACCTGAACAATCTGGTCAGCAATGGCGTGGTCAGCACACCCGATCTGGCGCGCTTCCAGCGCCTGCTCGCGTCGCTGGGCCTGCCGCCGGAGCTCGGTAACGCGCTGGTGGACTGGATGGATGCGGATAGCGTGACGATGGCAAACGGTGCGGAAGACGAATATTACATGAACCTCGACAAACCCTATCGCTGCGCCAACCGCCCGCTCTCCGACATCGGAGAACTCGTCTTGGTCAAGGGGTTCGACACCGCCACCATCCAGCGGCTGCAGCCCTTCGTGAGCGTGTTGCCGGAATCAAACACGGCGGTGAACGTGAACTTCGCGCCGCCGGAAGTGTTGATGGCGATTTTTCCGGGAATGACGCTGCAGGATGCACGGCAATTGGCTATGCAGGCAGGTTCGGCCCCATTCTTCAACATATCGGATTTTATGCAGCGACTACCCAAGAACGTGGTGCAGGACAGCACCTTGCTGCTCAGCGTAAGCAGCCAATATTTCATGGTCACGGGACATGCCACCCAGGGCGACGGCGCTTCGTCGGCACGTGTGCTGCTGCACCGCGCCGGCATCTGGGCGACGCAAGTCAGAAAGAGTCTGCAATGAATCTTCGCATCTACCTCACCGCGCAATGGCAGGACGCCGCATCGAGCTGCGCATGGGCGCTGCTGGACGACACGGGCAATGTGCGCGAATCCGGCAGCGGCACGCTGGCGTCGATGCCGCATAGCGACGACGCCACGGTGATCGTCTCCTCGGAGCGCGTACTGGCGACGACCGCGGTCCTGCCCAGGATCAAGCGCAGCAAACTTGAAACCGCGCTGCCCTTCGCGCTGGAAGATGCGCTGATCGACGACGTTTCCGAGGTGCACGTCACACCCGGCGCGAAGCTGCAGGACGGACGGACCGTGCTGTACACGCTGAACAAGAATTGGCTCGCGCGTTTCCTTGCCGCCAGTACTGCAGCCAAAGTACGGGTGCGCCACGTCGTGCCCGAATTCTGCCTGTTGCCGACGCGGGCCGGTGAATGGAGCGTGGCATGGGATGGAGCACAAGGGTTCCTGGCGACGACACACAGCCTTGGCGGTGCGCTTGATAGCAGCGACGATGCGCATGCACCGGTCTCCCTGCAACTGCGCCTGCAGCAGGGCGCGCCCGCCGCCCTGCGGCTGTTTGCGCTTGGCAGCGAAGTACAGGCGCCGAACTGGGGACTCGGCGTTCCCGTCATTTACGAAAAGCAGACGATCGACTGGCGCAAGGCGCCCATTCCCGGCGATGTTCCCAACCTGCTGTGGGGGAAGCTGGCGCCGCCCCCCCGCATCAGCGAGTTCTTGCCGTGGCTGCGTCCGGCGCTGATGGCCGCGCTGTTGCTCTTCGGCGTGGAGGTCGGCACCAGCAATCTGGAGTGGGCGCTGCTCGCCAACGAAAAGCGCCATCTGACGCATGAGATGACGGAGACGTTCCAGGAGACTTTCGGCTCGGATGCCACCATCGTCGATGCGCCGCTGCAGATGCGGCGCAACCTCGCGCGCCTGCGCCATGCGGCGGGCCTCATCGACGACGCCGATTTTTCGCCGATGCTGGACAAATTCGCCGCCGCGTCGGGTTCAGTCACCGGCAACACCCTGCGCACGCTGCGTTATGCCGACGGCAAACTGGATATCGAGATGGCGCTCACGAACGCAGCCGCGCTCGACAAACTGCAACAGCGCATCGCCGAAACCGGCCTGACCGCACAAGTCATGGACAAGCGCGATGCGGGCGGGGCTCTGACGGTGCAACTGCGCGTCTCGGCGGGAGGTGTGAAATGAAAGCGCTATTCGCAAAACTGAAGGCCCGCCACTGGAATACGCTCAGCGCCACCGAGCAGAAGACCGTCCTGCGCGGTGCATGGTTGCTCGTACCGTTGCTGATGTACGGACTGCTCTGGCAACCCGCACACCAGGCGTTGCCCAGGTTGCAGGACGCCCTGCCGCGACTCCGCGCACAGGCCGACCAGATGCAATCGCTCGCCGGACAGGCTCAAGCGCTGCGCCAGAAAGCACAACTTGCGGTACTGGACAGCGATGCCCTGAAAATCGCCGTGGAAAAATCCGCACAGGCGGCGGGTTTGCCGCTGCAAGTCACCCCGGGTGAGCAGAACAGCGTGCGCATCAGCGCCGACAACATCTCGTTCGCTCACTGGCTGCAATGGCAGCACGCGCTGGAGCTGAACCAGCACATCCGCGTATCGACCGCGATGCTGATGGCATCGCCCGAGACGGGCATGGTCAAGTTGCAGGCCACACTGACCAACGGAGCGGACCTGTGACGTTACGCCGCGTGCTGTGGGCGCTGGCGTTCGGCGGCGTGTTTATCGTCGGCCTGGTTGTTTTCGCACCCGCCGCAATGATGGGGTATGCGCTCGAGCGCATCACCGGCGGCACGCTGTCGCTGGCCCGGACGACGGGCAGCCTGTGGCAGGGTTCGGGTGTTGCGCTGTTGCGGCAAGATTCCCGCTACCAGACGCTGGGCAGCTATCGCTGGAACCTGAAATTCCCGGGTACCACCTTGCAGGTTCAAACCGGCGAATCCGGGCCGATGAATCTGCATTACACCCCTTTCTCCCGACGTATCGATATCGACAACCTGCATCTCACGCTCCCCGTTTCCTCGATCGAACTTGCCGCACCGCAGCTCGGTCCTTACCAGCTCCAGGGTATGCTCGAAGCGACCTCCGACCGTCTTGCACTCAATGCTACCGGAATGGACGGCCAGGTCACTGTCGACTGGACACGCGCCGGTTCCGCACTTTCCGAGATCCGGCCTCTGGGCGACTATCGCATCGTGCTAAAGGGCCGCGGTGAGGGACTGGATGTCCAACTGTCCACGCTCTCCGGCAAACTGCTGCTGACCGCGACCGGCAGTTTCGACAAAGTGAACGGGATGCTCATCAACGGAACTGCACAGGCTGCCCCCGGAGAAGCGGCTGAACAACTCCACGAGTTATTGCACCATCTCGGCCCGGAAATCAGCCCTGGAGTATTCAAACTGGCGCTGATGCCGCAGCCCGCAGGGGCGCATTGATGGCAAATTGCCCGCCGGTCCGCTTTACCAAAACCGGGGATCGCGGACACATCGCGGCGATGGCGTAAGCAAGGACTGCGATAGAATGAACGTACCGAACCCAAGCCAACCGACGCATAGACAGGGGATCTTGCAGTGAAAAAATTCTTCATGATTTTCATGCTGATTGCAGCCGGCTGGCTGCTGATCAGCGTCGTCTGGTCGAGCATCTCGATGCACCTGGCACAATCTGTTTTTCAAAAGAACTGAGCGATCCGTCATCCGCCGCCATGCGCGTTACCCGTCAAGGGTGGCTGCACGCGGCAAGATATGTTTCAGCATTACTGACTTTCTCCGGATAACAATTACACATGCAAATCGACCCGTCCCTGCACACCAAGGCAGACAACTACAAGCTGCTGACAAACCTGGTTGTCCCCCGCCCGATCGCCTGGGTCACCAGCCAGAATGAGAATGGCGTGATCAATCTGGCGCCGTTCAGCTTTTTCAACGCGGTAGGCAGCGACCCGCTCTACGTCATCATCAGTATCGGCCACAACGATGAAGGCGGCCCCAAGGACACCGCAAGGAATATCCTGGCCAACGGCGAATTTGTGGTGAATCTGGTGTCCGAGGATTTGTTCCACGCAATGAATATTTCGGCAGCGGATTTTCCGCCAGGGCAAAGCGAACTGGTTGCGGCACATCTCCACTCGTCGCCCTCCGTGCATATCAAGGTGCCCCGCGTGGCGGAGTCGCAAGCCAGCCTCGAGTGCAAACTATTCAGCACGCAATCGCTTGGGGCCAATACGCTGTTCATCGGCGAAGTGGTGATGTTCCATGTGGCGGACCATTTGATCGACGCGAATTTGCACATCAACGACTTTGCACCGATCGGACGGCTCGGATCGCCCTCGGTTTACTGCCGCACCACCGACCGGTTTGACGTTGCGCGCATCACTTACGCGCACTGGGCTCGCGAAAGCGATCAACCCGAAGGATCGCGATCGGGCGATTGACGGTCCAGGGGAAAACCCGGCCGATCTGCAGGGATGCGTTCAAAAAAAATGGGCTGCAAGCAGCCCATTCTTCATGACGCGGGAAGCTGGCCTACTGCGCCACACGCTCCACCGACCTGATCTCCACGCGGCGGTTCTGTGCGCGACCCGCTGCAGTCTTGTTGTCGCCTACCGGATTTGCAGAACCTTTTCCTTCGGTCGCAATGCGATCTGCGGCGACGCCCTTGCCGGTCAGATACGCCTTGACTGATTCCGCGCGCTTCCTGGAAAGAACCTGATTGGCCGCTTCATTCCCGCGGTTGTCCGTATAACCTACAACCGTCAAGTTCGCCTCTTTGTATTTCGCGGCGAATTCCACAACGGTATCGAGCTGCCTGGACGCTGTCGACTTCAGGTTTGCCGAGCCCGAATCAAAGTTCGCGCCTTCAATGGTGATGGGTTTGTCGGTGAAGATTGTCCTCGGTGCAGGCACCGGGGCCGGTGCAGGGGCTGGCGCGGGGGCAGGTTCAGCAACTGCCGGGGCAGGCGCCGGAGCGGCTACCTTGGGCGGTGCCACCTCTATGGAAACGCCATCGCAGCCCGGAACCGCCATGGCAGGTGTCCAGAAACCGCTATGCCAGCACTGTCCAAAACTGTTCCTCACGATTTGTCCGGTTAGATTCACCACATATCCGTTATTGGCGGTTGTCGCGGAATATGCCGGAATACTGGCCAGCGCGGCCAAGGCGGCAAGCAGGGAAAGTGCCACTGATCTTGTTTTCATGATTTTCTCCTTGAAAGGTTTTCTTCTCAAATTTTCTGTTGCCGGTCAATTATATACCTCGCGCACAATCTGCCTGCTCATGGCCGTTGCATCGTTGCCACGAAGATTTTCATTTCCGAAATTTCGAACGGCAATCATTTTCTCGAAGGGCTGTTCGCAGAATGCATCAGATCAAAAAGAAAACAATTATTGATCAGGCATGGCGAAGTATTGACACCGTTCGGGCCTGTCGAAGCCCGTTCACCTTTCGACAAGCTCAAGGCGAACGGACTTCAAACTTCAATTGGCCGGAACATTAGATAAACCACATATGCATCATGGCTAAATCCGGACATGGAAAGCGGTTCGCCGAAATCGCAAAAACAGGGGTTTCCCATTCACGTCGCCTCATCTGCATAATTTTTTCAGGTATATTCTATAAAAAACGAGAATATCTCCGCCTCCTTGCGGCTGACACTGACACCTACGAATTTCAAAAACTTGGATAAAGCTGACTCGCAATTACCACCCTTCGTGCGGTGCTGGAAGATCTGTTGCAGTTTGATTTTTCTGCTGTGCCTTCCCCCGTTCGCGTTCGGCGCGGATGAATTGCGCGTATTGGTAGTACTCAGCGAGAGCACCACGCCATACCAGACCTTCGCGAAAACGTTCCGGCAGAATCTGTCGTCCAATGTCCATGTAAGCGTATTGGAACATCCCGAGGATTTTTCGGCCAATGACCTGCCGGCCGATCTGATCGTAACGGTGGGAGTCAAGGCGACCGAGAGGATGATGGACAAACCCATACCCGTCCTGGCCGTGATGGTGCCCAGCGCCACGTATTTTGACCTGCTGGAAAAGCAGACTCGCGTTAAACAGATTTCCGCCATCTATATAGACCAGCCTTTGTCGCGGCAGGTGGCTTTGCTGAGCGCCGCCTTGCCTGAGCGCAGACGTGTAGGCGTGTTGTACTCGGCAGAGTCGCAGATCAACCTGAAGGAATTGCGTATTGAGCTGGATAAGCAAGGCTACAAGTTGGTTGCGAAGAAAGTACAGAGCGATGAGACCCTCTCGTCCGACCTGAAAGATGTGCTGGAACACAGCGACGTATTGCTGGCGATTCCGGATAGCAGCATTTTCAACAGCAGCTATATCCGCAATATCCTGCTGAGCAGTTATCGGCAGCGCATACCACTCGTCGGGCTCTCCCAGGCTTATGTCAATGCTGGCGCATTGTGCGCGATATTTTCCACCCCGGAACAGTTGGCTGCACAAACCAGTGACGCAACCAATGTGTTTGCGCAAACGCGACATCTTCCCGCCCCGCAGCCGCCCGCGCTTTTTACCGTCGCCGTCAATAAGGAAGTAGCCAGAACACTGGATGTGACGACAAAGTCACCCGATTTGTTGCATATGCAAATCGAGAATGAGGGCGGGGTGCGGCGATGAATCCATGGCTATTGATCCGGCACGCCTTGAACCACATTGCCGTTCGTGCTGAGCCTGTCGAAGCACAAGAATCCATTCACATTTCGACAAGGCCTTTAGTCCTGAGCATCGTCGCAGGGTCAATGCGAACGAATTCTTGGATAAAGCGTGCCGGATCAATATGCGCAGCAGACGGGGCGAAATGCCGCAAGAGTCAGCCGCTCATGCAAGGGCGGAGTTACGCGACGGCGGCACCAGCGAGCTTCCTGAGATGTGCGCATACAACGATCCACCAGGCCAGGAACGACGGCCGTGGTCATATCCATTTTTATGAATAACGAACGAAGAGCTCTGATATGAAGACCAAGGCACGACGGCGATTATTTTTCATTCCCATTTTATTTCTTGCCGCAAAGGGGGCATGGGCGACCGACTATGCAAGCGATCAGGATTATTTGCAGGAGTTTCCTGTTGTACTGAGCGCTTCGCGTTTATCGCAGCCTTTGTCCGAAGCACCCAACGCGATGACCGTGATCGATCGCAAGATGATCGCGGAATCCGGCTTTCGCTCCCTCCCCGACGTGTTCAAGCTGGTTCCCGGCATGTATGTCAGTTATTACGCGGGCTCGCAGGCGGTTGTTTCCTACCATGGTGCATTAAGCCAGGATGCGCCCGGCATGCAGGTCCTGATTGACGGCCGCAGCGTGTATCTCCCGCCTTTCAATACCGTGGACTGGGCGCTGCTGCCGATCACCCTGGACGATATCGAGCGCATCGAGGTGATACGCGGACCTGCCGCAGCTTCGTATGGCGAAAATTCGGTGCACGGCGTGATCAACATCATCACCCGTGATGCAGGTGCAGTCGAGGGGCTGAGTGTTTCCAACACGCGGGGCAACAAAGGCATCAACGACGGCGCGGTTCATTTCGGGAAGCACGGCGAGACGCTGGATTACCGGATGACGATGGCTTATACCGCCGATAACGGCTACGACAACCTCACCTCCCCGCCCAACAACATCACCATGACGCAAGCACAGGGCACCGGGTTGCTCAACAACACCAACGACAGCAACCAGGCGCGCCTGATGAACTATCGTGCAACCTACCATCCTGATGCCGTGAACGATATCGACGTTCAGTTTGGCTTTACCCACGATGTGATGGGCGTCGGCTTCTGGGACAGTACGCTCGACAAGCCTCACAACATGATCGGCTATTCCAACACCGAACAGATCGAATGGCTGCACCGGACCGACAACACGTCCGAAGTTAGCCTGCGCTTCTACCATATCCAGCACAGCACCAACGAGAGCTACCTGCTCGGAGCGCCCGCCTACTCGGTCGCCACGTCCATGAATACCGGGCGGAACGAGATCGAGTTGCAGCATACCCTGAGAACTTCCGACGCCAACAGGCTGGTCTATGGCGCCGGCTACCGCCAGGACAAGGTGGATGGGAACTCATACTATCCGGTCGTCGTTCCATCCTCTTTCCCCGCATCGTTTGCCATCACGGAGTACCGGATGTTTGCCAACGACGAGTGGCGTTTCAACGACAAGCTGATCGTCAACACCGGCGGGATGCTGGAAAAGGACGCCATGGGCAACCGGGAATTTTCGCCGCGTGCTTCCCTGAACTACCATCTCACGCCGCAACATACGGTACGGGTGGGCGCATCGATCGCGCATCGCACGCCGTCGCTCGGCGAGCAGTATGCCAGCCAGGCCAATCCGTACCAGCTCGGATACAAGTATGAACTGAGCCCCTACCCCACCTCCGGCGGTTTGACACCGGAGAAGATCCTGTCGCGCGAGATCGGCTATCTCGGCGAATTGCGCGACCTGAACACCTCGATCGATTTGCGCCTCTTCAACGACCAGATGAGCAACATGATCTACCCGCTGCCCAATTCCGCCCTGTGGGGCAACGGCATGGAGGCCAGCTACCGGGGGATAGAAACGACCGTCAAATACTCGTTCAGCGACGCGGCCAATTTCACGTTCAACTACACCAATGAAAATGTCGAGAGCAACAGCGACTCGCTATCGCTCGGACGGCTGAATCCGCTGGCGGAAAGTCTGCCGAAAACCATCGTCAGCATGATGTACGCGCAACGATTGCCGAACGATGCGATGTTCAGTGCGGCCTACTACTTCCAATCCTCCATGCTGGGATTCGATCGCGGGCCCATCGATTTTCAGCCCACTCACCGCCGCGTCGATATGCGCCTTGCCCAGCCATTCAGGGATATCGGCGGCCTGAACGGCGAGGTGGCCGTGGTCGTGCAGAACATGTTCAATACCGATTACACCGAATACATCGCCACTGCATTATTCAATCGGCGGGCGTTTGTCACGCTGACCCTGCACTGGCAATAACATTCGGGTATCCGCCATTTTCCGTTGATTTGGAATTGCGATGAACGTCTCAATTGGCCCGCACCGGCCAGTAGTGATGTTTGAGATGAAAGACAGTTTTAGGCCGAACCGGAACTCCAGGGTTGCGGCTCAGATTTCCGCTGTCTGCATAGCGGACATGCGAATAATTAATATTTCGCTAAACTTGGAGTCAATGGTCGGCCAAGCGGCCGCGGAGGAACGCATCCATTCGACTTTTGCCCGCGGTGGCGGTAGCATCGCCGCCCATTTTTATCGGCCCGGTTTTAGGCCATCTCCCGCCCATGTCTGTTGAAACTCCCGCCCGCGCCTGCGGCATCGATTTCGGTACATCCAACTCGACGGCTGGCTGGCTGCGTCCTGGTCAGCCGCCCTTGCTGGCACTGGAAGACGGCAAGCTCACCTTGCCCTCCGTGATATTTTTCAATGCCGATGAAAACACCGTAAGCGTCGGCCGGGCCGGCCTCAACGAATATCTGGAAGGCTACGAGGGCCGCCTGATGCGCGCCTTGAAGAGCCTCTTGGGCAGCAGCCAGATGGAAGGCAGAACCGAGGTTCAAGGACGCTCGAAGACTTACATCGAATTGCTGACCGAGTTCATCGCCGAACTCAAGCAGCGAGCCGAAGCGGCGGCGGATAGATCTTTCGACCAGGCCGTGTTCGGCCGGCCTGTGTTTTTCGTGGATGATGACACAGCGGCCGACCGCAAGGCCGAGGCAACCCTCGCCGCCATCGCTCGCGCCACCGGCTTCCGCGAGGTGAGTTTTCAGTATGAACCCATCGCCGCGGCCTATCACTACGAACGCCAGATCGACCGCGAGGAACTTGTGCTGGTTGCCGACATCGGCGGCGGCACCTCCGACTTTTCCCTGATCCGGCTCTCGCCGCAACGGGCTCGCGTCGCGGATCGGCGCGACGATCTGCTGGCCAACGGCGGCGTGCACATAGGCGGCACCAACTTCGACCAGCAACTTAGTCTGGCCGGGGTGATGCCCCTGCTTGGCTATCGCAGCAAGCTCAAGCGCGGTATAGAAATGCCCTCCAGCTACTACACGAACCTGGCCACCTGGCACACCATCAATCAAGCCTATACACGCCGAACTTGGGCCGACCTGCAAGAGCTGTATCTGGACACCCAGGCGCCTGAAGCCATGGACCGGCTGTTCAAGCTGATCCGCGAACGCGCTGGCCATTGGCTGGCAATGCAAGTAGAGGAAGCCAAGATCGCCTTGTCCGCAGGCGACAGCGCCATCCTGCACCTGGATCGGCTGGCGCCGGATCTGCGCCACACGCTGACGCGGATCGAATTCGAACAAGCTTCGACGCACTTGGTGGAGCGGATCGGGGTCACCCTGAGCGCCTTGTTGGCAAAGGCCAGCATGCATTGCGATGCTGTGGATACCGTGTTTTTCACCGGCGGCGCCAGCGGCGTGCCGCTGCTGCGCGAACGCATCGCAGCCTTGCTGCCCCAAGCACGGCGCATAGAAGGCGACTTGTTCGGCAGCATCGGCGCAGGTCTCGCGGTAGAGGCGCAACGCCGCTTCGGCTGACGACACCATCCAGCGACTGCTCCTCGGCCATAGCAGACCAAGCGGCTATCTGCAATTTCAGTCAGCTTCCGCTCCATTGCAGACGGTCCCGAGTTCCTTACAATTTGACCCTCTCCTAAATATCGGCATTGTCAATCTCGTCGTCTTCGCCAAAGAACACATTGGGCGCTCCGATGACCCTCATTCGTTGCAGCCGCTCTTTCCGTTCATCGCATTCCATTTCGCTGTAGTGGTGCTCCAGTTCGTCCATAACGTCAGCTTTTGAGGCGTCCGACTTGAAGCAGTCGAGGTAGTCGGGAACCAGCGCCGGATCAAATTCAAGAGGCTGCGTTTCTTTGAGAAACTGGAGGTAGCCCGTATCCGCTTCTGCGTTCATGAAGAAGATGAGCAGTTCTTTCCATAGTACGTCCTCGTCGGCGATGTCTACTTCGCGGAGAAACACGCTCTCGGCCTTTGACCCGTTGCGTAACTCATACGTGTAAAGATTGATTTGCCTCGCGCGATCTCCAATGACGCGAAAAACCTCTCTTGCAATCTTCAAAACAGTCCGTCGAATGAAGTTGCGGTACTGGTCGTTGTTGTCAGTGCCAAAGAACGATTCCTCGTCTGGAAACTTGAGCTGCAAATGCTTGGCCAGTAAACCGCGTATCGCCTTCGCTTCCTTCTTGCCTTCGTAGACCGAGGTCAGCGCAAACCGGTCATACCTCAACGACTTATAGAAGGTACCAAGCAGGCTCAACAGATCGTTGTGAGTCGTTCCAAAATTGAGTCCAACGTGCTTACGCAGACGTGCCACAAGATCGAGGTGGTTGTGGGTAATTAGGGACTTCTCTAGCTCCTCCTGATCGATGTTGTCGGAGTGCTCATAGAGGACTACTGCTGTTTTCAGCAGGCGCTCAAGCCCGACAGATAGTTCATAAAGAAATTCGAACAACTCATCGGCGAAGTCCAGCCTCCTTAGCTCATGGAATCGCCGGAGTCCGTTATAGATAAACGTGCCTGAGACGTGAATCTCCTCGCCAAGCCGAAAGTTCTTCCAGAAGTCGGAAGGGTTCATTGGGTTCTCCATTTTTTTGGTTAGCAGTACACGCTAGAAAGTCAGCCAAAGACAGCAATGGCCAAGATCGACAAGTCGCCTGCTCGGCCATTGCAGCCAGGTTACCCCGATTGATGACTGCCGCCTTCCCGGGCCAATGCGTCAGGAAAATACTGGTTTGCTAATGCTGAGCAGATCAGCAAGTCGAACATCAGCTTGCTGAACTTGTGAACTCGTACTTCGACATAGGAAACGCGCGACCCCGAGACAGATTCGTAGTCCCTTACAAATTCTTATTTTTGGCGATCGATTTTCGAGACCGGCTAACGACAACCGCATCCAGCGAGGAACCTGTCGCCAGCCCAGTGAGCATAGCTCTTGCATCAGTAAGCTCATCTCTGAGTTGCGCAGGGATTTTTTCCTCAAGCATGGCGTATAGCCACGCAGCCCCGGCTGAAGCAATAATTGGCCAGCCGTCCTCGACTGTGGCCAAAATGGCTCCACTGAATAGAGCTCCCACTTTCCAGGAGGCAAGTCGTTCCGCACGACGTTCGAAGTGCTTAACGTCGGCGTTAATCTGGTCAACAGCGTTTTGAAGCTCTGATGCGTTTGGCGTCGCCTCCATCAGTCGTCGGGCGACGTTGCGGAAGCGAGAAGCAGGGAGTGAATGGAAGTTTCTAGCTACTTCAAGAGGAGGGACGTCTGACACCGCAAGCAGCCCATCCGAAACGATATGCATGCGGTTAGCAATTGGGTCAGACGGACGTGGCCTCGTTCGCCCCAAATAGCTCGCAATAATTTGACTATTCCAAGTTTCGTCGAAGCCTCCATAGTCCCGTGGGATGTAGCTAGCACCTAGCCCGAGTGCCCATTCAATTCCAGCACCGCAGGTCATAAGTTCAATGCGCGCATCTTTGTTGCCTAACTTGAGGAAAACATCGCCCAGGTAGGCGCCAACACCGAAACCAAGCGAAGCAAGGGCCCCACGCATCATGAACATATCGTGCTGTCCGGAAAACAACTGTCCGTAACTCCTAAGAAGTCCTCGGTATCTTTCGTCGGTCACAGAATGAGACATGGCTGAGAGGACTGCCGCGCGTTGAGCGGAAGTTAGTGGTGCGTAGAGGAGCGGCTCCTTCATCTGACCTCGCGTAATCGTCTTTGCCGCCAACGCACGCGAAAGCACGATAGAAGACCGGTCAACCTCGGTGACGGCTTCGAGAAGTGTGGAAGGGTAGTCCGCCACTGAATACGGCAGGATAATTCTGACCCGTTTGAGGCGTACCAATTCCTGTAAGTCCGGCAACGGGACCTGGTGTTTCGAGGACCAATCGAGGCTGTGCCTTCCAGGCATTAAATCGATACGGTCGTAAATGGTTAGAAGCTCAGAAAGCCGGCTATCTCCGCAATGTTCAACGTCATATAGGCAAGCAAACGTTGAAGTGGCCGCAGGATCTGGTGCCACGATTTCTTGCTTCGCTCTGCGAGACAGAAACCCTCGCCACTCGTCTTCGTCTTGATGTACCAAATCTCTAAGCATGCCCGGGGCGCGCTTGAGGTGGCGACTTGTAATAATATTGAGGTCGCCTTGCGTTTTGGAAATAGGAACGGGAGTCAGTGGCAGTTCGGCGGGAGGACTGACCTCGACAAAGTCAACTGCGCCGATTATGCCAACTCTCGTTGTCGCTCTTTGAACGCTGGCCTTTTCATCATCAGTTAAGGAGGAGGACGAACGGAACACCCAGGTATTTCGACTATTGTCGAAATCAATCCCGCCATCGGGCAGGGTCGGCTCCGCGAGCGAGAGTAACCTATTAAAGTTCGTGGTCGAGAGCGGTTCACCATTGAGCCAAAGCTCCGCGTCGTAATTATCGACTTCCTCGATGGGAGCGCTATCTCGAGGAATCTGCTGTGACAGCCTGATGTTGCACGTAATCGGCCGAACGTTGTGGTCAAAATATTCTGCTAAGGCTGGAAAACCGCCATCGTCGCAATTCGCTACGTGGAGCGTGAAGTTAAAATCTGTCCCGTGAAGGGTCAGAGTCAATTCGGGATGAATAAACCGCAATCTCCTTGTTGCACAAAGAGCCCACTGCTTATGTACCGCCTGCAGGCAATTTTCAGATGATCCCAATTTCGAAAATGTGGCTTCGTTCATGGTGGCGTACCTGGTTGTCCCCCGCTCATCTGCAGTTCCTAGATCAAGTAAAAGGATATTCCGACAGGACTCTATATTACCGTACTATTCTGGGGACCACGGCCGGTGTAAGGCCGATAGCAGACCTAAGTCACTCAGAGCGCCGCCGACCGCTTAGGCCGAAAAACAGAATGTCGCAGCACACCCCTGAAGTTCCGTTCCTGGCCCCAATGACAACGGGCGCGGCCTGATAGAAGGCCGCGCCCGTTGCGCGAAGTGTCCGCCTGGCAGGATGGCTGGCAACGCCAGCATTCTCAAACAGTACGGTGTTGCACTGGATCAACGATTGTTACTTGCCGCGCCAATGTCCACGGTCTCCCGGATGGGGCATTTGATCGTCGAATATCTTCTGCTGCTCCGGCGTCAGCACCGCGTAGAACTCTTTGAGCACGGCCAGATGATCGGTCATTTTTGCCTCCATGGCTTTCATGTGTTCCAGGCCTTTTTCCAGACGCTGCGGCGCATTCAGTTTTGCCATTTCGGCCGGGTCGGGACGGTTGGTGCCGTCCATCATCGGCGGCTGGGCCGCGAACTTCTTCCACGCGGTTTCCTGCTGCGCGGTCAATTTCAATTTGTCGTGCAATTTGGCCAGATGTTGCTCGTGGTACTTTTCCATCTTGGCGGAATCCCAGCCCATCATGCCGCCGTGCCCTCCGTATCCGCAATCTTCGCCGCCATGGGCATACACGCTTGCGGACAAGGCGGCGATTGCCACTCCTGCCAATAACATCTTCACTGACTTGTTCAATGCCTTGTTCATGATCGCTCTCCATCGTGTTGGTTGAATGACGTGCCTCTACGCACGGTGCCCATTTGACTCGTTGCATGTATCCGGCGTATGTCAGCCAGCGAACATTTTGTACAGAATTGTATCGGTTGTCCGCAACCGCCGATTTCGTTGTAATGTCCGCCCCATGACGACACCCTCCACACCGCCGCGTATCCTGATCGTGGACGACGATGCGGACATCCGCAGCCTGCTGGCCGACTACCTCGGCCAGCAAGGCTGGCTGATCAGCACCGCGCAGGACGGCGCGACCATGCAGCAAGTGCTCGACAGTACACCGATAGACCTGGTCGTGCTGGACCTGACCCTGCCCGGCAGCGACGGGCTGACCCTGTGCCGCGACCTGCGTGCGCGCTCTGCCATGCCGGTCATCATGCTGACTGCGCGCAGTGCGCCGCTGGACCGTATCCTCGGACTGGAGATGGGCGCCGACGACTATCTGTGCAAACCGTTCGAACCGCGCGAATTGCTGGTGCGCATCCGCAACGTGTTGCGCCGCAGCAGTACCGTGACCGATCCGGCATCCGGTGCCGCGTCGTTGTGGCATTTCGCGGGCTGGACGCTGGACGAGACCACCCGGCAATTGCAGAACAGCGCCGGCCTGGTGGTCATGCTCTCGGGCGGCGAATTCCGGTTGCTCAAGGTACTGCTGGAACGGCCCAACCGCGCGCTCAACCGCGACCAGCTGCTGACCCTGACCCAGGGACGCGAGACTGACCCGCTCGACCGTTCCATCGATCTGCATATCAGCCGCCTGCGCCAGAAACTGGGCGACGACGCGCGCGCGCCGAAACTCATCAAGACGCTGCGGAACGAAGGGTATCTGCTCGCAGCCACAGTGAAACGAGGTGAATGAGATGTTGTCGATCTACCGCTCCATGCATGGCCGCCTGTTCCTGATCCTGCTGACCGGCATGATCGTTGCCGCCGTGGGCACCGTGCTCCTCACCCATTCCAGGCAGCAGGAGATGTTCGACAGGGTACGCGCCCAGCATCTGGCCAGCGAGATCGCCGAGGTGGTGGAAACACTGGAGCGGACACCGCCATCGCAGCGCGACGATTTCCTGCATGAATCGCACGGCATGGGCATACACGGACATACTGACGGCAACGGTTCGCCGCCCGTGACGGCCAGGGATAACCAGCTGGAAGACGCGTTGCACCAGCGGCTGGACGGCGTGGGCATCGAGGCGGAATTGCCGAATTCTGCGGCCTGCGCCGGTGCGCCCATAAGATGGCCGCGCCGCATGCATGAGCCGCCGCAATGCGAGCGCGTGCACATCACGCTGCAGGACGGCAGCCGGTTCGAGCTGATCGTTCCCGTGCCGCCGATGCGCGGGCCGTTCTTTCCTTCGCCGGTATGGAGTGCGATGCTGTTGTTTGCGCTGTGCATCGGCCTGCTGGCCTGGCTGGTGGCGCGCATCGCCACCCGTCCTTTGCGCCAGTTGGCCGACGCCGCGGACAATCTCGATATCTCGCGCGCCGGCAAGCCCCTGCCCGAGCAGGGCAGCAACGAAGTGCGCGTCGCGACGCGCGCCTTCAACCGGATGCAGAAGCGCATCTATGACGACGTGCGTGAACGCACCGGCATGCTGGCCGCGATCACGCATGACCTGCAAACCCCGCTGACCCGTCTGCGCCTGCGCCTGGAAAAACTGCCCGATGAAGCGTTGCGCAACAAGCTGGTCGGCGACATGCAATCCATGCAGCAGATGTTGCAGGAAGGGCTGGAACTGGCGCGCAGCCTGGATACCAGCGAGGCGACGCAATTGCTCGATCTCGATTCGCTGCTGGACAGCCTGTGCAGCGACGCCGTCGAAGCCGGGCAGCAGGTGGATTACGTCGAACACACACCGGTGCAATTGCAGGCGCACCCGCTGGCATTGCGCCGCGCACTGTCCAATCTGCTGGACAACGCGGTGAAATACGGCCAGCGCGCCGAAGTCTCGTTGAGTCGCGATGCGCGCCAGTGCCATATCCGCATCCGCGATTTCGGCCCGGGCATCCCGCCCGAGTTGCTGGAGACCGTGTTCACCCCTTTTTACCGCATCGAACACTCGCGTTCCCGGGAATCGGGCGGCACCGGACTGGGCCTGAGCATCGCCCGCAACATCGTGCAGCGCCACAACGGTGAGCTGGTACTGACAAACCATCCGTCGGGTGGGCTGGTGGCGTCTGTCGTATTGCCGTTGTAATTCGGTACCGAGGGCTGAGTGCCGGGTACCACATGAACTATAATTCGCTTTCCCAGACTCGGCACTGACAACTCAGTACTCAGAACTTCTGCAATGACCGACCGTTACGCCGTCATCGGCAACCCCATCGCACATAGCAAGTCTCCGCTGATACACCAGCTATTCGCCGAGCAGACCGGCCAGGACATGCGCTACGAAGCCATCGAAGCGCCGCTGGACGGCTTCGCCGCGACCATCCAACGCCTGCGTGCGGAAGGCTACAAAGGATGCAACGTCACCGTGCCGTTCAAGTTCGAAGCGTATGCGCTATGCGACCAGCTCAGCAGCAGGGCGCGCGAGGCGAAGGCGGTGAACACGCTGATATTCAGGGACGGCGAGATCCTCGGCACCAACACCGACGGCACCGGCTTGCTCGCCGACATCGAGAAGAACCTCGGCTTCAAATTGATGTGGAAGGATGCGCTGTTGCTCGGCGCAGGCGGCGCCGCGGCGGGCGTGCTGTGGCCGCTGTTCAATGCCGGCCTGGGCGTGGACATCGCCAATCGCACGCAGGACAAGGCGCAGGTGCTGGCCGACGAATTCAAGGGCGCCGGCACCGTATACGCCCGCAAATACGAAGACCTCGCAGGCAGGAAATACGACCTCGTGATCAATGCCACTTCCAGCGGCCTGAAAGATGAACTGCCGCCGTTGCCGGATGGCTTGTTCAAGCCCGGTGCACTCGCTTACGACATGATGTACGGACGGGAGACCCCGTTCATGGCCTATGCCCGCAAGCAGGGTGCCGCGATCGTCTCGGACGGACTCGGCATGCTGGTGGAACAGGCGGCTGAAGCCTTCTACCTGTGGCGCAATATCCGCCCGGACACCCAGCCTGTGCTGGCGAAATTGCGCACATGAAGAAGACGAAAGGTCTTTTCTGGCGCATCCTGCTGGGGCTGTTCCTGCTGCTGGTCTTGTATCAGCTGTGGCTGTTCGCCCATGTCTGCTGGTGGATCAAATTCAATCCTGCCACCAGCGCCTTCATGGAAGACCGCCTGGAAGTGATGCAGGACAAGAACCCGAAAGCAGAGCTGCAGTACAAGTGGGTACCTTATGACCGGATATCCGACAACCTGAAACGCGCGCTGATCGCTTCGGAAGATGCAAAGTTCGTGGATCACGAAGGCTTCGACTGGGAAGGTATCGCCAAGGCTTACGAGAAGAACAGGAAAAAGGGCAGGATCGTTGCGGGCGGTTCCACCATCAGCCAGCAACTGGCCAAGAACCTGTTCCTTTCCACCAAGCGCACGCCGTGGCGCAAGGCTGAGGAAGCCGTCATCACACTGATGCTGGAGGCGGTGATGGACAAGCAGCGCATCTTCGAGATCTACCTGAACGTGATCGAATGGGGCGAAGGCGTGTTCGGCGCAGAGGCCGCCGCGCGGCATTACTTCGGCGTCAGCGCCGCGCTGCTCAGCCCGGAGCAGGCGGCCAAACTCGCCGCCATGGTGCCCAACCCGCGCTACTATGACAGGCACCGCGAAGCACGCGGCATGCTGGCCAAGACCATTGTCATCCTGGATCGCATGCCGGATGCCGATATTCCCTGAGCGGAAAGAAGTTGGTAAAACCCGGTCGGCCGATTGCCGGCCAGACCGAAATTCTATGGGGGCGCGTCCATGATCGTTCCAATACCGTATGTCCACTGCGGAATCGGGTTGCTGATGACCCTGACTTCCATTCCCCTGATCCTGAAGAAAGTCCCGATGAACAGGCTATATGGGATCCGCGTCAGGAAGGCGTTCGCCTCGCAGCATAACTGGTACGAGATCAACGCGTACGGCGGCAAGCTGCTTTTTGCGTTCGGAATTTTTCTGCTTGCTTACGGATGGCTCAGCCTGGATTTCGTGCCGCCGCCGACCAGCCCCTGGACGCCCGTGTTCCTGATCCTGCCCCTGCTGGTCCTTGTTCCCGTCCTGGCGATGTTCAACGCCTTTGCGCGCCGCCTGCCCGATCGGTAGCGCTTTATTTGTTCAGCCGCAGTTTCTCACGCTTCTCTGCAAGGCGCAGCAATTCGAATGTGATCCACGCGACGATCACCATGCCGACGGTAAACGCGGCGTAGGAGATCGGCCAGGGGATGCCCTGCGTCATCATGGAGAACTCTGACATGCCGCCGATGCCGGCGATCACGTTCAGCGGCATGAACACGACGCTGAGCACCGTGAGCCGCTTGATGACCTTGTTCTGGTTGATGTTGATGAAGCCGACGGTGGCGTCCATCAGGAAGTTGATCTTGCCGAACAGGAAGGTGGTGTGCCCGTCCAGCGATTCGATGTCGCGCAGGATCTGCTGCGCATCGTCCAGCTGGTGGCGCTCGATGACCCGGCTGCGCATCAGGAAGGACACGGCGCGGCGGGTATCCAGCACATTGCGGCGGATGCGTCCGTTCAGGTCTTCCTCCTGGCCGATATCCGCCAGCATCCTGGCCGCCTCTTCGTCGGTCATCTGTTTGCTCAGCACATGGCTGCCGACCCGCTCCAGTCCCTGGTAGACATCTTCCAGCGCGTCAGCCGAATATTCGACGTCCGCCGCGTAGAGATCGAGCAGCACATCGCGCGCATCAGAAACATAGTTGGGCTGCGAAAAGGCGCGCAGGCGCTGCAAGCGGAACACGGGCAGCTCTTCCTTGCGCACCGAGAACAGGATGTCCTGATGCAGGATGAAGTTCACGCCCACGTTGCGCGACACATCTTCCTTGTCGAGCAGGAAGTCGGAACGCAGGTGTATCTCGCCATTCTCTTCCACGTAGAAACGCGCGCTGGATTCGAGATCGCTCACCCGGTCGGGATCGGGGAGCTCGATCCCGTAAGCCTCGCCGACCCAAGCCCTCTCCTCGAACGACGGGTCGACCAGGTCTATCCAGATCGGCTTGGCGCTGGTCAGGTCTTTCTGTGTATTGACGAGTATCTCGCGCATGCGGCCTTCGAACAGTTCGAATGCCTTGATGCGGGAGCGGTCATTCTTGAATGCCCGTTTGCCGAGGGAATGAAGGACGGAAGCAGAGACATCCGGCAGCACCTGTTCCTTGCGCCGCTCGTCGATCTGATCCCAGATGAACACTTGGTCCGCGTCCGGCAGCACTTCCAGCAATCCGGCGATCTCGGTGGATGCCATCTCGCTCAACAGCAACTGGATGCGCGCCAGGTTCTGCTTCCGAACCAGTGTCTCAACCAGGTCGTGGTGGGGCATGTCCTGCTTGTGCACCATCTCTTCGGTCACTCTGCGCTTCTCCAACAGAGTCAGCACAGCCTGATGATGGTTCTGGTGTTGAATGTTAGGTTCGTTCGACATAGGTCAAATTATAGCCTCACGAACATTGAAAGATCAGACACATTTCGCCCTTTCAGGCTTTGGGTCCGGAAGATTTTGCGGTTTGTTTGCCCTGGCCTGGAGTCCTGTCGGTGGCCGCGACGAACGGCGACCTTCCCGATCCGCCGGATCGGCGCCGCTCAGCTGAACGGCGCGCTGTTCCACTTTGCCAGCCAGGCGGGCAGCTCGCTCGCCGGCATGGGCCGGGCGATACCGTAGCCTTGCCCGTATTCGCAGCCCATTTCCACCAGTTCGCGGAACAGCTCTTCCGATTCCACGCCCTCGGCCACGATCCTGCGGCCGAACGCCTTGGCCAGCGCGATGACCCCCTGCACGATCGCCCGGTCGCCCTTGTCGTGCATCATGTCCCGGATGAAGGACTGGTCGATCTTGAGCGTATCGACCGGCAGGCGCCCCAGATAGGACAGCGAGGAATAGCCGGTGCCGAAGTCATCCAGCGCGAAGCTGATGCCCAGCTTGCGGCAACGCTCGATGGTGTCGCTGACCCTGGGTATGTCCTCCAGTGCGGCCGTCTCCAGAACCTCGACTTGCAGGCTGCCTTTAGGCAGATCCGGATAGCGCAGCATCTTGCGCTTCAGCTTCCAGGCGAAATCCTTCGCTTGCAGATGGCGGGCCGAGATATTGATGCTCAGCTCCATCGGCAATCCGGCGCCATGCCATAGCTCCAGCTGAACGAGCGCCGTCGCGACAACCCAGTCGCCCAGCTCGACTTCCAATGTGGTTCCCTCGATCTCGTGCAGGAATTCGGAAGGCGCGAGCATTCCGCGTTCCGGATCATGCCAGCGGATCAGGGCCTCCGCCCCGACCACACGCAACGAGCGCATGTCGACTTTGGGCTGGTAATACAGTTCGAGCTCGCTGCTCTCCATTCCAAGTTTGAGCCGCCGCAACAGCTCGTGATGAGTGCGTGCCCGCTGGTCGTTCTCGGCATCGTAGAGATAGTAACGGTTCTTGCCGGACTGTTTGGCGGTGTACATCGCCTGGTCCGCATGCCGCAACAGGGTATCGGCATCGTGGTCGTCGCCGGGGTAGGTCGCGACGCCGATGCTGGCGCTGACTTCAAACAGATTGCTCTTGATCTCGATCGGCTGGCTGATCGCCTCCAGCAGGCGGTTCAGGCTGGCCGAGCACTCTTCCGCGGCATGCAGTCCGAGTAGCAGCACGGCAAACTCGTCGCCCCCAAGGCGCGCAACCGTGTCGTCTTCCCTGATCGATGACTTGATGCGCCTGGTCACTTCGACCAGTACCTTGTCGCCCGCCTCGTGGCCCATCGTGTCGTTGACGAATTTGAACCCGTCCAGGTCTAGATAACAGACTGCCAGGATAGACCCGTCCCGTTTGCTGTGCGCCAATGCCTGTTGCAGCCGGTCGGCCAGCAGCAGGCGGTTGGGTATACCGGTCAGCGCATCAAAGTGCGCGATGTGCTCCAGTTGCTTTTCGTGCTGCTTGATCAGCGTGATATCGGTGAACGTTCCGACCATGCGCAAGTGTGCCGCGTCGTGCCGTAACGCTGTACCCCGGCAGAGCAGCCATTTCCAGCTGCCATCCTTGCATGCCACGCGCATTTCCAAAACGCAGTGCCCGTCATTCCGCTTGAGATAGTCCTGCAGTTCATCCCTGACCCTGAGCTCGTCGTCTGGATGGATGATCTTGAAGAACTGCTCGGAATGCTCCCCGAATTCCCCATCGTCATATCCCAGTATCTCGGCGAAACGCCTGGAATAGTGAAACTCTCCCGTTTCAGGCGTCCAGTCCCACACTGCATCTCCGGAACCTTCCAACGCATGGCGCCAGCGCTGTTCCGTCAGGCGCAGCACCTGCTGTTCGCCTTCACCTGTGGATTCGGAGTCTTTGAAAGTCTGATAATTCTCGAGCATGAAGAACAGCGCGATCAGATAGAGGCAAGTGGAAAAGATGTCGCTGCCGGAGTAACCCGTCTCGAAATACGGAAATGCATGAACTGCCACGATGCTCAACAGGATGATGCCCAGCCAGATGCGCCCGGCATTGCGCCCTTTCAGAAAGAACGCTCCGGACAACAGCAGGAAAAAGAGCGACAGCCGCATGGTGTTGTAGGGCGCCATTACATAGATGGCCAGGAACAGAACGAAGGTAAGTACCAGCGCGACAGAGGCCATTTGTTCGACTTTGTACGGATGTCGACGCAGATAGAGAAGAAAGACCAGACAAAGCGCGGCGAAACCGAAATCGATCATCCCCATTGCCGCGCTGGATTGCCAGCGCATGAAACCCATCAGGAAAGCAGCCGCTCCATCGAGCATCAGCACGCTGTTCAGGAATTTCAGCCTGTATCCGTGATTCCGTTCCATATCGGACGCATCCGAATTGAACGTTTCGAATTTTTTCATCGAAGCGAATCTCTCCTGCCCGGACCCTACCGGGCTTTGATTATTCTTTTCCACCCGAAAGCGGGAAGATTGTGCATTTGTCGGACAGAATTCGCCTTCGATGCCGAAAACTCATAGCCAGCGAAACAGGACGTGTGCTATTTTCCGACCTTGCTGATTTATATGTCATCAACAGTAATATTATCACGCACCCGACACGGAAATGACTGATAGCTCATCCACAGCGTCCGAAAAACACGATCCGCTGCTTGAACGCACGCTACTGGATATCGGCATCCCGCCTTGCCCGGATATCCTTGTTCGAATCATGGCGGAAATGGAGAAAGAAGAACCCGATTACCATCGCCTGAGCAATATCATCAGCGCTGACGTCGCCCTCGCCGCAGGACTCATCAAGACAACCAACTCGCCTTTTTTTGCACGCCCACAGCGCGCGCGTTCGGTGCATGATGCGCTGACAATTCTCGGCCTCAGGGCCTCCAGCCACACCATCGCCGGCATCATCCTGCGCGAAAAATTTCCCAACACGCCGCACCTGACACGTTTCTGGGATGCGTCGGCACGCAAGGCCCGGCTTTGCGCCTGGTTGGCGCACAAACTTGATATACCCGGATTCAATGCCGACGATGCTTACACCTTTGGCCTGTTCCACGATTGCGGGATTCCGATTCTGATGTCCCGTTTTCCGAACTACAGGGACATACTGGGACAGGCGAACCTCGACAGCCAGCATGAATTCACCGTTTCCGAAGATTCGCAGCTGAAGACCAACCATGCCGAAGTCGGCAGTGCACTGGCACACAACTGGTGGCTCGATGCGGATATGTGCCTGTCCATCCGCAACCATCACAGCTTGGCGGCATTGGCGCCGGATTCGGCTTTATCGAGACCCAATCGTCTGTTCATCGCAACCGTCCATTTCGCCGAACACTTCTCGCAACAGCAACTCGGTCTGGACTTCACGCAGGAATGGTCAAAATTCGGCGCCGCCTGCCTGGAAACGCTGCAGATCGACGAAGACGATATGGAATTCTTGTATTCCGAGGCGAGGCAGATCGTCGCCCTGCAGGATTAGACCGGGACGCCATCACACTGCCGCCACGCCACCCGATTTCAATCGGCAGATCGCAGGCATCGTCAGAACTCAAACGAATAACAACAGGGAAATAGCCGGTACGCGCCGCTTTAGAAGCATGCGTAATTAAAAGAAGTAAGCAGGCACGGTTCGCTGAAGGAACTCAACAAACACTGGATGGACACACTGCGCTCCGTGAAAAACGGAGTCCGCAGAAAGGGCGAAACGCGACGACCCGGCGCCCGCCCCAATCTACGAAGCTTAGGCGCCGAGGATGCCTTTTCCTGCAGCAGGAGCAGCAGCGGATTTCTTCGCTACGGCTTTCTTGGCAGGTTTTTTAGCTGCTGCTTTTTTCGCTGCCGGTTTCTTGGCGGCTACTTTTTTAGCGGCTGGCTTCTTTGCTGCTGCTTTTTTCACTGCCGGTTTCTTGGCGGCTACTTTTTTAGCAGCTGGCTTCTTTGCTGCTGCTTTTTTCACTGCCGGTTTCTTGGCGGCTACTTTTTTAGCGGCTGGCTTCTTTGCTGCTGCTTTTTTCACTGCCGGTTTCTTGGCGGCTACTTTTTTAGCAGCTGGCTTCTTGGCAGCTGCGGCTTTCTTCACAGCTGGCTTCTTTGCGGCAGCCTTCTTGGTAGTGGTGCTTTTTGCTTTGGTTGTTGCAGCCATTTTCATTCCTTATAAAAATTGATGGACTAACCAGTTAAAATTTTCGTGCACCAACTGCACTCCCGGTGCGCCTTTCTACAGCTTGAAATCTCCCAACACGCACGGTGGCTGCATTCTATGCGCGATTAAAAAAATTGCGCAACACTTTTATGCATATTTCGCGAAATAATTTCACGCGACGATTTTCTCTGCAGCGTAGAGCTGGCTTACTGTTTCGCGCTCTCGAACAAGGTGCACGACAGCGTCATCCACCATCACTTCGGCTGCCCGCGGACGGGTATTGTAGTTGGAACTCATGCTCATTCCGTATGCTCCGGCAGACATCACGGCAAGCGTATCGCCTTTATCCACGGCCATCTTGCGGGCATGACCGAAGAAATCTCCGGTCTCGCAGATCGGCCCGACCACGTCATAAAGCAGAGATTGTCTTTCACGTTCGCCTCCTCGCCCGCCCGCGGGAGAGGATTGAGGAGAGGGGATATCTTGCCTGCGCACCACCGGCAAAATGCGGTGATAGGCATCGTAAAGTGCCGGACGCATGAGGTCGTTCATCGCCGCATCGACGATGGCGAAGTTCTTCTCCTCCCCATGCTTGAGATATTCGATACGCGTCAGCAACACCCCGGCATTGCCGACCAGCACCCGGCCCGGCTCGACGATGATCTTCTCGGAACGCCCTTGCAGCGCGCCCAACAGGGCTTTTGCATACTCTGCGATAGAAGGTGGCGTCTCGTCGTCGTAACGAATTCCGAGACCGCCCCCAAGGTCCAGATGCTCCAAGGCGATGCCGGAGGCGGCCAGCTGATCCACCAGCGCCAGCACTTTTTCCGCGGCAGCGATGAACGGGCTGGTCTCGGTGAGCTGGGAACCGATATGGCAATCCATGCCGGTGACACGCAAATGCGACATGGCTGCCGCCTTGCGATACAGCGCCAGTGCTTCGGTGTAGGCCACGCCGAACTTGTTCTGCTTGAGCCCTGTCGAGATGTAGGGATGCGTCTTGGCATCCACATCGGGATTCACGCGCAAACTGACCGGCGCGACTTTGCCCATGCTGCCGGCAACTGTGTTCAGCCTGTCCAGCTCTGACGAAGATTCGACATTGAAGCAAAGTATCCCGGCCTCGAGTGCCTGACGCATCTCGGCCTCGCTCTTGCCGACACCGGAGAAGACCACTTTGCTTGCAGCACCTCCCGCCGCCAGCACGCGCTGCAATTCGCCGCCGGAAACGATATCGAAGCCGGCGCCCAGGCGCGCAAACAGATTGAGGATGGCGAGGTTGGAGTTCGCTTTCACCGCATAACAGATGAGATGCTCGCGGCTCTTGAACGCTTCGGCGAACTGGCGATAGCCGTCGGTCAGGGCAGCCCGCGAATAGACATAACACGGCGTACCGAAACGCCGGGCGATGTCGTCCAGCGCAACGTTCTCGGCGAACAGCCGGTCTTGCTTGTAGCCAAAATATTCGTTCATGGTCACTTCTTGCTTTCGGAGTTATCGGTAGTGGGTTGTGCCGGAACAACTTGCGACGCTGCTTGCGGACTGGCTTGCACAGGAGTTGCCGGCGGAGGGGGAGGCAAGAACAGCGGACCTTTCCGTCCGCAGCCTTGCAGGATGAATGCCAACAGCAACATAATGCCGAGGATGCGCATGACTTTGTCTTTCATGATGTTTGGAATCGGAACGGGCGGGATTATATGATGGAAAGTCCAGGCGACGAACCGGGCAGCGTGCTGTTCGCCCGCATCCGGAAGTCAGTGAGCGAACGCGGGGTGGACATTCGCCAGAACCTGAACGGCAACGCACTGCGCCTGGATTTCGCCGATGGGCAGCGCATCCTCGTCAACTTCGACGCGCAGACGAATAACGTATGGCTGGCGGCGCGTTCCGGCGGCATCGAATTCATCCACCGTGACGGTAGCTGGCGCGCGCACGACCAGCGTGAACTGTTCGCCACGCTGCACGAGCTCATCGAGCTGACTATCCTCAGTAACCCGGTCAACGCACGCGCACCCGTCCAGCAGGATATCCAGGCGGTACGCCCCGGTCCGGTCCATCTGCATGAAACCGGAAAGAGCCACGGCCTGCGCAATGTGCTCGTCATCCTGCTGGCGATCGTTTCCGGCTTCTGGGCAACCCAGAGATTGAACCGTCCGCAGACGGCACCCGATACCGGCCCAAATGGGCAAACATTGGCACTCAACAAATTGAGCTACCCGTGCGAAAGCAGCCTCCCCGCCAATGGCAGCGTCACTTTGTTTGCCGAAGGCAACCTGCGCGCCGACAACCCGAACGATCCCGAGATCACCCTGCGGAACGATCACGCCTATCCCCTGCTTTTGATCCTCTCTGCACCGAATACAGCCATCCCCCTCTTGTCGGTACTGGTTCACGCACGACAGGGCACCACCCTGCACCTGCCACCGGGAGTGTACGACATGATGTTCAGCGTCGGCACCGCCTGGTGCAATCCGCATAGCGGCTTCTCGGAAGGACACTTGCTCAAGCTCGACAAACCCCTGGCGGTGCAAACGGACAAGCCGGTGCAGCTCGCCATGCAGTCGTCCGGAACAGGGATGGAGGATTTCCAATTGTTCGTCAAAACGGCCAACCCCGAGATATCCGCACCGGCGCCGACGTTCAACGGCGATGGCAGCATGGAAGTGCCACGCCAGGCGAATGGGCATTTCTACCTACCCGGTACGATAGACACCATACCGGTCACCTTCATGGTGGATACCGGTGCTTCGGTCACTTCCATCTCCAGCGACCTCGCACGCCAGGCCGGCATCCGCAACTGCAAGGCAGTGCAGTTCCAGACGGCAAACGGCACAGCGAACGGTTGTATCGCCTTGGTGCCGCGCATGACACTGGGTAGCTTTACAATGGAGAACATCACCGTGGCGGTGATGGACAACCTGGAAACCAACCTGCTCGGCGCCAACGTGCTGCGCAATTTTCAAGTGAGCCAGAACGACAGCAGCATGCTGATCGGACGGCATTAACCAAGGACGACACATGACAGAAAGCGAATTCAACGAACTGGCCGACGCCGTATTCCAGCGCATCGAACTGGCAATAGACGACGCCGATGCGGGCATCGATTACGACAGCAACGGCACCGTGCTGGAAATGGAATTTGCCGACGGCAGCAAGCTCATCGTCAACCGCCATGTGCCGAACAGGGAAATCTGGCTGGCCGCCAAATCCGGTGGATTCCATTACGCACTGGAGAACGAGCGCTGGTTCAGTCAGCGCGACGGCAGCGAACTTTTCACCAAACTGAGTGAACTGGTGAAACTTGGCACAGGACAACAGCTGGACTTCTAGTCCGCAACGACCCGCCTGGCGGAAAGCGCCGACGCGTCATGGGTATTATTGATTCGGCACTTGAACGGCTTTACTTCCGTCATTCCGGGCTTGACCCGGAATCCAGCCATATCAATATCGGCACGCATTGCGCACCACTGGATACCGGCCTTCGCCGGTATGACGCGCTTTTATATTCGTGCTGGATCAACAGGGGAAGTGCCGGGCGGAAGGACTTGATGTTTCGAAACGTCAGTCATCTGGGGGAGGAGACTACTGGGGATCGTTTCCTGTCCGCCTGGCAAGACGAACTCTAACGCCTGCTTTGCTGTTTGGGAATGCGTCATATTGTCGCAGTCCGTTCCGGCCTGCGGATTCATATCCGGCATATTGTGGCTACGGCATCACATCCGGCTGCGCCGAATATGAGCCTGCACCGCAAAGCCCTGTGCGCTCACCGCTCACACGGCTTTGTCGCAGGCCATTCCGGCCTGCGCCGGCATACGCACCGATTCCCTACTCGGCCACCCCGTAGCCGCGCAGCTCGGTCCGGCACCGCTTGTAGTCCGGGCATGCGCTCTCCACCACGCGCCAGAATGCGGGCGAGTGGTTCATCTCGATCAGGTGCGCCAGTTCATGCACCACCACGTAGTCGATCAGGTGCAACGGCATCTTCACCAATTGCCAGTTCAGCCGCACCACACCCTGCACTGTGCAGTTGCCCCACTGGGTGCGCGCCGAGGTCAGTTTGATTTCGCGCGGCGATACTTGCAGCATGGGTGCGAAATGCGCCACACACTCCTCGAACACCCGCAACGCTTCGTTGCGATACCAGAGCGTCACCGCCTTTTCGATATGCGCCGCCTCCGCTTCCACGCCGACCGGCACGTGCAGGACCTCTCCGTGCAGTTGCGGCACAGCCCCGCGCGACCGGGGAGTCAGCGTCAAAAGAAACTCTTCGCCGCGGAACGGGATGCGCGCGCCTTCCGCCCAGAATATCGGCGCCGCCTTCTTCGATTCCCAGTTGTCGAGTTGTTTTACCACCCAGGCGGCTTTGTCCTGCAACACGCTGTGCAGCCATTTTTCGGAAGCCCGCAACGGCGCATTGACGGTGAGGCCGCGATCGTCGATGCGCAAACTGATGCTGCGGCGATAGCCGCTGCGTTTGAGGGTGTAGCTGATTTCTTTGCCAACAAGATGGATGTTGCGTTGTTCAACGACGGGCGGCGGACCCTTTCGAAGCAAGGCCTTGAACATCAGCCGAGGCGCTCCATTTCGCCTTCTATCCAGTCCTCCACGCGGCGGTTGATCTCCTCCGCCTTGAGTCCCGCCGGATCAATGGGACGGCCGATACTCATGACGATGGTACCGGGATGTTTCAGGAAGGAATTGCGCCCCCAGAACTTGCCTGCATTGTGCGCCACCGGCACGACGGGGGCGCCGCTGCTTTGCCCCAGCATCGCGCCGCCGATCTTGTACTTACCGCGTACCCCGTAGGGCATGCGTGTGCCTTCCGGAAAGATCACCACGCAGAAGCCGTGCTTGAGCCGGTCTTTGCCCTGCTCCAGCAATTGCCGCATCGCCTGCTTGCCTTTGCTGCGGTCGATTGCGATCGGGCTGGTCAGCGCCAACCCCCAGCCGAAGAACGGCAGCCACAGCAATTCGCGCTTGAGCACCCATACCTGGTCGGGGAATACCGTCTGCAAGGAAAATGTCTCCCAGGCGGACTGGTGTTTGCACATCACGATGCACGGCTGTTTCGGGATGTTCTCCGCACCGCGCACTTCCATGCGGATACCGCAGATCACGCGCAGCAGCCATATCGTGCTGTAGGCCAGGCCGGTGGCGATACGATAGCGCGTATGCGGCTTGAGCGGGAACATGAAGAGGAACATCGACGCATAGATCGGCGTCCAGACCAGTTGCACCAGGAAAAATACCAGGGAGCGTATGAATGTCATACCAGTGCCGCCACCACTGCCGCCAGATCGGGGTAGATCAACGTGCCCTCCGGCAGGCCGCCTTTGGCCTGCGTTTTGGTGCCCTTGCCCGTGAGCACGAGGATAGGCTGCGCTTCGAGGCGCGCAGCCGCTTCCAGGTCGCGCAGCGAATCGCCGACCGCGGGCGCACCTTTCAGGCTGACGCCGTAACGCGTGGCGATCTCTTCGAGCATGCCGCTTTTGGGCTTGCGGCAACCGCAGTTCGCGTCATTGGTATGCGGACAGAAGAACACCGCGTCGATACGCCCGCCCAGTTGCGCGCACGCCTTGTGCATCTTGTCGTGGATGGCGTTCAGCGTCGGCATGTCGAACAGGCCGCGCCCGATGCCGGACTGGTTGGTCGCCACCACCACGCGATAATCGGCCTGGGTCAGGCGCGCGATCGCTTCCAGACTGCCGGGAATGGGCTTCCATTCGTCCGGATTCTTGATGAACTGGTCGGAGTCGAAATTAATGACGCCGTCGCGGTCGAGAATGATGAGTTTGCTCATGGAAACTTTCAGTAATCCGGAGTTTCGGGATGCAGCGCAAGGCGCACGGCGCGCAACGACCGAGACATACCGTGGTGGTAGGCGAGGGAGTGAGCACCGCGCAACGCAGCGATGCGCCCGAAAAACGGATTAATGGAAGTTTCCATCATGCTGCCAGTTTCGAGATATCAGCAACCTGGTTCATCAGGCCGCCAAGCTGCTTGAGCAGCAGCGCGCGGTTGATACGCAACTTCTGGTCTTCCGCCATGACCATCACCTGATCGAAGAAATCGTCGATGAACGACTTGAGCGTCACCAGCGTTTTCAGGTTCTGCCCATATTCGCCGCGGGTGAAATACCCCTGCACGAAAGGCGCGATATCCGTCATCGCCTGGTACAGGTTGCGTTCGGCATCGTCCGTCATCAGACCGGCATCGAATGCCGCATTCGCCATCGCCGCGCCGAGCTCCTCGTGGTTCTTGCGCATGATGTTCTGCACGCGCTTGTTCGCGGCCGCCAGGTCCTTAGCCACATCCATCGCCGCAAAACCGCGCACGGCCAGCAAGCGCGGCAACACCTCGTGCAGGCGGCCGTTCAACACGGCCAGCACGGCCTCGATATGCGACACCTCGAAACCGCGGTCGCGCAGATAACCGCGCAGGCGGTCGATCATGAATCCTTCCACGTCCGTTGCGACCGTCGCACTCAGCATTCCCTTGGGGAAGTTCTCCGCCGTCGCCTTGAGCAGGGCCGGCAACGGCAGGTCGAGCGGCGTCTCGATCAGGATGCGCAGGATACCCAAAGCCTGACGCCGCAAGCCGAACGGATCCTTGTCGCCCGTCGGGACTTGTCCGATGCCGTAGATTCCAATGATCGTTTCCAGCTTGTCCGCCAGTGCAACCGAGCACGACACTGCACCCATGGGCAACGAGTCTCCGGCGAAACGCGGGTGGTAATGCGCCTCGATGGCGTTCGCCACCTCCAGGTCCTCGCCGTCGTGGAAAGCGTAGTAGCGTCCGATGATGCCTTGCAGCTCGGGAAACTCGCCGACCATGTCGGTAATCAGGTCGGCCTTGCACAGACGCGCCGCCAATTCCGCCTTGGCTTTGTCCGCCTGCAGCAAACGCGCAATGGTTCCGGCCAGGGTGATGATGCGCTCGACGCGCTGCAACTGCGAGCCCAGCTTGTTGTGATAAACGACTTTGCCGAGTTTCTCGACGCGCGATTCCAGCTTCAGCTTGCGGTCCTGGTTGAAGAAGAAGCGCGCATCGGAGAGCCGCGGGCGCACCACGCGCTCGTTGCCCTCGATGATATGGTGCGGGTCGGTCACCTGCATGTTGGACACAATGAGGAACTTGTTCAGCAGCTTGCCGGTGCCGGCGTCCAGCAGCGGAAAGTACTTCTGGTTCTGTTGCATGGTGAGGATCAGGCATTCCTGCGGCACGTCGAGGAATTCCTTCTCGAACTGGCCGACATACACCTCCGGCCATTCGACCAGCCCCGTCACCTCGTCCAGCAGTGTGCTGAGCACGCTGCGTTCTTCGTTGGACATGGAGAGCAGCTTATCCAGGTCGAAATTGGCGTGCCCTACCCAGATCGCGGCGTTCTGTTCCGCCAGATCGTCCAGGCGCGCCACGATGCTTTCGCGCCGGTGCGCGAAACTGGCGATCACGCGCCCGTCGCGTGCCAGGATCGCTTCGTAGTCGTCCGCATTGTCGATCGTGACCCGCTCGCCGGCCAGGAAGCGATGCCCGCTGGTGACGTTGCCGCTGGTCAATCCCAGCACTTCCGCCGAAACCACTCGGCTGCCGTGCAAGATGGTCAGCCCGTGCACCGGACGCACGAACTGGTGTTCGGAATCGCCCCAGCGCATCAGTTTCGGCACCGGCAGTTTCTTCAGCGCCTGCGTCACGATGTCCTGCAGGTATTCGTCCAGCGCCTTGCCCTTCTGCTCGACGCGCGCCACGAAATATTCGGCCTTGCCTTCGCCCACGCGCTGCAACTGCGCCAACGTGACGCCGGCCGAGCGCATGAAACCTTCCAGCGCCTTGGTCGGCTTGCCGTCCGCATCGAGTCCGGCCGCGACAGCCGGCCCCTTGCGCTCGATGACGCGATCGGGTTGTTGCGACTCGACTGCGGTGATGCTCACGGCCAGACGGCGCGGCGTGCAATACGGCGTGCACACGCTGGCCTCGCTCAGCAACGCCTGTTCTTTCAGGCTGGCAAACACTTCATTGGCAAACGTGGTGGAAAGTTTCTCCAGCGCCTTCGGCGGCAGCTCTTCGGTGAGCAGTTCTATCAGTAATGTCGCTTTCATTTCTTACCCCCGATCCTGGCCATCGGGAAACCCAATGCTTCGCGCGAATCGTAATATGCCTGGGCCACCTGGCGCGCCAGAGCGCGCACCCGGCCGATATAGGCCGCGCGCTCGGTCACCGAGATCGCACCGCGCGCATCCAGCAGGTTGAAGGTATGCGAGCACTTCATCACCATCTCGAAACCGGGCAGCGGCAGCCCCGCATCCATCAGGCGCTTCGCCTCGGATTCGTATTCGTTGAAATGGCGGAACAGCATCTCGACGTTGGAATGTTCGAAGTTGTATCTGGATTGTTCCACCTCGTTCTGGTGGTAGACGTCGCCGTAGGTGATGACCGTGTCGCCGTTCTTCGCCCACACCAGGTCGAACACGTTCTCCACGCCCTGCAGGTACATGGCCAGACGCTCCAGGCCGTAGGTGATCTCGCCCAGCACCGGCTTGCAGATCAGCGAACCGACTTCCTGAAAATAGGTGAACTGCGTCACCTCCATCCCATCCAGCCAGACTTCCCAGCCCAGGCCCCAAGCGCCCAAAGTCGGCGACTCCCAATCGTCCTCGACGAAACGGATATCGTGTTCGCCGGTATTGATGCCCAGCGCACGCAGGCTGTCGAGATAGAGTTCCTGGATATTGTCGGGGGAAGGTTTCAGCACCACCTGGTACTGGTAATAATGCTGCAGGCGGTTGGGGTTCTCGCCGTAGCGACCGTCTTTCGGGCGGCGCGAAGGTTGCACATAGGCCGCGCGCCAGGGCTCGGGGCCGATCGCGCGCAGGAAGGTCGCCGTATGGAAGGTGCCCGCGCCGACCTCGATATCGTAGGGTTGCAGCAGCGCGCAGCCCTGCTTGTCCCAGAATTGCTGTAGCGTCAGGATGACTTGCTGAAAAGTCGGCCCTGGGCCGGCTTTCGGTGAAGACTCATGCGCAGCGCGCGTGATGTCGGAACCAAAACCCCGTTGGGGTGAAGACTCATGCGCGGAGCGCGTGACGTCGGAACCAAAGGTTTGCATATGCTCGATGACCGCCAGTATTTGCGAAAGGCCGCATTTTACGGGTTCCCGCCTGTTACGTCACGCCACAATATCCCCGCGGCGGGAGCCGGGAACGTAATTCTTCCTGATCAAGTAACGTTGCCCTCAGCAAGCGGACGATACGGCGTGACAGCGCCCGGCCCCCTGAAAAAAACAGCCGGGATCGCCCCGGCATTCAAGCACAGCAATAAACAGGCGGCTCCTTGTTCCCAAGGAACCGCCTTCCGTTGCCCGTTTAGAACTGATAAACCGCGGAAGCCAGCGCGCTCACGGTGTTGTAGCCTGCATCGAATCGATATGCGCCCACACCGGAATTGACCGTGGTGTCAACCGTGGCCGTCGAAATCCGCGCTTCAGCACGGAACAGCAGGTTCTTCACCCAAGGCGTCTGCCACTGCACGCCGCCGAAGATTTCCAGACCGGAGCCCTTGCTTTGTGAGCTCGCGCCGCCAAAAGCATAGGTTGGACCGCTAATGGAAATGAAGCCGGCGCCAACGTAAGGAAGTGCCGGATAGCGGGCGATGTCGAACGGCTTGTCGATCAGATACGTGCCGCGAATTTCGGTTGTGGTGAAGCTATTGCCGTTGCTCAAGCCGATCGACGCGCCGACGTTATCGCTAAACCAGTGCCCAAGCGACGCCCCGATCGTGGAATTGTTCACGTCGACCGTAGCTGCTACTTCGTTCGTATCGGCCACGTGCCGAACTTCTGCGTGTGCCGATGCTGCCGCCAGCAATGCACCGGCCAGCGCGATGGAAACCACCAGATTCTTTTTCATGCGAACTCCTCATTATTTGAAATAACCAGGGAAGCGCCGAACCAGTTTGTCCTTTTCCGACGGAAAAGAAAATCGCCCGGAACCTCCCCTCACATCAGTCTACTCCCATCCTGTCGATTGCGATGGGTGTCTGATTCTTTCAGAACTGAACGCGAAGTTGAAGAAAAACGATATGGTGCGACTTTTACGCAACAGGCTGGCAACCCGGCCGGCTTGCGGCGTTTATTTCGATTCAAGATACAAGCCGGGCATCAACAAAACAGCGCAAGCTTGCCCGCGCGCGGCAAGGCCTTGATCTCCCGCTCGCGCTTCAATGCAGAGGATTTATCGGCACAGGGCTCCTGGTAAACCAAAGTGACCGGCGTGCGGCCGCGCGTGTACTTGGCGCCTTCGCCGGCGTTATGCGCGGCCAGGCGTTTTTCGAGATCGTTGGTGATGCCGCAGTAGAGAGTTTGGTCGGCGCATTGGAGGAGGTAGCAGGTCCAGGTGGTGGTGTTCTTGAATTTCATTTATTAAGTTACCTGATGACCGTTCGCCCTGAGCTTGTCGAAGGGTGGGCGAAGCCCGCTAATTTCAACCGTTCGTGCTGAGCCTGTCGAAGCATGAATGACTTCAGCTAACATCAACACCGCCGGGGGTTGCCCGGCAGCAAGTCACTTTTTCTTGCTTCGCCAAAGAAAAAGTAACCAAAAAGAAGGCGACCCCGGTGCGCCGCTGCTTCGCAGTTCCCTCCGTTGCTCGACTGGTCAGGCGGCTGCGGAACTCGCGCTTCGCGCTCAGACAGTCCTCGCCGAATACTCCTGACCAGCCTCCGCTACTCGGCGGCGCACAGGGGAAGGAAAAGCGAAAATCTAAACCACAGTGTAGGCACTTCGTGCCCACACCAACCCGCCGACACTAGACAATTCTCTTAAGCCGTTTAGAACTGCTGTGCCCACTGAGCTTTGCGCATGCATTTTCTATGAGTCGAATAAATTCACGCGCATCAGAAAAATAGTTACGAAAAGCCAGCCGAACTTCATCGCTGGAATCTGCGCGTACCAGCACAATGTCATTGTGCGGCATTTCCTTTTCTAAAATAAATAGAGCTCTCAATGCTTCAGGAGCATCCCGGAAGCTTCTAACCTCCAGCGCTCCCTCTCCCGAAAATATAAGAATTGTATTTTTTTTATCCGACACTTCGCTTTTTGCCTGATTAAGACCTCTAAGAGTTGCAAGAAGCATTAACTCTCTATCAATCGCCAAAAACTCTTCAAGTAACTCCCGGTCGCTCTTTTGCGGAAATGGGCCAGTCAATCCTTCGTGTGCCCTCGCAAGAATCTCGCTGGCTAGCGCCATTTCATGTTCGTATCTTTTATCACCTTGCTGAAACTTAGGTTGGCTCTCGGTAATAAATCCAACCACTTCTACCGCAGTAGCCCATGCATGCTGAACAAGTGTTCGGTACTGGATCTCCATGTAGAGACCGACCAAGTCTCGTCCCGTTTCCGAATTTACGTTGTATTCATATACGTCGTGAATTCCACGATAGCCCGTGGCCTTGGGATGGCTTATATAGTCATATTTTTCTGGATTATTGCGTCGCTTATGCTTGAACCTAGCCTTTTGGAAAGAGCTCCGAAATTTATTTAACTCTTTAATGCTTCTAAATATCAATCGGCATCCAGCGACATCATCCATCCGCGAGAGCTGCATCCCCGGAAGACGCTTCAGCTTGTCAAAGATAGTATTTTTTCTCTTATGCCTTTGAGCGACTGTTACGTTCGTACCCTTTGTACGCGTCCGTAATATTGCTTGAAATGTGTTCAGCACACTACGGTGAGCAGCACGCCACTCTTCAATAACCGTCAGATCATCTGGTGTGGCCGAACCATTCCGAACATTCTCTCCTGCCCGATTTACTCGCGACTTAGAACCGCCCGGATAATTTTCTGAACTAACCATAGTATCTTCCATGCCGATCTCAGGTACTCAATGTACCGGAGTCATGTTGTTTTGACTATTGCGGGCAACGTGTTGCCCGCAATACGGTTTTGATCTTCGCTTTTCTCTCCCCTGAGCGCCGCCTCGATATTTCGTCAACAAGCGGAGGTTTAGGCGAGCACTGTCTGAGCTCCGCAGTGGGGCACGGTTTGTGTGCCCCGCCAGGGCGAGTTGCGCAGCCCCGCTTGTTGGTGAAATATCGAGGGAACCCCGCAGGGGCGGCAAACCGGGGTCGCCTTTTCTTTGGTTACTTTCTTTTTGGCGAAGCAAAAGAAAGTGACTTGCCGCCGGGCAAGCCCCGGCAAACTATGCGTCCAGCCATTCATGGTTCGACAAGCTCACCACGAACGGCTTTAGCTGCCCCCCCGACGGTGTTGGGTTTGAAAGTGAGCGGGGATGCAACAAGTGTTCCCCCACCCTACCCCTGATGGAACTACTAGCCATTCGACTAGGCTGCCAAACAACGTCAGCCAAGTCGCTGGTTATCCCCCGGTGGGAGAGGGGATGTGCGGCGATGCATCAACCATGCAGCGAGCAACATCACCCCAACCAACACCAACACCGCCCCATTCCCCCAAACCACATACGGCGTCCTCCCCTCATACCCCCGCACCTCCGCCGTCAGCACCCCTTCCTCATGCTGCGGCAACATGGCCTGTATGCGCCCGTCCGCGCCGATCACCGAGGTGACCCCGGTATTGGTCGCCCGCAACATCATCCTCCCCGTTTCCAGCGCGCGCATCTGCGACAGCTGGTTGTGCTGCATCGCGGCATACGAGTCGCCGTACCAGGCGTCGTTGGTGACGTTCACCAGCAATGTGGCTTGCGGCAACGCGCGGATGATCTCTTCGCCAAAGGCGTCTTCGTAGCAGATGTTCACCGCCACCTTCTGCCCGGCGACATTGAGCGGCGTTTGTGTCGCGCCGCCGCTGGTGAGGTCGCCCATCGGGATGTCCAGCACTTCGTTGATGAACCAGCCGAACACGCTGCGCAGCGGGATGAACTCGCCGAAGGGCACGAGATGGTCCTTGCGGTAATGCTGGCTCTCGGCGCTGCCGAGGGAATAGACGCTGTTGTAATACTTGCCGTCCTCTTTCTCGAACGCGCCGATGAGAATGTCGCCCCCGTTGTTCCGGACATGATCGCTCAGGATGGCGTGGTAGCTTTCCGGCACGTCCCGGCGCAACAGCGGTAACGCCGTCTCGGGCATGACGATCAATCGCGCATCGCTGCTTTGCGCCAATCGGCGATAGGTTTCCAGCGTGTTGGTCAGCGCGTCTTCGGCGAATTTGGCATCCTGGGCGATGTTGCCTTGCAGGAGGCCCACCTTGAGCGGTTCGCCGCCGGGTCGCGTCCATTCGATGCTGCGCAACGCCGCCCCGCCTGCCCACAGCAAGACCAGCACGGCAAGGGCGATCTTGCCCGGCCGACCCAGGCGCACATTCCACAGGACCAGCAACATCGCCGCGCTCGCCGCCACGGCGAGCGACACGCCATATACGCCGAACAACACCGCGTAGCCTGCGAGCGGGCTGGCGGGCACCTGCGAATAGCCGACGGAAAGCCAGGGGAAACCGGTGAACAGCAAACCGCGCAACCATTCGGTGAACGTCCAGATCGCCGGCATCACCAGCACTATCCACGCATCGTTCGCCCTGATTACCACGAAGGGTTTCAGTTTCGCCTGCAGATACCCTGCCAGCGCGGGCAGGGCCGCATTCACCGCTGCAAACAAGGCCGTCGCCGTTGCCGCGAGGATGGGATGCATGTAGCCATATTCGTGCAGCGCGACATAGATCCAGCTGATGCCGGTGCAGAACAACCCCATGCCGAAGATGAAACCCAGCCACGCCGCCTGCGCCGGACGCTCAGCCCGGCTCCACAGCCAGAACAGCACGGAGAGCGCGAGCACGGGCAGCGGGAAGATGTCGAACGGTGCAAATCCGAATACGGCGATGGCACCTGCAAGGAAGGCTTTCGGGTAGGGCGAGGCGATGAGTCTTTTCACGATCGGGGGCGATAAAGTTGATTCGCCAGATTATACGGTGTAAGTTCCGCCGCACGTCACCGTAACCCAGACTCGCAACATGTCCAACCATTCCGCCCTGCTTGAAGAGATCGGCTCCATGCTGATCGAAAGCGACCTGTTCAGCCACCTTCCGGCCACGGAATTGAGCGCTGCCGCAAATTATTTCGGCATCAACCAGATCGCCCAGGACGAGACCATCTTTGAAGAAGGCGATATCGGCAATTTCATGTGCATCGTGCATTCGGGCAGCATCGCCGTGACCAAGGCAAACCAGAACGGACAGCAGGTGGAAATGGCCACACTGGGACAAGGCCGTACGTTCGGCGAGATGGCGGTGCTGGATGACGAGATTCGCTCCGCCACCTGCAAAGCGGCCGAAGACACCGTCCTGCTCACGCTGTCGAAAGAAGCACTGGACCAGATGCTGGAAGAGCACCCGCGGATCGGCTCGCGCATCATTCGCGCCATTGCGGTCAGTTTGTCGCTCCGTCTTCGCACGGCAGCGGGGCAGCCGGTCGATCACCTCGTCTGACCCGCAGCCATGCTCGACTTTACCGAATACACCAAGATCTTCATCAGCCTGTTCGCGATCATCGATCCGGTCGGGATCATTCCCATCATCATCGCGTTCACCGCCGGCATGACGGCCCAGAAGCGCGAACGGGTGGGACGCATGGCCTCGCTATCGGTCTTCATCATCCTGCTCGCGGCCCTGGTGCTGGGCGAGGCGATACTGGGTTTCTTCGGCATCAGCATCCATTCCTTCCGCACCGCGGGCGGCATCCTGCTGCTGCTGATGTCCATCACCATGCTCATCGGCAACAAGCCGACGCTGACACCGGACGATATCGACGGCGACTCCACTTCGTCGATCGCCATCGTGCCGCTCTCGACGCCTTTGCTGGCCGGTCCGGGTGCGATCAGCACGGTGATCCTGGATGCTCACAAGGGAAACAACATCGGGCATTACGGCGTCATGGGGCTGGTACTCGTCGCCCTGAGCCTCACCGTCTGGCTCACTTTCCTGATCGCCCCTTGGGTCTCGCGGCGCCTGGGCAAGATCGGCAGCAACATCGTGACCCGCTTGATGGGCCTGTTGCTCGCCGCCATCGCAGTCGAATTCATCGCGGCCGGATTACGCGGCCTGTTTCCCGCACTAGGTTAAACATGGAAAAAATACGTCTTTCAAAATTGATGTCCGAACAGGGTCTGTGCTCGCGCCGCGAAGCGGACGATTACATCGCCAAGGGCTGGGTGAAAGTGGACGGCGAGGTCGTCAGCGAACTCGGCACCAGGATATTGCCGACGCAAAAAATCACGCTGGAAAAGGCCGCGCAGGCCAAGCAGCAGGGACGGGTCACCATCCTGCTGCACAAGCCTGTCGGCTATGTTTCGGGGCAGGCCGAGCAGGGATACAAACCGGCCATCCTGCTGCTCGATGCCTCGACGCGCTGGGATCAGGACACCACGCCGTATCGCTTCCACCGCAGCCATCTGCTCGGCCTGGCCCCTGCGGGCCGTCTCGATATCGATTCGACCGGCCTGCTGGTGCTTACCCAAGACGGGCGCATCGCCAAGCAACTGATCGGGGAAGATTCTCCGATCGAAAAGGAATATCTCGTGCGCGTGCAAGGCAAGCTCGTCGGCAATGGACTGGCGCTGCTGAATCACGGCCTGTCGCTGGACGGAAAGAAACTGAAGCCAGCCAAGGTCAGCTGGCAGAACGAGGATCAGTTGCGTTTCATTTTGAACGAAGGCAAGAAGCGCCAGATCCGCCGCATGTGCGAAATGGTGGGTTTGAGTGTGACTGCGCTGAAGCGTGTGCGCATAGGCAAGGTGCGGCTCGGAGAACTGCCGCAGGGGCAATGGCGTTACCTGCGCCCGGATGAACAATTCTAGTGAAGCACTGATCGAGTCCGTTCGCCCCGAGTTTGTCGAAGGGTCGCCCTGACCTGCTCAAGTTAATCGGCCGTCACCGTTTCCTCAGCCGGGACACCGTCAGCGCGCCTGTCGCCAATAGCAGGGCCAAGCCGAATCCGATGATGCTCGTTCTGATCGGAATTCCCGCTGTCGCCGTCCAGCCATAGAGCCCCACGAACACCAGCATCGCAATGTTCTCTGCGAAGTTCTGCACTGCCAGCGCATTGCCCCCGCCGATGGTTTCATGGCCCCGTTCCTGCAACAAGGCATTGAGCGGCACGATGAAGAAGCCGCCGAAGATGCCGATCGCGACCATCGAGATCATCGCGAATGTCAGATCATGGATGAAGACGATCGCCAAAATGGACGGGCCCAGCAGCAAACCTCCCAGCAGCGCGCGATTGACGTTGGCCAGCGACACCCACAGGCCTGCGCCCAGCGCACCCAGCACGATACCGATGGAAACGGCCCCCATCAGGTTGGCCGGCGTCTGGTTGTCGGTGACCAGCAAGGCGACCGGCACCCAGGCGAACAGCATCAGGCGCAGTGTGGTGCCGCTGCCCCAGAACATGCTGGTTCCCAACAGGCTGAAGCGGGAATCCGGATTTTTAAACAGCGACATCACCGATCCCAGGAACTGCCTGACCAGGCGCCAGGGGTGGAAATGCGCTTCCGCGTTTTCCGCCGGCAGCGCTGGGATGAACAAGTTGGCCAATGCCGCGAGACCATATGCCGATACGACGCCGGTGAACGCCCATGCCAGGGATTGGTCGGCCAGCCAGCCGCCCAGTACGACACCAAGCATGATTGCGACGATGGTGGAACCTTCCATCATGCCGTTCGCCTTCACCAGGACAGCGGGCCCGAACATCTGGGCGAGGATGCCGTATTTTGCAGGCGAATACATCGCCGCGCCGATCCCGATCAGGGCATACGCAGTCAGCGGGTTGACGCCCTGCACCATCGCGAGTGCGCCAGCGAGCTTGACCAGGTTCGCCACCAGCATCACGCGCCCCTTGGGAAAGCCGTCGGCGACCTGGCCGACAAAGGGGGCAAGCAGGATGAAGGGCACAACGAAGGATTCCTGCAGCAGCGGCACCAGATGCGGCAGCCCCTGCGATTTGACGATCGCGATGGCGGCGATCAGGATGGCATTGTCGGCCAGGGCGGAAAGGAACTGCGCCGCCAGCACCGACATCATGCCCAGCGACAGCAGCGGCATATCCGGCGATTTTCTTTGGATCATTACGGGTTCTCCGTGAGTCAGTCCGGGCGGAGCGATCTCTTTTGCCGAGCTTGGCGCCGGAAAGTTACAACCAGGTGATCCGGGGATGCAGTAGACGAACTGTTGAAACGCACTTAGCGCGGGTGCGGCTTGTCTTCACCGATCAGCGGCCGCTCTGCCAGCAGCGAGTGCAATCTCCTGCTGTCGGCATGCAGTACGGTGAATTGCCAGTCGCCGATCTGGATACGTTCGTTGCGTTTCGGAAGCTGGCCTGCCGCCTTCAATATCAGCCCGCCGATGGTATCGTAGTCCTCGTCGCTGAAATCGGTGCCCATGGCCTGGTTGAAATCCTCGATCTCGGTGTCGGCCTTGACGCGCCAGTGCGCATCGTCCTGGCGGATGATGTTGTCCTCGTCTTCGTCGAAATCGTATTCGTCGGCGATGTCGCCCACGATCTGCTCCAGCACATCCTCGATGGTGACCATGCCGCACACGCCGCCATACTCGTCGACCACCAGCGCGATGTGGTTGCGGTTGCTGCGAAAGTCGCGCAACAGGATGTTGAGTCGCTTCGACTCCGGCACGAACACCGCGGGACGCAGCATGTCGCGCACGTCGAATTCTTCGCCGGCGTAATAGCGCAACAGGTCTTTCGCCAGCAGGATACCGATGATGTTGTCTTTGTCGCCCTCGATGACGGGGAAACGCGAGTGCGCGGTTTCGATGACGTAGGGGATGAATTTTTCCGGCGGCTGGCTGATGTCGATGACATCCATCTGTGCGCGGGGGATCATGATTTCGCGCACCTGGCGCTCCGAGACCTGGATGACACCTTCCATCATGGACAGGGCGTCGGCATCCAGCAGGTTGCGCTCGTAAGCGCTGTACAACAGTGCGATCAACTGCTCGCGGTCTTCCGGCTCGCGCAACAGCAGCGTAGAGAGCCGTTCCAGCAAAGTGGGTTTATGATTGTTTTCCGGAACGTCCATTACCGAACATCAACGAATGAGATAGGGCGCAGGATACCTTAATTTGAGCATCAACGCAGTCTCGCACGCCTCCATCTCTTCGGCGTCGCGCTTGATTTCGTGGTCGTAGCCCTGCAGGTGCAGCACCGCATGTATCGTCAGGTGCGCGTAGTGCGCGAGCAGGTCCTTGCCCTGTTCCTTGGCTTCGCGTTCGACAACCGGCGCGCAGATCACCACGTCCCCATAGATGGGTGAAGTGTCGTCATAAACGAAAGTAAGGACATTGGTGGCGTAATCCCTGCCTCGATAGCTCCGGTTCAACTCGCGGCCCTCGGCCTCGTTCACGATGCGCAACGCCATCTGCACATCCTGCTCCAATGCGGCTTTCACCCAGCGGCGAAATTGCTGCCGTGTCGGCAGTCTTTTTGCATCGCTGGCGTATTGCACCGACAGCGAGAGTTCATGTGCTTCGCTCATGGCGTATGCTCGTACTTTTCGTAAGCGGAAACGATCTTCTGCACCAGCGGGTGGCGCACCACGTCTTCGGCAAGGAAATGCTGGAAGGCGATGCCGCGCACCTCCTTCAATACGACGCGCGCGTCGTTGAGGCCGCTCTTCTGTCCGCGGGCGAGGTCGATCTGCGTCACGTCGCCGGTGATGACCGCCTTGCTGCCGAAGCCGATGCGCGTGAGGAACATCTTCATCTGTTCCGGCGTGGTGTTCTGCGCCTCGTCGAGGATGATGAAGGAATGGTTCAACGTGCGCCCCCGCATATAAGCCAGCGGCGCGATTTCGATCATGCCGCGCTCGAAGGCCTTGCTCACCTTGTCCAGACCCATCAGGTCGTAGAGCGCGTCGTATAAAGGCCGCAGATACGGATCGACTTTCTGCGCCATGTCACCGGGCAGGAACCCGAGGCGTTCGCCGGCTTCCACTGCGGGCCGCACCAGGACCAGGCGTTTCACGGTCTCGCGCTGCAACGCGTCCACTGCCGAGGCGACGGCGAGATAGGTCTTGCCGGTGCCGGCGGGGCCGACGCCGAAGGTGATGTCGTGTTCCTGTATGGCCTGCAGATACTCGTTCTGTCGCACGGTGCGCCCGCGCACTTCGGCTTTGCGCGTCATCAGCAGCGGCACGGATTCGCTCTGCGCATCCGGCAAATCCGGCTTCATGACTTCGATCAGCCCGAGCTGCAGACGCTCCAGCGATATATCGTGTTTCGCTTCGAGATAGAAGCGTTCCATCACTGCGCGTGCCAGGGCGGCTTGCGCTCCCGTGATGGTGAAGCGCTCTCCGCGGCGCGCGATGTTCACTTCCAGTGCGGTCTCGATCTGGCGCAGGTTCTCGTCGAACGCCCCGCACAGGTTCGCCAGGCGGGCGTTGTCCACCGGCTCGAACGAGAGACTCAACGCATCGTCGGTCATGGTTCCATCACCAGTTCGCCGCGCAAGGTGTGCAAGGTTCCTGGCAATATCCGCACGTCCACATAGCGGCCCAGCATGCCGGGCGAACCGGCAAAATTAACCACGCGGTTGTTTTGCGTGCGCCCCGCCAGTTCCTGCGCGTTCTTCCGCGAAACGCTTTCCACCAGGACGCGCTGCACGCTGCCGCTCATCGCGGCGCCAACCTGATGCTCCATTTCGGCGATGCGCGCCTGCAGGCGGTGCAGCCGATCGAGCTTGGTTTCGTAGGGGGTGTCGTCCGTCATCTCCGCCGCCGGCGTGCCCGGACGCGGGCTGAAGATGAAACTGAAACTGGCGTCGAACTCGACCTCATCGACAAGTTTCATGGTCGCCTCAAAATCCGCCTCGGTCTCGCCGGGGAAGCCGATGATGAAATCCGAGCTGATAGAGATGTCCGGGCGCGCCGCGCGCAACTTGCGCACGATGGATTTGTATTCCAGCGCCGTGTAGCCGCGCTTCATCGCCGCCAGGATACGATCCGACCCGGACTGCACCGGCAGGTGCAGATGCCCGGCAAGTTTGGGCGTCGTCGCATAGAGGTCGATCAGGCGTTGCGACATTTCGCGCGGGTGCGAAGTGGTGTAGCGCAGGCGCTGCACGCCCGGCAACGCCGCAACCGCCTTGACCAGGAATGCAAAGTCCACCGTATCGCCGTCTTCCGTCTCGCCCTGATAGGCATTCACGTTCTGCCCAAGCAGAGTGATCTCACCCACGCCCTGCCCCGTCAGGTTTTCCACTTCACGCATCACATCGGCGTACGGGCGCGACACTTCTTCCCCGCGCGTATAGGGCACGACGCAGAACGTGCAGTATTTGCTGCAGCCTTCCATGATGGAGACAAAGGCCGCGCCATGCGTGGCCTGCGCGGCGGGCACATGATCGAATTTCTCGATTTCGGGGAAACTGATATCGACCTGGGATTCGCCGCTTGCGCGCCGTGCCGCGATAAGCTGAGGCAGGCGGTGCAAAGTCTGCGGGCCGAATACCACATCCACATAGGGTGCGCGCTTGACGATGATGTCGCCTTCCTGACTGGCGACGCAGCCGCCCACCCCGATCAACAGGTTCGGATTGCTTTGCTTCAGCGCCCGCACGCGCCCGAGGTCGGAGAATACTTTTTCTTCCGCTTTCTCGCGTATGGAACAGGTGTTGAACAGGATGATGTCCGCGTCTTCCGGCGTGTCGGTCTGCTCCATGCCCTCGCAGGCACGCAGCACGTCCGCCATTTTGTCGGAGTCATACTCGTTCATCTGGCAGCCATACGTCTTTATATATAGTTTTGTCATCACGCTTGATACCTGTGCATTCCGCAATTTCCTGTCAGCCACTCATTAACCCTGACTTTATAAGCCTTAATTATTTTGTGGGAATATCGTACAAAATTACTCTTATAATTCGAAAGGCTTTAGTCAATCAAAGCCATCAACATTAAATAGCGTTCATCCAATAACTAATACATCAGGGGAGTAGAAAGCATGTCGATCATTGCAGACGTCGCATCCATCGGTACCGCCATATTCGGCGTTGGCTTTGCAGTATGGATCACCATCCAGTTGTTCAAGAAAGCTGATTAATCCAAAGCAAGTGGGAAGTTCGATGCAGTAGCTTCCCACTTCTTCTCTCCACTACTCCCTCTCGTTTGCCTGCGGCACCACCGTTCAGGCCGCCCGCTTTACGTAAAATTCTTGTGAAGAAAAATACAACTGTGCTACGATTTAAATACCACTTTAAAAGTGCGTGTAATCAAATTCTCTTGAGAGGAGCAGAAAATGTCATTCGTCGCGGATTTGGTATCAATTGGTTCGGCATTGTTGGCTGTCGTCTTTTCATTGTGGATGCTGAAACAGCTCTTCACAGACAAGAACTAGTCTAATAGCTACTCTGTATTAAATCAAAGACTCCAGCTCATGCTGGAGTTTTTATTTTGCGGTTCACCGGAATCAGCCCTCGCGGATCGCGACAGTCCAACCGCCGAGGGCTCGATCGATATATCCGCTCGCCATCGGCCCGATATCAAAGGCGATCAACGCGGGGCCAGCGAAGTCTCGAACTGTTCGACAGATTTCGGCTTGCCGAACAGATACCCCTGGAAAGCATGGCAGCCCCGCAAATTGAGAAACTCATGTTGCCCCTCTGTCTCAACCCCTTCCGCGATGACGTCCAGACCCAGCGTTTCGGCCATCGCGATGATGGTCTGGACGATGGCGGCATCGTTGGTGTCGGTGGCGATGTCCCGCACAAAGGATTGATCGATCTTGATCTGGTTCAGCGGAAGCCGCTTGAGATATTGCAGGGACGAATAGCCGGTGCCGAAATCATCCAGCGAGAGCCGGACACCGATCGCCTTCAGTGCGTTCATGGTGGCAATGGTGTCTTCGATATCCTCCAGCAGCATGCTTTCAGTCAGTTCCAGCTTGAGCAGGTTGGGATTGATGGCATGGCGTTGCACCGCCGCGCGCACCTGTTCCACGAAATCATCCTGGTGGAATTGCCGGGCACTGATGTTCACCGCCAGGACCAGGGACCGGGTCAGTTCTGCGCCCGCCCACGCCTTGAGCTGCGCACAGGCGTTCTCCAGCACCCAGATGCCTATGGGCAGGATCAGCCCGGTCTCCTCCGCCAACGGGATGAATTGGGCAGGAGATACCAAGCCGCGGGTCGGGTGCATCCAGCGTATCAATGCCTCGGCGCCGAATGCACGGCCGGAATGGTCGACCTGGATCTGGTAATACAGCCGGAATTGACGGTTCTCAAGGGCCTGGTGCAACTCGTCCTCCAGGGCTGCGCGGGCGTTGATGGCGTCCTGCATCTTGTGGTCGAAGAAACGCAAGGTATTGCGGCCAACTTTCTTGGCCTGGTACATGGCAATGTCGGCCTGTTTCAGCAACTCTTCCGCCTCCTGCGTGCCCCCGCCAAACACGGTCGCACCGATACTGCCGGAGCTGCGGAATATATTTGTGTCGAGCTGATGGGGCAGACTCAGGGCGGCAAGGACTTTCTTGCCGACCGCCTCTGCCTGCTCCGCGGCCTCGATGGCCTGTTCACTCATGTCTTCGAGCATCACCACGAATTCGTCGCCCCCGAGGCGAGCCACGGTGTCGCCTTCCCGCACACACTTTGCCAGGCGTTCTGCAACCTGTTGCAGCAGCAGATCGCCCATGAGATGACCCAGCGTATCGTTAAGCGTCTTGAAATTATCCAGGTCGATGAACAGCAATGCGCCATTGCGTCCGTTGCGGGCATTGGCAACCAGCGATTGTTTCAGCCGGTCCAGCAAGAGCTGCCGGTTCGGCAGGCGGGTGAGCGGGTCATGGAATGCCAGTTGCCGGATCTGCTCTTCGGCAGCCTTCCGTTCCGTGATATCGATGTGCGACCCGACATAGTGCGTGACGACGCCGTCGCCCCCCCTGACCGCGGAGATCGTGAGCCATTTGGGATAGACTTCGCCATTCTTGCGCCTGTCCCAGATTTCCCCCTGCCAGGTTCCGGTGCGATTGATTTCATCCCACATTTTTCGATAAAAATCCGCGTCATGGCGGCCCGATTTGAGCAAGCGTGGCGTATGGCCCACGACTTCTTCCGGTGTATATCCCGTGCTCTCGACAAATGCCTTGTTGACCCGCAGGATCACACCGTCGGCATCGGTGATCAGCAGACTTTCCTGCGACTCGAACGCGGTGGCGGAAATGCGCAGTTCTGTTTCAATGCGCTTGCGCCTGGTGATGTCCCGGCTTGACGCATAGAGGTATTGCTTGCCCTCGATTTCCGCTCCGGTGGTGCTCACTTCGACATCGAGTATCGTTCCGTCTTTGCGACGGTGTCTGGTTTCAAATATGGCACTGTTCAGATGAATCAAGTTCTTGAAGCGTTCCAGCAACTCCTCTCGAGACCACTGCGCATCCCAGTCTGCCACGTTCAGCTTTTTGACTTCCTCCTGGGAGTAACCCAGCAATTGACAGAAAGTATCGTTGGCTTCGACGATATTGCCCAGGATATCCATGACGTGAATGCCCTCGAGGGCAGATTGCATCAAGGCCTGATGCCGTTGCAGCATCACCTCGGACTTCTTCTGGATATGTATTCGCTCGGTGATGTCGCGCACGATCGCGCAATTGAGTTGCCGCCCGTCGTAGTTAATCAGATTCGCGGTGATCTCGACGTCGATCAGGCGTCCATCCCTGTTCCGGTGAATGGTTTCAAATTGAAGCGAACCCTGTTTCTGAAGCAAGGCCCAGTGTTCAGGCCATTTTTCGACAGGGTAATTCGGATCCAGATCCGATACCTTCATCGCCGTCAATTCTTCCCGGCTGTAGCCGACCATCCGGCAGGCGCTATTATTCACGTCAAGTATTCGCGCGTCTTCGTCGCACCAGTAAATGGCATCGACGACTTTGTCGATTGCGTACTGCTGGAAGTCGAAATTGACCAGCGAATCGGGATGGCTTTTCATTTGCTGTATTTAATCCCCGGAAAGACCATCTTCAACCTTGAATCCCGTCAGAGCCGCGGTCATCGAAGAAATGCTGCAGTATAGAAGATACTCGAATATCGCCTCCATTATAAGGCAAGGAAGTTCAGGCGCCCTGCACCGGGCTGTCAGGTGATTTGCAGGCGGCATCGATCAGCTGGCGGGCGATCGTCACCGGTTCAGGCAACGCCGGCAAAGCACCGCGTGAAAACCAGTCTGCAGCTTCGATCTCGGACGGATCGGGATCGATGGTCCCGCCCGCATAGTCGGCAAAGAAGGCCATCATCAGGGAATCCGGAAACGGCCATGACTGGCTCTTGAAATAGCGAAGATTGCTGATCTCAATGCCCACTTCTTCGCGCACTTCACGTCTCGCACATTGTTCCAGGGTCTCCCCGGCCTCGACAAACCCGGCCAGAGCGCTGAAGACGCCGGGCTTGAATCGGGGGCTGCGGGCCAACAGCAGTTCATCGCCGCGGCTGATCAGGACCATGACGACCGGCGAGATTCTCGGGTAGACCACAAGGCTGCACTCGGGACACACCATGGAAAACTCCGGTGTTCTCAGGGTGGTTGGAGCACCGCACCTGCCGCAGTAGCGGTGATTCTTCTTCCAGTCCAGGAGCTGGATCGCGCGCGCCGCCAATGAGATTGCCTCCGACGTGGCCATATTGAACAGGCTGCGAACCGGCACCAGTTCTCCGGCAGTATTTTCCGGAAGCTTGTCGATTTCGGCGGCATAGCAGGGAGCCCCTTGCCATTTCCCGACCAGCAGGACGTCCCCGGGGCTGCCAAAATCCGCCGCCAGACCGTGCGGAAAGATGTTTCCGCCGGACTTGTCGGACGGCGTCAGCAATTGATTGCCGCACCGAAGCAGCCAGTAGCTCGATTCGTTCATCGTCATATATGTCGCGTCAGGGTGTCCATGCATTGCCGGGGCCTTAGGGGAATCTCAGGTGAGGCCAACGGCACATCGCCGGCGGGGCAAGGAATGCACACGAGATACAACCGCGGGAACGCTAAAGCTCGATCACAATTGCGAGTCTATATATCCCACACGTCTTCACTGATCAGCTTTTTCAGTTTCAGAATCCTCGTGTGCTCGACGTGTATCTCCCCCAATGCCTGCATCACGTCCTTCGGAAAACCCTGCCTGTTCGAACGGTCGGTAAACAGTGTCTGTTCGAGATATCTGTGCAGTTCCAGAGAACACCAGAGCAGTTCTATACGCTCCAGGATCTTGGGGAACTTTTCCCCGATTATTTGCCTGGGCGGGATTTTCGCGACAACAGGAGGTGTCTCCCTCCTGGCTTCAAGGTGTTCGAAATTGAGCTGTATGTCCCAATTCAACGGGCGTTTATCCGATTCAGGCATGGCGTGTCAAAAATCAAGGGGACTGCACTAATGCTGCGGCAAAAAATCCAACTTGCAACAAAGCGCATTGCATGTGCCGCTCAAGTAATCTAGCAGTTACCCGCCGGATTGCATAGGCCAAGCGTGTTCTGATGTTGCCGGAGGGGTGTTTGGTGGTGATAGGTGGACTTGAACCACCGACCCCAGCATTATGAGTGCTGTGCTCTAACCAACTGAGCTATATCACCGTGTTCTCGCGCTTTGCAGCCGGTATTGCCTGACCGCGTACTAACAGGAAGGGCGGCATTTTGCTGATTTCACCCCCTCCTGTCAATTATTGCATGCAGACAGCTTGAGCTCGCTGTCGGGAAACTCCTTCTGCAGGGCATTCAGTTTGTCAGTCGTTCCAGAATCGAGGTCCTTGATGACGAACACGGTATATTTGAGTTTGCTCACGCGTTCGCCGACTTTGGCGGTGCGCACGTCCTTGGTGCGCAACATGGCGATATACTTTTCCGCGGCGTCTTGCGTCCCGAACACGCCCAGCGAGATGGCGTTCTGCCATTTCCCCTTTTCCTGCACCACGAAGTAATCCTTCACCCCGCGTTCTTTCAATTGTGCGATCTTCTTTTCCACGCTGGCGTGTTTCTTCAGCGGCGGGATATACACCCAGTAGCCATGATTGCGCTCCACTGAACGCTGCGTCAGGTTGTCGCCCAGTTTCATCAGGGAGAGCGCCTGTTGCGCGCGAGCCAGATCATCGCCGGAGAATTCGCCCCATTCGGCACAATTCGCCGCCTTGGCGGCAGTCGCCGCGGCCGCAACCGGCGCAGGCATCGATGCGGGAGCGGGTGCCGGAGCGGATGCGGGAATGGTGGGCAGGTGAGCTGGCGCGGACGCCGGTGCGGGGGCATGTGCCGGTGTGGCGGCACTTGCGGCAGAAGCCGGGGACGGAGACAAGGTCAGCGTCGGACCCGGCGTGCTGCCTGGCACTGCTGTGACAGCAGAAGCAGGCGCCTCCAGCAGCCTGATCTTGTCCGGATTCAACACCGCTTGCGCCGGTGCGACCTCCGCCTCCTCGGTCAACAGGTTACCCCAGCGCATCCAGCCGAACAGCGCCAGGTTGGCCAGCAACAACAATCCCACGATCCACTTCGTCATGCCCCGGTTTCTCCAATGATCTGCAATCCCTTCAACACCAGATTGTCCACACGCTCGGACGGCAGGTCGAGATGCGGCTGAACCACGTCCGCCGCGCCGCCGCCGATCAGGCAGCGCACGATGCCATACCTTGCCTTCAATAATTCGAACTGATGCCGGATCGCCCCCGCGGTAGCGCGCAGAATCCCGCTATGGATGGCATCGGCGGTGTTGAGTGGAAAATCCCGCAACACGCCTTTCTCTGCCATGAGCTGCGCGGTATTCGTCGCCAGGCTCTGCTGCATCAGGCCCGCACCGGGCAAGATCAACCCACCCAGAAATTCGCCCCGGTCAGAGAGCGCGTCGACCGTCGTCGCCGTCCCGCAATTCACGACCAGACACGCGCCGTGCACCCTATTCCATGCCGCGATCAGCGCCGCCCAGCGGTCGCTACCCAAACGCCCGGCCTGCTGATAACCGTTGCGCACGCCGCATTGCTCCCCAGACGCTGTCACGAACTCCAGCGGACATCCCCATCCGGCACAGACCGCGCGCAAGCGCTGCGCCATCGCATCGCCCGCCACGTTTGAGGCGAGGATACGCGACGGCGGCGGCAGGTCCGCGAACGCCAGCTGCAACGCCAGCCATTCGGTGTTGCCCGCCACGCCCTGCCGCATCCATTTGCCGTCTTGCACCAGTGCCCATTTGCAGCGGCTGTTCCCGATATCCAGCAGTAACATTCATGCCCCCCTCAGGCTGACTTCGCCGGCGTGGAATATTTTTTCGCCCTGTTCTGTCGCCAGACGCAAGGCGCCGTCATCCGTCACTCCCATGACCGTGCCGGTAACCAGCGAACCGTCGGGCAGCGTCAGTTTCACCGGGCGCATCTGGAACACATGGTGACTCTCCCACTCGGCCCGCAATGATGCAAAACCGCGTTTTGCGAATTCGCGCAGCACTGACGCCAGATTTTTTAATGATACCGCAAGCACAAGATTGCGTTCCGGCACCGGCATGTCCAGCGAGGCAAGATCGCTCACCGCCTGGTCGATGCGTCCACGCAGCAACTCCGGTACAGTCAGGTTGAGGCCGACACCGATCACCACCGCACTGGGGCCGAGCATGTCGCCCTGCGCCTCGATCAGCACCCCTGCAAGCTTGCCCTCGTTCAATATCACGTCATTCGGCCATTTCAGCCCGATGCCCGATACGCCGAGTTCGGCCAGCGCGCGCATCATGGCGACACCGACAGCAAGGCTCAGGCCGGACAGCGCAGCCAGCCCGCTCTCGCAACGCCACAACAGGGAAAAAGTAAGCGTGTCGCCCAGGCCCGAATGCCATGTCCTGCCCAGGCGCCCTCGCCCCGCGCTCTGCCACTCCACCGCCAGCACAGTGCCGCTGGCCGCGCCCTGAAGAGCCCGTTGCAGCAACAATGCATTGCTGGAGGCAGCGTGGTCGAGTGTCTCGACGTGCACGGCACCGCGCTCGGCCCCGAGTCCGGCGCGGATCGCATCGGCGTCCAGCCACTGCAACGGTCGCGCCAGGCGGTAGCCGCGACCGCGCACGCTGTACAGCGTCAGTCCGTAACTCCCGGCATCCCGCAAAGCGTTATTCACGGTGGCGCGAGTCACGCCAAATTGCCGGGCCAGCACTTCACCGGAATGGAACTCGCCGTCCGCCAGCCTGCGCAACAAGGCAAAGGTCAGCTGCCTGGGCGTATCGGCACTCATTGCGGCATATCGCAGTCGGAGGCTGGCGAGCCGTAGCCAAGGAACTTGAGTATCTCCTCGCGGCGCTTCAAGGTGTCCTGATAACCGAGATCGATCAGCGCCTGGCAATATTCCTTGTCGAACAACAGGTAGCTCACCAGGTTTGCGCCGCTACGGCGCATCACTCCTGCCGAGCGCAACAGCAGGCGTATGCTCAATGGCAGACGCTGGATATACCGCTCGGCGACTTTCTCCAGGGGCTGGCTGGGCGTGATGACCAGCACGTCGATGTGGCGCATGTTGGTGGCCAACCTCAATTCCTCGGGAATCAGGCTGACAGTCTGATTCATTCGTTCCAGACGCTCCAGGTCGACTTCCAGCCCATCCAGGAAAATACTGTCCAGCGCATGCCCGGCGATCTGCGCCAGCGTGGGATAAGTGTCCATCCTGTGGCGCCGCCCTTCTTCGTCGTCCTCGTGCCAGGCTCCCATCAGCAGCACCTTGTCGGCCCCCAGATGCAGCGCCGAGCTGATCGGCGCGATCTGGCGCACGGAGCCATCGCCGAAATATTCGCGGTGGATGCGCACGGCCGGAAATATGAAAGGGATGGCAGATGAAGCCAGCAGGTGTTCGATCCCGATCTTGGTCTCCACGCCGAGGCGGCGGGCGCGTTTCCAGGGCTGTATCCCCGGGGCACCCTGATAGAACGTGACCGAGTGGCCCGAGCCGTAACCGGAGGCCGTGATGCTCAGGGCATGCAGCGCGCCCGCGTCGATGCTCTCCTGGATCCGGTCGCCGGGCAGCGCCTGTTCCAGGAATGTTGCCAGCGGGGAATTATCCAGTAGCGAGATGTGGCGCATGCGATTGATGCCGAGCAGACTCAACACCAAGCCGGCTATCCAGCGACCGCTGTTCTTCAAAACGCCGAGAGCGTCGGAACGGTAAATATCGCTCACGTGGGCGGTGGTCCATATCCCGAGCAGATATCTCACGCCCTTGCGAAAGTGCAGCGCATTCACCGCCAGCGTCACCGCGTTCAGCGCGCCGGCCGACGTGCCGCAGATGACCTGGAACGGGTTGCGAGCGCGGCGCGGCATGAACTCCGCGATGGCCTTCAGTGCGCCGACCTGGTAGGCCGCGCGCGCGCCGCCGCCGGTCAGTATGAGTCCGATCTTTTGCGGGGGCAGGCTCATTCTCGCCTCAACGACTAGGCTTCATCCTGCTCCGCATGGACCGCTTCCAGTGCGTCCTTCAGTGTCTCCTCGGGCAAGGCGTTCAGCGTCTCCGACAGCATCTCCGCCGCCTCTATCGCGTTGGGTTGCAGCAATGCGGCGTCCGCATTGGCCACCAGCACGGCGGCCGCACCCACCACCTTGAGCAGACGGGCGCGCTCGTTCATCAGCATCTCGATTTCCTGGCTGAGCAGTTCGACTTCATGCTTGTTCATTGCTTCCCCTTAATGTTTTTTCACGCCGGCTACCGCCAGCGCGCTCATGTTCACAAGACGGCGCACCGTCGCAGTCGTTGTCAGGATATGTACCGACTTGTTCGCGCCCAGCAGGATGGAGCCGATGGTGATGCCTTCGCCCCCCGTGATCTTGAGCAGATTGTAGGCGATATTCGCCGCATCCAGATTCGGCATGATGAGCAGGTTTGCTTCGCCCTTGAGGCGCGAAGCCGGGAACGCCTGCAGACGCAGGGTCTCCGACAGCGCCGCATCGCCGTGCATCTCGCCCTCCACCTCCAGCTCCGGTGCGAGCTGCTCAAGCAACTCGCGCGCACGGCTCATTTTCTGCGCCGAGGCATCCTTGTGGCTGCCGAAATTGGAGTGCGACAACAGCGCCACCTTGGGGGTCAGGCCGAAACGGCGCACTTCTTCCGCGGCCAGCATCGTCATCGCGGCAACCTGCTCGGCGGTCGGGTCGAGATTCACGTGCGTGTCGCATATGAAAACGGTGTTTTTGGGCAGCATCAGGATATTCATCGCTGCATACACGTTCGCCCCAGGATGCTGGCCGATGACCTCGTTGATATACCGCAGATGGCTCAGCGGCTGCGACACGGTCCCGCACAGCATGGCATCGGCCGCATCCATGCGCACCAGCATGGCGGCGATCAGCGTGTTGCGGCGCCGCATCTCGCGCTTGGCCGTCTCCGGCGTCACACCCTGGCGTTGCATGACACGATGATATTCCGCGCAGTATTCCCGGTAGCGGCTGTCGAACTCGGGGTTCACCAGTTCGAAATGCTCGCCTGCGCGTATGCGCAGGCCCAGCTTGGCGATGCGCTGCTCGATCACGGCCGGACGGCCGACCAGGATGGGATGGGCAAGGCCTTCGTCCACCACGATCTGCACCGCGTGCAACACGCGCTCGTCCTCCCCCTCGGCATACACCAGGCGTTTCGGGTACTTCTTGGCAAGGCTGAACACCGGTTTCATCAGCATGTTCGAGTGGTAGAGGAACTGCGACAGCTGTTCGCGGTACGCCTCCATATCGGCGATGGGGCGTTCCGCCACGCCGCTGTCCATCGCCGCCTGTGCGACCGCGGGCGCGATACGCGTGATCAGGCGCGGATCGAATGGCTTGGGGATCAGGTGTTCGGCACCGAAGGAAAGGTTCTCCTCGCCATATACCGCCGCCACCTCATCCGACTGTTCGGCCTCGGCCAGTTCGGCGATGGCGTATACCGCCGCCCTCTTCATCGCTTCGTTGATGGTGGTCGCACCGACGTCCAGCGCGCCCCGGAAGATGTAGGGGAAGCACAGCGCGTTGTTCACCTGGTTCGGATAATCGGAACGGCCGGTCGCCATGATGGCATCCGAGCGCACGGCTTTGACCTGTTCCGGCATGATTTCGGGGGTGGGGTTGGCCAGGGCGAAGATCAGCGGCCTGTCCGCCATCTGCTTGACCATTTCCGGCTTGAGCACCCCGCCCGCGGACAAGCCCAGGAACGCATCCGCCCCGGCGATGACTTCCCCGAGCGTGCGCGCGGAAGTCTCCACCGCGTAACGCGCCTTGTTGTCGTCCATTTCTTCGGTCCGGCCTTTGTACACGACGCCCTTGATATCGGTGACGATGATGTTCTCCATCTTCACGCCGAGGTCGACCAGCATGTCCAGACAGGCCAATGCGGCCGCACCCGCGCCGCTCACCACCAGCTTGATCTTCGCGATGTCTTTACCTACCACCTTGAGTCCATTCAGCAGTGCCGCCCCGACGATGATGGAAGTACCGTGCTGGTCGTCATGGAACACCGGGATGCGCATGCGTTCACGCAGCTTGCGCTCGATGTAAAAACACTCGGGCGCCTTGATGTCTTCCAGGTTGATGCCGCCGAAAGTGGGCTCCAGCGCGGCAATGATGTCCACCAGCTTGTCCGGATCGCGCTCGTTGATCTCCAGGTCGAAAACGTCGATGCCGGCGAACTTCTTGAACAGCACGCCCTTGCCTTCCATCACCGGCTTCGCCGCCAGCGGCCCGATGTTGCCCAGACCCAGCACCGCCGTTCCGTTGGTGATGACCGCCACCAGATTGGCACGCGCCGTCATGTTGCGGACTTCCGCCGGGTTTTCCACGATAAGCTCGCACGCCGCCGCCACGCCGGGCGAATACGCCAGGGACAGATCGCGTTGAGTGATCATCGGCTTGGTGGAATTGACCGAGATTTTTCCGGCTGGTGAATGACGGTGATATTGCAGTGCGGCTTCGCGTAGTTGTTTGTCCATGACTCTTTTGTAAATACCTGTATGAATCCCTCGCCAATTATAGCGCAGCGGGCCGCAGCGCTGCATGCTGATGACCGGCCTGCACAGACTTGCCGAACAGCGCGCGGGCGGATTTGCTAGAATGCCGCCCCCTCTCGTTACCAACCTGGATTTGATGAGCCCAATCACGCTTGCCGGCGGTGAACATGCCGTGATGCTGATCCACGGACTGCAAAGTAGCCCGGCCGAACTCCTGCCGCTCGCGAAACGCCTGCAGCAGGCCGGTTACACGGTGCATCTGCCGCACATCGCCGGCTACGGCTTCGAGCACGGCGACACGCCGCGCTCGGTCACCCATTGGCGGGACTGGCACGCCAAGGCCCTGGAAGAGTTCCGCGCTTTGAAGCGGCAATACAAAACCGTGGCGCTGGGGGGACTGTGCATCGGCGGAACCCTGTCACTCAGTATCGCGGCAGAGCTGGGTGACGAGGTTGCCGCGTTGACACTGCTGTCGACCACTCTGTGGTACGACGGCTGGGCCATGCCCTGGTACCGGTGCTTTCGCTATCTCGGCTACATCTGGCCGATCCGCTACTGGTACACCTACAAGGAACGCGAGCCCTTCGGCCTCAAGAACGAACAATTGCGCCGCTGGGTCGCGCGCGAAATGGCACACAAGGACGCCTCCATGGTCGGCGCCAGCCGGCTGAACCTGCCCGCCATCCAGGAAGCGGAGCGCATGATCGCCGCCGTCAAGAAGACGATGTCGCGCATCACCGCCCCCGCCATCATCATTCACGCTGTGGAAGACGAAGTCGCCTCGCCGCGCAGCGCTTACTATATCGCCCAGCACATCGGCTCCAGGACAGTGGAAAGCGTGATGCTGCACAACAGCTACCACATGATCACCGTGGACAACGACAGGGAGCAGGTGGCCTCGGATACCATCCGTTTCTTCGAAAGCGCACGCCCCCAACATACCCCTGCCTGACGCTCGACTTCTGCTATAATCGTAACTAATTTGTTACTGGAAACAAGCAACTGTGAGCTCCCTGCAAACTATACAAAGCATGATGGTCAAGCAGTTCGACCTCAAACCGGAAGACCTTACGCCTGAGGCAACTTTGGAAAGCCTGGGGCTGGATTCGCTCTCGGTGATCGAGTTCACGTTCAATCTTGAGGACGAGCTGAAGATCACCATGCCCGAAGAACGCGTCGAGCTCAAGACGCTGCAGGACGTGGTCAATCTGGTGGACAAGCTGATCGCCGAGCAAAAAGGCGCCGCGCAGTAGGCACCATGGACCGGCGTGTCGTCATCACCGGGCTGGGTATCATCTCCCCGGTTGGGAAAAGCCCCACCGAATTCTTCGGCAACCTGATGGCAGGCCGTTCCGGCATCAAGCGCCTGCAGACGGACTTCATCGAACAGCTCTCCATCCGCATCGGTGCCCAGATTGACGGATTCGACCCCACCGCATATTTCAGCAAGATCCAGCTCAGCGGCATCGAACGTTTCAGCCAGTTCGCGCTGGTTGCCGCCGAACAGGCCGTGCAGGATGCGCAACTGGAACTCTCCGAAACGGAATATCCGCGCGCGGGCGTCTGCATGGGTTCCTGCCTGGGAGGCGCCGGCACGCTCGAAGACGGCTACATCGAAACGCTCCTGCGCAACCCGCCGCGCGTCAAGCCGCTGAGCGTGCTGCTCAGCATGAACAATGCCGCTGCCTCGCACGTTTCCATCAAATACCACCTGCAAGGCGCAAACATGACTTACGCCACCGCCTGCTCTTCCTCGGCCATCGCCGTGGGCGAAGCCTATCGCCAGATCCGGCACGGTTATGCCGATGTGATGCTGGCGGGCGGCTCGGAAGCGATGCTGACGCTGGGCGCGATGAAGGCTTGGGAGGCTCTGCGCACACTGGCGCCGGAAGATCCGAACGATGCGGGAGCGTCGTGTAAACCGTTCTCGAAGAATCGCAACGGACTGGTACTCGGCGAGGGTGCTGCCGTTCTGGTCCTGGAAGATGCAGAGCGCGCGCTGAAACGCGGCGCGAAGATCTATGCGGAACTGGTCGGCTACGATTGCTCGTCGGATTCCAGCCATATCACCAAGCCGGATGCCGCCGGGCAGACGCGCACCATGCTCAACGCCTTGCGCGTGGCGCAATTGCGGCCGCAGGACATCCACTACATCAACGCCCATGGCACAGCCACGCTGGCCGGCGACATCGAAGAGACCAAAGCCATCAGGCAAGTGTTCGGCGCGCACGCAGCCAGAGTTCCGGTCAGTTCGACCAAGTCCATGCACGGCCACCTGATGGGCGCGACCGGCGCGGTCGAATTCATGGCAGCGGTGCTGGCCTTGCACAACCAGGCCATTCCGCCGACCATCAACCTGCACGAACCCGACCCCGAGTGCGACCTGGATTACGTGCCCAACCAGGGGCGCAGCAACGTCAAACTCGACGCCGTGATGTCGAACTCCTTCGCCTTCGGCGGCAGCAACGCGGTATTGATCGCGAAGCGCTTCGGCGGCTGATCGTTTCAGTCGCGACACCCTCGCCGTCGCTTCATCAACCAAACCGGGAAACACTGGATAGACCCGTTCGCCCCGGACGCAGCCGAAGGGGCATCACGAACAGGCGACATATCTTCCCGGCTGCTAACCCAGCCGGAGCGTGCTCAACGTTCGCCGCCGCACCTGGTGCAGCAATCTCACATTCTCATCCAGTGACTCGCCATAGGAAGGGATCATTTCCTTCATCTTGTGCTTCCAGTCGGCGCTCTTCATGCGCTGCCTGAAACAACGCTCGATCACCTCGATCATCGCCTGCACCGACGTGGATGCGCCGGGAGAGGCGCCCAGCAGGGCGGCCAGCGTGCCGTCCCTGGCTGTCACGATCTCGGTGCCGAATTCCAGCTTTCCGCCGTTCTTGTCGCACCCCTTGATGATCTGCACGCGCTGCCCGGCCGAGGCAAGCTCCCAGTCATCATCCTTGGCGTCCGCATAGAAACCGCGCAGGATCGCCATGCGCTCCTTGTGCGAACGGAACGCTTCGGTGATGAGATAGCGGGTGAGTTCGAAATTGTCGCGGGCCACCGCCAGCATCGGCTTCAGGTTGTTCGTCTTGAGCGACGAGAACAGATCAAGCGCCGAGCCTTCCTTGAGGAATTTGGTGGTGATGCTGGCGAACGGACCGAACAACAGCGCCGGCTCGCCGTCGATGATGCGCGCATCCAGATGCGGCACCGACATCGGCGGGGCACCCACGGCCGCCTTGCCATACACCTTGCTGCAGTGGCGCTTCACCACTTCCGGATTCTTGCAGATCAGCCACTGGCCGCTGACCGGGAAGCCGCCATAGCCGCGCGCTTCGGGGATGCCGGATTTTTGCAGCAACGGCAGCGCACCGCCGCCCGCACCGAGAAAGACGAACCCGGCATCGACCGTCCTGGTCTTGTCCGTGTGGTTGTCCTTCACCCGCACATGCCAGCGGCCGTCGTCGTGCTGCTTCATGGTCATGATGGTGTGGCTCAGCTTCAGGTCGAAAGTCGGGTGTCTGGCCAGCGCCTTCACCAGTTTGCGCGTCATGAACCCGAAGTCCACATCGGTGCCGTGCTTGACCCGCGTCGCGGCGACCGCCTGTTTTGCGTCGCGATGCTTCATCACCAGCGGCATCCACTTGCGCAGCACCGCATGGTCTTCGCTGTACTCCATCTCTTCGAACAAGTGATGCTTGTGCAGGGCGGCGTAGCGCTTGCGCAGGAACGCCACGTCCTCCGCGCCCCACACGAAACTCTGGTGGCAGATCGGATTGATGAACTTCCCCGGCTCCGGCAACACGCCCTGCTCGACCAGGTAGGACCAGAACTGCAGCGAGATCTCGAACGCGGCGTTGATCTCCAGTGCACGTTTGATCTGCACCGTTCCATCGGCCGATTGCGGCGTATAGTTCAGCTCGCAGTAGCCCGCATGCCCGGTGCCGGCATTGTTCATGCTGTGCGTGCTTTCGTGCGCCACTTTGCTCAATCGCTCTACCATCATGATCTTCAGCGAGGGATCCAGATGCGACAGCAACGTTCCCAGCGTGGCACTCATCACGCCGCCGCCCACCAACACCACGTCCACTTTCTTTTGCGACATTTTTTATCCGTCCCGAATCAACTTGTTCCCATTTTAACCGCTTAAGCCGGCAAGCATCTTTTCCAGACGTTTTACCGACACGATCACCGGCGTTTTCAGCTCCTGCGCATACAGCGAGACGCGCAACTCCTGCAGCATCCAGCCGAAATCCTCCAGTCGCGCATCGGGCTCTCCGTGCTGCGCGGATAGCTTGCGTTGCCACTGCTGCAACAAGGGATGCATCTGCGCCATGTTCTGCGCATCCCGCGCCGGGTTGGCGCGCAGCTTTTCCAGCCGCACGTTGACCGCTTTCAGGTAGCGAGGCATATGCTGCATGCGCTCGTATGGCGTGCGGGCGATCCATTCCTTGCCCAGCAGCCAGTCGCATTGGTTGCGGATGTCCTGCTGTACCTGCCCGTGCGCCTTGAAGCCGGGCAATGCCTTTTGCAGCACTTGATGCTCCGCCAGCACCGCCGCCACCAGGCGCGCGATCTCTTGCGCCACCAGGTTCAGGCGCGCCTTCGCCTCCTTGCAGCGTGCAGCGAACTCCTTTTCCGTCTCCGGCCAGGGCTCGTTCAGGCAGCAGCGGTCGAAAGTCACCGCGAGCACCTGCCGCTGCAGATCCTGCTGCGATCCGAACGGCAAAAACTGCATCGCCATCGCCTGCAGGCCGGGCAGGTTCTTTTCCAGGTACTTCACCTGCTCTTTCAGCGCCAGCATGAACAAACGGCGCAAGCCCAAACGATGTGCGGCGTTCGCGACATCGCGCGTATCGAAGCTCTGCAGCGTCACCGCATCGCCTTCGTCCACCAGCGCATTGAACACGGTGACGGTTTGCCCGGCACGCGGCTCCTCGCGGGTCGGCTTGAAATCGCCGAAATCCCAGGTGGTGTGGTGCTTCAGTTCCTCCCCCTCCCCAGCCCTCCCCCGATGGGAGAGGGGGGCACTGCGGCGTGCGGGGTTGTGTCCCTCTCCTCCCGGGGGAGGGATTAGGGAAGGAGTCGGCGCCCACTCGCCGCGCAACTGGGCAAAGTTGCGCGACATGCCGAGCTGCCGCCCGTGCTCGTCCACCACGCGAAAGTTCATCAAATGATGTGCGGGCAATTGCTCCAGCCGGAACGCATCCTGCGGCACGTCGAGCTGCTTCTGCTCGCGGATGTAGCGCGCCAGCGCCTGCAGCAACGGCGTATCCGACGGCTTCACCGCCGCGCAGAAGGCCGCCGCGAATTCCGGCACCGGCACGCAATGCCGGCGCAATTTCTGCGGCAGCGATTTCACCAGCTGGACGATCTTCTCCGCCAGGATGCCCGGCACCAGGTATTCGCAGCGCGCCGCCGACACCTGGTTCAACAGGGCCTGCGGCACGGTCAGCGTGACGCCGTCGTCGCTCTTGCCCGGCGCGAAGTTGTAGGCCAGCGCGTAGCTCACGTTATTCATTAGCAGCTGCGGCGGGAACTGTTCGGTGGTGATGCCGGCCGCTTCGTGCCGCATCAGGTCGTCTTTTTTCAGGTACAGCAGCTTGGGCTGCTCGCGCTCGGCCTCCTTGCGCCAGTGCTCGAACGCCGCACCGTTGTGGATGCCGGCCGGGATACGCTGGTCGTAGAAGGCGAAGATCAGCTCGTCGTCCACCAGCACGTCGGGCCTGCGCGCCTTGTGTTCCAGCGCCTCGATGTCGGCGATCAGTTTTTGGTTGTGCGCGAAGAACGGCGCCTGGGTGTTGAACTCGCCATTCACCAGCGCCTCGCGGATGAATACCTCGCGTGATTCCTCCGGGTTCATCGGCCCGTAATGCACGCGCTTCTTCGGGTTGATGAGCAGGCCGTGCAGGGTGCTGCGCTCCCAAGCCGCCACCTGCCCCGCTTTTTTCTCCCAGTGCGGCTCGAAATAGCTGCGCTTGATCAGGTGCGCGCCGACCTCTTCCAGCCACTCCGGCTCGATGCGCGCCACGCAGCGCGCGAACAGCCTGGTCGTCTCGACGATCTCCGCCGCCACTACCCATTTGGTGCCCTTCTTCGCCAGCACCGAGTTCGAGGCGATGTAGAACTTGATCTCGCGCGGGCCGAGGTAATACGGCTCCTTGTCCACCCCCTTGCAGCCGATGTTGCCGAGCAGGCCGGTCAGCAGGGCTTTATGGACCTGTTCGTAGGTGGCCGGTTGCTCGTTGAAACGCATGCCCATCTCCGACACCTGCGCATGCAACTGCTGGTGCAGTTCATGCCATTCGCGCAAGCGCAGCGGCGACAGGAATTTCTCGCGGCACTCGTTCGCCCACAGTTTGTTGGTCTTCTTGTGTTTGAGCGCGTCCTGGAACCACGCCCACAACTTGAGGTAGGCGAGGAAATCCGAGCGCTCGTCGTTGAAGCGCTGGTGCGCCGCATCCGCCGCCTCGCGCCGCTCGGACGGCCGGTCGCGCGGATCTTGCAGCGCCAGCGCACTGGCGATGACGAGAATCTCGTTCAGGCAGTGATACTGCCGCCCCGCCAGCAACAGCCGTGCAACCTTGGGGTCTAGCGGCAGCTTGGCCAGTTCGTGGCCGAGCGGGGTGAGCTGGCGCTTGTCGTCAATGGCATTGAGCTCCTGCAGCAGCTGGTAGCCGTCGGCGATGGCGCGCGAACCGGGCGGCTCGATGAACGGGAACTCCTCGACTTCTCCCAATCCGAGCGCGCTCATGCGCAGGATCACCGTGGCCAGCGACACGCGGAAGATCTCGGCGTCGGTGAAGTCCGGCCGCTGCAGGAAATCCGCCTCCTCGTACAAGCGGATGCAGATACCGCTCATCACGCGGCCGCAACGCCCGGCGCGTTGGTTGGCAGCCGCGCGCGAGATGTTCTCGATGCGCAGCTGCTCCACCTTCTGCCGCACGCTGTAGCGGTTGATGCGCGCCAGTCCGCTGTCGATCACGTAGCCGATGTTGGGCACGGTGAGCGAAGTCTCCGCCACGTTGGTCGCCAGCACCACGCGGCGCATGCCGGAAGCGGGCTTGAACACGCGGTCCTGCTCGGCGATGGACAGGCGCGAGAACAGCGGCAGGATTTCAATTCCTTTGTGCTGGTGTTTGCGCAGCGCTTCGGCGGTATCGCGTATCTCGCGCTCACCCGGTAAGAACACCAGCACGTCGCCCTTCAGGCCGCCGATGCTCAATTCATCCAGCGCACCGCAGATCGCCTGCGGTATGTTTTCGGTGTCGCCCTCCTCGTTCTGCTGCGGAGGGCGGTAGCGCACCTCGACTGGATAGGTGCGGCCGGAGACCTGCAGCACCGGCGCAATGCCGAAGTGCTTGGAGAATCTCTCCGCATCCAGCGTCGCCGAGGTAATGATGAGTTTAAGGTCGGGTCGGCGCGGCAGCAGTTGCCGCAGGTAGCCGAGCAGGAAGTCGATGTTGAGCGAGCGCTCGTGCGCCTCGTCGAGGATGATGGTGTCGTACTGCCTGAGCTGCGGATCGTGGTGGATCTCGGCCAGCAGGATGCCGTCGGTCATCAGCTTGATGCAGGTATCGGGCGAGACCTTGTCGTTGAAACGCACCTTGTAGCCGACCAGACCGCCGAGCTCGGATTTCAGCTCCTGCGCGATGCGCGCCGCCACCGAGCGCGCCGCCACGCGGCGCGGCTGGGTATGGCCGATGACGCCCTGCACACCGCGCCCCAGACTCAGGCAGATCTTCGGCAGTTGCGTGGTCTTGCCAGAGCCGGTCTCGCCGCACACGATGATGACCTGGTGCTTTTCGATGGCCTGCGCCAACTCCTCGCGCCGCGCCACGACAGGCAGGTCGGCGGGGTATTCGATTGCGGAGAGTTGCCGGATACGGGCCAGACGGCGCTGGGCAAGGGGTGACAGAGCTGCATTCATGGAAACGCGATTTTACCTGCTACGGATGCTGCCCGCACGAAAACAGCCGGGAGTCTATTGTTGAGATGATGTCGGGCTCGCCCTGGTCAGCCGGAACGTCACTTTACCTTCCTTGTTCTCGCTCAACTCCAGCAGGTAACCCGATTGCGCCGCCCAGCGTGCAACCTGATACAAGCCGATACCCATGCCGCTTTCCGACGGAACGATCGTATTCAGCACTTGCTGGGCAATGCCGCTCGGAATGGCGCTGCCGCTATCGCTGATTTCAAGACTGAACGGATCGGTTGCCAGGGAAACATCGACTGTGATCGCGGAATTGCTCTGAGACTTCTTGCAGGCGTTATCGATCAGGTTGTCGGAGACGCAATCGAACAGCGGGGCCGGTATCGGGCGGTCATCCAGGCGCTTGGGCGCCTTCCAGGCAATGCCACGATGCTGGTGCCGCTGCCGCAACCCTTCCCACCAGGCCGCCAGCGGCATTTCGACCTCTTCTTCCTGCGCCTGAGGATTCTTCAGTTTGGTCAGGACGAGTTCGATGCGCTGGGTCAGCACAGGCAACTGCCTCTGCAGGATGGGCTGCGCCTTTTCAGGCTGGTGCTGGGCCACCGAGGTCAGCGCAAACAGGGATTGAAGCATGTTCTTGAGGTCATGGGTCAGGCGCGCTCCCGTCTCGTAGATGACCTGCTGGCGGGTGATCTCGCGCAAGGACTGTTCGCGGCGCTTGGCCTGGTAGAAGTGGCCCATCAGATGGGTGAGCAATCTGACATGCAGCAGCACGGTGGGCGTGACGGACTGGTGGCTGAACAGGACTAGCCTCAGATCGTGATCGGCCATCTCGACGCGATGCCGGCTGAGCGTTCCCAGCTTTCCCTGCCCGCAATCCGAGGTCCACAACAGCCCCGATATCCAGGGCATCTCGGCAAGATACTGGGTCGCACGAATCAGGAAGGATTCCGGGCTCTGTTCCTGGTTGGCCGCGGCCGAAAGCTGCCCCAGCCATTTCTCCAGCGGCGTGCCGATGGTCAGCAAATAACGCGAGAACAGTGCCTGGAAGCCGGAAAACCCCAGCCGGGGATTCCACAATCCGCCCAGCGCCAGCAGCACGACGGCGATGAGGAACAGGGTGCGCAGCAAGGCATTCAGGTAGTCTATATGCGCCAGGGTCATGAACGCGAGGCTGCCCAGCACCAGCGAAGCCAGCAGGGTGAACAGCAGCAGGATGTAGATGAAGTCCACCGCTTGCTCGCTTTCCGCCTGGTCGCGCTCGGCAGGTATGAGTGCCATTACGACCAGCAGCAGCGGCAAGCCGACGTCCATCAGCCCGCTCATCACATCGTCCATGCCGGGCAGTCGGAACAGATGCGGTGCAACATACAGGATCAGTATGGACAGCAGATAAGCCATCACCAGCAGGTAATACAGACGCTGCCAGCGCGCATGAAACGAAAACACGCGGCCACCGACCAGTGCGAACAGCACGCTGACCCAGAACGCCAGCACCCACCAGTTGAACAGGAAAATCGTGACCAGGCTGATAGCGAGGATGAACCCTGCAGCGCTGGTGCGCAGCTTGCGTTCTCCATGCCATACCGGTTGCCACAACAAGAACGATCCCAGATGCATCAATAACAGCGGGTGCATCCACAGACTCTGGGAACCCAGCCAAAGCGCAAGGTGCAACGCCACCAGCATGGCATACGAAATCCAGCGGCTGGAACGCATCAGTTTTTTGAGGGAAAATGTCCGCATCTCGTCAATTTCGTCTGAACTTCATCACCTTGGAAGACGGCGCCCCCAGTTTAACCCAGAACAATTGCCTTCCCTACCGGCAGCCGTTCCGGCACCTCAATTCCGCCGGAAATCGGCCTTCAGCTAGACAGGGCAGCACGACAGCGGTAAATTCCCGCCTGCCGGATTGTGTACCATACTGGAAAGACAACAGAATTTGCATATCCAGTACTCACATGGCATGGCTATTGCTAAATTCTGGCCGCACGGCTACATTTAGCGCACAACGACCCCCTTTGGAGAAACAAAACAATGAAACGCAACCAATCCGGCTTCACCTTAATTGAAATCGCCATCGTACTGGTGATCATCGGCCTGCTGCTCGGCGGCGTGCTCAAGGGTCAGGAACTCATCAACAGTGCCAAGGTGAAGAATCTGGCGACAGACTTCAGGAATATTCCGGTCTATGTCTACGGTTATCAAGACAAATTCAGAGCACTGCCGGGGGATGACATCCAAGCGATAAGCCATGTTAGCGCGACCACTAATGGCAATGGAAACGGACTGATAGACGGACCTTGGGATTCGCTAACAGCAGCTAATGAAACCCAATTGTTCTGGGCTGACGTCAGACTTGCCGGGCTGGCTGCCGGACCAACGACCGGACCAGACCTTCTGCCTACAAACGCCGTCGGTGGCGTGATCGGCATCACCAGCTCGAACACAGCAAACTTCAATGATCCATCAGCCGGAACGCCGACTAACCCAAAGATATCTGGAAGCTATATTATTTGCTCATCTGGCATTCTGGGCAAATATGCGAAACAATTGGACCTCCAGATGGATGACGGCTCTCCGATTGGTGGTTCGATGAGGGAGTTCACCGATACCACTCCAGGAACCCGGCCGTCGACACTTATTGTTCCGACAGCGATGACCAACGGTATGATTAATGACAACGATACCTTCACCGTCTGCATGGGTGTTTGATAAAACTCCGGCGTGACAATCAAAGCCCGCTTCGGCGGGCTTTTTTCTGGCCGTCATTTTCTGCATGGCCTGCTGCGGGAATTTCAATTCTGAAGTGAATTACCGCCCCCTTTGCGGGTACGCGCAATCGACCGCTACTCTTGGCGCAGCCGCTTCTCCGCCGCTTCCGGATGCATGACAAAATTCAGTTGCTATGCAGCTTCTCCTGCAACCAGACTTTGATGAGAGATTGGTAGGGAACATCGCGCGCGTTGGCAGCCGTTTTGATCGAATCAAGCAAATGCTGGGGCAGCCGCAGGGAAATGGTTTTCGTCGTCGGCTTCAAGTTGGGAAGCGTAACGCGCTGTGCTTTTGTCCAATCGAGATAGTCGGCAGAATCGTGTTTTTCCCAAAATGCGCGCTCCTCGGCTTCGCTGCGGAATTTGGGGACTGCTTTAAGTGGCTTGTTCATAGACGGCCTTTTCTTTCCGGTGCATATCTCTGGCTGAAATCACCCGTATCGCTTTACCGGCTTGGCGCAAGGTGAAAGTGATGTGCAAAGCTCGACCCGCGTCCGTTCTTCCCAATGCGTGGAAGCGTGGCTCGATTTGACTGTGCTTTTCATCAATCAGCCACAGAAGAGGCTGGTTGAAGAAAATCTGCTCCGCTTCTGCTGTGGAAACGCCGTGCTTCTCATTCTTCCGCGCGTTTCCATCATCCCAATCAAAGCCGGAAATAATCGCCAGATCAATCATGCTTGTATATTACCAATATATACATAGCAAGACAACAAACTCGGACATCAACCCTGGCGCAACCGCTTCTCCGCCGCTTCCAGCGTCACGGACTGCCCCAGCATCACCAGCACGTCGCCCGCGCGCAGCACCATGTCGCCGGCCGGCTGGCTGCCTTCCACGTTGTGGCGGCGCACGGCGTTCACTTCGACGTTGAGCTCGGACAGTTTCAGCGCCTGCAGGCTCTTGCCGACCGCGGCATCGCCTTCGTTGATCATCACGTTCTGGAAGCGCTGCTGCAGGCTCTCGGTGTTTTCCCCCACCGAATCCGCTGCGGGAGCGTTGCGGAAATAGCCGCTGAACATGCTGTAACGTTTGGCGCGCGTCTCCTGGATGTGGCGGATCACGCGGCTGAGCGGCACGCCGGACAGCAGCAAGGCCTGCGAGGCGAGCATCACGCTGCCTTCGGTGACTTCGGCGACCACCTCGGCCGCGCCCGCCTGTTTGAGCGCGGCGATATGGGTGTCGTCGGCGGTGCGCACCACCACCGGCAGGTCGGGACGCGCGCTTTTCGCATGGTGCAATATCTTGAGCGCGGAGTGCTTGTCGTCGTAGGTGATCGCCAATGTCTTGGCGCGCATCAGGCCCGCCGCCTGCAGCACTTCCAGCTTGCCCGCATCGCCGTACACGACTTTCTCTCCTGCCGCCGCCGCTTCGCGCACGCGACGCGAATCGAGATCGAGCGCGATGAAACCGATGCCTTCCTCGGTCAGGAACTTCGCCAGTGCCTGTCCGCTGCGCCCGTAGCCGCAAATGATGATGTGCTGCTTGCTCGACATGCTGCTGACGGCGATCTGGTGCATCAGCATGGCGCGGTTCATCCACTCTTCCGGCGACAGGCGGCGCACGATAGCTTCGGTATGGTGGATCAGGAAGGGCGCGATGAGCATGGAAATGAGCATGGCAGCCAGCACGTTCTGCGTCACGTCCTCCGGCAGCAGCTGCACTTCGCCGGTCAGCGTCAGCAACACGAAACCGAATTCGCCCGCTTGCGCCAGGCCGATGCCTGTGCGCAGCGCAGCACCCCATTCGCCGGCGAATGCACGCACCAGCACAGCAACCACGGCGGCCTTGAACGGGATCAGGATGAGCAACAGCAACAGGATCCACCCCCACCCGGCGATCACCGCATGCAGGTCGAGCATCATGCCGATGGTGACGAAGAACAGGCCGAGCAAAACATCGCGGAACGGCTTGATGTCCTCTTCCACCTGGTAGCGGTATTCGGTCTCGGAGATCAGCATGCCCGCGACGAACGCGCCCAGGGCGAGCGACAGTCCGCTGAGCTCAGTGAGCCATGCCATGCCGAGCGTAAACAGCAGCACGTTGAGCATGAACAGTTCGGAAGATTTCTGCCCCGCGACCAGATGGAACCACGGACGCAACAGACGCTGCCCGAAGGTCAGCAGGGCCGTCAGCAGGACAGCCGCCTTGAGCATCGCGATCGCAATGGTACTTCCCAGATGGGTGCTGCTTTCAGCCAATGCAGGGATGATGATGATGAGCGGCACGACCGCCAGGTCCTGGAACAGTAATACGCCCATGATCTTCTGGCCGTGCGGCGCGTTCAGCTCGGCGCGCTCGACCAGCATCTTGCTGACGATGGCGGTGGACGACATCGCCAGGATGCCGCCCAGGGCAAGACCCGCGCGCCAGTCGATCTCGAAGAACAGCGACGACAGCATGACCAGCACCATGGTTGCCGCGACCTGCGCCGTACCCAGGCCGAACACCAGCCGCTGCATGGCCCGCAAGCGGGCAAGACTGAATTCGAGTCCGATGCTGAACATCAGGAACACCACGCCGAATTCGGCCAGATGGCGCGTCTCGGGTGCATCGGGTATCCAGCCCATGGCATGCGGCCCGATCATGATGCCGACCAGCAGATAGCCGAGCATCGCCGGCAAACGCAGGATGCGGCACAACACCACCACCCCGACGGCGACGGCCAGCAAAATGAGGATGAGATGGAGCGAACTGTTCATGGTTCGATGATGCCACATTTTCAGGAACCTCTGAAAAAGTAGGCGAGGTGGATGCAGCGCAAGGCGCACGGAGCGCAGCGAACGAGACATATCTTGTAGATAGGCGAGGGAGTGAGCACCGCGCAACGCAGCGATGCGCCACCGCAGCCCTTTTACTGAGGTTCCGCAAAAAAACTCCGACCCAAAAAGCACTGTTATAATCCTCCGCATGAACAAACCACTCTCCGCCGCACCGCATGCGCTCGACCTTGCACGTCAGGTGCTGATCATCGAAGCCGACGCTGTCAGGGCACTTACGCAGCGTATCGACGACAATTTCCTGCGGGCGCTGAATCTCATTCTCGCCTGCAAGGGAAGAGTCATCGTGAGCGGCATGGGCAAATCCGGACATATCGCGCGCAAGATCGCCGCCACCATGTCCAGCACCGGCACTCCCGCTTATTTCGTGCATCCGGGCGAGGCCAGCCACGGCGATCTCGGCATGGTCACGGCGCAGGACGTATTCATCGCCATTTCCTATTCCGGCGAAAGCGACGAACTGCTCACCATCGTGCCCGCCGTCAAGCGCCAGGGCGCGCACCTGATCAGCCTGACCGGCAACCCCCAGTCCAGCCTGGCGCAGGCGGCGGATGCGCATCTGGACGGCTCCGTGGCGCAGGAAGCCTGCCCGATGGGACTCGCGCCCACGGCCAGCACCACCGCCGCACTCGCCCTGGGCGACGCACTGGCCGTGGCCTTGCTCGACGCGAAGGGATTCGGCGAAGAGGATTTCGCGCGTTCGCATCCGGGCGGCAGCCTGGGACGCCGCCTGCTCACCCATGTGAGCGACGTCATGCATACCAACGCCAGCATCCCGTCCGTTCCCAACAGTGCGACGCTGGCCGATGCAGTGCTGGAAATCTCGCGCAAGGGATTGGGCATGACCGCCATCGTGGACGACAGCAAGCACCTGCTCGGCATCTATACCGACGGCGACCTGCGTCGCACGCTCGAAAAGAAAGTGGATTTCAGCACCACGCCGGTCAATACCGTGATGTCGAAGAATCCCCGCAGCATCGGACCCGATGCGCTGGCGGTCGATGCCGTGCAATTGATGGAGAAATACAACATCAGCCAGCTGCCGGTCGTGGATGCCAACAAGAGACTGGTGGGCGCATTGAACATGCACGACCTGCTGAAGGCCAAGGTAATCTGATGTCGCTCGCGGAGAGAATCAAACCCCTGCGCCTGGTCGCCTTTGACGTGGACGGCGTGCTGACCGACGGCGGCTTGTACCTTTCCGACTCCGGCGAGGAATTCAAGCGTTTCAACTCGCTCGACGGACACGGCCTGAAGATGCTCAAGGCGTCCGGTGTGGAACTCGCCATCATCACCGGGCGCGTTTCGAAGTGCGTGGAATTGCGCGCAAAGAATCTCGGCATTGCGCGTTTGTATCAGGGCGTGGAAGACAAGCTCGCCGTCATGCAATCGCTGCTGGCGGAATTGAAGCTGGCACCGGAAGCCGCCGCATTCATGGGCGACGACGTGGTCGACCTGCCGGTGATGCGCCGCGTCGGATTGGCGCTGAGCGTACCGGCCGCACCGCAGGTGGTGCGCGACCATGCGCATTACGTCAGCCTGCGCGAAGCCGGACATGGCGCGGTGCGCGAGGTGTGCGAGATGATCCTCGGCGCGCAGGGCACACTGGACGCGCAACTCGCGCCCTACCTGAAGTGATGCTTGCCGCCCGCATCTTCGAAAAGGCGCGCTCGTGGCTCCCTTTGCTGCCGTTGCTGCTGATGCTGGCGGCGACCTATTGGCTCAATCTGCAGGTGCAGCCGCTGCCGCAGGTCGAGAGCCAGAAGCGCCATGATGTCGATTACTATCTCGACAACTTCACCGCGACCACGCTGAACATACTGGGCCAGCCCCGCTTCGTCCTCACTGCCGAAAAACTGTGGCATTACCCGGACGACGACACCACGCATCTGCAGATGCCGCATCTCACCAGCCTGTACCCCGACCGTCCGCCGATCAACACCACCGCCCTGACGGGGATGCTTTCCAGCAAGGGCGAGGACGTGTACCTCTACGATGAGGTCCGCATCGTGCGCCCCGCAACCGGCGAATTGCTCGAACAGGACTTTGCCACCGATTACCTGCATGTCATCCCCGACCGCGACTGGGCGGAGACCGACCAGGCGGTGGTGATGAGCAACAAATTCAACGTCATCCATGCCGTCGGCATGCAACTCGACAACAAGGCGGGCACAGCCAGGCTGTTGTCTCGCGTCAGGGCCACCCATGAGCCGATCCCGCACTAACGTCGCACTGGGCGGCCTGCTGCTCCTGGTCTGGAGCAATCTGCTGTACGCAGAGAATGCGGATCGCGACAAGCCCATCCATCTGGAATCGGATCGCGTCGTCGTAGACGACGCCAAGCAAGTCAGCGTGTTCGATGGCGAGGTGGAGCTCACCCAGGGAACGATACGCATCCGGGCGGAAAAGGTCGTGGTGACGCAGGACAAGCAGGGCTACAAGCATTGCACCGCCACCGGGCATCTCGCCGATTTCCGGCAGAAGCAGGAAGGCACAGATCAGTACGTGGAAGGCTACGGCGAGCGCATCGAGTACGACACCCGCGGCGAAGTCGTCGATTTCTACGTTCAGGCTCGCGTCAAGCGCGACCAGGACGATGTGCGGGGAAACCACATCGAATACAGTACCCTTACCGAAGTGCTCAAGGTGTTTGGCGATCCCGCTCACGCCAACGACCCGAACAAGGGCCGTGTGCATGCGGTGATCCAGCCGAAGCCCGAAGAGACTCCCGACAAGCCGGCGCCCAAGAACGCGCCGCTCACCATCCAATCCAGCCCGACCTTGTCAAATGAAAAACCATGAGTGAACTCCGAACCGTCTCGCTGAACAAGCGCTATCGCGCCCGCACGGTAGTGCATGATGTATCGCTGTCCGTCAAGAGCGGCGAAGTGGTCGGGCTGCTGGGCCCCAACGGTGCGGGCAAGACCACCAGCTTCTACATGATCGTCGGTTTGGTCGCCGCGGACGGCGGCGAGATATTCATCGACGATCAGGACATCACGCACCTGCCCATCCATCGCCGGGCGCGCCTCGGCCTGGCCTATCTGCCCCAGGAAGCCTCCATCTTCCGCCGGCTGACCGTGACCGAAAACATCCGGGCGGTGCTGGAGTTGCAGGGATATGCCGAGGCCGAGATGGACATGCGGCTGGAAGCGCTGCTGAACGACCTGCACATCACCCACATCCGGGACAACCCGGCCATCAGCCTTTCCGGCGGCGAGCGGCGGCGGGTGGAGATCGCGCGTTCGCTGGCGACCGATCCGCGCTTCATCCTGCTCGACGAACCCTTCGCCGGGGTCGATCCCATCGCCGTGATCGACATCCAGAAGATCATCCGTTTCCTCAAGGAGCGCGGTATCGGCGTGTTGATCACCGACCACAACGTGCGCGAGACGCTGGGCATCTGCGACCGCGCCTACATCATCAATGCCGGCTCGGTGATGGCGGAGGGCAAGCCCGATGAAATCATCTATAATGAGGGCGTGAGGAAGGTGTATTTGGGCGAACACTTCAAGCTGTAAAGATCAAGACAAGACCGCCACTCACCGAATAGCCACGATGAAACACTCTCTCCAACTCAGGCAATCCCAACAACTGATGCTGACGCCCCAGTTGCAGCAGGCTATCAAGCTGCTGCAGCTCTCGACGCTGGAGATCAATCAGGAGACTGCCCGCCTGCTGGACGAGAACCCCTTCCTCGAACGCGAAGACGACAATACCAACCAGACCTACAGCGGCAACAGCAGCACCGATATCCCCGTGACGTCCGGCAGCACCGAAAACGGCGCTCCCGCCGAAACGGAATCGCGCAACGACAACAGCGGCGAGTGGCCCGAGCCCACGTTCTCTTCATCATCGGGCTCGTCCAGCCCGGACGACGAGGACGACGGATATTCCGAAGTCGCTGCCGAAAAACCCAGCATGCGTGAGCACTTGCTCTGGGAATTGAACATGAGCCAGTTGGATCCGCGAGACAAGAAGATCGTCGGCTTGCTGATCGATGCGCTGGACGAGAATGCCTACCTGTCGCAGCCGCTGGAAGAGATCGCCGAACTGCTGCCGCCCGAGCTGGACATCTCGCTGGACGACCTGGAAACGGCACTGGTGCAATTGCAGTATCTGGATGCGCCCGGTATCGGTGCGCGCAGCCTGAGCGAATGCCTGGCGCTGCAGCTGCGCGCCATGCCGGAAGATATGCCGGGGCGCGAGTTAGCGCTGGCTATCGTCACCCAGCATCTGGATCTGCTGGCCGCGCGGGATTTCAGCAAATTGAAGAAAACGCTGCGCTGCGACGACGACGCCCTGCGCTGCGCGCAGGACCTGATCGTGCATCTTCAACCGAAGCCCGGTTCGGCCTTCGAGCATCGCGCGGCAGACTATGTCGTGCCGGATGTGCTGGTGGAACGCCACGGCGGCATCTGGCGCGCCCGCCTGAATCCCGAAGCCATGCCGCGCCTGCGCATCAATCAGGTGTACGCCAACATCCTGCAGCAGCGCAACGAGAAGAACGCACAAGAGATGGCCGGACAGCTGCAGGAAGCGCGCTGGTTCATCAAGAACCTGCAACAGCGTTTCGAAACCATCTTGCGCGTATCCCAGGCCATCGTCGAACGCCAGCGGCAGTTCTTCGAACACGGCGACATCGCCATGCGTCCGCTGGTGTTGCGCGAGATCGCCGAGCAGCTCGAACTGCACGAATCCACCATTTCGCGGGTCACCACGCAGAAGTTCATGCTCACCCCGCGCGGCATCTACGAATTCAAGTATTTCTTCGGCAGCGGACTCGCCACCGAAGCGGGCGGCGCCTGTTCTTCCACCGCCATCCGCGCACTCATCAAGCAACTGGTCAGCGAGGAAGATGCCAAGCATCCGCTCACCGACAGTCGCATGTCCGAGATCCTGGCACAGCAGGGCATTTTGGTCGCCCGCCGTACCGTGGCAAAATACCGCGAGGGGATGAACATCCTTCCGGTAAACCTTCGTAAATCACTCTAACCAAAAGGAGCAGGCCATGAACCTCAACCTCACAGGACGTCACCTCGAAATCACGCCGGCCATCCGCGAGCATGTACTCAGCAAGCTGGACAAGGTCAAACGCCATTTCGACAACGTAATCGACATCAACGTGATCCTGTCCGTGGACAAGCTGGTGCAGAAGGCCGAAGCCAACGTCCATGTCTCGGGGAAGAACATCTTCGCCGAAACCGAGGACAGCAACCTGTACGTGGCCATCGATTCGCTGGTGGATTCGCTGGATCGCCAGGTGCTGAAGCACAAGGAGAAACATACCGCGCGCCGCCACGACGAGTCCGGCAAGCAAAGCACGGCAGACTGATGCAATGCGGGGCAACCAGAAGTGGTTGCCCCGCTTTCTTGTTATGGTGAAATCACATACATGAGCCTGATCAGCAAGATACTTACCCCGGAATGCGTGCTGCTGGATAACGAATCGACCAGCAAGAAACGCGTATTCGAACGCGTCGGTCTATTGTTCGAGAATACCCTGCATATCGGTCGCAGCCAGGTGTTCGACAGTCTGTTCGCACGCGAAAAACTCGGCTCCACCGGATTGGGCCAGGGTGTTGCCATCCCGCATGGCCGCGTAAAGGGCCTGCGCGATGCCGCCGCCGCCTTCGTCAAGATGCAGAACCCCATTCCCTTCGATGCGCCGGACGGACTGCCAGTGAATTTCATTTTCGTGTTGCTCGTTCCCGAACGCGCGACCGACCTGCATCTGCAACTGCTGGGCGAACTGGCGCAGATGTTCTGCGACAAATCGTTCCGCGACAAATTGCAGGCCACCGACGATCCGGTCGCGATCCACAGGCTGTTCGTCGACTGGCAGGGTTAAGGACCATGGCTCAGGTCAATATCCAGCAACTCTTCGAAGACAAGCAGGAACGCCTGGGGCTGACCTGGGTGGGCGGCGCAAAAGGCGGCGACCGCATGCTTGAAAGCGAGATCGTCAACGCCTCCAACCGCGGCCTGATCGGCCATATGAACGTGATCCATCCGAACTGGGTGCAAGTGTTCAGCAGCATCGAGCTCGACTATCTGCATGCGCTCTCCCCCGCCGAACTGGCCGTTACGCTGACGCAGCTGGAGCAAAGCGAGCCGCTCTGCCTGATCGTGGCTGGCGAGACCGAAATACCGAAGGGCCTGCTGGACTTCGCCAACCGCACCCATACTCCGCTGTTCCGTTCGCCGCTGGGCAGCGTGCAACTGATGTGGATGATCCGCCACTACATCGTCAAGGGACTGGCCGATTCGACCACGCGCCACGGCGTCTTCCTCGATGCGCTGGGCGTCGGCGTCATGATCACCGGCGACAGCGGCGTGGGCAAGAGCGAGCTGGCGCTGGAACTGATCACGCGCGGCAGCGGACTGGTGGCCGACGACATCACCGAACTGTATCGCATCTCGCCGGAGACGCTGGAAGGGCGCTGCCCGGAATTGCTGCGCGATTTCCTGGAAGTGCGCGGCCTGGGCATGCTCAACATCCGCACCATGTTCGGCGAGACGGCAGTGCGCCGCAAAAAAAGTCTCAAGCTGATCGTGCATCTTTATCGTCCGCCGCACGACGACCTCTCCAAGCTGGAGCGCCTGCCGACTTCGGGCTTCGAGGAGATCATGGGCGTCAAGATCAGCAAAGTCGAACTCCCCGTGATGGCAGGCCGCAACCTCGCCGTGCTGGTGGAAGCCGCGGCGCGCAACTTCGTGCTGCAGCAGCGCGGAATCAATACCATGCAGGAATTCATCTCGCGCCAGGAAACCCTGATGCAGGGGCCATAAGGTGCAACTGTTCCTGATCAGCGGTTTATCCGGTTCCGGCAAGAGCGTCGCGCTCAATGTGCTGGAAGACAGCGGATACTACTGCGTGGACAACCTGCCTGCCGAGTTGCTCCATGTGCTGACGAACAACCTGAAACTGGCGGGCGTCAGGAAAGTCGCCGTCAGCGTCGACGTGCGCAGCGGAAACAACGTCGTGCTGCTGCCGCAATACATCGAAAAGCTCAGGCAGCAGGACATCGACGTTCACGTGCTGTTCCTCGACGCGAACAATGAGACGCTGGTAAAACGCTTTTCCGAGACGCGCCGCCTGCATCCGCTGAGCGATGGCGTGAGGACGCTGCCGGAGTGCGTCACCCTGGAACGCGAACTGCTCGCCGGGATCGCCGATATCGGCCACCATATCGACACCAGCGAACTCAACGCCAACGCGCTGCGCGCATGGATCAAGCAATTCATTGCGCTGGACAGGGCGCGATTGACGTTGCTGTTCGAATCCTTCGCCTTCAAGAACGGATTGCCGCTGGATGCGGATTTCGTATTCGACGTGCGCTGCCTGCCCAATCCGCATTACGACCCGGCGTTGCGTCCATACACCGGCCGCGATCAGCCGGTGATCGATTTCCTGGATGCCACACCGCTCGCGCAAAAGATGTATGCCGACATCCTCAGATTCCTCGAGGACTGGCTGCCCAGCTTCATCGCCGACAACCGCAGCTACCTCACGGTTGCCATCGGCTGCACCGGCGGTCAGCATCGCTCGGTCTACTTCGCCGAAAAGCTGGCGCAACATTTCAAACCGCGGCAACAAGTCCTGCTGCGCCATCGCGAACTCACACAACAAGCCTGACCGTGCTGCGACATATCAAGCCCGGCGACTACCTCACTTTGCTTGTCGGCGGCCTGTGCACCATCTGGATAACGGTCACGGTCTGGTCCGGCGGCGCGGCCGACAAGGCCATCATCCGCAGCGGCGGCAAAGTGTTCCGCGAAGTCCCGCTGTCGCGCGACCAGCAGATCGAAGTGCCCGGCCCGCTCGGCACCAGCATCATCACCATCGAAAAGCGCAGGGCGCGCATCACGTCCGACCCCAGCCCCAGGCAATATTGCGTGCGCCAAGGCTGGCTGCAACAGGCGGGCGAGATCGCCATCTGCCTGCCTAACGAAGTGAGTGTGGAACTGACGGGAGGGGCCAAGAAATATGACAGCCTCAACTACTGACAAACAGGATTCAGGATACGGGAGACAGGAGACAGGGGAGCAACGGAGTCCCCGTATCCCGCATCCTGTATCCCGTATCCTGCTCAACACCACCGCCGAAGACCACCACATCGCGAAGATGGCGGCCGTCGCGCTTGGCCTCACCGTGCTGGAGAACGCCATCCCTTCGCCGCTGCCTGGCGTCAAGCCGGGGCTGGCCAATATCGTCACGCTCATCGTGCTGGCGCGTTACGGCTGGAAAGTGGCGGCATGGGTGTCGCTGCTGCGCGTGCTCGCGGGCAGCCTGTTGTTCGGCAACTTCCTCGCGCCCGGATTCTTCCTCAGCCTGTCCGGCGCCATATGCAGCCTCGCCGTGCTCGCGCTCAGCCTGCACCTGCCTGCGCGCTGGTTCGGCCCGGTGACCGACAGCATCCTCGCCGCATTCGCCCACATCGCGGGCCAGATGACCGTGGTCTATCTCTGGCTCATCCCGCATAGCGGCATCGCCTACCTCATCCCCATCTTCGCCACTGCTTCGCTTGTGTTCGGCACGGTGAATGGTTTGGTCGCGGCGAGTTTCATGGATAATGGCGAAAAAACAGGCACGGAACGACAACCATGAAAACAATCACACTCGCCCTTACCGGCGCCTCCGGCCTGCCCTACGGCATGCGCCTGCTCGAATGCCTGCTCAAAGGCGGACAGCGCGTGCATCTGGTATACACCCAGGCCGCGCAGATCGTCGCCAAGCAGGAACTTGATTTCACGCTGCCGAACCGTCCGCAGGAAGCCGAGCAACTGTTCGCGGACCGCATCGGCAATTTCAGCGGCGAGCTGAAAGTATTCGGCATCCAGGACTGGTACGCGCCGATGGCTTCCGGCTCCAACCCCGGCGACGCGATGGTGGTGTGCCCCTGCACCATGGGCACGCTGGGAAAGATCGCGGGCGGCATCAGCGACGACCTCATCGCCCGCGCGGCGGATGTGATGCTCAAGGAAAAACGTACTCTGATATTGGTGCCGCGCGAGATGCCTTTCTCGGCGATCCATCTGGAGAACATGCTGAAGCTGTCGCATGCCGGCGCCGTCATCATGCCGCCCAATCCGGGGTTCTATCATCATCCCCAGAGTGTGCAGGATATGGTGGATTTTGTTGTCGCTCGGATTTTGGATCATTTGGGGGTGGAGCAGGGTTTGATGAAAAAGTGGGGAGAGTGACGCCAGACCGTTCGCGTTCAACTAATCTGACCGTTCGTCCTGATCTTGTCGAAGGATGGGCGAAGCCCGCTAATCACATCCGTTCGTGCTGAGCCTGTCGAAGCATGAACGTTCCGCTAAAACCAAAACCGTCGGGGGTAGCCCGACAGCTAGTCACTTTTTCTTGCTTCGCCAAAGAAAAAGTAACCAAAAAGAAGGCGACCCCAGCGCGCCGCCCCTTCGGGGTTCCCTGCGTTGCTCGACTGGTCAGGCGGCTGCGGAACTCGCGCTACGCGCTCAGACAGTCCTCGCCGACATCCCCTGACCAGCCTGCGCTACTCGGCGGCGCACAGGGGAAGAACGCAAAATTCAAAACCAATGCGTGGCGCCTTCTGCTTACGCTATTGAACTTTGGTCGCATCAAAAAGCCTTCCTGCTAAAGCACTGGTTGATTCCAACAAGGTTGATGCAAATTCTTTCAAAGGTGGTTCGTCAAATGTATGTGGAGAAATCACCTCCCTAATCCAGTCATCGTAAAAATAGGCAACCTTCAATGCCATATCAAGGTGCGGAGTTGTACATAAATTATTCAGTGTCCGATGTGCAGCATAATTATCTCGGAAGTGCTTCATCTCCTTCCAGTATCGATTCCATTCCTCCTGATTGATATATGTCTCTCTAAATAGACCGTCACGAAAAGTCTGTTCCAGTTGGCTGGATTGATTCGTGGATAAATGTTTCCAATGTGTTGGATTGGTCCCGTCAGAACCGAAGATCATGCACCAATGAACAACAGCCTGAAGAAGATGCGCATCGATTGTGAGTGTCCAAAATTCGTTTTGAAGCTGACGTTCTGAATACTGTTTAAGAAGAGCTCGGTAATAAACCACGTGATACACAAACCTCTTCACTATGGGGAACTGAGTCATAAATACTTCAGAGTTGTAATGCGCGATTACCATAACCAATCTCCCTATCGATCCGGCACAAAATATTTTAGCTCGCGTAGAGCGCAATAACCAACGGCATTGCGCCGCAATGAGGCATACCTCATACAATGCGTTATGCTTATTGCATCCTAAAAAACAAGCATGGCGGGCCTTGCCCGCCATGCTTGTTTCAGTTTTTGACTTTCCTCCCCCTGTGCGCCGCCGAGTAGCGCAGGCTGGTCAGGGAATGTCGGCGAGGACTGTTTGAGCACGTGGCCGCGTAGCGGATCGTGCGAGTTCCGCAGCCGCCTGACCAGTCGAGCAACGCAGGGAACCCCGAAGGGGCGGCGCGCTGGGGTCGCCTTCTTTTTGGTTACTTTTTCTTCGGCGAAGCAAGAAAAAGTGACTAGCTGTCGGGCTACCCCCGACGGTTTTGGTTTGGCGGAACGCTCATGCTTCGACAGGCTCAGCACGAACGGCTGTAATTTGCAGGCTTCGTTCATCCTTCGACAAGCACGAACGGAGTGTTTGAAGATTAGCAGCGGGCTTCGCCCATCCTTCGATACGTCTACGCCTACTCAGGACGAACGGTCTGGAGTTGCTCCAGAATCTTTCTCACTGGGGTTGGTATCGCCGCCCCCAATGCCTCCTCCACATCCAGCCATACACTCCCCGCCTGCTCCACCCGCAAAGGCTTCCGCTCCAGCCGTATCCTCAACGGCGTGATATGCAACTTGAAGTGAGTAAAGGTATGCGTAAACGTATCCAACCTGTCCCCTTCATTCGCTTCCATGCCATTGCGCACAAACCAATCGCGCGCCGCACCCTCATCCTCAAACTGCGGAGGACACCACAACCCGCCCCAGATGCCGCTGCCGGGCCGCTTCTCCAGCAGGATATCGTTGCCATGCATCAGCAACAGGAAGACCGCATACCGCTCCGGCACCGCTTTTCGCGGACGCGGTGAAGGAAGCTCGGCTATGCGCTCGGTCCGCAACGCGACGCAGTCGGCCTGCACCGGACATAGCGCACACTTGGGACGGCTGCGCGTGCAGACGCTGGAACCCATGTCCATCAACGCCTGGGTGTAGGTGGCGACATCTTGTGACGGCAGAAGCGCTTCAGCCTGTTGCCACAATTTCTCTTCCACTTTTTTCTCGCCCGCCCAGCCTTCGATACCGCAATAGCGCGCCAGCACGCGCTTCACGTTGCCATCCAGTATCGCGCGGCGTTCGTGCCAGGCCAGCGCACACACGGCGGCCGCGGTCGAGCGCCCGATGCCGGGCAGCTCGATGATCTGCTCGAACGCGCGCGGGAATTCTCCGCGATGCTTTTCCACGATGATCTGCGCGGCTTTATGCAGGTTGCGCCCGCGGGCGTAGTAACCGAGACCGCTCCAATGAGCGAGCACCTGGTCTTCGGTCGCTGCGGCAAGTGAAGCGATGTCAGGGAAGGATGCAACGAAGCGCTGGTAATAGGGGATGACGGTGGCGACCTGGGTCTGTTGCAGCATGATCTCCGACAGCCACACGCGGTAGGCATCCTGCGCCTGCCAGGGCAGATCGTGGCGGCCGTGCTGCTTTTGCCAGCGGATGAGTTGTTGGGCGAACGAGGACATGAATGAGCGGTTCAGGTGCGTCGCGAACCGCTCATTTGAACAAGTCCTTCAGGCCCTTCTTCAATTCGTCCCGGGCTCTCGCTTTAAGTTCGTCCTTCTTTTCGTCGAGTTTCTGTTTGGCGACATCGGCGATCAGCGCGTTGTAATCGACTTTGTATTTGAGGTCGTTGAACGTGCCGCTGATGTTCACCGGCAGCGTTGCAGTCTTGCCCTGCTCCGTTCTGGCGAAAATGGCCTTGGCGTTGTAGTCCATGTTGCCGCGCCCGATGTCGATGTCGCCCTTGCCGGTCACGCGCAGGACGGTCGATTTCACCGCGAGGTCGTCGTTATGCGCCACGCCGTTGTGTACCTTGAAGCTGGCCTTGAACTCGCTGAATGGCGTCTTCTCGTTCTTGTCCACGCCCAGGGTCTGGACACTGGATTCCTTGCCCAGATTCTGCACGCCCTGCACCAGTTTCTCCAGATTGATGCCTTTGATCGCGCCGTTCGACAAGTCCACCGAAGCTTTGCCGTTCAGCGCCTTCTTCAGGCCGCTGACGGTGTTGCCCTGCGCGGTGAGGTCGAGCACGACGTTGCCGCGGCCTTCGGCCAGGTCCAGATTGGCCGCGTCTTGCAGCAGCGGCGCGATGTCGATGCCGGTCAGTTTTTCGTTGACGGCAAAACCGTTGGTCAGGGCGTTCACCGATGCCCTGCCGTCGATACTGCCCTGGTACAGCCTGGCGGAAATCGGCGCGATATTGACCATGCCATCCTTCGCTTTCACGTCCACGCGCAATTGCGCGACCTTGATGTTGGCCGCCTTGAGCGAGCCGATGCGCAAGCTGCCTTGCAGATTCAGTGTCTTCAATGCAGAGAGATCGAAGGGCTGCTCCGGAGCTGCCGTGGATTTGCCAATGCCTTGCTCCGCTGACGAGCCTTGTGCCTTGCCTTGTTCCGCGCTCGCCGCGGTCTTTTTCGGCATATAGGGATCGGCATCGAATTGGTCGACTTCCAGATCGTAACGTATCATCGGCACGCTGAAATTGTTCACCGCCAGCTTGGCTTTGACCTGGCTTTGCAACAGCCCGCCCGACATCTTTCCTTGAATGCTTTGTCTGCCGAGGTCTGCCTGGATGCTGCCTTTCAATTCGCTGCTGATGCTCTTGCCCGGCAATTTGTCGCCGGTGGCGTCAAGCGCCAATTTTATGTCCGACAGGTTGAATTGCTGCGCATCCAGGCTGCCCGCGACTGGGGAGGTGAGTTTCAGCTTGAAGGCCTGCTCTGCCTGTTTCACATCCACATCGAGCGCCATTGAGCCGACCTTGAAGGCGCTTGCGTTGCCTTCTATGCCGGGCAGTGAGAGCGTCGTAACGATATCGCCGAGCGCTCCGTCCAGTTTGGCGTTGAGGGTGATGCCGTCACCGGTGAATTTGTCCCTGGTCAGGTTCAGGCTCGGGGCATCCAGTCTGGCCTCGAATTTATTCTTTTCCTTGATTCCGCTCGCGCTGAGCGCGAACTGCTTCATCGAAAATTCCTCCGTTGCCGGCTGTGCATTGGCATCGCCGCTCGCTTTCACGATCAGATCCGTGAAATCCAGCGCGCTGCCGCTGGCCTGCAATTCCAGCCCCTGCACCTGGAACCGGTTCTTTTCCAGGTCGAAAGTAAGCGTGGTCTTGATCTGCGCCGCGATATCCAGCTTGGGCTTACTCGACTGGACATGCGCGGCGAATTCGATTTTTCCCGGGATGCCGTTGGCGATGCGCCCGGTCTTGAGACTCAATTCCTGCACGCTGTAGCGCGCACCGGAAGCCTCGTCGCGGTAGCTCAGCTCGGTTTTGTCCAGTTGCACGGACGCGATGTCGAACAGCATGGGTGCGCTGGCTTCGGAGGAGGGAACGGGTGCAGGTGCGGGCGCAGGTGCGGCCTCTTTGCCCAGCAGATCATCGAGGTTGGTCTTGCCGTTCTTGTATTTGACGAATTGCGCCTTGACGCCACTCACCGCAACCTCGTCCACCACGACCTGTCTGGCGAGCAAGGGCAGCAGTTTGAGTGAGACACTGGCATTGTCGACCGAGACGAACTCCTGTTCGCTCTGGAATTGCGATAGCGACACTTTGCTCAGGCTGACGCCGATGCTGGGAAAGAAGTGCAGCGTGATGTCGCCGTCCAGTTTGAGGGTGCGTTGCTTGCTTTCCTTTACCGCCTGGATGATCCGGGGCTTGTAGGCGTTGGGGTCGAAGGTCAGCGCGATGTATGCGATCACTGCTGCACACAGTGCAATCACCGCCCCAACCGACCACAGACCATATTTCAGGTATTTGTTCATATCGTCACCTGCCGGGAAGTATTGTTTGAATTATAAACCGCAGTGCGGTCGTATCAGAATGGCATGAACAGTTTGATGGCAATTCGCGCATTGGCGCGATAACCGGCTCCTGATCGGGGTCGGGTCGACATGTGCGCCTTTGCCCAGCCGGTGCTGGGGCGTAGCGGCTGAGTACGGGCGCCTCAGGCCTCCGGCAATGCGATCTTGTTGTCGGTGCTGTGCTGGTAGTCTTTGAAGATATGCTCGGCAGAGAGGATCTGGTAGCTGCCGTCCGCGTTCTTGCGCGAGGTGTCCTTGAGGCGGTAGGTGTAATGCCCGCAAGTCCAGCACTTGAAGTTGCGCATGTGTGTGCACAGGCAAGTCTTGTCGAAGACCTGGATCTTCTTGGCATCCGGATGCAGCGCCACTTCGCGGTTGTAGGCGTCGATGTAGTCGCAATGACCGTTGGCATCCAGCAGGTAGCCGTAGGATTCGCAACCCGGGCGGATGCCGGAGCCGATGGACGGGCTGTTTTTCAGCATGCGCATCGGGTAGCCGGTGGGTGAAGTGGTGTTGACTTCGATGTCGCTCTCGCCGGCCTTGAAATATTCCTGCTGCACATCTTCCGGCAGGCCGCATTCCTTTGACACGGTGAAACGCGTGGCCACTTGCACCGCGGCAGCACCTTCCTCAAGGAAGCTCACGGCATCGCTGCCGGTGAAAATTCCGCCCGCGGGGATCACAGGAATATCCAGCTTCTCGTCGCGCAGATATTGATGGATCTCGTTGGTGATGGTGCGCAGGTCGTACTTCATCCAGTCGTCCAGCCCGAATCCGAGGTGGCCTCCGGCCAGCGGACCTTCCACCACGATGTAGTCGGGCAAGCGGTTGGTGCGTGCGTTCTTGCGCAGGAACAATTGCAGCGCACGCAGCGAGGAAACGATGATGCCGAGTTTTGCATCGCGGAAGCGCGGGTGGTCCTCCATCAGTGCAAACGAACCCAGGTGCAGCCCTGCCGCCAGGGTAATCCCGTCGATACCGGCGGAAAGTGCTCCCTGCAATCTCACCCTGAGCGTCTCCTTGGGCGCGTTCATGGTGAGCTTTTCCATGCAATTGATGAAGATCATGCCCGTGCCGCGCTTGGCTTCCATGGTCTTGCTCACGTGCAGGCGGGTCGATTCCGCGATGTGGCCGAGATCGAACTTGATATCCGTTTTGTCGGAATTGTCGATGTTGTACTTGTATTGCAGGAGCTTGGTCTTGACGAAGTCGGTTTCGTAGCGGCGATCCGAGACGGTAGGCAGCATGGCATCGGAAATATGGCCCACACCGCCCAGACGGGCAGCCTCCAGCGCCAGCACCGCGGTCGAGATGTCCACGCCCATGCCCCCGATCACGATCGGGACCAGCTCTCGGTTGCCGAACTTCAGGCGAAAATCATCTACTTGTTTCATTATTTCTCTCGCTCCTAAACGAGGTTCATTTTACCCCAAAGTGCCACGCCGCCCCCGCAAAAGTGCCCGCGGCGGCGCCTCACTGGCCACAGCCAATGCTACCTAGATGACTTTGGAATAGCGCGTGTGTTCTTGTTTTGTGCGCAGGTATTTGTCAAAGACCATGCAAATATTGCGGATCAGCATACGCCCCTTGGGGGTGACACTGATCCATTGCGGCGAGAGCTCGATCAGCCCTTCTTTTTCGTATTCGGCGAGTTCTTTCAGTTCGGCGGCAAAGTATTGGTCGAAATCGATCAGGTAGGCGATACTGAACGATTCTTTCGATATCTCGAAATGGCACATCAGCGCCTGGATGATCGCGCGCCGCACCAGATCATCGGCATTCAGTTCCATGCCGCGCATGATGGGCAAGGTGTTGTTGTCGAGCGCATCGTAATAGGGTTCCAGCTCACGGAAGTTCTGGCTGTAGGTTGGACCGACCTTGCCGATGGAACTGACGCCGACCGCGATGAGGTCACAGTCTGAATGTGTCGAATATCCCTGGAAATTCCGGTGCAGACGGCCTTGGCGCTGCGCCACGGCGAGCTCATCGTCCGGTTTGGCAAAGTGATCCATGCCGATATAAACATAGCCCGCATCGGTAAGCGTGTTCACCGCCAGCTTGAGGATGTCGAGCTTGGCCTGCGGCGCCGGCAGGTCTGCCTCGTGGATGCGCCGCTGCGGCATGAACATCTTGGGCATGTGTGCGTAGTTGTAGATGGAAAGGCGGTCCGGGTTCATCGCAATGACCTTGTCCAGCGTGGCCTTGATCCCGTCCAGCGTCTGCTTGGGCAATCCGTAGATGAGGTCGATGCTGACCGACTTGAAACCGTTGGCGCGCGCGGCCCGAATCACTTGCAGCGTCTCGGCTTCGCTCTGGATGCGATTCACCGCTTTCTGCACTTCCGGGTCGAAATCCTGCACGCCGATGCTGATACGGTTGAAGCCCAGTTCGCCCAACAGGGCGACCGTCGCGTCGCTGACTTTACGCGGGTCGATCTCGATGGAATATTCGCCGTCTTCCACCAGCTGGAAATTCTTGCGGATCGCCCCCATGACGGTGCGAAGCTCTTCGTCGCTCAGGAAAGTGGGCGTGCCCCCCCCGAAATGCAGTTGTTCGACACGACGGTCATTGCCGAGCAGAGCGGCCTGCATCTCGATTTCCTTGACGAGGTAGCGCACGTATTTGTCCGCTTTGCTGAAGTCCTTGGTTATGACCTTGTTAC